>Ga0214473_10008771_pt1 | contig 11953 bp, 5 predicted proteins | sample RVTome_7_FD_203509 | JGI IMG/M metagenome (GOLD analysis project Ga0214473, IMG submission 203509) | Soil microbial communities from uranium-contaminated site in the Upper Colorado River Basin, Wyoming, United States - RVT98D197 | ecosystem: Environmental > Terrestrial > Soil > Contaminated >...
TCATTTCCTCTTCCGGTAACATGGTAAAAGGCGCCTTCATATTCGATGCGCAATGGCCTAGCCATCTCTCCCCAGCCCTTCGTTTTCTCTCCCGAGACTACTGAAAATTTTGCCAAATGTCAAATGTCAAGGGCTGACCCCTCTTCCCTTTCCGCTCATTTCCCCTTCCGGTAACATGGTAAAAGGCGCCTTCATATTCGATGCGCAATGGCCTAGCCATCTCTCCCCAGCCCTTCGTTTTCTCTCCCGAGACTACTGAAAATTTTGCCAAACGTCAAATGTCAAGGGCTGACCCCTCTCTTTTGTGCTCCAAATTTTGCCCTGAGATTCATCCAATGGCCTTGTCCTGCCATGTAAAATTCCTTCTATTTTCAGGAGTAGTTCTGACGATTACGGTCTGAAGTCGATAGACGGGTCGGAAGGGATTCCTTTGAAATTGCCAGGCAGGAAGAATAATCCGACGAATTTTCAATAGAAATCTTGAGTCTTTGGGGTATGAATCAAGAAAACCCTGACCCGAAAGCCTCCCGATTGGGAAGATTTCGAGTGGTCTCCGTGCAATCTTCCTTCCTGAAATCTTCGGTTGAAAGATTTTGTCAAAAGGTGTAGATTTCAATTGGCAATCGAGGTTTGGATATACTTTTCATTTCTGGAATTTTGGCCAGGTGCGGAGAGTGGCACGATAGTTTCAGTTTTTGGAGATCAGTACCACCCCCAAGATGTAGTGCTTCCCTTTGATCCCAGGTTTAAAACTTGAAGAAAAAAGACGTTAAAAATCTCCTTGACAGAATTTGCAGCCCTGCTAACATTCGATCCGTAGCCTTTTCCCTCGTTCACAAAAATCCTCCCAACATAACTCCTAACCTTCTGGAGAGAAAGATGAGAAAGGAGTTATCGGAAGGTGCCGTTTGAGGTAGCGGAACAGAGTTTTTTACTTAGAGGAAAATCACCAGAAGGAGGTCGCACATGATCAAGGTAAGCGTGCTGTACCCGTATTCAGAGGGCAAGGGCTTCGACATGAGGTATTACTGCGAGAAGCACATGCCCATGGTCAAGCAAAAGCTTGGCAGCGCCTGTAAGAGCATCGCGGTAGAGCAGGGAATTGCGGGAGGCGCGCCAGGAACACCGCCGAGCTATGTCGCGATGGGGCATATCTATTGTGAATCGGTCGAGGCTTTTCAGGCTGCTTTCGGGCCGCATGTGGCGGGAATCATGGCGGACATACCGAATTACACCCCGATTCAGCCAATCATTCAGATAAGCGAAGTCAAGATTTAGGGCCAGAGAAGCAACGGTTGCTCTTCGCTCTGGCGGACGTGCCCGCGGAGACGGAGATGCCTTCCAATCCAACTCCAGGTTGAACGGGCCGGTAAAGTCTGGGCCGCAGCGTTCATACTTGTCTGTCTGCCATTCACACAGACGTTATCAAAGCTTGTGTTATCTGCTATATCTCTATCTGTTCTCCGATCGCCGGAAAAGTTTCGATATAGAGATCATCTATTTAGTCGGGATGCATCATTTGTACCGGTAATGAGCGATCCCTAAGGCAACCCCTCGCCGCAGAGTAGTAGGTGCAAACTTCACTCAGTGTAGGGCTCCTTGCTGCTCTCTTTCATGATTAGCCTGGTTGTTCTCCTCTTTGATTCCTCTTTTGGAAACGGGCATCTACGATCATGGGGGTTTATTCCCGGTCTCTCTGTGGGACGTACCGGATGCTCCTACTCTGCCTTACCGAAATCCTCCCATTTTTAAGGATGCCTCTGTCAATTACGGTCTGAAGTCAATATGCTGGCCAGAACGGAACCCTTTTAAGATTGCAAGGTAGGGAGAAAGAGGCTCCCGAATTATCAATAGAAATGATCAATTTTTGGGGACGACTTGATAGGTCAAGGCCAATCGGGTTGCCTATTTTTAGGACATCCCAGGCGTGGCCAATGCCATGTTACTTCCTGAAGGCGAGAATTGACAGACATTACAAAAAGGTGTAGATTTCAATCCATAATCGACAGAATGGGTATCTTAGTCGCATAAGGTGCTGCCGTGGAACGTTTTACTACATCGATTGAGTCAAGCCTCAATAGCCGGAACTGGTTTGCAGCACTCTTTATGACCCTCGCCCTACCGCGACATTTGCGCGGCCCTGGAACAACCCGACAGACCTGTTGGTGAGCGGTACAAGGATTGGTTTCAGCGCTTCTTGCGACCTGCCTACAATCCGGCGAACATCTTTGAGATGGTCAGCATAACATCGCCAGATGTCCTTGCGCGAATGCCCGCTGAAGCGATCGAACACATGAAGTCAACGCCAGCGCCCCAAGCAGCGGCCTTCACCGCTGAAGACTGTTATCGGCTACGCTGCAAGTGCTTGCACCAAGGTATGCCGGAGCGTATGGGGCAAGACCGCGTCCACTTCACAACCCCCGATCCAACCGGGCATCTCAATGTCCATCGAAACAGCTTCAAGGGTGTATTGCAGCTCTCGATCGATCAGTTCTGCCGGGATGTATCACCGGCGGTATTGCGTTGGTGGCAAGACGCCCAGCAAAACAAAGAGATATCAACAAGAGCCGCGCAGCTAATCGAGATATACGGTCTGGATGCGCAGGAGCTTCCAATCGTTCACTATGGAGGGTGAGCGCCGGATGTCCTATCGCTTTTCGTCAGATGCGCCTAACCCGTCGTTCCAGCGGTCCGCCTACGGTGGCCGCTGAACTCCAACGTTATGCATTATTTTAATCAGTAATCCTTAACTATCCCAACCCTGGGGAACCGAACATAAGTAGGTGTTATCTCCTTTCCTGCCCCCCCCAACGAACTCCCATCCACACAAAAAACCAGGCCAGAGGACCTGGCCCCTTATTTCCTGGTCCTATATAAATGATCAGCCTCCTTTTGAATCAATTTACCTCATTCACAACCCGCTCAAACCCATGCCCAAAGGGATCATATTGGTACTGGGCCACCATGCCCGGAGGACGCCCTCAAACCATGAAAATTGGCAACAAATGTCCTCCCCCTTGATGGGCGAGGATTAAGTGGGGGGGCAGATGATATGTTCCCCCTCACCCCCGCCCTCTCCCGCCGGGGCAGAGGGGAATAGGGGGCTAATTTCTGCCTAATGAGCGGTGTTGGGCAAGAAATTATCCGATTTGGGGGGGGAAAGATCAAGAGGTTTAGATCAGTATATCTTCCTGCCAGCCGAGCTTGATCAGTTGGATGCGGCTTAGGTCGCTCACGCCGAGTTGGTATTTTTTTTCGGCGGTGGTGATGTGAATGGGAGGGACGTCGAGGGCCCGGTCTTCCCCGAAATAGTTGACCCGTTTCGACCGCAGAAGATGCACGCCCACTGCATCCACGGACACGGGATCCGTTCCCACGATCAGCCCCTTGTAGGGCCAGACGTACCGCTTATCGAAGAAATGGGCGCCCCTCCCGTAGAATTGCGGCTGGAGAGCGCTGAGGATGTTCAGGCGGGTCTTGCCCTTCACGATGGGATAAGTCCAGATCTTGCCCAGGTCCGAACACCCCTCCCCATGATACGCCGAGGGGTCGGGGACGAACATGATGTAATTCTTCAGGCAGGTGCCGACACCCGACCAGTGATGAGTCCGGAGCGGCCGCACATTGATCAGGGCCGTCGCCTTACCGAATATCGGATTGTGCAAAACTCCCCGGTCATCGATGTCGATATCTTTTTCCGGAATCCCCACATCCAGCAGCCGGCGCTTGATGGCGTCTTCCAGCTCTTTGGGGGTCGGCATGGTATACCATTCATTGCTTTTGATTCCGACCACGTCCGAGTTCCGGAAAAGCCTTCGCCAGGCCTGAGCCGGCTCATTTTCCAAGAGGAGGGTCTTCACGGCTTCATCCAGCATGGATTGCAGGATTTCCCCCCGCACTTTTTCGTTCCGCCCCAAAACCCCCTCATTCCGAATGAGAACGACCTTAGTCTTTTGCTCCCCTTGAGCTTCCCCGGGAACTGGTGAACTCAGCGCAGCGGCCAGTGCTGCCCCGGCCGCTCCCCGGAGAAAGTCCCTGCGAGTGATGATGGTGTTTTTTCTCATACCCTATAAGACCCGTAAGTCGCAATTCGTGAGGGCGCAAGGGGTAAAGGCTGAGGGGTCTTCTTTATACCCCTTGCGACTTGCGCTCTCGCGACTTGCGGCCGTTCTGCGACTATTTGCGTCCAAGATTACTCTCGGTTGCCTGAATCAACTCCCGGGCATCTGTTTCGCGAGGGGCGCCAAAAACAATCAGGACAAAATCCCGCTGCCTTCTCGCCCACGTCCATTTTTTGTCTTCAGTTTGCACACTTTCTTTTGGCCCCGTCTCTGGCATGTAGGCTTTCTTGAAACTCTGTAACGCCTCTTCGGCTTCTTGGGCGGTGGAATATCGAATCAGAAGCAGATGGATCTTTTTCCCTTCGCGCAAGTATGGGGCCAGGACCGCGCCGGTCTTGGCATTCAGGCGGAGGATGTTCTGGTTGGCCACGAAAAAGCGCTGGTTCAGGAGGACATGGCTGTGAACGTAGCGGACCGCTTTTTCGACAAGCCCGGCCTTCCCCCCCGGCAGGACGTTGATCAATTGCGGCACCGGGCCCGTCGCTTCAATGGAGTTGGCCACTTCCCGGCCCACGTCGAGGATGGCCGGGTGCACTTCCGGACTTTCGCCTTCCGCATATACGCTGACGAAAAATTTTCCTTTCCAGAATCTCAGCAGCCCTCCCCCGAACTCCGACCCCTGGCCGATTCCGGCATCTTCATCCTGGCGCTCGAAGGAGAAAACCCCGTAGGCATCCTCCGAGGACCCCATATCGAAAAGTTCGGCAATGATGGATGGCTGGCCTGGCTTTTCGAACCGGCGAACCCTCACCGCCTGGAAGTTGTAGGCCAGGTACAGTTCCCCGGCCCCATCGATGTAATCGAAGATGGTTCGGCGATTATAATTCAAATCCTTCCCGTCCCACTTCCAGCCTGCGGCTTCTAAAGGAAGGGAGATCTCCTGTTTCATATTTTCCTTCTCTCCGCCCATCATTCCCCGGGGCAGCATCAAGATCGAGATCATGATAACAAAGAAAACCCAATTGCGCATGCTAAATTCCTGTCAAGAATCCTTGGGACACAGATTTTCGCAGATAAACGCCGATAAAATAAAGACAAAAGTCAAACAATTAAAATTTAGGGATTGAGGGATTCAGGAATCTAGGAATTAATCAATTCCAAATTCCTCAATTCGCAATTCCTCAATTCCTTTTATCCGTTTTTTCCGCGTTCACCCTGTTAGATAGCAAAAATCTAACAGGGTGAATCTGCGTCCAAAATAAATTATTGGGTCACGGGTGCTTGCAGATCACGTTGAGGAGCGCCTGGCGCTTCTCTTTCCGGACGGCCTGCACCGCCCGCAGCAGCGCCGGGATGATCTCACCCGGATCTTCCACTCGCTCTCCGTAGCCTCCGAAGGATTCCGCAATTTTTTCATAGGCGGGGGATGGTTCGAGATCGCAGAGAACGAAATGATTCTTTTGGACCGCCCAGCCTTTTGGGTAAAGATCGATGACCGATCCCTTCACGGCGTTCCAGCACTGGTTGTTGAAAACCACTACCACGACGGGAAGATTCTGGGCAACAAAATGGCAAGCTGTGGGGGCGGTAAAATGATAGGCCCCGTCTCCCATGCAGACGATCGGCACGCATTCCGGCCGGGCGAGTTTGACGCCCAGGGCGGCTCCGAAACACCACCCCAGCCCGCTGGACATGGGAGAACCGAAGAAAGTACCCATCTCCTTCATCGGAACCTGCTGCGCCTGCAAGTCGTATTCGTTGATGATCACCGTATCGGCATCCCGCACCTGGCCTACGCAATTCGACAGCCATCCCATATCGATCGGGCGATCCTTCTTATATTTCTCGGCCGTCGCTTTCCAGGCGGCTTTTTGCGCCTCGTGGTTTTTGGACAACCGGTCAAACCGTTCCCGGAGCGTCTTTCTGTTATCCGCACTGTGGGCCGCCAGGGCCTCCCTCAAAGACCTGAGCCCGGTTTCCGGATCGGCGGAAATGGGGACATCCACGGGGAAAGTACGGATGGGATAGCGGGAGAAAAGGGGATCGATACCCATCTGGATGATTTTCGCACCGGGTTTGGGTTGCCCTTTGATGGGGAACCAGGGAACGTCGGCTTCAATCACCAAAACGACATCCGCCTCTTCCAGATATTTCATGGGGTCGAAGCCCAGGTGCATCGGGTGGTCCGTCGGAAAATTCATGTATAGATTGCTCATGGCAATCGTTACCGGTATGGAGAAAGACTCGCAGAGCTTTACCAACTCTCCGACCGCCGCCGGATTCTTCCCGACCATGGAAGTGATGATCAGGGGGTTTTCCGCATCTTTCAACAAATCGGCGGCCTGGTGGATGGCTGCGGGGTCCGGGCCCGGTTTGGCATAGATTCTCGGATGGGAGGGGGTATAGGTAAACTCCCGATGTTCCTCGGCCAGGACTTCTCGCGGAAGGCTAAGATAGACCGGCCCTTTGGGCTCGGACATGGCGATGTTCAGGGCCCGATCCACCACCTTTTCAACCTGGGCAAAGTTCCTAAGCTCGTAATCCCACTTCACGTATTCCCGCAGCATCGATGCCTGGTCGAAAGATTCCTGTGCCCAGTGAATGTGCAGGTTGCGGCCTCCCTTGACTTCCCCCTCAGTGATCGGGGTTCTGCCGGCCGTAAAGATCAAAGGAATGTTGGCCCTGGAAGCGTTCATCACGCCGGTCAGCCCGTTCGAAGTCCCCACGTTTACGTGCACCATCACGACCTGAGGCTCTCCGGTAACCATGGCGAAGCCGTGGGCCATGCTGACCGCCGCGAATTCATGAGGCACCAGGACCGGCCTGGGAAAATCTTTTCCTTCGGCGGCAAAACGGGCGAAGCCATCCACCAGAGGAGCGAAGTCCGTGCCCGCGTTCCCGAAGAAATACTTGATCCCCCGGTCTCTGAGCAACTCCAGATAAGCCTGGGCCACGTTATCGATGTCGATGGTAACGGATGTTGTAGAACCTTTCTTACTTTTCTTTATAGCGGCCAAATGAATTCCTCCTTTGCAGAAATTATAAAAAACCGCAAGTCGCGAGAGCGCAAGGCGCAAGTAGATAAAAACTGGGGCAGTCCGTTCTTACCCCTTACGCCCTCACGACTTACGCCTTACGGTTTTTTTAGTCCTTCAGCAGCTCCCGGGCAATGACCATGCGCTGAACCTCTGAGGTTCCTTCGAATATACGGAATAATCTCATATCTCGATATACCCGCTCGATGGGCGATTCTTTCATGTATCCCATGCCCCCATGGATTTGCACCGCTGAGTCCGCTGCGCGATTGACCATCTCGGTACAAAACACCTTGCACATAGCCGCCTGCTGGGTGACCCGTTGTTTCTGATCCCGGCACCAGGCCGTATGGTAAACCATGTGCCTTCCAGCATAGATGGAGATCGCCATGTCGGCCAGCATCCACTGGATGGCTTGGTTGGCCGAAATGGGTTTGCCGAACTGCACCCTTTGCTTGGAGTGAGCGATGCTCAGGTCAAGGCAATACTGGGCCGTTCCCACACAAGCCGCGGCTATGGTAATCCGCCCCTTTTCCAGCACCTTCATGGCGGTGACGAACCCCTTCCCTTCCACACCCCCGATAATGTTCGCACCCGGCACCTGGCAATCCTCGAAGACCAGTTCCGATGTATTATTTCCATGGATGCCCATTTTGCGGTCGATCTTGCCCACAGAAAACCCCGGAAAGGCCTTCTCCACGATGAAGGCCGTGACTCCGCGGGCCCCTTTCTCTTTGTCCGTCACGGCCATTACCGTAACGACGTCGGCGATGTCTCCGTTGGTGATGAAATGCTTCAGGCCGTTGAGCAGATAAACATCTCCCCGTTTAACGGCCTTGGTCTGGATATTGGCCGCGTCGGAACCGGCATTGGGTTCGGTTAAAGCAAACGCCGCGGTCCATTCCCCGCTGGCGATCCGGGGGAGATATTTCTCCTTTTGCTCCGCCGTTCCGTCGATCAGAATCCCCTGGGAGCCGATGCCATTGTTCGTCCCGAAACGGGAGCGGAAGCAGGAATTGACCCTGCCGAACTCCTCGCTCATCACGCATTCCGCCAGAGTGTTCAACCCCATCCCCCCGTACTCCTCGGGGATGGACATCCCGAAAAAGCCCATGTCGCGCATCTTCTGCACGACACTTTCGGGGACCTTTTCTTCTTCTTCCACCTGCTGGGAAATCGGTTCGAGCTCGTTCTTGACAAAGCGGCGGGCGCTGTCCCGCATGAGTCGAATATTTTCCGGCAGCTCAAAATCCATCGCTTATCCTCCTTTTACGAACGGCCAGGCGACCGGAATATATCTAAAAATTCGAAGCATAATAACATAAAGAAACGAAGGGTTCAAGGATTCGAGGATTAAAATTTGGGGGAGGTAAATTCGGCTTTCTCGACGAGTCGATAGGCCTGGAGATAGGTCGCTTTGGCCCGTTCTTTATCCAGCCCCGCCCAATCTCTGGCGATCTCGCGGAGCGACTGGATCTTTCCCCCGAGCCCATCGATTCCCAGGGCTTCATGGGTTGCCCTCTCTAAGAGCTGCCGGGCTTCTTCTCTCTCATTGCGCAGGGAGAAGCTCTGCCAGGCCATCTGGCGCAGGGTATGGGCCCGAATTTCTTTGGGCTCAACCTGGGCCAGGACTTCCAAACCCATAGCGGGTTCGAGGGAAAACCGGGCCATGGCGATTTTCGCGATGAGCCTGGGATTTTTCTTCTTCTGGGCAAATTGGAGGGCTTTTTCCAGAGCCTTGATGTTTTCCTCGACGGAGGCTTTTTGGAGGATCTTGGCGGTTTCCAGGAGAACCCGGGCCTGAATAGATGGGGAGGCAACCTTCCCGGCTTGGGCTAGAGCCCCTGCGGGGTCAAAACGGGCCCGCGTCAGAAAAATATCGGTGAGGATCTTTTCATCCTTGCCGGAGGGGGAGATGCTTTTGCGGGTTTCCTCTTCAGCCCTTTTCAGAAGTTCTTGTCCTTTTGGCGGGTCAAGGATCTGCCATTGCTGGGCGAGCTGGAGAAGTCTTCGGGCCTTGAGGGAAGGATTGGCAATCTGCGCCGTTGCCGAAAGGGCCCGTTGAAAAACGGGTTCGGCCTCTCCCCGGCTCCATTTTCGCAACTGGGTCCCCACCTGTAAAAGGGCATAGGAAAGGGGCTCGGGAAAATGAGGAGAAATTCTTTCGGCCACCTGCAAGGCTTTTTTCTCGTCGATGGCGACCCAGTCGGCAGCCAGGCCGCTTAATAAATAGGCCTGCTCCCGGTCATACCGAACCTTCCCGATCTCCTCCAGAGCCTTTTCAAAAAAAGGAGTTGCCCGGGATTCTTCCTTCTGGGCTCTTTCCCTTCCCAGCCCCCATTCCCTGAGGGCCTTCAGGGCAGGGTCCATCAATCGACCGGTTTTGGAGGACGCGGGATTCTTCGCCTCCCTTTCGGCGATTTTCTGGTACAGGGCCAAACGCGAAGAGCTCTCGGACATCTCGTTAGCAGCCTTGAAGGCCCATACGGAATCATCTTTGAGGAAGGCGTTGCCCGCTTCCGTAAGCAGCAAGTCTTTTGTTTCCCGTCCTGGAATCTGCAGGATCCTGCGGAAGGTTCTTTCTTTGTTCAACAAAGCCGCTTCCGCAACGAATTGAGACATTAGTCTGCGGCCTTGAGGCTCCTCCGGGAGCGCCAGGACCCGGACCAGAGCCTTTTCGAAAAGGTCAAAGGCGAAAACGGGCTGGGTCTTTTTTATGCCCGCTCCCAGTTCTTTTAAAGCGGTGGCTTTCTCCAGCGGAAACTCGGCAGGAATGGCCTCTGCCCATCGCAGCGCTTTTCCCGGGTGGGTCTTCGCCCAAAGGCGAATCTCTTCCAGGGATTTTCGGGTGCGTATTACCGAGGGATCGACCGCCTCCAAAATTTCCTGCGCCCGGGTCTTATCGGAGTTTTTCCAAACCTCGGCCAGCATCTCCAGGATTTCCGCCTTCATTCCAGCCGACGAGATCTCCTTGGCGGATTTCCAGGCCCCCTCCAGCGCCACGGCGCCCTTTCCGCGCTCCAACCGTTCCCAATTTTTGCCGAGTTCGATTTGCGTCAGCGCCCTATTGAATGGGTCGGAGATGGAGAGCGCAGCCGCTAGGGTTTCGCGATAAAGCAAGGTCACTTTCTCATATTCTTTGGGCATCCATTGCGCGATAACGCCTACGATAATCTGGGTTCGCAGGTCTTCCAGGGGAATTTTTTCCGCCAGATCCAGGGCCTTTCTTTTATCCTTTTTGGAGAACTCCAGGGCCAACTCTCCCAGAATTTCAGAACGATAATAGGGATCGGCGATTTCAGGAAGAAGGCGGAAGGTTTCTGCGGGGTCCAGCCTGGCCAGACCCATTCCGATCAGACCCCTGATTTTTTGGGCCTCGAATGGATCGGCGACCTTTGCCGTCTCGGCCAGGGCGTTTTTCAGCAGCCGCAAGTCTTGCCCCTTCTCCCCCGCCTTCCCGGACAAATAAATAAATGAATAAGCCCGTGCTTCCGGGAAAAGCGGCGAAATCTCCCCGGCGAGCCTCTCCGCCTGCTGGCTATCCAGAGCGCCCCACCGAAAAACCATCTCCTGCAAAGCCCAGGACTTAAGCTGAGGGTTTTCCAGGGTTTGAATCTTCGCCAGGGCCCTCTCTTTCCAGGCTGTCCTTTCTTGAGGGCGGATTTGGGCCGAGGCCGCGGAGATGTGGATGAAGGCTTTGGCCTGAGCATAGGATGGAGCCATCGTTTCGGCCGCCCCCCAGGCTTCGGACAAAATGGCCTCTGCTTTTTCTTTGTTAGGGGTGGACCGGGCCACTCCGCTCAGCGCCAGGGCCTTCAAGAATGGATCCGAGATGGAATGAGAAATTTCCAGCGCACGGTTTTCATCAAGGCCCGCCCAGGCATCGGCGTGGGATTTCAGTTCCCGGTTGCGCCGCTCCGCATCTTCCATCTTCATCGCTTCCTGGAGGGCAAAATCCAGCGCGCCGCGCCCCTTCTTTCCATTCGCCTCAGTCCACTCCTCGGCCACCGCCCGCAGGGCCCAGGTCCGCTCACTTACATTGCGCAGTTCATCCCGTAAGTCCAGCACGGCATCGAAGTTGACCCTCTCTTTGGCGGCTTGCCCCGGATCGGGCCATCTCGCCACAATTTCTTGAAGCGCCCTTGCCTGATTCGCCTTCTCCCGGGCTGCCAGAGCCATCTGCCAGGCCAACTGGAAGGCCTTCTCCGCCGAGCCCGATTCGATTTTCGACCACTCCCGGGCCATTTCTGCCAGCCGCAAGGACTGGTAAAAGGTTTCTTCCATTTTGCTGGAAGTCTGGGTGGCGACGAACAAGGATTGTTCCAGCTGCTCCTGGGCGGGGCTTTTCTTCCGGGGCTCTGCGGGACCCGCGGAGCAGGCATTCAAAGAAAGAATTGCGGCGGGAGCAAGGAGGAAGAACCCCTTGCCCATGCGGTTCAGTTTCCGGTACCCCACTCCGAAGAGAATCAGGACTCCGAGAAAGATCAGGCTCCCCAGGCCGATCAGCCAACGGCGCGCCGATTCGCTTCTGGCCTGAAGGGTGCGGTCGTAGACCTTCTGCAAAGAGGCTCGCAAGGCAGAAGCCTCGCGGGTGGCTTGAGCTACGGAGACCGGCTGCGAATTCTTAAGGTCCGAGAACGAGGCAGCGGATTCCGAGACCTTTTTTCTCAGGGGTTCGCTGCTCCACCCTTCTTGTTCCATGGCTTGAAGGATCTCGTCCAGCTTGACGATCCGGCTCTCGGTGAAATACATCTCTTCCGCCAGGGAACGGACCCCGGGACAGGGATCTAATCTGGCGTGATAGACGCTTCGTTCCCGCCCGGGGATGGGTCCATCATACTGGCCGGTTCCTTTTCG
>Ga0214473_10008772_pt1 | contig 11953 bp, 13 predicted proteins | sample RVTome_7_FD_203509 | JGI IMG/M metagenome (GOLD analysis project Ga0214473, IMG submission 203509) | Soil microbial communities from uranium-contaminated site in the Upper Colorado River Basin, Wyoming, United States - RVT98D197 | ecosystem: Environmental > Terrestrial > Soil > Contaminated >...
CGCAGTAAGTCGCGCAGGTGGTGCTCGAACAGCTGATAACATTGCGCGCAGCCCAGCCGGCCGCTGTCGCGAACGTCCTTCAGGGTGGCTCCGCAGCTCGCACAGCGCAGCCCGTCCGCCGGCACCGGCAAGGTCGCTTCCTTGCCCAGGGCGGACAGAAACGTGCCGAGCGTCGTCTTGAGGGCGGCGCTGCCCGTATCGATCCCCTTTTCCTGCGCGCACTGCTCGCACAGGTGCATGGTGACCTTGGTGTCGTGCTCCACCTGGGTCAGTTCGATCACGTGCTCCCGTTTCTTGCAGTTATCGCAGCGCATCTAGGGTATCGCGTCCACGGAGCGGACCACCGTGAGGTGCCCATCCTCGAGCCAGAGGATCCGATCGGCCCGGCCAGCCAGCTGGCGGTTGTGCGTGACAATGACGACGGCGGTCTCGTACTCGCGCGCCAGACGGAATAGCAAGTCGTGCAGCCGCTCGCTCGAGGCGTGGTCCAGGTTCCCCGACGGCTCGTCCGCCAGCACCACGCTCGGGTCATGCACCAGCGCGCGAGCCACCGCGCAACGCTGCTGCTCTCCGCCCGAGAGCTCCGCCGGCCGATGAGTCATCCGGCCCGCCAATCCCACGGCCGACAGGCGTTCTTCGGCCCGCGACCGCGCCTCCCGCATCGGTACCGCCCCGATCAGCAGCGGCATCATCACATTCTCCAACGCCGAGAACTCACGCAACAGATGGTGGAATTGAAACACGAACCCCAGCTTCCGATTGCGCAGCTCCGCCAGCCCCCGCGGCCCGAGATCGGCGTAGCGCGACCCCTCGAGCCACACGTCGCCCGCGCTGGGCCGATCCAGCGCGCCCACCAAGTGGAGCAACGTGCTCTTGCCGGCCCCCGAGGCGCCGACGACAGCGATCACCTCTCCCCGATGCACATCCAGATCCACGCCACTCAGCACTTCTAATGGCCGGCCGTCGCCGCCCGCGTAGACCTTGCGAAGGCCCCTCGCCTCGAGCAGGGCGCTCATTCGTACCGGATCGCCGGCACGGGATCGAGGCGCGCCGCGACGAGCGCCGGATACAGCGGCGCCAGCGTCGCGACCAACAGGCTCGCGGCCACGACCACGAGGGCGTCAAGCGGTTGCGTGTGGACCGGCAGGTGGTCGATGAAATAGATCGACGGATCGATGTGAATCCATTCGCCTCGATTGATCACGCTGCCCAACGCCAACCCGAGGCCGGCCCCCAACACCGTCCCCACCAGCCCGATCAGCACGCCTTGCATCAGGAACACGCGCCGGACCGACGCGCGCTGGAGGCCCATCGCGAGCAGGATGCCGATCTCCCGGGTCTTGTCCCGGACCACCATCGTCAACGTCCCCACCACATTGAATGCCGCCACGACACAGATCAGAAACACCACGAGGGCCATCGCGAGTTTCTCGAGCTTCAGCGCCGAGAAGAGCGAGGCGTTTTGCGATTGCCAATCCACCACGCGATACGGGTAGCCTAATCGGCTCTCGAGGTCGGTGCCCACCCGGCGCGCATCCCACGGGTCGGCGAGCCGGACTTCGAGGCCGGTCACCGCACTGTCGAGCGCGGCAAAGCGCTGCGCCACGCGACGGTCCACCACGACGTAGGAATTGTCGTATTCGAACATGCCGGTTTCGAACGTGCCCGTCACCTCGAAGCGGTGGAATCGCGGGACGTAGGCGCCCAGGCTCGGATTGAACCGCGTGCCCGCGAACGCCACCAGGGTGACCACGTCGCCTGGGAACGCCGACATTTTCTTCGACAGCCGATCCCCCAGCGCGATTCCGGCCTCCACGTCGGGACGGCTGGTGCGGAACTGCAGGTCGCCGCGCGTGAAGTGACGTGCCAGGGTCGTGACCGGTCGCTCGCCGGTATCCGCTTCGATCCCCAGCACGACGACACCCTCGGCATAGTCGTGACCGGCCGAGATGCCCCCCTGCGTGATGACGAACGGCGCGGCGGCGGTGACCCCGGGCGCCCGGCGGACTCGGGCCAGCACGGCGCGCCAATCATCGAGCCGCAAGCCTTCGCCGTAGGTGAGCACCCGCAGATGCGGACTGGCGACCAGGATCTTGTCCCGCAAATCGGCCTGCAGCCCATTCATCACGCCCAGCACAATGACGAGCGCCATCACGCCCACGGTCACGCCGCCGACCGCGATGACGGTGATGAGCGACAGCAGGCGCGACACGCGCCGGCCGCGAAGGTAGCGAAGCGCGATCCGGGCTTCGAGCGGCGATGGCCAGTTGGCCCGCACGAAGCCCGCCAGGGCCACGAGGAGCACGGCGCCCATGCCGACGAGCAGCACGTCGCGGAGCGTCATACGGGTCGCAGCATCGGGAACAGGATCACATCCCGAATGGACGGCTGGTCGGTGAGGATCATCAGCAGCCGGTCGATCCCGAGCCCGACGCCACCGGTGGGCGGCATCCCGTACTCGAGGGCGCGCAGGAAGTCCTCATCCGGCTGATGCGCCTCGGCATCGCCTGCCGCGCGGAGGCGTCCCTGCTGCTCGAAGCGACGCCGCTGCTCGTCCGGATCATTCAGCTCGCTGAACGCGTTGGCGATCTCGCGGCCCAGCACGAACAGCTCCCACCGCTCCACCCGGGTGGGATCGTCCGGTTTCGGTTTCGCGAGCGGCGACAGCGCGATCGGGTAATCGAACACAAAGGTCGGCTGCACCAGTGTGGGTTCCACGTACTGCTTGAACACCTCATCCAGCAGCTTGGCCCCGCTCAGCTTGTCGGCCTCGGGGATCTGACGACGCCGCAACGCGGCGCGCAGATCCGGCTCCGTGGCCGTGGCCACGTCGACGCCGGCCGCGGTCCGAACCAGGGCGGCGAAGTCCTGGCGTGCGAACGGCGGCGCGAACGAGAGCGCGACCCCGTGCCGTTCGATCGCCGGACCGCCGCACAGCTCCGTGACGACTTCCGCCAGCATCGCCTCGGTCAGCTCGGCCATGGCCCGGTAGTCGGCGTACGCCTCGTACCATTCCGCCATAGTGAATTCCGGGTTGTGCCAGCGGTCGATCCCCTCATTGCGAAAATCGTGTCCGATCTCATACACCTTTTCGAGGCCGCCGACGATACAACGCTTCAGATACAGCTCGTCGGCGATGCGGAGGTAGAACGTGGCGTCGAGCGCCTCGTAGCGCGTGACAAACGGGCGCGCCGCCGCGCCACCGTATACCGGCTGCAACACGGGCGTTTCCACTTCCAGATAGCCGCGCCGATCGAAGAAACTCCGGATCGTGCGCAACGCCCGCGCCCGCAGGCGAAACACCTCGCGGACTTCGGGATGCACCGCCAAATCCGCGTAGCGCTCCCGGTAGCGCAGCTCCGGATCGGTCAGGGCGCCGTGCAGCACGCCGTGCTCGTCCTCCTTCCCCCGCGGCAGGGGGCGCAAGGACTTCGTGAGCAGGGTCAGCTGCTGGACCCGCACCGTGATCTCGCCCGTCTTGGTGCGAAACAACGGTCCGGACACGCCAATGACATCATCTTGGTCGAGCAACTGGACTACCTCGTACCCCTCGTCTCCCAGGTCATCGCGCTTGAAATACAGCTGGATCTTCCCGGAGGCGTCCTCCAGGTGGGCGAACATCGTCTTGCCATGCGAGCGCAACGCGCCCAGTCGACCGGCCAGTCGGTGCACCGATTCGTCACCGTCCCGGAAGCCCGCGAGCGCCTCGCGGGCCGCCCCCGACCGCTCAAACCGATATGCGAACGGAGCGATGCCGCGCCGCACTAGTTCGGCGAGCTTGTCGCGCCGGGCGGCCTGCACGAAGCTCGTCACGCCGCCTTGCTCCCCCCGCCGAATCGCTTCAGGTACGCCTCGATGAACGGATCGAGGTCGCCGTCCATGACCTTCTGCACGTCGCCGACTTTAAGCTCGGTGCGGTGGTCGTTCACCATGGTGTAGGGTTGAAACACGTAGGACCGAATCTGATTGCCCCAGGCGATGTCGGTCTTCTGTTTGTCCACTTCGGCCTTCTTCGCCGCCTGCTCCTCCAACGCACGCTCGTACAGGCGGGCCTTCAGCATCTTCAGCGCGGTCGCCTTGTTCTTGAACTGGCTGCGCTCGTTCTGGCAGGCCACGACGATGTTGGTGGGCAGATGCGTGATCCGAACCGCCGACGAGGTCTTGTTGACGTGCTGCCCGCCCTTTCCTGACGCGCGGTACACGTCGATGCGCAGATCATCTTCCTTGATGTCGATCTCGATGTCCTCGTCCACGACCGGATACACGAACACCGAGGCAAACGACGTATGGCGGCGCGACTGTGCGTCGAACGGGGAAATCCGCACCAGGCGATGCACGCCGATCTCGGCTCTCAACAGCCCGTAGGCGTACTGCCCCCGGATTTCCAATTCGGCCCGCTTGATGCCCGCCTCTTCTCCGGGCTCCAGATCGAGCACCTCGACGGCGAAGCCACGACGCTCCGCCCAGCGCGTGTACATCCGGACCAGCATCTCGGCCCAGTCCTGGGACTCCGTGCCGCCCGCTCCGGGGTGGATGTGCAGCAGCGCGTCGCGTTGATCGTCGGGACTGCGCAGCATGTGCTGCAGCTCCAGCGCGTCGAGCTGAGCCTCGACGCTATCGGCCTCCTCTTCGAGCTGGCGCTGCATCGCCAGGTCCACATGGGAGTCCGCCTCGACCAGCCGCGACAGCTCCAGCCCGTCATCCACCCGGCGGCGCAACCCATAGTAAGGCTCGAGCCAGCGTTTCAGGCTTTTCGCTTCCTCCACGATACGTCTGGCGCGCTCCTGATCCGTCCAGATCGAGCCATCGGCCATCTGTTGTTCCAGGTCCGTCAGTCGACGCGCCTTTCCCTCCACGTCAAAGAAAACCCCGGAGTTCTTGGAGGCGGCGATCAAATGCGTCAAAGCGATCAGTCAGAGGCACGGGTGTTCCTGGGTGCGGGCGATGACGATACGAGCCGCCCCCCGAGGTGCGAGGAGCGGCTCTAACTTATGGCGAATATAGGGGGTTAGCCCGGTTTTGACCACCCTCAGAACAGCTTTTTGCCGCCGGAGAGAATCTCATTCAAGGCGTCGGTCCAAAACGGCGTGCTCTCCGCCATGTCCTTCCCCACTTGCTCGACGTATTCGAGCCAACTCTTCTCGATCTCGTCCTTGAACAGCTGGGGCAGCGTACCGTCCCGGATCCCCTGCTGCCGCTTCTCCGGATGGTACACCAGCATGTCCGAGATGAGCGCCCGGGCAAGTCGCCGCGCTTTTTGCTTCGGATCCTGAACCAAGAACGGATTCACCGGCCGCATCGGCCCCGTCTTGCGCGGTTCCGGGGCAGCCGGTGCCGAAGGCGCGGCAGGCGCGGGTGGCGTGAACGGCGCCGGCGCGCTCGGGGCCTGCGTGGCCGAGATTGCCGGTCGGGGCGCGGTCGGCTGTGACACGCGTGGAACGGCCGGCTCGAATGACGGCGGCGCCGGTGGGGGCGGTGGCGGCGCGGCCGCCGGCGGTGGCGGCAGGGGCGGAGCGCTCGGCGCCACCGGCGGTGCGGTGAATGGCGGCGTAAGCGGAACCACCGGCGGCACCGCCGCGGGCCGGACCGGCAGCGACGGCACGGCTGGAGGGGCCGGCATCGTCATGGGCGGCCGACTGAAGGGCGGCCTGAGTGGTGGGGCGAAGGGCCGTGTCGGAGCGGCCGGCGCAGCCATCGGCGGCGGTGCACTGGGCTGGACCGGACGTGGCGGCGCCACTGGGGCTCTGGGGGCAACGGGCGCGACCGGGGCTGCGGAAACAAAGGAGGGTCGGGCGAAGGGGGCGGTGACCGGTGCCGCAGCCGGCGCCGCGACGGTCGCGGGCGTAAACACAGGTGCGGCCGGTTGACGCGACGCACTGGGCACGGGCTCCACCTGCACGGCGAAAACGTTGCCGCATACGGCACAGCGGGCCCGAACCCCGGACGCGGGCACTTTGGCCGGATCCACCCGATAGACGGTTTCGCACGACGTGCAAGTGACGTTCACTGCGACGACCTCGCGCTCAGTCTCGCGTTGGGCTCTGCCGTGCCGGGATCCGGATCGTGGCGGCGATCGACGACGAACACGGATCCGGGTTGAGTTTTCGCGTAACTCTTCATCTCGGTGGCCAGCTCGCTGACCTGTGCTGGGTGCGCGAAGCGCCGGTATTCGTTGGTGACGATCCCGATCGAGAGAGTCATCAATGGAACCCGGTGAAGCTGGCCGCGTCGGTCTTTGCCAAAGTAGTAGCCCGCCCGGCGATCCTGCTCATTGTATTGGTACGGGATCAACGTATCGAACACCGAGAGCGTCTCGGTGCACACCTTGGAGATCTCGGTCACGGGGATGATGAAAATGAAGTCGTCTCCCCCGATGTGTCCGACGAACCCCCGCCGCTCGGTCATCCCTTTCACGACATCGTGCAGGATGCGCGACACCAGGTAGATGACCCGATCGCCGTCGTAATAGCTGTAGCGATCGTTGTATTCCTTGAAATGATCCAGGTCCGCGTAGCAGACGGCGAAGCGCTCGTTGTTTTCCATGCGGCTCCGGATCTCGCGCTCGATCTCCGTCGTTCCCGGAAGGCGAGTCGAGGGATTCACCGCCACGTCGCGGGCCGTCCGGGTGAGCAAGGCGTCGAGTCGTCCGGTTTGCTCGCTGGGCTCGAACAGCGGGGTCACCACCTCGTCCGCCCCCGCCCCGAACCACTCCATTACGCGCTCGGTGCCATGCCGGGCCGTCACCGCGACGAGCGGTGCGATCGCGGTATAAGGATCCGCCTTCAAGCGCCGGCACAACTCGAGCCCCTCCGCGCCGGTCGCGTCCGCGTCCACCAGGACGAGCGAGGGAAGCGCCCGCAGCACCAGCTGCTCCAGCTCCAGCGGCTCATGCACCGGGAGCAGGGTCTGGTCCTTCCCCTCCATCCAGCGCGTCACAAAGTCCGGCACCGGACGGCCAGCCGCCGAATAGAAGAGAATCCTGGGGCGCGTCCGCAACCGGCACCTCGCGTAAGGGTCGAGCGCAGCGAAACTTAGGCCCCTTGCCCTCGGGTGTCAAACGAACCACGCGGCGATGACCATGATGGCATACACTGCCAGAAGTTGCACTCCCTCGAACCAGTGCGACTCCCCGTCGAGGGCGATCACCGTCACGATCAGCACCGAGAGGGCCAATGCCACGACCTCGAACTGGGTGAATACGAGGTGCATCGGCTGACCCACCAGCACCCCCGCCAGCACGAGCACGGGAGCGACGAAGAGTGCCACCTGGGTGCTCGATCCCAGCGCAATGGTCAGCGCCAGGTCGGTCTGTCCTTTGCGCGCCACCACGACGGCCGCGGCATGCTCGGCGGCGTTGCCGATGATGGGGATGACAATCAGACCCAGAAAGCTCTCCGACACGCCGAGGTGGGTGACGACCTCCTCGGTCGCGTGAACGAGGATCTCGCTTTGCACCGCGACCAGGACCGTGGCGCCGGCCAGCACCGCGACCGCTGTCCCGACGCTGCCCGGGGCGGACGTTGGGACGGGATGTTCCGTGGGGCTGAACAACTCCCGATGCGTCACGAGCGAGAACACCAGTCCGGCGGCATAGGTCGCGCCGAGCACCAGCGCAACGCCCTCGGAGAGATGGATGGTGGTTTCGACAGACGCCGTCGGGTGGGTGGACGCGAACAAGGCCGGGATCACCAACCCGACGACGGCGAGCATCAGCATGGCTCCACTCATACCCGCCGCGGTGCGGTTGAACGTCAGGGTAGGTCGTTTCAGGCCGCCGGCCAGCAACGAAAGTCCCAGGATCAGCAACAGGTTGCCGAGGATCGAGCCCGTAAGCGACGCCTTCACCAGATCGAGCAGGCCAGCGCGCAAGGCGACGATCGCGATGATCAGCTCGGCGGCATTGCCAAACGAAGCATTCAGCAATCCCCCCACGGCCGGCCCGGAACGCTCGGCCAGCGCTTCGGTCGCCGACCCCATCTCCCCCGCGAGCGGGATCACACTCAGACCCGTCAGCACGAATACGGCGAGCGGTGGAGCGTGGAGGGCAGCGAGCGCCCAGGACAGGGGCACCGCGAGCAGCAGCCAGCGCAGCCAGGTCATGGGCGTCCCAGTGCCGCCCGCTGCACCGCGAAGATCCGGCTCGTGCCGGCCAGCGCCAGATCGAGCAGGCGATCGAGATCCCCGCGGGCGAAGGTGCCCCGTTCGGCGGTCCCCTGCACCTCCACGAGCCGGTCGGGCTCGGCCACCACCACGTTGGCGTCGACGTCGGCATCCCGATCCTCGGCGTAGCACAGATCGAGCTGCGCTTCGCCCGACACGAGACCGACGCTCACCGCCGCCACGAGCCGGGCGAACGGGTCTACCACGCCAGCCGTTCGGGCCAGCCACGCACAGGCGTCGGCCAGCGCGACGGTCGCGCCGGAAATGGCCGCGGTCCGCGTGCCCCCGTCGGCCTGGAGCACGTCACAGTCGACGCGGATGGTGTGTTCGCCAAAGTCGAAACCGCGCAGCGCGGCCCGCACGCTGCGGCCGATCAAGCGCTGGATCTCGTGCGTCCGCCCGCCGGCGCCGGTACGCTCGCGCGGGGTACGCTCCTGCGTGGCGCGCGGCAGCATGGCATACTCGGCGGTCACCCAGCCCATTCCCGTCCCCTTCCGCCAGGCCGGGACGCCGGCTTCGACGCTGGCCGTGCAGAGCACGAGGGTCCCCCCCATGCGCACGAGGCACGAACCTTCGGCCTGCGGAGCCGCCCCCCGCTCCAGACTGAGCGGGCGCAGGGCGTCCACCGCGCGGCCGTCGGGACGGGAGGATATCAACGCCTCAGAACCCAATCCGGATGCGGACGCGCGTCCGTCGCCCGCCGAGCCACGTCGACTCGACCGTCGTGGGCCGGCGCAGCCCGGCGGAGAGACGGCTCGAGATCAGCGCGTCGACGGCACTCACCAGGTGGTTCGCCAGGAGCACACCGAGTTGACTCTGCGCCCGGCGAAACGCGTCATCGCTCGAGCGGATGGTGGCGCGAAACTCCTGCTGCTCCAGCGACGCATCGCGCCAGGACCAACGGAAATCGGGGCCCACGGCGTGGCTGCGATAGAACTGCAGCGCGAGCTGGTATTCGGGAGCAGTGGGAGGCGGAGGCGTGTCTGGATCGGACCAGAAGGTGCGGCGCGCCAGCAGCCACACGGACCCGTTATAGGTCGTCGCGTCATCCTCCGGCGCGAGCCCGGGACCCGGGTCGCGATCGAACTCACCGGACGTCGCGAACCGCTCCATCGTTTCGTAGTACTCGAACACCGTGTCGCGGCGGGTGGACGTGAATCCGCGGCGTGCGACCGCAAATGCCAGATCGCGATAGCGATTCGCACCGCGATGCGCGTCCTGCCTGAGCTGCAGATACCGCGACAGCACGAACGCCTCGGTCGCCAAGTAGATCAGACCCCGATCCTGCCTGGCCATGAGCTGCCCCGCCCCGGGCACGAACAGTGAGGCCACCGGGCGGATCCACAGGCGTGTCCGGGCCGCCGCCGAGGCCGAATCGACGCGTTGTCCGACCAGGTGCGTGGCGAGGCCCAGCAACCCGACCACCCCGAGGCCCGCCGCCTCCACCTTCCTCAAAACTCAACTCGAAACGAGACGAAGGTCGGATTGGGGACGACCAGGTCGGTGCCGCTGAGAAAGGTGCGCGCCAGATCGACGCCGATCGAACCCGTCGCTACACCGACGCCCACGCTCGGTCCCGACAGCCCCTCTTTCACGAATGCGTAGCCCCCCCGCACGCGCAGCGTCTCGCGATAGCCCACATCGACGCCCACGCGCACGTCCGGGGTTCCCGTTTCGCGCCATGGGCTCTCGACGTCGGCCGCCACGTTGACATCGAACCGGTCGCCGGCGTTGCCGAGGGCTGCGGGATGCAGCTGCAGCCGATAGGCGGCCCCGACCACCAACCGGGTCGGCAACGGGTCGGCCTGATCGCGGTTGTTGACCTGCAACGGGAAGCCCAGATTGCGCAGCGCCACCCCCACGCGCAGGGCGCGATCCGGACCGACCGCGAACTGTCCCCCGAAATCGAGCGCGTGGGTGACCCCCTGTCCACCCGAGAGCGGCGGGCAGATGCCGCTGCAATCGACCCGAAACTCGATCAGCTTGTAGCTGACGCCGAGCGATACAGCGCCCGTGAGCTGTGCGGCGTAGGTGGCCAGCAGCGCCAGGTTCCGCGGCGCGATGCGGGCGATGGTGGTGCCGTTGGAATCGCTGACGTCCTGATCCCCATAGTCGACCAAGTCGATGGCCGCCCCGAAGACGCCCACGCCGCGTCGGGGGAAGAAGATGGTGATCGCGTTCGTCGCGCCGGCGGCCAGGCGCGCCGTGTGCAAGGCGAACTCGCTCGTGGTGAGAGAGCCGACGCCGGCGGGGTTGAGGAATACCACCTCGCCCCGACCTTCGATGGCGGCCGCCGTTTGGCCCATGCCGACCGCCTGCGCCCCGACGGGGAACAGGAGAAAGAGCGCCCCGGCATTCTGCGGCTCCGTCTGGGCGAATAGCGCACCCGCCGGAGAAGCCGAGAACGCGACCAGGGCGACCGTCGTCGCCCATCCGCCCTTAGAAGCTCTTCGCCTCATCGATCAGCATGATGGGGATGTCGTCTTCCACGGCGTAGATCAGACGGCACGCGTGGCAGACCAGCTGCTCCGGGTCGCGGCGATATTCGAGTTCGCCCTTGCACTTCGGGCATACGAGCATGTCGAGCAGTTCGGTGGCGAGACTCACGGAGCGTACCCCAGGCGCTTGAGGGATGGGTCGTGCGTACGCCAGCGCGGCAACACCTTCACGTGCAAATCGAGGTACACCGGACGTCCCATCAGCGATTCGATTCGTGCTCGGGCCGCTTGCCCGATGGCCTTGATGGTACGCCCGCCCTGGCCGATGACAATCCCCTTCTGGCTGTCCCGCTCGACGTAGACCACGGCGCGAATATACGCCGGGGTTTCCGCCTCGCGGAATTCGTCGATCTCGCACGCCACACTGTAGGGCAGCTCCTCATGCAGTATCGCGAAGGCCGCTTCGCGCACATACTCGGCCGCGAAAAACCGCAATGGCTGGGTCGCCAGCTCGTCGGCATCGTAGTGAAACGGGCTCGCCGGCAGATATCGCTCGAGTTCTCCGAGCAGTGCCGCGATTCCCTCTCCCGTTGCCGCGGACACCGCGACACTGCCCGCCGACAGGGCTGGTCGGCGATCCGCCGGGACGAGATCCGCCTTCGTGTACACGGTGACCACCGGTGTCTCCAGCGCCCGGGCGAGCCCGGCCGCCGTCTTCAGCTCGGGCGCGGGATGCTCGGTGAGCGGGTGGAGGTAGGCGATCAGCTCCGCGTCCGTGAGCGCGCGCAGCGCGACCTGCCGCATCACCTCCTGCAGCCGGTACTGCGGGTCGAGCAGGCCTGGGGAATCGGTGAAGATGAACTGCGCGTCGCCGCGGGTGAGGAGTCCCACCACGGGCGTCCGCGTGGACTGGGGCTTGGGTGAGACGATGGAGAGTCGCTCGCCGACGAGCGCGTTTAAGAGCGTCGACTTGCCGACGTTCGGCTTGCCGGCCAGGACGACGGTCCCGCATTTCGTCATGGAGTGAAGGTATCAGCCGATGGCCCCGCGCCGTCAGTGGGCGGGTAGACGTTGACCGGTGAACAGGCCGTCGACGATGCCGATCTGATAGGCCAGGAACAATCCAAATCCCAGACTGATCAGACCGGAGGCCACGCGAAGGCCCCGATTCAGACGGGAGAAGCGTGCCCCGGTGTACGCGATCGGCATGGCGATGACCGAGGTGATCAGCATCATTCCCACGATCGTGCCCAGGCCAAACACCAGCAGATAGAGAACAGCCCACCCCGGGTCGCCGATCGTGGTCAGGACCAGCAGGGCGACCGCCGCCGACCCGGCGAGTCCCTGGACGATCC
>Ga0214473_10008774_pt1 | contig 11950 bp, 15 predicted proteins | sample RVTome_7_FD_203509 | JGI IMG/M metagenome (GOLD analysis project Ga0214473, IMG submission 203509) | Soil microbial communities from uranium-contaminated site in the Upper Colorado River Basin, Wyoming, United States - RVT98D197 | ecosystem: Environmental > Terrestrial > Soil > Contaminated >...
TCGATACGATCACCTCAGACTTAAAATCATAATTATTAAATATCGTTACAATCTGCTCCACCAGTTCCATCCCCGTCTGGGAGATGTCGTCCAGCCTTCCGATGAAAGGGCTGATATAGGTTGAGCCTGCCTTGGCGGCGAGCAGTGCCTGCGTGGCCGAGAAGACAAGAGTCGTGTTCGTCTTAATCCCTTCCGGTATCAGAACATGAACCGCCTTCAGACCCTCCGATGTCATTGGAATCTTTACCACGACATTGTCACCTATTTTGGAGAGGGTTCGAGCCTCCCGGATCATCTCTTCAGATTTTAGCCCCAATACTTCGAGACTGACGGGGAGTCCCCGGATGATTCCGCAGATCTCCTTGATAAGGGAATCAAAATCCCTGTTCTCTTTGGATATGAGGGTCGGGTTGGTGGTAACACCATCGATCACTCCCATCTCGTAAGCCTTTCGAATCTCACCAGGGTTTGCTGTATCAATAAAGAATTTCATCGCTTACCTCCACAAAGGATAAAAAAGAGGTGGTGGGAATTTCTTCCCACCACCTTTAAGGCAGATTGATCATCACTCCAGGAAAGGTTACGGAATGATCCTGAATTCAGCCCTCCGGTTTTTGGACCGACCCTCTTCGGTTTTATTATCGGCAACGGGTTTGGTTGATCCATAACCCTTTGTGACCAATCGATTTTCGGCAATGCCAAATTTATCCATAAGATACTTCTTCGCACTCTGAGCCCTCTTCTCGGACATCTTCTGGTTCACCTTTTCGGGACCAGCCGGGTCCGTATGACCACCGATTTCGACTTTGATCTGTGGATTTTCCTTCAGAATCGCCCCGCTTCGATCCAGCGCTTTGGCTGCAAAGGGACTGATATTCGTTTTGTTAGGGGCGAAATAGATCGTATCAAAAACCAGCGTTGGTTTGGGTGCCGGTGCAGGCGGTGCTGGTGCAGGCGGCGCCGGGGCAGGCGGTGCCGGTGGCGGTGGCGCTGGTGCAGGCGGTGCCGGTACAGGTGGCGCCGGTGAGGGCGGTGCCACTACAGGCGGTGCAACTGCGGGTGGCGCCGGTTTGGGTGGTGCAGGAACAACAGGCGTAGGGGGTGGTGGTTGGCAACCTTCAGCCTCTTTAGCCAGTTGCCGGGCCTCCGCCAATATCTTCAAGGCTTCCTCCGTTCTACATGCTAAATAAGTATCGATTGCTTTTTTTCCTAATTCCTTGGCTTGAGCAATCTTTTCAGGGCAGTATTTCGCCCCTTGGGATTTCTCGGCCTGGGCAATAGCGGCCTCAGTTCGATCAAAATCGGATGGAGGCATTATGGCCCTATATGTTACTCCGAAATGAGATCGTGGAGCGCAGGAGATAACCAGGGAAAGGACAAGAAGCAGCACTAAACAAAAATTCTTTTTCATTACAGACCCCCTCTTTAAAAACTTATTAGTAAACCCCGTTAGAAATTCCAGCGGGGCATTAAACCCCGCCCTCCGGGGTGGAGCCCCCTACGGGGCGGAACCCGGAATTATTCTAAAACCTAACCCCGCTTCAGCCGCCGGCCCAGAGGGCCTCTGGCCCGGAGGGAGCAGCAGGGCATTATTTCTAACGGGGTAAATAATCTTTACGTCTTTATAATATATTTATTTCTCCTTACTTGTCAAACCTTTTTTATAATAAATGGTTAGAAGGAAACCCTGCAATCTATAAACAGCGTCATTAATCACAACAAAGCACGTCATTCCTGCGAAAGCAGGAATCCAGGAAAACACTGGATTCCGGGTCAAGCCCGGAATGACAAACCGGTTAAGATTTATGTCGTTATGTATAATAAGCCTCATTCTTTGAAATGTTTAAGATTTCTTGTTTTGGATGAAGTTTTCCATACATTCTTTTTTACAGAAATAGTAATTCCTTCCCGCCACTCTTTTTTTGAAAGCCGAACCTCTGGGGATATAGGTTTGGCAATAAGGGTCTTGAACAAGCTCTTCCGGGTCCTGTTTTCTGTCCCTCTTCTTTCCTGATGAAAGCATCGCTTTGAAAAGGAAACGGAGGAGAGAGTAGAAGATGAGGGTGAGAAAGATGAAGAAAATAAGTCGGAGCATACTTCCCTTCTGTTTTAGATTTTTTCCACCCCTTGATCTTCTTTGATCTCCTCCAGAAGTTCTCCGACCGTCTTTTTCAAAATGGGGTGGATAAGGTTTGGGTCGATTTCAGATAGAGGAATGAGAACAAATTGTCGTTCGTGAAAGCGTGGGTGTGGAACCTGAAGCTCTTCTGTCTCAATTCTCCGGTCATCAAAGAGGAGAAGGTCGAGATCGATGACCCTGGGGCCCCCTCGAAAAGTCTCTTTGCGCCCCAGCCTGATTTCGATGGTCTTTAGCATCCGGTAAAGATCAATCGGTTCCAAATCTGTCTCAATTTTTATCACTCCGTTGACGAACCAGTCCTGAGCGGTATAACCGATGGGGCGGGTGTTAAAGAATGAAGATCTGACCAGGAGCCTTTGTCGGTCAATTTTCAGAATTTCAGAAATGGCTGTTTCGCAGTTAAGAACTTTGTCGCCGGCGTTTGAGCCGATCCCGATGTAGGCAGTATATCCCATTCTGAACGAAGTCAAAGGCTACACAGCACTTCACTTTTTCTCAGAGATTTCTTCAGATTTGTTCGGAGTTACATCAATCTCATCCCGCTCTTTGGTCGCCTTTTTAAAATTTCGAATCCCTTTTCCAATCCCCTCGCCAATCTGAGGAAGTTTTCCTGCGCCGAAAATGACAAGGATGATGACCAGGATGATCAACAGCTCCGGCATTCCGATTCCAAACATTCTTTTCTCCTTTTAAGGTCAATGACCTTTATGAAATGGAAAAAGCAAATATCCTAATTTTTATACTATGCACTTTGCTCTATGTCCTATGCTTTTAACTTGGCGGAAGTGCATGGGAATCGAACCCACCGCGGACCTCTTAAGCCCGCCACTGGATTTGAAGTCCAGGAGGCCCACCAGAACCTGTCCACTTCCGTTTTTAGACTAATCGTTTTTCCCTTTAAAGTCAAGGCATTTAGGGGAATTCAGGAGGTTTACCCAATTCTTAATACCTGAAATACTTAATGTTTTCTCACGGGCACGTTGGCCTTTTATGATTTCAACCTGGGATGGGGGAATTCCTAATTCTTTTGATAGGAATTGGATGAGACCTTTATTTGCCTTTCCATTAATGGGTGGAGCAGTGATCTTAATCTTAACCCCATCCCGGTATGGGCCCACGATCTCATTTTTTGAAGATTTGGGTTGGAGGTAAACCTTCAAGATGATGTTTTCCATTTTCTGGCACCGATCCGATTCATGTCAATTACGTGGAATAGTGGAATATTGAGATATAGAAAGGGAATGTTGGAATTATGGAATGCTGGAATAGTGGGTTTTCAAAAAGGATTGTATCTCATTATTCCATTATTCCAATGTTCCATTATTCCAGTTGGTTTATATTATTCCAATGAAGGAGAGTTGCCTTCCGGTTCGTCCCTCTCCCCGGTAGGAAAAGAAAAGATCGTTATGGCAACGGGTGCAGAGATCGACCCGATAAATCTGATCCTCTTTGATCCCTTCTTCCTCCAGTTGGGCCATGTTGATTCTTGCGAGGTCGACCATCCACTTTCCCATTCCTTTGCCGATGGAGAAAGGTTCCCACTTTTTTAAAAATACCTTTTCGTCAATCTCATAACAGCAAGGGCCTATGGATGGGCCCAGAGTGATCAGGAGGTCTTTTTCCGAACAACCCAGTTTCTTTTTCATCTTCCTTAACGCCTTTTTTGTGATTTGAAGGGCGGTTCCCTGTCTTCCGGCATGGATGGCGGCAACAACCCGCCTCCTCCGATCCACCACAAAAATGGGAATGCAATCCGCTGTGCGAATTCCGAGGAACTGATTTGGGATGTCCGTGATCATGGCATCGTACTTTAAAGGAGTTGGATTTGCATTCACCAGGCCTTTCAGAATGAGAATGCCATCGAGTTGCATCTGTTTAAGCAGGACCAATTGATTTGGGTCAAATCCAAAAGCAGACGTGATTCGGCCTCTGTTGAGGGAGACATCATCCTTTCGATCCCCATCGCTGAAGCTTACATTAAGTGAGTCATAAGGAGGAAGGCTTATTCCCCCCTGGCGCGTTAGAAAGCCATGGATGACCCATCCTAATTTTTTTATCTCCGGATTTTCAAAGTAGGGGATGCCATCCTTTGCTTCCAGATGGGTTCGATTGAATATGTTCATACCATTGACCGTAAGCATTCCAATGTCTCTTTCATATCCTGAGGGATCGGTGCGACGAATTGAACCCTTTCTCCGGTACGGGGGTGATTAAATCCCAACCGATGAGCATGGAGGGCCTGGCGATTCATCCCCTTTACCCCGTTAGAAATAATGCCCCGCTGCTTTGCAGCGGGGTTAGGTTTTAGAATAATTCCGGGTTCCGCCCCGTAGGGGGTTCCACCCCGGAGGGCGGGGTTTAATGCCCCGCTGGAATTTCTAACGGGGTTTACACATTTCCCCAACAGAGGGTCATTGATCATTCCGGGTTTTCCTTTTCTTCCATAGAGAGGGTCTCCGAGGATGGGGTGGCCCAGAGAGGAGAGGTGAACGCGTATCTGATGGGTCCGGCCTGTCTTCGGATAGATCTCCAAAAAAGTGAAAGAGCCAAATCTCTCCAGGACTTTCCAATGGGTAAGGGCGGCCCTCCCTCTTGTCGTCCTGATGGACATCTTTTTTCTCTGATCGGGATGCCTTCCGATGGGAGCATCGATCAGGCCTTCACTTTCTTTAATATTTCCATAGGCAATTGCCAGATAGACCTTCTCGACTCTCCGGTTTTTAAATTGCCTGGTCAGTTGATGATATGCCTCGTCATCCTTGGCAACGACCATTACTCCCGAGGTCTCTTTGTCGAGACGGTGAACAATCCCAGGCCTCAAGGCGCCATTGATCCCTGAGAGGTCTTTGCAATGATAAAGGAGGGCATTGACCAATGTTCCGGATGGGTTTCCCGCAGCAGGATGGACAACCATGCCGGCTGGTTTGTCAATCACGATGATGGAATGATCTTCATACAGGATAGGGAGGGGGAGGGGTTCGGGCTCCAGAGAAAGGGGTTCGGGTTCGGGAAGCGCCCCCGAGATCAGGTCTCCCGATTTGATATGGGCGCTGGGTTTGGTTTTTTGGTTATTGAGAAGGATCGCTCCTTCTTCAATCAGTTTTTTGGCCCGAGAACGAGAGAGATGGAGGTTGGTTTCAGAGAGGAACTGATCGATCCGTCTTCCCTGGCCTTTCAAAGGTATCTGAATCGAGAAATATTTGCCTTGATCGAATAGATTCTTAAGTCCCATGGTCCTGTAGTCTCATAGTCTTGTAGTCTTTTGACTATACGACTAAGCGACTATTCAACTATCCGACTTCTTCTTCGCTATGCACTCTGCGCTTTGCCCTCTGCGATTTTCATGAGTGCCTTTTCAATCCCCTGTGCCAAAATAGGGATCTCTTCGTCGAAGACCGTTCTCATATCCAGGACCAATTCATCCTTACTGATTCGGGAAATGATGGGAGGATCAGCTTTCCTCAAATCTTGTTCAAGGCTGTTAACGGAACGGTCAGGCGATTTAATGGAGAGAACGATCGTCGGAAGTTCCTGAAGCGGGAGGGCACCTCCGCCCACCTGAGAGACATCTCCTCTCAGGGTGAATTGGACCCCCTTCTTGACCTTCTCCTGGAGTTGTTTCAAAAGGCGGTTGCCTCTTCTCTTCAACTTCCTCGTGTCCAATCCTAACATCCGAAGAGTTGGGATCTCTTCCATGGCTTTTTTCTCATCGAGATAGAGAAGGAGCGTGGATTCAAGAGCGGCCAGGGTAAGCTTATCAATGCGCAGTGCCCGTGTCAGGGGATTGATCTTGATCGAGTCTAGGAAATCCTTCTTTCCAAGGATGATTCCAGCCTGGGGTCCTCCCAGAAGTTTATCGCCGCTAAAGGTAACCACATCCACTCCGGTCCGGATTGCCTCCTGAACCGTGGGCTCCTTTTCCAATCCATATCGGGCGAGGTCAACGAAACAGCCGCTACCGAGGTCCTCCATCACAGGAAGATGGTGCTCCCTCCCCATCTGGACCAGTTCGGCAAGGGAAACCTCCGAGGTGAAGCCCATTACCCTGAAATTGCTGGTATGGACCTTCAGGAGCAGAGCGGTTTGGGGACCGATTGCCCGCTGATAGTCGTTGAGATGAGTCCGGTTTGTCGTTCCGACTTCCCTGAGAAAGGCTCCGCTTCGTTTCATCACATCAGGGATCCGGAAGGCTCCTCCGATTTCCACCAACTCTCCCCTCGAAATAACCACCTCTCTACCCTCTGACAGAGTATTGAGACAGAGCAGGACCGCTCCGGCATTATTATTAACAACCAGTGCTGATTCTGCGCCCGAGAGCTGGCAGAGGATCTCCTCCACATGGGAGTACCGATCCCCGCGCTCACCGAGGGCGAGATCGTATTCGAGATTGGAATAGGCTTTTGCCACTTCGACCATATGGTTTATCGCGAGAGGGTGGAGAGGGGCTCTTCCCAGATTGGTATGGATCACGATTCCTGTGGCATTGATAACCCTGCGGAGCTTGGGCTGTATCTGAAGGTCAATCTCTTTCTGAAAGAGGGGGAAGAGATTTTCAAAGGAAAAGGAGGTTTCCTTCCAACCGGCGAGGTCTTCCTGATTCAGGATCTCTTCGCGCAATCGTCCCAGACCTCTCCGGATGGCTTCCACGACGACAACTCGGGGATGGGCCCTCAAGAGATCAAGGCTCTGCTCTCTCGAAAGGATTTCATCTACGCTCGGTATCTTACGAAGAACCTGCTGGCGAAGGGTCGGAGACATTGGGCTTCCTCCTCGCAATCAGTGTTTTGATAATCTTGAAAAGGTTCATCCGGATGAATCGGGTAGGCCACTCCAGTTCTCTCTTCTCGCAGACCGTGGACATGCTGTAGGTCTCCAGGGAAAAAGGCTGGTTCAGCATGGACCCCAGTGCAGATTCCCTCTCCTCAATATCCGGCAAGGCCATGATCCGGTCGATCTCCCCCATCATACGGAGTGCCCTTTCGATCCGCATTTCGACCGACTCAGCCGTCTTTCTATCTATTAAACCAAATTCGGCCTTCAAGCGATTCAGCCTCTTGCCGGATTCGTAGGTGCTTGCCACGATCTCATTGCGATCCATCCATTCGGTTTCGTAGTTGAGAATGTACTTCCAGCTCGGTGTCGTCAATGCCTGACGGTGCTCCTCCACGGTCCGGTAGAGGAGGCGGTATCCGAACTTTTCCGGCTCTTCGAATGCAGCGCTTCCGGGATCAAGAAAGGGGGCAAGAGGGGAGATGAAGGGGACGAGCTTGTCATAGGGCTGGAATCGCTCCAGCAGGAGCCGGCAGTAATCGACGGTCTCCATGACCGATTGATAAGTCTGTTTCGGGAGGCCGATCATAAAGAAGAGGTCGATCCGCTTGCAGCCAAGCTCGATCGCATCGGCGATCATTTTCTCCATGGGGGAATTGGCATAAGGCCTGCCGAAGGCCTTTCGGACCTCTTCATCATGAGACTCGGGAGAGATTTCAATATTAAAATTTTTTATTGATTCGGCAATCCTCTCCAGTTGATCCCTTGAAGGGGGGACAAAAAATTCAAAGGCGATGTGATTGTCGGTCGGTTTTTTCTTCATCTCCCGGAGAAAGGTGTTGCCATACTCTTCTCCAGGTTGAAAGATGTCGCCGATGATCATGATGGGGGCATTGAGGTGGTCTGAGATATTGAAGATATCCTGGGCCAGGAGTTTTGGGTCCCGGTAAGCCGGCTTCGTGCGGTTAGCCATCGACCGGAAAGTCCGGGATGAACCCCCGCAGGTTTTGCAGTGGTAGATACAGCCACGGCAGGTGAAGACAGCGGTGACGGGATAGGAATACCAGTCGATAAAGGGCTGGTAGCCAACAGGGTCCATGAACCTAACGACTTTCTTCATCATATGGCGATAATCGATCGTGATATCATTGAGGTCTTCCGGCACATAGGTGATGGGGTTGGCACGGATGCCATTTCCTCTATCCCGGTAGGTGAGATTAGGGATATTTTTAAACTCTCTTTTCCCCTTGAGATTCTTTAATAACTGGAGCAGGGGTTTTTCCGTGGAGTCTCCTCTCATCACAAAATCGACGAAAGGATAGTTGCGGAGGATCTCTTCATGATAATAGGTGGCGGAGAACCCGCCCAGGATGACAGGTATATCAGGGTGAAACCGTTTGATCATCTCTGCCAGGGCCAGTGCTCCGTGGACATGGGCCATCCAGTGGAGATCGAGGCCAAAGGCAAGGGGCCTATTCTTGCGGATGAGCTTCTCCACATCGAACCCCTTGTCCTTGAGCATCTTCAGGGCGACATTGATGATCCTGACCTTCAGGCCATGCCGTTCGAGATATTCCGAGAGGCTGGCAAAGCCGATGGGATACATCTCGAAGATGGGAGTGGAGGGGACGACATCGCTGATCGGGCCGTATATCCCCGGCCTCTTTCTGAAATCGTAATAAGTGGGTGGATGAAGAAGGATTAAGTCTGCAGTTGCCATTTTCACTTCTGTGGAGCTCCGCTCTGGGGACGGGGGGCTTCTTGTCTTGGGGGAGCGGGTTTTTCCGGTTCGGGATATTTTGAGCGAAAAGCTTCAACCATCCTTCCAATCTCAGGGTGATCTTTGATCTGTTCGCCGAGGACGATGAGATTGTGAATGAATTCATTCCTGCCCTGGAGTTGTTTGAGGATCTGTTCAGCCTCCCCTTTGATTTTTATCCTCAGGGCCTTTGGTTTTTCGGTATCCTGGGCCTTTAAGGAGGCGATGAGGTCTCTCAGGTTCTGGATGAATTCCTCCGGAAGGCTTAGGTTATATAGACGGCCGAGATGGAAAATGCGTGAATAGAGCCCGAAGTTGTGTTGCAACCAAGTTTCAAGCTCCGTGACATCGGAGAAGGTGACCCTTTCCTTGAATTGGTTCAGACTGCTCTCAAAGGATCTTTTTTCCGAAGAATTAAAAAAATTAGGTCCATTGCTGTGGAAGGCGAGATCAAGCCTTCCTCCGTATAATCCCTTCGGAGCCATCTGAACGATCATGGTGGTCTTGAGGATGGGAGGGTAGGGAAGGTTGACACCCGTATGGCCACCCACGATGAGATGAATTCCCGGCACGGTCTGGGCAAGCTCCACATCCTTTGGATAGCCAAGATGGCTGAGAAGGATGATCAGATCGGTTTTGGGCTGGAGCTCTTTGACTATGGTTTGAGCGGTCTCAGTGGGGGAACGAAGCGTGAGCCCTTTTCTTCTGGGATCGTATGGGTTTGGAAAAGTATCGGGCGCGAGGAGGCTGAAGATCCCGATTCTCAGGCCATTGCTCTTCTTAATGAGAGAGGTCTGAAAAACAGGCTTGCCCGTGGCCTCATCAATGACATTGGAAGAGAGGAAGGGGAAATTTGCTCTCCTGGACATCTCCAATAGAAACTCCTTCCCCAAGCTTAGATCATCATCTCCGATAGCCAGAACATCGTAACCCATGAGATTGAAACTATCGATGATCAGTTTTGCCTTTTCAGTTGCCATCTTGATCTCATTTTCAGGAACAGGGCCTGAATATTTTTTAAAGAGAAGGTCGCCAGCATCTAAAATGAGCGGATCCTTTCCCCCTCCCTCACGAATCTCCTTGATCCAGGTGCCCCTTCTGGCCAGACCGCCAAAACGCGTCCTCGGGTCTCAGGTAGGACAGGGATCGATCTCACCGTTAATATTGTTGGTGTAAAGGATCGTGAGGGTTTTGGGTTGTTTCTGGGCATCGGAGGATCCCGTAATAATCAATAGGATTCCGAGCCCCAAAAAAACTAAAAAAAACCATGTCTTCTTCACTCTATTCACCATCACCATTCACTAACACTTTTAGATATTTATAGCCTATTCACCCCCCGAAAACAAGAGTTACTTCATGGGTGTATTGCATAAACCACCTTTCGCCCTAAGATACTCCTCCCCATTGGAGACTGTGTCATAATCTCTTTTTTGTGGTAGCCGCTCCGTGTGAGCCGGAGCGTGCAACTCATTTATTTTATTAAAACTGAACGCAACCTAAAGGTTGCGACTACCAATTACGACACAGTCTCTTGACGGGGGAGGTCGCCAAGGCCCCATAGCTTTAGCGACGGAGCGGTGTGGGTGGGGGGTGAATAATGGTAGCGTCGGTATTTAGTGCCGACGTTGAACTGTAGCGAAGATTTGATCGGCAGTTAGAGAAATGATCGATTGTTAGGCCATGAAAACCAAAATAATAGAAATTTTCCCCATTGCATTTTGTCCAATGTCAAGGGCTAACCCCAAGCCAATTTTAACCGTTAACGGGTTCAAAGAAGCCGGTGCCTTGGGTGATCTCCTGGCTGACCACTTCTTTGGCTTTTTTATATCCCTTATCAACCATCTCTCTCATTTTATCCGGATCGAAATTGAGAGATGAGTCCATCAACTCCTCATCGGGCCTGATGGTTGTGATTCCAAGAATCCTTTTCCCCTGGAAAGGGTTTTCAAGTCCTGTAAAGAGCTTTCTTATCTGTGAATCTGGTAGGCCGAGTTTTTCTTTCGCATTAGTCTTGATATGATAAAAATAGCGGATAGCTTCGCTATAAACCATTGCGATTTTCAGGTCGTTATCAACGATTTCATCTGTTAGCAACTCCAGCGTCCGCTTCAATATATCCATGGAACTGGTGAACTCTTTGCGGATAGACTCACGATGTTCCGAATCGGGTGAGAGGATGACAGAGACGATATGGGTCGCCCCTTCATCAATTGCTTTGCTCAGTGGGGCAATCTCTTTGACCCCTCCATCGACATACTGATGTTTTCCGATTTTGACGGGAGGCATCATGACAGGAACGCTGGCGGATGCAAGAATCTTTTTAAGAAGAACAGGTTTTGAATCCCGGTGCTGGTTTCCGTATCCAATCTCTCCGGTCTGCATATTGACCACAGTGACGAATATCTCCGTGGAGGATTGAAGGAGCCTCTCGTAGCGTCTTCTGTCGCCAAAGAATTTTTTGATCAGCCTCTCAAGGGGCTTGGTGTCGTTGAGGGCATCGGAGAAGAGAAAGGCGAGAAGATCTGGCCGGTTAGTAAGGATATCCTGCTGCTCCACATTCTCATAGAAGTGGATGAGATTGGCAATGTCCTGACTCGCCACAAGGGGAGCGATCAGGGCACCCGTGCTTGTTCCTACAACGATATCGAAGCGGAGTCCGAGCTCAACCATCAGATACTTGACCACCCCTGCCGTGAAGGCGCCTTTCGCACCTCCGCCGCTTAAGACCAGAGCCCTTTTATTTGCCATCTTTTCCTCCTTTGAGCTGGGCAAGAGCCTTCTTCATGCCGGCGAGGATGGCAGAAACCAGTTGACGCTGGACTTCAGAGGAATTGAAATTACTTCTTTCATAATGATGTTCTGGTTTCTGGAGCTCAAACATGATATCTGCTTCAATGAGGTAGGCAAGATTCTTAAGGGGATCTATTCCTTTTAGGTCATCCATCAGTTGATTCATGGTGACCGTTTTTTCGAAAGATGGAAGTTGTGCGGCAAGGAGTGTCTGTTTTGGGGGATTGTCTCTAAGTTGACCCCTGACGGTGGTGGTGACCAGGGCGGTCACCTTTTCAGAAAATCCTGCCAAAGGTCCCGGATCGATCTCAGGCGAATGCTCACAGGCGGCGAGAAATAGAAGGATGGATAAAAGAAAAACGATCCTGAAGATAGGGAAAAGATGTTTTCTTGAAATCATGTCTGCCTCCTACCAATCAAAGATGAATGAATATCGGTTCAAATTTACTAAACGGAGAGAGGGAAGTCAATGGAAGTCAGGGAATAGGACA
>Ga0214473_10008775_pt1 | contig 11950 bp, 10 predicted proteins | sample RVTome_7_FD_203509 | JGI IMG/M metagenome (GOLD analysis project Ga0214473, IMG submission 203509) | Soil microbial communities from uranium-contaminated site in the Upper Colorado River Basin, Wyoming, United States - RVT98D197 | ecosystem: Environmental > Terrestrial > Soil > Contaminated >...
GCCTGCGCCTCGGCGCTGCTCAGGCGGTCCGCGATGACGTCCACGCCGAAATCCGGCGCCACGGACATCTCGATCGCGGTCAGCGACTCCACCGGCGTCGCGTCGATCCACGCCCGCACGGTGCGAGACGGTGCCCCGCGCGACAGTCCTTCGTGGTAGGCCAGCGCCGCATTCCGGCCCACGCGGAACGCGCGCCGGTTCACGTTGATCACGTCCGCGCCTTTGCTGCGGAACATCTCGGCGACCGCGTCCTCAAGCTCTTGCGCGTCCAGCGCCATGAACAGCGACGCGGCCCCGAGCGCGACGATGTTCGCCGAGCGGACCGAGCCCGTGCGCTTGGCCAGCCCGTCGGCGTTGAGCAGTACATGCCGCGGATAGGCCGCGATGCGGTCGAGCACGTCCTCGATCGGCGGGTAGTTGTCGATGTTCACGACGGGATTTGTGCCCGCGACGAGCACGCCGTCGCCGCGGAGGTACTGCACGTACCGCAGCGTCTCCAGCGGCTCCACGGAGATGACGAGGTCGGCCTGCCCGAGCGGGATCAGATCGCTGAACAGCTCGTGGTCGGCCAGCCGCAGATGCGACTGTACGGCGCCGCCGCGTTGCGACATCCCGTGGACTTCGGCCTGCTTGACCGTCAGGCCGCGGCGCAGGGCGGCGCTCGAGATCGCTCGTGCGATGGTGAGAATCCCCTGTCCGCCGACGCCGGCCAGAATCACGTTTTGCCGCACCGGTATGGCCTCCGAGGCTCAGGTCGCACCGGTGGTCGCCAGTGGGTCGCCGACCTGTACTGCCCGCCGTTTCATGTGGATGCACTCGCGCCGCGCGACGATCACCGACAGCCCGCGGTGATTGATCTCGTGCCCGATCAGCTCGACGTTCGGCTGGTGGTTCTTGCTGAGCGGCTCGATCACGTGCAGGTGCTCGTCTGGCACGCCCAGGCCGCGCAGCAGTTGCACCAACTCTTCGCCGGCGGCCATCGTCTCCTGCCCGCCCGTCATCGCCACCGTCGCGTTGTCCAGGATGAACACGGTCATGTCGGCGTCGGCCCGCGCGGCGCCGATCAGCGGCGTCATCCCCGAGTGCGTGAACGTCGAGTCGCCGATCGTACACAACACGGGAAACGCGCCGGCCTGCGCCGCGCCATGCGCCATCGCAATCGAGGCCCCCATATCGACACACGAATGCACGGCGCGGTACGGCGGCATCACGCCGAGCGTATAGCACCCGATGTCGCTGAACAGGATCGCCTTGGGGTGTGACGCCGTCGCGTCGATGATGGCCTTGAACGTGTCCGCGTGCGGGCAGCCGCGGCAAAGTACGGGCGGCCGCGCGGCCAGGTCCGACAGCGCCGCCGTCGGCGCCGCGTACGGTAGCCCCAACGCACTGGCGACGATGTCCGGCGTCAGCTCGCCCGACGCCGGCAAGTCGCCGCTGAGCTTCCCGCGGATCGCCTTGCCCGGCACGCCCAACAGGCCATTCAGCCGGCTCTCGATATACGGGTACCCGTCCTCGACAATCCAGATTTCGCTGCAATGCGCCACGAGTTGCCGGATCAGCCCCACCGCCAGCGGGTAGGTGCACACTTTGAGCAACGAATACTCGGTATCATCGCCGAGCGCCTCGCGCACGTAGTTGTATGCGATGCCCGACGTGATGATGCCCTTCGGTCCGGCCAGGCGCAGCGGGTTCAGCGGCGACTGCTCCGACCACTCGTGCAGCGCCTTTTGCAGGCTGAGCAGCCGGCGGAAACGCCGCCGGGCGTTGGAGGGCACGAGCGTCCAATCGTTCGGGTCCGGCAGTGGCAGGCGCGTCTGCGCCCGGGCTGGCGGGACGGTGGGCTCCTCGGTCCGCACGGTCGCCCGGCTGTGCGCCAGCCGCGTCACAATGCGGATCATCACCGGCAACTTGAACTCTTCCGACAGGTCGAACGCCTGCCGCGTCAGGTCGTAGCACTGCTGCTGGTTCGACGGCTCCAGCACCGGGATCTGGGCGAACTCGCCGTAATACCGGCTGTCCTGCTCGTTCTGCGACGAGTGCATGCCGGGGTCATCGGCGACGACCAGGACGATCCCGCCGTTGACGCCCGTCAGGGCCGAGTTGATGAACGGATCGGCGGCGACATTGAGGCCGACGTGCTTCATGGACACCAGCGCGCGTTTGCCGGCGTACGACATGCCCAGGGCTTCCTCGTACGCGACCTTCTCGTTGGCCGACCAGCGCGCGGAGACCATCCCGCCCGCTCCGGTCTTCTCCTGCACGTACTCAAAAATCTCGGTGGCCGGCGTGCCGGGATACGAAAACGCGCCGCCGATGCCAGCGTGGATCGCCCCGAGCGCCACCGCTTCGTCGCCGAGTAACAGCTCAGCTTTCATGTCGTGTATCCAATGACTTCGCGCGCACGGACGTCGGGTTGGTGATAGCGGCTCCGCGCGGTCGATGCTCCACGTTGACGCGCAGCTCGGGTCTTGGCATGCGGCGTGCCGGGCGCCGAGCGGAAGCGCCGCCGGCGCTCAGAGTCTCGTAACCTCGCTCGCTATAAAATCTTAGGATGCCGGCCGCGGCCTATCCGCTCGTCCGTCGGACCGCCCACCTGGGAATGCTTGACGTGGTCCTGGAGAAGACCCGCCGCGGCGCGACAAAACCCGGACGCCATGCGCGGTTTTCCGCACGCGACGGGCAGGGCCCTATTCGTGCCAGCCGCCCGCCCCCATCAGCTTCACGAAGCGGCACCGCAGGTGCTCCTCGCGCTCATAGCCGCTGTCCGTCCGCACCACGCGCACGAGCGTCTGGTCCCACGGCCCACCGATCGGGATTACCAGCCGGCCGCCCACCTTGAGCTGCTCACACAATGCGTCGGGCACGTCGGGCGCCCCGGCCGTAACGATGATCCCCTCGAACGGGGCCTCTTCTGGCCAGCCGAGCGACCCGTCCGCACAGCGGTACGTCACGTTGCTTAGTCCGAGCAGCCGCAGGCGCTCCGAGGCTTGCGTCATCAACTTGAGGTGCCACTCGATCGTGTACACCTGCCGCGCGAGGCAGGCCAGTACCGCCGTCTGATACCCTGTGCCCGTGCCGATTTCCAGGACGCGCGCTGCGGGCGTCAGCTCCAGCAGCTCGGTCATCCGGGCGACCATGTAGGGTTGCGAGATGGTCTGCCCGCAGTCGATCGCCAGCGCCGTATCGGCATACGCCTGCGCGTCGTAGGCGGGCAGGACGAAGCGCTCGCGTGGAATCCGCCGCATCGCCGCCAGGACTCCGGGATCGCGAATCCCCCGGTGTTCGAGCTGCTCGACGGCCATGCGCTCGCGTTCGGCGGTCCGGTTGCGTGCGTCGTCACCCGACGGCATGCTGTGAATCGTACCGCGTTTGCGCCGCCGCGGCACACCGGCCGGCCGTGGCCGCCGCCGGGAACTTCGCCTGGCAGAGCCTATCCGCATCGGAACCTCCGGATGGTCGTACGACGACTGGGTGGGCCCGTTCTATCCGTCCGGCACGGCTGCGTGCGTGGCGCATCCAAGGGGACGCCCGTCCCGAAGGGACGCCATGAGCTTAGCCCAGCGTGCAACGCTGGGATTCCCGACGTGAAATCTGGAACGAGTCCCGGAGGGACGACTGAGTTTTCAGCCGCTCCCCCGGAACGGCCCGAGATCGGCCGACTCTGGCTCGGCCAGCACTGCCGTGCTGGGCTACCTTCAGGCGCCCGCTCCGCGGGCTCGCAGGAACCCAAGGATGGAGCGCGAAGTCGGTCGCCTAAGCGGTGCCACCCCGTTTCGCTACGCAGCGCCTGGCCGCATCTTCGCCGCCTCAGCATATAAGCCGTATAATGCTGGTTTCGCGAGAACCGCCGTTCAGAACGGGCGACCCAACGGCATGGACCAGCAGTACATTCGCAACTTTTCGATCATCGCCCACATCGACCACGGCAAGAGCACGCTGGCCGATCGGCTGCTCCAGCGCGCCGGAGCCGTCTCCGCGCGCGAGCTGAAGGAGCAGATTCTCGACACGATGGACCTGGAGCGCGAGCGCGGTATCACCATCAAGGCCTCGGCCGTCACGCTCGACATGGTCGTCGACGGCCAGACGTACATGTTCAACCTGATCGATACGCCCGGGCACGTGGACTTCCACTACGAGGTTGACCGCGCCCTGGCGGCTTGCGACGGGGCTCTGCTCGTGGTCGACGCGACGCAGGGCGTGCAGGCTCAGACCGTCGCCAACGCGTACGCCGCTGTCGCCAATAACCTGGAGATCATTCCGGTCATCAACAAGATCGACTTGCCGAGCGCGAACCCCGAGGACTCGGCGCTGGAGGTCGAGCACGTGCTCGGCATCAGCGCCGAGAACGTCCAATTCGTGTCCGCCAAGACCGGCGAGGGCGTCGAGGAGCTGGTCCGGGCGATCGCGTACCACCTGCTGCCGCCGAAGGGCGACCCGGACGGTCCGCTCCAGGCCCTCATTTTCGACTCTGAATACAACGACTATCGCGGCGTGATCTGTTATCTCCGCGTGGTCAGCGGCACGATCCGCAAGGGGCAGAAGATCCTGCTGATGGGCCGGCAGCGCACGCATCTGGTCACCGAGCTGGGCAAGTTCCGCCCGCAGATGATCCCCTGCGAGCAGCTCGCCGCCGGCGAAACCGGTTACCTCGTCGCCAGCATCAAGAGCCTGTACGACGTGACGGTCGGCGACACGATCACCGACGCGGCGCACGCGGCGCCGCAGCCGCTGCCTGGCTACCAGCCGCCGCAACACATGGTCTTCTGCGACTTCTACCCGTCCAGCGGCGAGTCGTACGACGCGCTGCGCGAGGCGCTGGAGCGCCTGAGCCTCAACGATGCCTCGTTCAGCTTTACGCCGCAGCACTCGGACGCGCTGGGGCCGGGCTACCGTTGCGGGTTCCTGGGCCTGCTACACATGGACATCGTGCAGGAGCGGCTGGAGCGCGAGTGCGGCGTGAGCGTCGTGCAGACCGCCCCGAGCGTGACCTACGAGGTCATCCTGCGCGACGGCACGCTGAAGCGCGTAGAATCCGCCGGCGATCTGCCCGATCAGGCCCACATCGAGGAGCTGCGTGAGCCGATCATCGCGATGCAGATCATCACGCCGGCGGATTGCATCGGCAACCTCATGCAGCTCGCCGAGCAGCGCCGCGGCGAATACCGGAAGACGGAGTACCTGTCGCCGCAGCGCGTGATGCTGACGTACGAGTTCCCCTTCAACGAAATCCTGTACGACTTCTACGACAAGCTCAAGAGCATCACGCGCGGGTACGGGACGATGGACTATCACGTCACCGGGTACCGCGCCAGCGACCTGGTGAAGCTGGACATCCTGGTCAACGCGGTCCCGGTGGACGCGCTGAGCCTGATCTGCCACCGCAGCAAGGCCGAGGCCCGCGGCCGACGGTTCCTGATCAAGCTTCGCCGTGAGATCGCCCGGCACCAGTTCGAGATCGCCCTCCAGGCCGCCATCGGCGGCAAGGTCATCGCCCGCGAGACGATCAAGCCGTTCCGCAAGAACGTAACGGCCAAATGCTACGGCGGGGACGTGACGCGCAAGCGCAAGCTGCTGGAAAAGCAGAAAGAGGGCAAAAAGCGCATGAAAACGATTGGCCGCGTGGACATCCCGCAGAAGGCGTTCATGACGGTGCTGGAGCCGGAGGAGTAGTGGTCGACCTCCCTGTCGGCCGAGGTTGCGCGAGATCACAGTGTCTGTGGAGAAGCGGTGAAATCCGACTCATGCGAGTACTGCGGCGGCCCGGTCCGCGGCAAGCGGGTCACGGTAGATCTGCGGCGCGGCGGACAGCTTTGCGTCTTCCGAAACGTCCCCGTGGGCGTGTGCACCCGATGCGGCGAGCGGTACTATCCCGGGCCGGTGATGGAGCGGCTCGACGAACTTGCGCAACACGGCCTGCCGGGAGCCAACACGATTCGCGTGCCGACGTTCGACTACGCTCAAGTCGAGCGCCTGTAGCCGCCCGACCCGGGCATGCTCCGGGTCCGCCGGCGCCGCGCAGCCATGATTGTGAGTTTCGCCTGGTGGCCCAGCGATTCTACTTCGACGTTCATGTGTACGACCGACTCGTCGAATGCGCCCAAAGGGATGCGCGCGCAGCGTTGCTTTCGCTGGTTCGATCCGGGCGCTGGCATGTGTATGGTTCGGCTGCCGTCATTGAAGAACTCGGCGGCGTCGCAGGTGATGACCCCGATCAGTACGAGTATTTGATTGCGTGCTTTTGGGAGGTCGTACGAACCGACTTGCTGCTCGACAAAGTGCGGTTAATCGAAAATGAGCTTCATACTACCCGGAGCGGAAAAGGTTGGACATCGCCACTGGCAGGTTTACCGGAAAACGCATGCCCAGCAGCATATGGACACGTCCAATATTATCCGCTCCCCTTAGTAAGTCCAATCGACTCTCCTTCGACGAGGCTTGCTGCGACAGGCATCGAATTGTCCCGCTGGCGCGCCGCAAGTCATACGACCACGGGGCCATGAAATCCCTGGCCCCGGATGTTGAGGCATTCAAGAACGGTGCAGCCGCGAGCATGAACGCCTGCTTCCAACAACTGCGACCCAGGATCGAGGAGGAGCTCAAGGGTTGGGTCGCTCGCGATCCACAGAGGAGCCAGGCCGAGTACGATAAATACCTCTCGAAGGTCACTGAACAGGAGATACAAGGGTTTGTTGACCACCTTCGGGGCCAGCGGAGCCTGCCGAACGTGTCCTTCCGAAGCGTGCCGTGTACGTCGGCCTTCGTCGCATACGCGCTCGCCCGCGCGAAGCGTAACCTTAAGACCAGCAAAGGATTCGAAGCGTCCGCAACGCGTGACTGGGATCACTTCACGTACGCTGCCGTGCCCGCCGTCCTTGTTACAAGGGACACGGATCTTGCCAAGACTGCCGAACTGATTCAGGCCCCACTGGTCGCCGTACAATCGCCGGAGCAACTTTTCGGCTTGCTGCGCGCGCCTTGACCCGGTACCGACGTGCAACGGGCTCTATGCGTGGCCGCGTGGCTTCGCCGAAGCCGAAGGTGCGGGTATGTTTGCCTACGGTCGGCCCGCATGGCCGCGCTGCGCTTGGCCATGGCACCCGACTTGTCGGCGCCTACACGGCGTGACGACGGGTAACAACGCGTCGCACAGCGGGTGAAACCGAATCTACGGCGTTAGCAACTTTACGAACGGGTCGATGTCGAAGTTGTCGACGACGCCGTCGCCGTTTACGTCGGCCAGCAGGCGGTTGCAGTTCGGAAACTTCTGGGCGTAGCCGGCGGGGTCGGTCAGCGCCAGCACGAACGGGTCGATGTCGAAGTTGTTGATGACGCCGTCACAGTTCAGGTCGCCGAGGGCGTAGTAGCGTAGCTCCGGGTTTGGCATAAGGACGACCGGGCGTGTGCCGTCGTCCACGGTGACGACGAACCGATCCAGGCCGGTCTTGTTGCCCGCCGTCAGCGCGACGCTGAACGTGCCGTCGCCGTGGTTCGTGACGTTGCCGATCGTGGAGATAGCGGCGCTGTCGGGGGCATGGGCGACCGTGAGGCTTTTGATCTGGATGGTGATGCGCAAACGCTGCCAGTCCTGGAGCGTGATGAACATCCTGCCCTGGGCCGTGCCGTTGGGCGGCAGCGTCGGTGGGATGAACTCAACCAGTGACTGGATCGCATCCGGGCGGCCGACCAGATTCGTGCGCCACGCTTCAAACAGCGTCTGCAACTGCGCGACGGGATCGGGGTTGCCGGGGCTCTGGAACGCGACGTTGAGCCGCATGAAGTAGTCGCCATCCGCACAGCCGGACGCGTTGCACACGGAGTCGTCGGTGTCGCCGATGCGCGCGACGACCAGGCCGCCGATGTGGCCGGACTTCGCGAAGTTCGGCGGCGGGCAGCCGCAGCTCGTGGGATTGTTGGGTGAGCAGGAGCAGCGGCCGTCGCCGCCTTTGACCCGGGCGGCCTGCATGCCGGCCATGAGCCTGGCGGGGACGTCGCCGGGCGTGTTACGAATGGCCTCTTCGATGGCGGGGACGACGCAATCGCCGGCGAGGATGTTGCCCTGGATGGCGTAGACCATGGTGCCCTGCGAGCCGATGACGCCGCCGGCCCACTGGAATGTCGAGGTGCCCGTGAACGTAATCATGCGGGCCTGCGTGTCGGCGATGCCGTATTGGCGCGATTGGTGGCCGGTGACATTGGCAAGCTGATTCAGGATCTGCTGCGGCGACGTGCCGGCCTTGAGGCCGTCGAAGATGATCGGCCGGCGGCGACCGTCGAAATCGCCGGAGGCCTGGCACGCCCCGGCGCCTTTCCCGACCACGACGACCGGCACGATGGCCAGGAGGTCGTAGCTGGTCAGGCACGTGACGGTGCCGACGGCGACCTCCTTCGTCCGGCTATCGGCGATCACGATGGACCAGGTGGCCCAGGCGGACGAGGCCGCGGCGAGGACCAGCAACGAAACGACTGCGTGAAGCAAGCGTCGTGATTCATGCACCATATACCACCAAGCGAGCGCATGTGTGACGGCAACGCCATCCCCATCATGGCGAGACCACGGGTCCCAGGTCAAGGAAAAAGCACTGGAGCGGACGGATCGGCGCCTACTCGACCGTGAGCAGGTCCACGAATGGGTCGATGTCGAAGTTATCCACGACGCCGTCGCCGTTGCAGTCGGCCAGCATGCGGAAGCAGTTCGGGAACGCGGCCTGGTAGCCGGCCGGGTCGGTGAGCGCCAACACGAACGGGTCGATGTCGAAGTTATTGACCACGCTATCGCAGTTCAGGTCGCCGCGCAGCCACACGTCCACGCGGAACGCACTGGCCGTTTCGTTGGCGATCGGGAGCCAGCCCTGACCCTCGCGGCGAAGCGTATGCGGACAGGTCAGCGCGGGGTTCTTGTTGTGGCACCAGCCGCACCAGGTCGTGTCGCCGCCGGCCGCCCAGAGCCAGTAGGAAGCGCCCTTGTCGAGGAAGGACGTGCCGCCGCCCTTCACGTGTTTGGGCTCACGCCACTCCGTCCACGACTCGAAATCCGTGATAATCCACTCCTCCATGACGTCCTGGGGTCGCGGCGGCTGCATGCTGGGGTTGCGGGTCAGGCGTAGGTAGACGCTGTCCACGCCGGGATCGAGCGGCACGTACCACATGGCGACCCAGACGTCGGACACGAGCCCGCCCGTCGAGGGGTAGAACAGCAGGGCCTGCTCGACGCCGTACTGAGCCGGCACGTTGACGCCGGCGACGGTCCAGCCCAGGCCCCAGTTGTAGTCCCACCCGTTGTGGCCGGGGCCGACGAAGTTGTTGTAGACGGTGACCTGCGCGCCGGCGGGGGCCGTGAGGAGCGCTGCGGCCGGCACCGCCGCGAGGAGCGCGATCCGTGGTAGGCGCATGCCCCTGCCTCCTTTCCGGGAGGAGCGTACGACACACGTGGTCATTATAACAGATCGGCACCGCCCCGAGGTGCTCCAAGTCCGAAAAGGAGGGGGCGCGTCGGCTGCACGAGCCGCCCGGCATCGCTGAACAAGCCGGCAAACGCGACGTTAAGTGTCGTTTGGTCAGAGGGTTGCGCCTTTTTGCGCGGGCCGATGCGACGGAGTCCCAGGCAGGCAGCCTCTTGCGGGCGACGGTCAATCGGTGCGGCTGGCGCCTGGTCGGCAGGTGCGGAACGTGGTTTGCCACGTCCCGCGCTGGTCAGCGCGAGCAGGCCGCCTTAGAATCACACTGGGTCGGGCCGAGACGACGGCCGACCGCGGACCCACGGTGCAGGCCTACGTCACGACAAGCTGACACGCCGGGCTGGCGACGACGAAGGGGTCTGTTCGTCCCCGGCCGGTCGGCCAACGAGGTTGCCGAAGGATGCGAGCGCATCTGTACAACATCCACCAGGCGCTGAGAACGATCCTGATCGGGATGCGCATCACGCTGAAGTACTGCTTCGCGCGGACGGTCACGGTGCAGTACCCGGACATGCCGCCGACGGTCCAGCCGCGGTTTCGGGGCTTCCACTGGTACGAGATCGAGCGGTGCAGCGCGTGCAAGGCGTGTGCGCGGGCCTGCCCCGTGGACTGCATCTACATCGAGAACTCGGCCCCGCGGAAGGTCGAGAAGGAGACCGGCATTTCGCGCGGCGGGGCGATGGTGCGGTACGCGATCGACTACTCGAAGTGCATGTTCTGTGCGCTGTGCTGCGAACCTTGCCCGACGGATTGCCTGCACATGGGGAACATTCACGACCTGTCGGGCTTCGAGCGGCCGGGCACGCTCGTCGAGTTCACCGAGCTGGCTAAGCTGGGCTTGCGCACGCCGCTGCCGCTCTGGATGCTCAAGGAGCCGTTGCCGGAGTGGGCGCGGGCGCTCCGGCAAGAGTGGCTCGAGAAAGCCGCGCCGCTGCGCGACGAGATGCGCAAAGCGCTAACCGAGCAGCCGGTGGCCAAGAAGCCCGCCGCGGCATCCACGGAGGGTGCGGCACCCGGCGGCGAAATGAAGGGCAGTGAGAAGGAGCCCGGCGGCTGACGCCCGGGCGCTTGAATCTGACGTGCGGACCAGTAAGTTACGCCGCGCTCGATACCTGAGCCGGAACCGCCGCGCGGCCTGCGTGGAACGCATGAGGTACCGGAGATCATGAGCCTGCTGGCCGAAGGCGGCCCGCTACTGGTTCAAGGGATCGCGATCTTCGCGCTGGCGGCGTTCCTGATGGCGTTCGTCGTGCTGCTGGTGGGGCGCCTGATTCGGCCACGCGTCCTGCATCCGGACAAGGCGACGGCGTACGAGTGCGGGGAGCTGCCGGTGGGCGAGGGCTGGGTGCAGTTCGACCTGCGCTTCTACGTCGTCGCGCTGGTCTTCCTGGTTTTCGACGTGGAGATTGCGCTGTTCTATCCGTGGGCGGTCGTTTACGGCGGCGCCGGCGCAGGGCAGAGCTGGGAGGCGCTGTGGCCGGTGCGCTGGGCGGCGCTGTGGGACATGCTGTTCTTTTTCGGCGTCATCGTGGTGGGGTTCCTCTACTTGTGGCGGTTCGGCTATCTCGACTGGGTGCGCGCGATCTCGGGGCAGGCCGGCGCGGAGCGCGTCGCGCCAACGCGGTCGACGCCGAGTGCGGCCTGATACGCTGAAGGCGGTGTGAAGGATTCGGCACATGGGCTGGCTTCAGAACCGCTTCGAAGAGAACTTCATCATCACGTCCGTCGATTGGGCGCTGAACTGGGCCCGCGCCAGCAGCATGTGGCCGATGACGTTCGGGCTGGCGTGCTGCGCAATCGAGATGATGGCGGCCGGCGCGTCGCGGTTCGATCTCGACCGCTTCGGCGCCGGGGCGTTCCGCGCCACGCCGCGGCAGTCGGACCTCATGATCGTCGCGGGGACGGTGACGTATAAGATGGCCTCGCGCATCCGGCGGCTCTTCAACCAGATGCCCGACCCGAAGTACGTGATCGCGATGGGCGCGTGCACGATCGGCGGCGGTCCGTACTTCAAGTACGGCTACCACGTCGTCAAGGGCGTGGACCTGGTCGTGCCGGTGGACGTGTATATCCCCGGCTGCCCGCCGCGGCCGGAGGCGTTGATTGAAGGTTTGATGCGGCTCCAGGACAAGATTCGGCGGCAGACCATCGCGAAGCCCGCGGAGACGGCGTGAGTGCAGGCGGCTCATCATAGCGCGGGAGAGTCGAATGCAGGCCGCCTTCTCGGTGAACGGCGTAGCCATACGGCTGACCTATGAGCGATGGTGCCACATTGTCGAGAACCACGACGAACTGGCCAGCTACTTTCATGAGGTGCTCGACACGGTGGAAAGACCGACGTTTGTCGCGCGGGGCCACAAAGGGACCCTGAAGGCCGTCAGAAACATGGGCAAGAGGAAATGGCTCGTAGTGATCTATAAGGAGCAGTCGAAAGCCGATGGGTTTGTGATTACCGCCTATTTGCTTGATGCCAAACCCAAAGGGGAAGTGGCATG
>Ga0214473_10008776_pt1 | contig 11949 bp, 12 predicted proteins | sample RVTome_7_FD_203509 | JGI IMG/M metagenome (GOLD analysis project Ga0214473, IMG submission 203509) | Soil microbial communities from uranium-contaminated site in the Upper Colorado River Basin, Wyoming, United States - RVT98D197 | ecosystem: Environmental > Terrestrial > Soil > Contaminated >...
GGAGCTACTACTTCCCCGGCGCTTCGAGCTACAACTGGATCCAGTTCGAGATGATCTTCCGGTATTGAGCTCAGAGATTCGGGGCTACCGGATGAGGCTAAGTAGGGGATTGGCCGCGAACGAGACGGCCATGCCGATCGTCCCCGCTTCGGCGGGCGGCATCCCCGCGATCGACAACCCCAGACAGGCCCCGAGGCCGAGGACGGCCGATCCGATGGCGCCGAACCGGGTCACCCTGCGGCTGATAAGGCCCCAAACGAACGGCCCGAGGAAGAAGGACCCGATGGCCCCCCACGAAACCGACAGGATAGCCACGATCGTCGCCGGCCTCAGGTAGGCGAGGACGACGGAGAAGAGGATGAAGATCGCGCTCGTGACGCGCATCATCCGGGTCAACGTCCTGTCGGTGACGGCGGGATTGACGAACCCGGCATAGAGGTCCTTGACGACCGAGGAGCTCGAGATGAGGACGAGCGCGGCCAGCGTCGACATGGACGCCGAGAGGATGAGGAGCATCATCAGCACGGACAGGGACGGCGGAACGACCTTGGCCAGGAACTCCGGCATCAGCACGTCAAAGACGGGCTTTCCGCCCGCGAACGCGGCGGGCGAGGTCTCGGGCGAGAGGAACAGCCGGGCCGCGGCCCCGGTGAAATAGGCGGCGCCGGCGATCAGGAGGGCGAATAGGGTCGAAGCGATCATTCCCCGCCGGATGGCCCGATCGTCCTTGATGGCATAGAATTTCTGGACGAGCTGGGGCATGGCGAACGGGGCGATACTGGTCAGGAAGATGAGGGCGAAGAGCGGCCAGGCGCCGCCCGGGCCGACGGCGGCGGTGAGCCGCGGGTCTATGGCAGCGAGGCCGGTCGTAAGGCGGCCCAAGCCGCCGGCCTTGCCGATCGTGCTGGAGATGAGGACGGCCGAGCCGACGCACATGATCATGCCGAACACGACGTCGATCATGGTCATGGACTTGTAGCCGCCGAGCACGAGGTAGAAGGCCGTGAACAGGCCCATGATGAGGAGGGCCGTGCCGAAGCCGAAGCCGAAATTAGCCTTGAACAGATAGGACAGGCCGATGAAGACGGCCGACGAGTAGGGGACGAGGAGGAGGAAGACGGCCAGCGAGGCCATGAGCTTCAGGAATGGGCTGGAGTAGCGCTTCTCGAGGAACTCCGGCATGGTCGTGACCTGGAGCTCGACGGACATCCGCCGGATGCGCTTCCCGAGAAGGAACCAGACGCCGAGGACCCCGACGAGGGCGTTGCAGAGGGCGATCCATAATCCCGAGAGTCCGAAGCCCCAGCCGACCTTGCCGGCGAACCCGATGAACAGGACCGCCGAGAAGTACGCCGCGGCGTAGGTGAAGGCCGACATCCACGGCCCGACCGTCCGGCCGCCGAGAAAATAGTCGGTGAACGTCCGGGCCTTGCGGAGCCCGAGCCAGCCGATGACGAGGGTCATGACGGCGTAGGCGCCTATGACAACGGCCTTGACGAGCATGACATCCTCCTCTATGCACGCACGGCGGGCACTCCCTTTTTATCGCCGGCCGGGGCGCCCTGTCAACCCGAGGAGATGCGTTTTCAAGGAGGGGATCCCATTGAAAAGGCGGGGCGGCTCGACTAGAATGGTCCTCCAGTCCCTCGGGATGGGGGATGCGAGGAGGCCCGGGACGCCCGATCATGAAGAACTACTGGTACTTCTTCCTGTTCCTCATCGTCTCGGTAATCTTTTCGGTCGGCCTTCTCGGCTTCGTCGCCCTTATCCGATACCGACGCCGGCCGGGCGGCGACAAGTGCGAACCCTATGAATGCGGCGTAGATCCGGCGACGCCGACGGCTCGCGAATCGAGCTCGATCCGCTTTTATCTCCTGACCCTCGTCTTCATCGTCTTCGAGGTCGAGACGTTCTTTCTCTTCCCCTGGGCCGTCATCCACGACAAGCTCGGGCTGTTCGGGTTCGTCGAGATCCTCGTCTTCCTGGGCATCCTCCTCTTCGGCTACGTCTATGCCTGGCGTGCCGGCGCCTTGGAGTTTAGGAGGGGCGATGATTGATCCCCTCGAGAAAACGCCGTTTATCCTGGCCAGGGCCGATGAATTCATCACCTGGGCCCAGAAGAACTCGCTTTGGCCTTTCGGCTCGGGGCTGGCCTGTTGCGCCATCGAGATGATCGCCACGGCCGCCGCCCGGTACGATATCGCCCGCTTCGGCATGGAGCTCTTTCGGGCCTCGCCCCGCCAGGCCGACCTGTTCATCGTCGCCGGCACGGTGACGAACAAGATGGCCCCGGTCCTTCGCCGGCTCTGGGACCAGATGCCGGATCCCAAGTGGGCCCTGGCCATGGGCAACTGCGCCATCGGCGGGGGCCCGTTCCCGACCTATTCCGTTCTCCAAGGCGTCGACAGGATCATCCCCGTCGACGTCCATGTTGCCGGTTGCCCTCCGACGCCCCAGGGGCTCATCCACGGCCTTATGATCCTGCAGGAGAAGATCGCCCGAAGCCGCCCGACCAAGGAGATCCTCAATCCCGATGCCCGCCGAAAAAGCTGACCGCCCCGAGCTCGCGCAGGCCCTGGAAGCCTTGACCGGGCGCTTCGCCGCCTCCGTCCTTTCCGGAGCCGTCGACAGGGGAGAGCTGGCCGTCCGGCTGACGAAGGACGCGCTCGTCCCCGTTCTCCGCTTTCTCAAGGACGAGGCCGGCTTCAACGCCTTCGAGGACCTGGTCGTTTTTGACGAACTCAACGCTTCCCTGGGGGGAGGGGCGCGCTTCACCGTGATCTATCGCCTCTACATGTTCCCGGGAGCGCTCAGGGCCCGGCTCACCGTCGGTGTCGGCGAGGGCGAGAGCCTGCCTTCCGCCGTCCCCTGCTACCGCTCCGCCGATTGGGCCGAGCGGGAGGCTTTCGACATGTTCGGTATCCGCTTCGAGGGGCGCCCCGACCTTCGGCGCATCTACATGCCGGACGATTTCGACGGCCATCCCCTGCGCAAGGATTTTCCGCTCGCCGGGAGGACCCGTGGCCTTTAGGGAGATCGACCTCAACATGGGGCCCCAGCACCCCAGCACGCACGGCGTCCTCCGCCTCAAGCTCTCCGTGGACAACGAAGTCGTCCTGCGCGTCGAACCCGTGCTCGGATATCTCCACCGGGGCATGGAAAAGCTCTGGGAGAGCCTGACCTACGCCCAGGTCGTCCCCTTGACCGACAGGCTGGATTATCTCGCCTCTTTGTCGAATAACCTCGCTTATTGCCTGGCCGTGGAGAAGCTGGCCGGGATCGAGGTCCCCAAGCGGGCCCAATATATCCGCGTCGCCCTGGTCGAGCTCCAGCGCCTGGCCTCCCACCTGGCCTGGGCGGGCTTCATGGCCAACGACATCGGGGCGATGTCGGTCCTCCTCTACGGCTTCGAGGCCCGGGAGGACATCCTCGACATCTTTGAAGAGTACTGCGGGGCCCGGCTGACCGTCCATGGCGTCCGTATCGGCGGCGTCATCCGCGACGTCGACGCCACGCTCGTCTCGCGCATCCGCGCCGTCCTAGAGAGGATCCCCCACCGGCTCGAGGACATCCGGGCCCTCCTCGACGAGAACAGGATCTGGAAAGAGCGCACGGTCGGTGTCGGGCGCATCGCGGCCGGCGACGCCATCGACTATGGCCTGACCGGCCCGCCCCTCCGGGCCTCGGGCGTCGCCTGGGACATGCGCAAGGATATCCCCTATTCCTCCTATGACGACTTCGATTTCGACGTTCCGCTCGGAGCGAACGGCGACGTCTACGACCGTTACTTCGTCCGCCTCGAGGAGATCTGCCAGAGCATCCGTATCGTCGGCCAGGCCCTGGACGGTCTCCCCGAAGGCGATTTCAAGGCCAAGGTGCCCCGGGTCTTGAAGATCCCGCCCGGCGAGGCCTTCCATACGATCGAATCCCCCAAGGGCGTCCTCGGCTTCACCGTCCGCTCGGACGGCACGGACAAGCCCGAACGGGTCAAGATGAAATCGCCCTCGTTCATCAACCTCCAGTCGCTCGAGCACATGTGCAGGGGCAATCTCTTCTCGGACGTCATCGGCATCCTCGGCTCGCTCGACATCGTCCTCGGGGAGATCGACAAGTGACGCCGTTCGTCGCCGATCTCCTCATCCCCGTGGGCAAGATCGTCGCGGTCATCCTCTATCCCATGGTCATGGTCATGGTCATGATCTGGCTCGAACGCCGCGTCGTGGCCCTGATGCAGGGCCGGCTGGGGCCGAACCGCGTCGGCTTCCAGGGCGTCCTCCAGCCGGTCGCGGACGCCCTCAAGCTCTTCTTCAAAGAAGATATCATCCCGCGCCAGGCGGATAAGCTCCTGTTCAACATCTCCCCCATCCTGGTCATGTTCTCGTCCCTGCTCGCCTTTTGCTTCGTCCCCCTCGGCGAGCCCATCCGCATCGGGACTTACACACTGACCCTCTGGATCGCCGAAAGCCAAGTCGGGCTGCTCATCGTCCTGGGCTTGTCGTCGATCTCCGTCTTCGGGGTCATCTTCGGCGGCTGGGCCTCGAACTCCAAGTACCCGCTCATGGGGGCCCTGCGTTCGGTCGTCCAGGTGCTGAGCTACGAGATCCCGCTCGGTCTGACCGTGCTGACGGTCGCCTTCGTCGCCCGGTCCATGGACCTCGTCGAGATCGTCCGCCGCCAGGAGGCTTCGGGCGTCTGGTACGGCTTCCTGATGCCCATATCGTTCGTCGTCTTCTGGATCTCGGCCGTGGCCGAGACGAATCGGGCCCCCTTCGACCTGCCGGAGGCCGAGTCGGAGCTGGTCGCCGGCTACCACACCGAGTACTCGGGCATGAAGTTCGCCTACTTCTACATGGCCGAGTACGCCCACATGGTCCTCGTGTCGTCCCTCGTCGTCATTCTCTTCTTCGGCGGCTGGCTGCCGCCCTTCCCGAGCGTCAAGGCCCTGGACTTCCTCGACGCCGTGCCCGGCTTCGCCTGGTATCTCATCAAGATCATGTTCTTTCTCTACCTCTACGTCTGGATCCGGGCCACCTTCCCGCGCTACCGCTTCGACTCCCTCATCCGTCTCGTCTGGAAATGGCTCATCCCGCTCGCCCTGGCCAATTTCCTGGCCGTCGTTTTGGTGAGGCACCTCCGATGAGCCGGCTCGGGCATTTTCTCAAGTCCTTCTTTCTGGTCGACATTTTTCGCGGCCTGGCCGTGACGCTGCGCCTTTATTTCAGCCGCAAGGTCACGATCGAATACCCCGAGACGGTGAAGGAGCCGGCGGCCCGATTCCGGGGGCTCCCCCGGCTTTACCGCGACGACAAAGGGGAGCCGCTCTGCATCGCCTGCAAGGCCTGCCAGAGGGCCTGCGGCACGAATTGCTTCGATATCGAGGGCCGGAGGGAGGAGGGGGCCAAGTTCACGCGGCCGGAGAAATTCGACTGGAAGCTCGACCGCTGCAGCTTCTGCGGCTTCTGCGTCGAGATCTGCCCGACGAACGCCATCCGCTTCTCCCACGAATTCCGGCTGACAGGCATCCGCAAGGACGGACTCCTTTTTCACCGCGACGACATGTACCTCACCGGCGACGACCTCCAGAAACACCTCTGCGGCGGCTGTCGGAGGGCCCAGTGATCAGTCTCGCCGTATTTGCCTTCTTCGCCGCGCTGGCCGTCGCCGCGGCCGTCCTCGTCGTCGTCCAAAAGAACGTCATGCACAGCGTCCTCTACCTGGCCTTCACCGTCCTGGCCACGGCCGGGGTGTTCTTCACGCTGGGGGCCGAGTACCTGGGCGCGATCCAGATCCTTGTCTACGGCGGCGGCATCGTCGTCCTCTACATCTTCGTCATCATCATCGTCAACCTCAAGGAGATCGTCCCGGAGCGCCGCCCGTTCCTGCCCAGGCTCTTGCTCGTCGCCGTCCCTGTCGCGCTCGGGGTCGAGCTCGCTAACCTGATCGTTTTCAGGGATTTCCACGCCGCCGCGGGCCCGCGCGAGGGGGCCGGATTCAGGGCCATGGCCGAGATGCTCTTCACCTCCTATCTCTTCCCCTTCGAGCTCGCCTCGGTGCTGCTCCTGGCCGTGCTCGTCGGGGCCATCATCGTCGCCCGGAGGAGGCTCATCGATGATCCCGATTGAAGCCGTCCTCGGTTTGGGCCTGCTCCTCTTCGTCGTCGGCCTCGTCGGGGTCCTCGTCCGCAAGAACCTCGTCGTCATGCTCATGTCCCTCGAGCTCCTCCTCAACGGGGCCAACGTCGTGCTCGTCGGCCTGGGACATCACCTCGGCTCCCCGCGGGGATCGATCTTCGCCCTGTTCGTCATCATCATGGCCGTCTCGGAGGCGGCCGTCGGATTCGCCCTGGTCCTGTCCTACTTTCGCCACAAGAGAAGCTACGACACCGACGCCCTGGACGATCTCAAAGGATAGCCGATGTTCGCCCTCATCCCGCTCTTCCCCCTGCTCGGCGCGGCCGCGAACGGGCTCCTCGGCATCCGCTGGTTCTCCCGCCGCGCGGTCGGGGCGACGGCCGTCGGCGCGGCCGGGCTGAGCTTCGCCGCCGCCGTGGCCTCGTTCGCGGGCCTCCTCCGCTCGCCCGAGCCGGTCCTCGTCAAGACCCTCTTCACGTGGATCCCGGCGAGCCTCGTCCGGACCGCCTCCGGGGGCGCCGCATCTCTCCGCATCGACCTGGCTTTCCGCTATGACTCCCTGGCGGCGGTGATGACCCTGGTCGTGACCGGCGTGGGTCTTCTCATCCACATCTACTCGCTGGGCTACATGGCCCGCGACAGGAGCTACGCCCGGTTCTTCGCCTACCTGAACCTCTTCACCTTCGCCATGCTCGTCCTGGTCCTGGGCGCCAACCTGGGCGTCATGTTCGTCGGCTGGGAAGGCGTCGGGCTGTGCTCATACCTCCTCATCGGCTTCTGGTTCACGAAGGACGCCGCCGCCAGCGCCGGGAAAAAGGCCTTCATCACCAACCGGGTCGGCGACCTCGGCTTCCTTCTCGGCACGGGCCTTCTCGTTTACGCCCTGGGGACGATCGATATCGCCGGGATCACGGCTGCCGTCGAAGGGGGAGCGCTTGCCAAAGGGACGGCCACCGCCGCCGCCCTGCTCCTCTTCTTGGGGGCGACCGGAAAATCGGCGCAGATCCCGCTCTACACCTGGCTCCCCGACGCCATGGAGGGCCCAACCCCGGTCTCGGCCCTCATCCACGCCGCGACCATGGTCACGGCCGGCGTCTACATGGTCGCCCGCCTCCACGGCCTTTTTTCATACTCGGGGACGGCCCTGACGGTTGTCGCCTTTACGGGGGCCTTCACGGCTGTCTATGCCGCGACCATGGCCTTCGTCCAGACCGACATCAAGCGTGTCTTAGCCTATTCCACGATCTCCCAGATCGGCACCATGTTCATCGGGCTCGGCGTCGGGGCCTACGCCGCCGGGATATTCCATCTCGTGACCCACGCCTTCTTCAAGAGCCTCCTCTTCCTCGCCGCCGGGAGCGTCATCCACGCGCTCGCCGGAGAACAGGACATGAGGAAGATGGGCGGATTGAGGCGGCGCATCCCCCGCACGTACCGCGTGTTCCTCGTCGGGGCGCTGGCCATCTCCGGCATTCCGGGGCTCTCCGGCTTCTTCTCGAAGGATGAGATCCTGGCCTCGGCCTTCGCTTCGGGGCAGTATCTCGTCTGGGCCCTCGGCCTGGCCGGGGCGGCCATGACCGCCTTCTACATGTTCCGCCTGATCTACCTGACCTTTTACGCCGATGAGCGGTTTTCCGAGGAAACGGGGCGGCATCTCCACGATTCCCCGCCGTCGATGATCCTCCCGCTCGAGATCCTGGCCGCCCTCGCGATCGTCGTCGGCTACCTCGGCTTGCCGCACGCCCTCGGGGGCGGGGCCTGGTTCGGCCGCTTCCTCGAATCGAGCACGGGCCCGCATGAGCTCAACCTCGCGGCCGGGACGGAGGTCCTGTTGATGGCCCTCTCTGCCGCCGTGGCCGTGGCCGCGATCGCCGCCGCCCATGTCATTTACGTCAGACGGCACGGTGAGCCGGCCCGGCGATTCGCGGAAAGGTTCCAAGCGCTCTACCGGACGGTTTCCCGGAAGTATTACGTCGATGAGCTCTATGACAGGGCCTTCGTCGGCGCGATATTCGCGGCGGGACGCGCCGCCGATTGGCTCGACCGGCGCGTCATCGACGGCCTGGTCGACGGGGCGGCCTGGATCGCCCGCCGCGTCTCGCGCCTGGCCATCTTCTTCGACGAGAACGTCGTCGACGGCTCCGTCGGCGGGATCGGCAAGGCCCACCTCGCCGTCTCGTCGGCCCTGCGCCGGGTCCAGACCGGCCATCTCTCCAACTACGCCCTGGCCGTTGTCCTGGGGGTTGTCCTCGTTATCACGCTCGTCGTCACGGTGTTTTAAAGACCATGGAGGAGCTCGCGCCATGACCATCCTCGGCATACCGATCCTGTCCTTCGTCGTCTTCTTCCCGGTGGCCGGGATGCTCGCCGTTCTGTTCCTTCCGGCCTCGCGGGCGAGGGCGATCAAGCTCGTTGCGTGTGTCTTCACCGGGCTTGAGTTCGGGGCGACCCTGCTCCTCATCGCCAGGCTCGACGTCTCCTCGGGCGAGATGCAGCTCGTCGAGCGCCTGCCCTGGATCAAGGCCATAGGGGCCCAGTACCTCCTCGGCCTCGACGGCATCTCGCTCCTTCTCGTTCTCCTGACCTCTCTTCTGACCTTCGTCGCCACGGTCTCGTCCTGGGAGGCGATCAAAGGGCGGCTGAAGGAGTACTACGTCTTCCTGCTCCTGCTCGAGACGGGCATGATCGGCGTCTTCCTGGCCCTCGACCTCGTCCTCTTCTACGTCTTCTGGGAGGTTGTCCTCGTCCCGATGTATTTCTTGATCGGGATCTGGGGCGGCGAGCGGCGTCTCTATGCGGCCATCAAGTTCTTCCTCTACACGCTCTTCGGCTCGGTGGCCATGCTCGTCGGCATCCTGGTCCTGCGCGCGGAGCACCAGACGTTCGACTGGATGGCCATGGTCGCCGCGGGTCCGGTCATCCCCGCCGCGCTTCAGGGCTGGATCTTCCTGGCCCTCTTCCTCGGGTTCGCCATCAAAGTGCCGATGTTCCCCTTCCATACCTGGCTTCCCGACGCCCATGTCGAGGCGCCGACGGCCGGCTCGGTCATCCTGGCCGGTGTCCTGCTGAAGATGGGTTCCTATGGCTTCCTGCGCTTCTCCCTGCCCCTCCTGCCCGACGCCGCCCGCCGCTTTGCGCCGGTCATCGTCGCCCTGGCCCTCGTATCGATCGTCTACGGGGCCCTCGTCTCGCTCATGCAAAAGGACATGAAGAAGCTCATCGCCTACTCCTCGGTCTCCCATATGGGCTTCGTCATGCTGGGCCTCTTCGCCTTGACCCCGATGGCGGCCAAGGGCGCGGTCCTCCAGATGGTCAACCATGGCCTCTCGACCGGGGCCCTGTTCCTCATCGTCGGCGTCCTCTATGAGCGCCGCCACACCCGGCTGATCGCCGAGTTCGGCGGCCTGGCTTCGCGGATGCCGGTCTATGCCGCCGTGTTCCTGATCATGGCCCTCTCCTCGATAGGTCTGCCCGGGCTCAACGGCTTCGTCGGCGAATTCATGATCCTGATGGGCACGTTCCCCGTGAGCTGGCTCTGGACGGCGATCGCCGCGACGGGGATCGTTTTCGGCGCCGGATACATGCTCTGGCTCTACCAGCGGGTGATGTTCGGCCCGCTGACGAATCCCGCGAACGAATCGCTCAAGGACCTGACCATCCGGGAATTCGCAACTTTCCTGCCGCTCCTCGTCCTGGTCTTCTGGATCGGGATCTTCCCCAAGCCGTTCCTCGACGTCATCGACAAGCCCGTCGAGAAGATCATCCGCATCGTCAATCCCGCCCATTTCGAGGCGAGGCGATGACCGTTCCCGCCGGCTTCGGACTGGGGCCTCTCGCCCCCGAGATCGTCCTTTTCGCGGCGGCGATCGCGGCCCTGTTCGTCCATCTCTTCGCGGGGCGGCGGGGCCGGCGCGCCGCGGGATACGTCGCCCTGGCCGGGATAGGCGCGGCCGGGCTGGCCCTGGCGCTGACCCCTCCGTCCGCGGCGGCCCTCTTCGCGGGGCACCTCGCCGTCGATGCTTTCGCCCTCTACTTCAAGGCGGCCGCCCTCGCCGCCGGGGCTCTCGCCGTCGTCCTGGCCTTCCGCTTCTTCGACGTCGAGGGAGGCGAGCCGGGCGAAGTCTACTGTCTCATGCTCCTGTCCCTGATCGGCATGATGGCCTCCGTTTCGGCCACGGACATCGTCACGACCTATGTCGCCTTCGAGCTCTTCGCCATCCCGTCCTACGTCCTGGCCGGCATCTTCAAGAAGGAGCGCCGCTCGGCCGAAGCCGGGATCAAGTACTTCTTCCTGGGAACGCTGAGCTCGGCGATCATGGTCCTCGGCCTGGCCGTCGTCTTCGGCCTGACCGGCTCGACGGGATACGCCGAGTCCGGCCGGACCCTGGCCGGGGCCAACGGGCCGGTCGCTCTCGCGGCCATGGCCCTCGTCTTCGCCGGCCTCTTTTTCAAGGCCGCCTTCGTCCCCTTTCACATGTGGGCCCCCGACGTCTATGAAGGGGCGCCGACGCCGCTGGTCGTCTTCCTTTCCACGGCCCCCAAGGCCGCGGTCATCGCGGTGCTCATCCGGGCCATGACCTCGCTATTCGCCGGCCAATCCGCCGCCTGGAGCCTTGTCCTGCAGATCGCCGCCATGGCCACCATGTTCTGGGGTAACCTGGCCGCGCTGACACAGACGAGCGTCAAGCGTATGCTCGGCTATTCGGCCATCGCCCAGGCCGGATACCTGGCCATCGGTCTGGCGGCTTGGGGGGAAACCGGCCGGATGGCCGTCTTGTTCTACATCGTCGTCTATATCGTCATGAACGCCGCCGCCTTCGGCCTCATCCTCCTCGTCGACAGGGGTGGGCGGTTCGACGAAACCGTCGAAGGCTTGCGCGGCCTGGCCCGCCGGGCGCCCCTCGCTTCGGCCGGCGCCCTCATCGTTCTCCTGTCGCTCACCGGCATCCCGCCGACCGCCGGATTCATGGGCAAGTACTTCCTCTTCACCGCCGCGGTGGAGAGGGGGATGGTCGTGCTGGCCGTTGCGGGGGCACTCAACTCGGTCCTCTCGCTTTTCTATTACTTCAGGATCGGCAAGGCCCTGTTCCTCGAAGAGGCCGCGGACGCGGTTTCCGGCGGACCCGGCCCGCGACCCCTCCCCGCCGTATCACGGCTCGTCACCGTATTTCTGGCCGCCTGTGCCGCGGCCCTCCTTCTCTTCGGCCTCCTGCCCGGCCTCCTGACTTCTCCGGCCGTCTCGGCCGTTCTGGCCCAGTAGGGGCATGCTCTGATACAATCTATTCGCCAACATGCGACTCCGGGCCGGGCCCGGAAGAGAGGAACGCGTCCATGAAACCGACTTCCGAACTCAGCCAGGAGCATCAGGCCATCCTGGAGATGATCAGGATCCTGGCCAAGATGGCCGAACGGCTTGAAGCCGGGACGCCGGTCGATGCCGGCGACCTCGGGGCCGCCGTCGAGTTCATCCGCGTCTTCGCCGACAAGTGCCACCACGCCAAGGAGGAAGGCCACCTCTTTCCGGAAATGGAGAGGGCCGGCATCCCCCGCGGCCGGGGTCCCATCGCCGTGATGCTGGCCGAGCACGAAGAAGGCCGGAAGCGCGTCGGCGCGATGGCCGCGGCCCTCCGCGGCGCCGGCAAAGGCCACAAGAAAGCCATGGCCGCTTTCGCGGCCGCGGCCCGGGGCTACGGCGAGCTCCTGACCCAGCATATCTTCAAAGAGGACCGCATCCTCTATCCCATGGCCGACAACAAGCTTTCCCCGGACCAGCAGGCCTCCCTCGAGGAGTGCTTCGCGGACGTCGAAAAGAACGTTG
>Ga0214473_10008778_pt1 | contig 11949 bp, 9 predicted proteins | sample RVTome_7_FD_203509 | JGI IMG/M metagenome (GOLD analysis project Ga0214473, IMG submission 203509) | Soil microbial communities from uranium-contaminated site in the Upper Colorado River Basin, Wyoming, United States - RVT98D197 | ecosystem: Environmental > Terrestrial > Soil > Contaminated >...
AAAGATTACCAGCGTTTATTTTAATGACCTGCCTGTTTCTCATTCCACAAAACTTATTCGCAATCGACCCAAATTCCGATAAATTTTCGCCACGTTTAGGCCTAATTCTTAACTCCACCGAAGCTGCTTCCGCGGACAGCCAAATCAAAGTACTGGTGATTCTCGAAAACTCCGCGGCGCAGGAGCAGATTGCCAAAAGCAATGCTTCAAAGTCAATTACCAGAAGCGAACTAATCAAAACAGTAACCGGCCAGTTAATGAATTACCGTCCCGTCGGCCATGATGAAATTGAACGCTTTCTGCAAGTTCATTCCTCGACGAGCTTGGAGAAATACTGGATCTTGCCGGCATTTGGCGCCACTCTTTCGATCGGCAAAATTAAAGAATTAGAGAAGTTTAGAATTATTAAGCTGGTTGTCGAAGATGTTTCGTTGATCTTTGATGCACCCATTGAATCGCTCACTGCACCCAGTCTTTCCACGGCCGTTTCCAATCATTTGCAAATGCTGAAAGTACCGCAGTTGTGGAATCGGGGGCTGACCGGACGCGGGCGGCTGGTCTGTTCGTTTGATACGGGTGTTGAAGTCGGCCATCCGGCTCTGGCGGCTAAATGGCATGGACATTCCAGCACACTGTCGGCTTCCTGGTTTTCTATGGTAGAGCCGGACAGTCTGCCTAATGATAATGTCGGGCATGGCACTCACACGATGGGCATAATGATCGGCTCCGCTGGGGCAGATACTATCGGCGTGGCCTTTGACGCTCAATGGATTTCAGCGGCAGTAATTGACCAAGGGAGGCCCCTTAGTTCAACCATAACAGATATCCTGGCGGCTTTTCAGTGGGTACTTAATCCGGACGGTGATATAAATACAACTAACGATGTCCCGGATGTCATATTAAACAGCTGGGGAGTGCCGAAAGGACTGTTTGCCCCCTGCGATGCCACTTTCTGGACGGCAATTGACAACGTCGAAGCGGCCGGAATTGTGACCATCTTTGCCGCCGGCAATGAAGGCCCCAATATCAAGACTATGCGCAGTCCGGCGGACCGGGCTTCGACAGTTCTCAATAGTTTTGCGGTCGGCTCCGTCGATGACAATAAAGTAGTCGGAAGCTTTTCCAGCCGCGGGCCGTCATCGTGCGATACCAGCCAGCACAAGCCGGAAGTTGTCGCGCCGGGAGTATTAATTCGTTCCAGCGTCAGGGGCGGCGGTTATGGCTACATGACGGGGACATCAATGTCTGCGCCATTTATTGCGGGATTGGTGGCTTTGGTGAGGCAGTTCAATCCCGACGCCACAGTTGCACAAATAAAAAATGCCATTTTGCTGTCGTGCGAAGATTTAGGGCCATTCGGCGATGACAACGCATACGGCCATGGTTTACCCGATGCATCAAAGATACTGGATTTTATACCGCCGCCGTCGGAAGCATCGTTCAGCGTATCTGACAGAACCATCACTGATGGCTCCATACCGTTTCCCGGTGATTCCTTTCATCTGCGTGTTGCATTGGATAAACAGGCCGGAAGCGTCGACCAGATCAACGGCACTTTGAGCAGTGTCAATGGAAATGAGGCCTCCGTTCAGATTGACCGCGCCGGATTTTTCTTTGGAGGCGACGGCAATTCAGCCATCAGCACGCCTGAATTTCAAATCCAATTCAACGACAACTTAATTCATGGGCTGGAAGTTGAGTTTTGTCTTGAACTCGAAGACGGCACCGGTCAGGTATTTGATTCTCTTTATTTCACCCTGACAGCAGGCATAACACCTAACGGAAAGATATCAGTTCAACAAACAAACCGTCTTCGCCTGTCGGTTTCGGATTTTGGGCAGTACGGGTTTGGCCCGGGTTCAATTTACAATGCCGGCGGAAATGGCTTTTGCATCGACGGAGGGAATAATGTCCTTTATGAAGCCGGTTTAATTGTCGGCAGGAATTCACTGCAGTTGGCATCGTCTGTCAGGGACAGTCTGGGGAAATTGAGTCCGTCGGAATTTGGAGTCATCGAGCCGCTTCTAGCCGGCACTGAACGGGATGGCGGGAGTATTCTTAGCGCCACCATGCGGGACAATCTGGCCGAGATAACGATTCCGATTACCATCGTCCAAAAATCAAAAACTTACGGCGTTTCCGGCAGTGAGGGCTTCATCATTTTTGAATATTGGCTTTATAATCACTCTCTTGAAAACCTGACGTCGATTTATTTTGGCTTTGCATCGGATTTTGATTTAGGACTGGATGGTGATAATGCGTATTACGATCCGTCTTACGAAATGGCCTGGCAGCAAAATGCGAATGGAAAAACCGTTGGAATAGTTGCCTTAGAGAATGTTAATGGATTCAGTTAGATTTCCAATGGGGCGCAGAAAACAGGATTCAGCCGCCAGCAGAAGCTTAATGCCGTTTCAACGAACGTTTATTCTTCAATACCGGGTGGCCCTTCGGATGTGATGAGCATCACGAAATCCGGGCCGTTCACAATTGCGCCGCGTGATTCAGTCAAGATTGCGTTGGCGATAGTTGTCGGGAACGGCACGACAGACTTGTATCAAAATGCATTAAGAGCCAGAGAGAGCTATGATTTAGCCACGGATATAGGAGACGAAGGAGAGCCGAATCTTCCGGAAGAGTTTGCCCTGCACCAGAACTATCCGAATCCCTTTAATCCTACAACCACCATTTCGTTTGATTTGAATAAAAAGCAGGACATTGAACTGACTGTTTACAATTTGCTGGGACAAAAAGTGCGGACTCTCTATAATGGTTCCATATCTGCCGGAAATCATCGAATTGAATGGGATGCTTTTGATGATTCCGGGCATAAAGTTTCCAGCGGAATATATTTTTACAGGTTGATTACGGAAGAACAGGCAGCGTCCAGAAAAATGACGCTTCTAAAATAAAGAAATACCGGGTAAATTTGGCCGGAACCGGCTTTGATATGGCAATGTTTAATAGGAAACACAAAGACAAAAAGGTACCAGGATGATGTCATTTCGATTAATTTCAGTTTGCGCCCTCTCATTTCTAATTTCTGCATTCGTCACTAATGTAAATGCCGTGGCCCCGACTGAAGAGGCCGTGGCTAAATGGAAATCCGAAGGCACCTATGAGCAAAAAGTGGCTGACTGGAAAGAGTTCAAGCGTCTAGGCGGATGTGCACCATCAGAGCATTCGGCCTTTGACAAAAGTAAGTTTGCCGGAAATATGGCGGCGGGTGCGGTGGTTGATACGGCCAGCATTCTGGTAATTCTGGTGGATTTTTCTGACCACACTTGGTTTGGAACTTCTCACGGTCAGGTATATGATGCTATTCCCCAGCAGTTTGATTCGATATTATTTTCTAATAGGGACACTGATTCAGTTTTTAATCCGACCGGCTCAATGACTGACTTCTATTTGGAAAATTCCTACGGCAATTTTTACCTCATTGGTGGAATAACTGACTGGCTGCGCATGCCCAGTACTTATTCCTATTACGAAGGCGGCGCCAGCGGAATTGGAAGCGCCACGCCTAGAAGTCAGGAGTTAGTTCTTAACGCAATCGATGCGGCGAATACAGCGGGCGTTGATTTTCAAAATTATGATCATGACAATGACGGGGCTATTGACGGCCTGGTGATTATACACGCCGGATTGGGAGCTGAATCAGGCGGGTTTGGCATTTGGTCGCACAAGTTCCACCTAACTTCGCCGGTAGTGCGGGACGGAGTCACCCTCTATGATTACACTATGAACCCGGAAGAGGGTTTTGGGGGAATTTCTCCGATAGGAGTAATCTGTCATGAGTTTGGGCATTTCCTGGGACTTCCTGATTTGTATGACATTGATTATGACCCGCCGACTTCTGACGGATTGGGGCGCTGGTCCCTGATGGCCTCCGGCAATTACAATCTTAACGGCCAAAGACCGGCGCATATGGATGCCTGGTGTAAAAGCCAAACTGGATTTTTGGGTTTCGTAAATGTAATATCGAATTTGAACAATGTGGCGTTTCCGGCGGCGGCGTTTTCTCCAGTCGCTTATAAACTTCAAAATCCAGCTTCACAGTCAGAATACTGGGTTGTAGAGAACCGGCAGAAAATTGGCTTTGATTTAAATCTCCCGGGTTCGGGAATTCTTATTTATCACCACGACCCCTTCGCAGCGCCAAATAATACCGATTATTTACGCTATTATGTAGCGCTGGAACAGGCCGACGGAAAAAATGATTTGGCATTGACCTTGAATAACACTGGTGATGCCGGCGATCCGTTTCCCGGCTCTACCGGCAATCGCGAGTTTCATGATTTGTCGATTCCCAGTGATGCGGCGAACTATAATACCTCGGTTTATCCGCATATCGGCGTGTGGGAAATCTCGAACAGTGATTCCATAATGTACGCCGACCTGGATATCGGCTGGTCGCGGCCGTACATAGTGAATGATTCGATTAGATTTAGCGACGCAATCGGTGGCAATAATGACGGGAATCTCGATCCGGGCGAAACCATCAGAGTTTATCTGACAGCCAGAAACTTGATGCGCGCCGGATTTAATGCCAAAGCCAATCTGGTTAATTCCAATCCCGACGTAAATATAACGACCAACAATGTCATGTTTGATGCGACATTTGACGCCGCGGCGGCCAGCAATAATTCGTTGCCGTTAGTTTTTAAACTGGACGACTCTACGCAAACCACGCTCGATTCTTTTTTTCTGACAATTACCTGCGATTCGTTGAACGGTATTCCGGGCGTCGGGCAGAATTATTCCAGAACTTTCGGTTTTGAAATAGCAGTGGGAACGCCGCGCATTCTGATTGTCGATGATGACCGCGGAGAAACGTTCGACGACACAGTCAAAATGGTTTTCAGCCGGAATCGCATCCCCACCAATGTTTGGCATATCAACTCGCAGGGCGTTCCGCCGGTGGCACAAATGCAGAAGTATCCGAATGTATTCTGGCATACTGGTGACTCCGCTCTCAACGTCATCGACACGGCCGATATTGCCAGAATGAAATCGTACATGGATTTGGGCTTCAATATTTTTCTGTCAACTATGTCAGGCATCCGGGATATGCACATTCGGGATTCCGCATTCCTACACAATTATTTCGGAGCCACTTATACCGGACAGACCAGCATAGGAGACGCCAGAGGAGTTCCGGGAAGTACCATCGGGAATTTCTCCAGATATCGACCGGCGCTGGTTATTCCATTCGACAATGAGCGCCAAACCATGGCGCCTGTAGCAGGGGCCGAATCATTCTTAAGTCATGCGCTGAATCAATCGCTGCCATCTTGCGGCATTAGCGCCACGGGCACTTACAAATCTGTCTTAATCAGCTTTCCTTTTGAGTCCATTCAAGACAATGCGGGCAGTTCCTTTCGGCCAAAAGACACTTTATTAAACAGAGTTCTGGCATTTTTCAATGATATTCCCACCGGTATCGACGACGGGCCGCTCGATAATCTACCGAAATCATTTGCGCTGGAACAAAATTATCCGAATCCGTTTAATCCATCGACAACGATTTCTTACACCATTCATTCTCGCGGTTCAATTGACAGTCCCAATCGAACGGTTTTGGAGATTTATAATTTGCTGGGGCAGAAAGTCAGAACGCTGGTGGACACGGAGCAATCGCCGGGAATATATACAGTCGTTTGGGAGGGGGACAATGATGCGGGAAAGAGAGTGGCATCGGGGCTATATTTTTACAGATTAACTCTGGGCGAGGAATTCCAGACAAAGAAGATGATGTTGATTAAGTAGCTGGCGTTTTCTTTCGATTCAGGAGGGGTAGACGAGGGCGTCTGCCGCCCACGATAAACCTTGCCGTTTTGTAGGGACTGAACATGTTCAGTCCTTTTATTTTTTTGTTCAACCTGGAATTAGATTCAGGCATCAGCAGCAAAGAGTTTGGTTTTCGCTGTTGCGTAAGGTATTGACTCCGACTTCTCGGAGTTGTGACCTGATGCTTTACTCTCGGGTGAGGGCACCCGACAGCGCTTTTTGAACTCACGTTCCGTAATCAAAGATCTCGGCTACAGATTCTATTATTGTGCCATTCAATCACTTACATAAAAGAACACTCTCTAGTATATTTTAAATCCACTTGACTTTTAGGTCGTCATATCTGATATTTCCAATTGAAAATGGTTTTCAATTAGAAATGATGAATAGTCAATGAAAGAATTTTTAAGAACCAAAGGTTTCAAAATGACTCCCCAAAGAGAGCTGGTCTTCCGCTCTTTCTTTGAATTGGGCCAGCATGTTTCGGTTGATGAACTTTACGACCGAGTTCGCGCCATAGATAAATCGGTCGGATACAGTACGGTCTGGCGGAATTTGAAACTTATCTGCGATGTCGGTCTGGCGACTGAAGTAAACGTCGGCGACGGCGTTACCCGTTACGACCGGGTGACGAAAAGACCGCACGGGCATCTCTATTGTGTCAGCTGTAAAAAACTGGTGGAGTTTTATCTGGAAAATGTAGCCGGCGGTTTGGCCGAAGCAGCCGGCCGGGAAGATTTTGAAATTGAAAATTTCAAAGTGGAAATTGAGGGGCATTGTAAATCGTGCCGCCAGAAATCAGAGAGGGAAGCGAGCTGAATGGGTATTATGCAAATGACACAATTGAACAAACTTAAATCCGGACAGTCAGCCACAGTTGTTTCTTTTACACATGACGGCCCTGTGACCCGTCGCCTGATGGAACTCGGTTTAGTAGCAGGTAAAAAGATTAAGTATGTCCGGCGGGCGCCGCTTCGCGACCCCATTCAGATACAGGTCGGTGACAGTAATTTGTCGCTCCGCAATTCAGAAGCTTCGTTAGTGCTGGTTGAACTGGCCCAAGAGACTGTTTTGCAATAATGAGCAAGTCTTCCGGCGTTTTTGTGGACAAAAAAACCAAAGTCATCACTATCTGTGGTGTTCCCAATTCCGGCAAAACCACTATTTTTAATGCCATCACCGGATTAAGCCAGCGTGTGGCCAATTACCCCGGGGTGACGGTCGAAAAAGTTTCCGGCAAGTTCTCCATTGCTACTTCGCGTTCCGAAGAATTCACCATTGTCGATATTCCCGGCGCTTATTCGCTGACGCCCTATTCCCCGGATGAACGGATTGCCGCGTCGGCCCTGTGCGGATTGATTGAAGGGGAACGGTTGTCCGACGCCATTATTTGCGTGGTTGATGCGACTAATCTGGAACGCGGACTCTGCTTTGTTTTTCAGGTGATGCAAATCGGGCAGCCATTAGTGGTGGCGTTAAACATGATTGATTTAGCCAACAGACGCGGCCTTCAAATAGACGCTGACAAATTATCGAAAGAATTAGGCGGAGTTTCAGTCATTCCGGTAATTGGCACTAAGGGCGCCGGGCTCAAAGAATTAAAGGAAGCCGTGGCCAATGCGACCAATACGACCTCAGCGCCCATGAGCGGGTTCTATGATGAATCAGTCGAGCATTTGCTGAATCGATTGAGCGAAGCCAACCATAACGGTCATCGCCACCGCGCTGAGTTGTTGAAAGCGATTTTTGACACTGACGGTGAACTAACTAATGGCCAGTCCCGCTCAAAGCATTCTCTGGATGAAATTATTCAACAGGGGAGACAGCAACTCATAGAACGGCACGGTTCATTAAGCGCGGCCGGTACTGCATCGCTGAACAAGAAAGCCGCGGAGATTTACAGCCGGGTGGTTTCGAAGACCAAGCCGGGACGACAAAATACTTCTGACAGATTGGATAAATATTTTCTGCATCCGATTCTGGGGCCGATAATTCTTTTTTCAATTATGCTTTTGATGTTTCAATCGATATTCAGCTGGGCCGAGCCGCTGATGAACGCCATCGACACAATTTTTGCCTATTTGGCTGGATTAGTCGGAGCCGTAATGTCCGAAGGGCCGTTGCGATCGCTTTTAACCGACGGCATTATCGGCGGGGTCGGTTCGGTGGTGATGTTTATCCCGCAAATCGCCATTTTATTTTTGTTTATTTCGGTGCTGGAAGATACGGGCTATCTGTCGCGGGCGGCGTTTATGGTGGACAAGATGTTTCACTGGTGCGGCCTGTCAGGTAAATCGTTTGTGCCGCTGTTGTCATCGTATGCCTGCGCCATCCCCGGCATAATGGCCACGCGCACGATTGAAGACAGGAAACTCCGTTTAATTACGATAATGGTGGCGCCGTTGATGACTTGTTCGGCACGGCTTCCCGTTTACGCCATAATGATCGCCGCTTTTATACCGTATCAACAGGTGCTGGGTATTTTAAATTTGCAGGGATTAGTGCTCGCGTCGCTATACTTGCTGGGACTGGTCGTCGCTATCGCTGTGTCATTCGCATTGAAGAAGTTTTTGAAAACGGAGCAAAGCTCCTTCATGATGGAAATGCCGTCGTACAAAATCCCCACACTCCGTTCGGTTTTTATCCGGGTTCTAAATCGGACAAAATCGTTTGTTAAAAGAGCCGGAACGATTATAGCGGCAATTACGATTATTATCTGGGCGTTAAGTTATTATCCCAGGTCGGATGAGATAACTTCGCATTATGCAACTCAACACGCCGTTTTAGAGACTGAATTGCGGAGTGGATTGGCGACTGCGGATTATCAGGTAAGATTAAGCGAACTTGAGAATGAAGAAGCGGGAGCATATCTCACCGGCTCATATTTCGGCAGAATCGGTCGGGCAATCGAACCTATGTTTGAACCCTTGGGTTGGGACTGGAAAATAACTCTGGCGGCGTTGGCATCTTTTCCGGCCAGAGAAGTCGTTATTGCCACGCTCGGGACAATTTATAATTTAGGCACCGGGGTGGATGAAGAATCAACTACTCTTGTGACCAAATTACGCAACGCCAAATGGGATCATGGTAATAAACAGGGTACACCTGTATTTGGGCCGGCGGTGGCGCTTTCGATTATGGTCTTTTTCGCATTATGCTGTCAATGCGGTGCGACACTGGTTACAATAAAACAGGAAACAGGGGAAATAAGATATCCGATTATTGCTTTCATCTATATGACAGCACTGGCTTATATCGGCGCGCTGGTAACTTATCAGTTGTTCAGCAGAATGGGATTGTGATGAGTTTACTCATGCAACAGATTTTGGCGGCCGTGCTGACTGTGTCGGCTGTCGGGTACATGGTCGTTCATTGCCTTCGAAAGAATAAAAGTAAAAGCGGCTGTGCGGCTTGCAAAGCGCTAGAGGCCGTGCAAAAAAAGTCGTCTGGTGGCTACAAAGCTGAAAGAGCTGTCAGGTGAGGACACCCGACAGCACATTTATATGAAGTATTCATTAGATAATCGCCCATGAACAAAAACGGCGTCGTACTTTTAGGGCAGTATCGCCCCACTGATTCATATATGCATCGGCTGGACACGCGCGCCAAAATGACACCAGTTTTTCTAATTCTGATACTGGCGCTGTTTACCGAGTCATATTTATTTTATCTGGGCATTTTATCTTCACTGGTCATGGCCTTGCTTTATTCCGGAATCAACCGGAACTCTCTTCTGAACAGTTTCAAACCAATGATCTGGCTGGTAGGGGTTACTATTGCCTACCATTTGATATTTACCGGAAAAGACACCAAAGTTCTATTGAATATTCTCGGTTACAAACTCACCGAAGGGGCCATAAACGAGGGCGCATTCTATTCTCTGCGATTGATACTTTTTGTTTCGATGGCATTTTTGGTTACTCTCACCAGTTCACCGTCGGATATTGGCGATGCCATCGCCAAAACCATTAAACCGCTTCGCAAGTACAAAGTGCCGGTGGAAGATATTTCGCTCATACTTTTTATCGCTATTCGCTTCATCCCCGTGTTGTATGAAGAATTCGTGATAATCAAAAACGCCCAGCGTCTGCGGGGTGTGGATTTTAGCGGCTCAATTATGAGGCGCATCCACAAATCTTCGGCCATTGTCATTCCGGTCTTTGTGGCGGCTATCGCCCGAGCCGATGAGCTGGCGCAAGCAATAGAAGTACGCGGGTATGGGAAAACAAGCGAACGGACCTATTACTCCCATTCAAATTTAGGCGTCAATGAAATCGGATTCGTTTCTATTTGTATTATTGTAATGGGTGGTTTGTTTTACTTTTCATTATAATTCCATTTAATGCCTGAAAAAAATATCAAGCTGGTCATCGAATATGAGGGGACAAATTTCTCCGGCTGGCAGTCGCAGGACGGCCCGGTTACGATTCAGGATGAAATTCAAAAAGCAATTTTCACAGTTACCGGGCTCAAAGTAAATTTAACCGGCGCCGGAAGAACCGATGCCGGAGTGCATGCACTCGGACAAGCGGCCAATATCCATATCGAGCATCGCCTCGCCCCGGAAAGATATAAAGACGCCATCAACAGTTATCTCCCCAAAGATATTCTGATTAAATCATCAACCGAGGTCCCGCTCGCATTCAATTCCCGCAAAGATGCTATTTTTCGCCGCTATCGTTATCTGATGTCGCCCGAAAAGTCGGCGATTTATCGCCACCAGAGATGGCATCAACCCCAGCCAATCTATTTTGAAAAGATGCAGGAGGCGGCCAAGCTCATTTTGGGTGAGCACGATTTCACGCCATTTTGTGTTGCTTCTTCGCTTAAGGAGAATAACTGCTGTATTATCGAATTTTCCCGATGGTATCAGTACGGCCCGTTAATCATTTATGAAATTCGCGGCAACCGCTTTCTGCACAACATGGTCAGGTCGCTGGTTGGGGCCATGGTAAATCTGGCGCTAGTCAGTCAGGACAAAAACAGCCGTAACTTGACTTTGGACGATTTCAAAAATATGTTAAGCTCACCAGAGAAAGTCAGGGCAGTATTTACCGCCCCGCCGCACGGGCTTTATCTCGTGGCGGTGGGCTATCAGAAGGACAAAATCGAATGAAATTTTTTATAGATACCTGCAATTTAGACCAGATCAAGAAAGCCATGGATATGGGAGTGCTGGACGGGGTGACCACCAATCCGTCATTGGCCGCCAAAGAATCCCAGCCCTATCGAAAAATTCTCGAACAGATTTGTAAGATAGTTCCCGGGCCGGTTTCGGCTGAAGTTATCTCCATAACTCACAACGAGATGGTGGCCGAAGGTGAAGAATTAGTTAAAATAGCCAAAAATATCGTGGTGAAAATTCCAACGATTATGGAAGGGCTTAAAGCGGTCAAGACCCTTTCGGACAAAAACATCCCGGTCAATTCAACCCTGGTCTTTTCGCCGACTCAAGCCATTTTAGTAGCCAAAGCAGGCGCCGCTTATGTCTCGCCGTTTATCGGAAGATTAGATGACGTCTCACAGGACGGGATGGATTTGATTCAACAGATAGTGGCTATCTACAATAATTATGAATACCAGACCGAAGTGCTGGTGGCATCAGTGCGGCATCCGATGCACGTAGTCGAGGCCGCCCTAATCGGCGCTGGCATTTGCACCATGCCTTATTCGGTTATTGAACAGCTAATCAAACATCCCTTGACCGATGTCGGTCTGGAAAAGTTTCTCGCCGATTATAAGTCCTCCAAGGCCAATCAATGATAGCTCGCTACACGCTTCCCGAAATGGGCGCATTATGGTCGGAAGAAAATAAATTCCGCGCCTGGCTTCTGGTGGAAATCGAAGCGGCCAAGGCGATGGCGCATTACAAAATGATTCCAGCCCGCGCCGCTGTATCGATTGAAAAGAAAGCCAAGTTTAATGTAGCCGAAATTAATCGCATAGAAAAGGAAACCAACCACGACGTAATAGCTTTTACCGCCAATGTGGGAAGTTACATCGGCGAAGACGCCAAATATCTTCATTTTGGGCTGACTTCATCGGACGTAGTTGATACGGCGCTGTGCTTTTTAATCAAACAATCAGCTGAAATCATCGACAAGAAAATAGACAAAGCGCAAAAAGAAATTAAGAAGCTGGCCCTGACGCATAAAGAGA
>Ga0214473_10008779_pt1 | contig 11948 bp, 11 predicted proteins | sample RVTome_7_FD_203509 | JGI IMG/M metagenome (GOLD analysis project Ga0214473, IMG submission 203509) | Soil microbial communities from uranium-contaminated site in the Upper Colorado River Basin, Wyoming, United States - RVT98D197 | ecosystem: Environmental > Terrestrial > Soil > Contaminated >...
GAAGGGTGTGGCATCAACCAGCATCGATGCCGCAGCCTTCAGGCTGCGGTCGGGTATTCCCCTCGCTTTGGCCGCTCTCGCGGCCCTGACTGCCTGCGATGAGGCGGGCGAGCCGCCCTTCTTGCCGGGCACGGTCGTACCGATTTCCACAGCCACTCCCACGAGCCCAGCGGCTACCCCTGTGCCTAGCATCGGCTCTTACGATGATCGCCACAACTTCAAGTCCTTCGCACAGCAGCTCGCCAGCGCGTTGAGGGATGGAAGCGTCCAGTTCTTTGTGGGAAATAGCGCCTTCGAGGAGCTGAGCTGCGCTGCGGAGTTTCCCGCCCCTCCAGAATCGTGTGGAGCCTTCTCTGACCCAAGGTGCGACAAGGATGATTCCGCATACGATCCCCAGTTCGCGGGAACCGGCCCCTGTGTCCAGCCGGGCGCCACCGTGCCGGGCATCGTCGTCGGGGTCTTGCAGTCTGAGGGCTTTGGGCTGGACGCCGCCGGGTACGAGGAGTTCATCCGGGAGTTCGTGACGGTGTTCGATGCGGGGGCTTCTGATGCTTACGGGGACGCTAAGCCGCAACTGTACGCCTATGGAGCCTTCCGCGCCGGCGTGGAGAAACCGCGGCCGGGGATCATAGAAACTGTCCACGCGATCGCTACCCGTATCGCCCCCGGGCACTCACCTAGGTTTCCTCCGCCCGGAAGGGGGGTTCTCCTGTTTGCTGTGGGCTTCGATGGTCAGCGGTGGAGTATTACACACCTACATGTGGGCGGAGGGAGCTCCGATCCTGCCACGGCGGCGGCATTCCTCGACCCCACCGGCCCAGGCGCCACGAAATCCGGCTTTGACGAACTGCTACAGTCTTGGGAACGTTGGAAAGGGGCTACCCCATGAACACCGACGGCCTAAGCGAGATCACGGACGCCATCCGCGTCCACCTCGAGGCTAAGCATCGCGCCCGGGAGCAGGCCCTCGCTCTCTGTCGGGAGGTCATCCGCCTGTCCGCCAACGCCATCCGCGCCGTCCACCGGGCCGAGTTCGAGGCTGCCCAGAAGCTCATCGACCAGGGCCGGGGCAATCTCCAGCAGGTGGAGCAGGCCCTGGCCGGCCACCGCGACATCTTCCACGCCGGCTTCGTCCACGATGCCCAGAAGGAGTACGCGGAGGCCTCCTGTACCCTGGCCCTTGTCGCCGGCTGCCCCTTGCCCTCGCCCGAAGAGCTCGGCGTCATGGCCCCCGCCTACCTGAACGGCCTGGGCGAGACGGTGGGCGAGCTGCGGCGCCACCTCCTGGACAGCCTGCGCGGTGGCGACATGAACCACTGCGAGGAGTGCCTCGCTGCTATGACCGATATCTACGATATTCTAGTCACCATGGACTACCCGGAGGCCGTCACCGCCGGCCTCCGCCGCACCACCGACGCCGTGCGCGGCATCCTGGAGCGCACCCGCGGCGACTTCACCACGGCCTACGCCCAGCGCCACCTGGAGGAGAAGCTGGACGAGTTCGGGAAGCGGCTCGCCGGGTAGCGACGCAGCGGGGACGAGCGAGTAGCGGCCTAAAACCCTTGTTCTAATCTGCGCGTAGCGCTACAATACCTATTTGAGCCGGAACCTCATCGGAGGCCTTTATGCCCCTTGATGCCATCATCGTTCGCGGCGCCCGCGAGCATAACCTCAAGAACATCGACGTCGTCATCCCCCGCGACAGGCTCGTCGTCATCACCGGCGTATCCGGCTCCGGCAAATCCTCCCTGGCCTTCGATACCATCTACGCTGAGGGGCAGCGCCGCTATGTGGAGTCCCTCTCCGCCTACGCCCGCCAGTTCCTGGGCCTCATGGAGAAGCCCGACGTGGACTACATCGAGGGCCTCTCCCCGGCCATCTCCATCGACCAGAAGGGGGCCTCCCGCAACCCCCGCTCTACCGTCGCCACCCAGACGGAGATCTACGACTACCTACGCCTCCTCTACGCCCGCGCCGGCCACCCTCATTGCCCAGAGTGCGGCCGTCCCATCCAGCGCCAGACCGTCCAGCAGATCGTCGACTCCATCCTGGCCCTGCCGCCGGGCCGCCGCCTCATGGTCCTGGCCCCCGTCGTGCGCGGCCGCAAGGGCGAGTACCAGAAGGTCTTCGAAGACGCCCGCAAGGCCGGCTTCGTCCGCGTCCGCGTCGACGGCCAGGTGCGTGACCTCCAGGAGGAGATCGCCCTCGACCGGTACAAGACGCACTCCATCGAGATCGTCGTCGACCGCCTGGTCAGCGAGGAGCCCGAGGGGGAGGAGTCCGCTCGCCCTGAACCTGTCGAAGGACGAGCGGAGGGCGCTGCCCCTCGTGGTTCGACGGGCTCACCACGAGCGGATTTGACTTCCCCTCGCCCTGAGCCTGTCCTGAGCCCAGCCGAAGGGCCTGCCGAAGGGCCTGCCCTGAGCCCCGTCGAAGGGGCGCGCACTCGTCTGTCCGACTCGGTGGAGACGGCCCTGCGTCTGGGCGGCGGCATCGTCCAGGTCTGGCTCCAGGGCGACCCGGAGGCCGGCCTGGCCGAGGAGGAGCGCCTCTACTCGGAGCGCTTCGCCTGCGTCCACTGCGGCCTCTCCCTGGGCGAGTTGGAGCCGCGCAACTTCAGCTTCAACAGCCCCCACGGCGCCTGTCGCCAGTGCACCGGCCTGGGCGTCAAGATGGAGCTGGACCCCAATCTGGTCATTCCCAACAGGAGTCTCACCCTGGCCGAGGGGGCCGTCCAGCCCTGGGCCCGCACCAGCACGGTCTCCTCTTGGTACATGCGCCTCCTGGAGGGGGTGGCCCACAAGCATGGCTTTTCTGTGCGCGCCCCCGTCAAGGAGCTGACCCCCGAGCAACTCAACGTGATCCTGTATGGGGATACAGGCCACATCACCCTCCACTACTCGGGCACCGGCGACCACGACAACAAGTGGGACACCACTTACGAAGGTGTGATCCCTAACCTGGAGCGCCGCTACCGTGAGACGGACTCCGACTACGTCCGCTCCGAGATCGAGAGGTACATGGCGGAGAACCCCTGCCCTGCCTGCCAGGGCGCCCGCCTCAAGCCGGAGTCCCTAGCCGTCACCGTAGATGACCGCAACATCCACGAAGTGTCGAAAATGTCCGTCGTCGAGGCGCTGGACTGGGTGCAGCGCCTCCAGGCCCCGGACTCTCCCCTCAGCGAGCGGCAGCGAACCATCGCTCGTCAGATCCTCAAAGAGATCAACGCCCGACTCACCTTCCTGCGCGATGTCGGCGTCGACTACCTGACCCTGGACCGCCGCACCGGCACCCTGGCTGGTGGCGAGGCCCAGCGCATCCGGCTGGCTACCCAGATCGGCTCCGGCCTTATGGGCGTTCTCTACATCCTCGATGAGCCCTCCATCGGCCTCCATGCCGCCGACGACGCCCGCCTCATCGATACCCTCAAGCGGCTGCGCGACCTGGGCAACACCGTCCTCGTTGTGGAGCACGACGAGGCGATGATCCGCGCCGCCGACCACGTCATCGACCTGGGCCCTGGCGCTGGCGAGCAGGGGGGCTACCTGGTTGCGGCTGGCACTGTGGACGAAATCGAGGCTTGCCCCCAATCCATCACGGGCCAGTACCTCAGCGGCGCCAAGGACATCCCCCTGCCTTCTCGCCGGAGGCCCGGCAACGGGAAGTCCGTCACTATCCACGGCGCCCGCGAGTTCAACCTCAAGAACATCGATGTCCGCATCCCCCTGGGCCAGTTCGTCTGCGTCACCGGCGTCTCCGGCTCCGGCAAGTCCACCCTGGTCGACGAGATCCTCTACAAGAAGGCCGCCCAGCTCCTCTACGGCGCCCGCGAGCGCCCCGGCCAATGCGACGGCATCAGCGGGCTGGAGTACGTCGATAAGGTGGTGAACATCGACCAGTCGCCCATCGGCCGCACCCCCCGCTCCAACCCCGCCACCTACACCGGCACCTTCACCCCCATCCGCGAGATGTTCGCCTCGGTGCCGGAGGCCCGCCTGCGCGGCTACAAGCCGGGCCGCTTCTCCTTCAACGTTAAGGGCGGCCGCTGCGAGGCCTGCCAGGGCGAAGGGTACATCGAGATCGAGATGCAGTTCCTTCCCGACATCGAGGTCCCCTGCGAGGTCTGCCACGGCGCCCGCTATAACCGCGAGGCGTTGGAGGTCACCTTCCGCGGCCGGAACATCGCCGAGGTGCTGAACATGACGGTGGAGGAGGCCTTGCGCTTCTTCGAGGCCTTCCCCAGGGTGCGCGCCAAGCTCCAGACCCTGCACGACGTGGGGCTGGGCTACATCAAGCTGGGGCAGCCGGCCACCACCCTCTCCGGCGGCGAGGCGCAGCGGGTCAAGCTCTCCACCGAGCTCTCCCGGCGGGCCACCGGCCGCACCCTCTACATCCTGGACGAGCCCACCACCGGCCTCTCCTTCGAGGACGTCAACGCCCTGATGCGCGTGCTGCACCGGCTGGTGGACGCCGGCAACACGGTGCTGGTCATCGAGCACCACCTGGACGTCGTCAAGCAGGCCGACCACATCATCGACCTGGGCCCCCTGGGCGGCGACCGCGGCGGCGAGATCGTGGCCGAGGGCACGCCGGAGGAGATAGCCCAGGTGGAGGCCAGCTTCACCGGCCAGTACCTGCGGCGGGTGCTGGCCCGCCACCGCGAGCGGGTGAAGGTGGGGGAGTAGGCGAGGGATGATAACCGCCGCGCAGCTGAAATCTCTAGGCCCGGTTAGTGACCGCGAAACCGAAGGGTTGAAGAAGAGGTTCGCACGGTTGCGCGCCGAGAGAGGCGCCTTCTTCCTGACCAAGAGCGAGTTCGACGAGGTCCTAAGATGGAAATTACGAGGTCAGATCGGCCGCCAGCGGTCTCGCCGGGCGGGAAACACGGACGAGTTGATCCGCGCGGTTACCGGACTTGCGCTTTCGCTCTGTCATGAGGACAAAGACTACGAACTGGAGCTACGCCTTGGCATCCTGTGTTCTTTACGAGGCGTTGAAGTTCCGGTGGCATCTGCGATTCTTGCTCTCGTCTCGCCAGAGGAGTATGCCGTAATAGACTTTCGTGGCTGGCGGCAGATCTTCGGCGAAGAACGCACGTCATTCTCAATCTCCGACTACAAGAGGTATTTAGCGAAGATACGCGAACTGGCCAGAGAACTGGGTTGGCAGCCCCAAGAGGTGGACTTGGCAATTTGGGAATACGACGTAGAGGCGGTTCGCGAACCGTCCCCACGGGATGTAGCCCCATGACCACCGGCTTCTCCCTCCGCCTGCCCCAGCACCAGGCGCGGCTGGTCGCCCTGGGACGCGTCCGTAGGGTGAGATGACCTACGACCCCGCAAGGCACCACCGGCGGTCGATCCGCTTGCGCGAGTACGATTACGCGCAGGCGGGGGCGTACTTCGTGACGCTGGTGTGCAAAGACCGCGAACCGCTATTCGAGGACGACCGGCTTCGGGACATCGTTGAAGAGGCGTGGCTCTGGCTGAGGGATCGACACCAGCATGTCGACCTAGACGAATACGTGGTCATGCCCAATCACCTGCACGGCGTCATCGTGATTCGCGACGTTCGTAGGGGCGGTTCGCGAACCGCCCCTACACGCCGTCCGCAAGCGATCAAGCCGCTGGGCCGGCTCGTCGGCGCGTTCAAGACTGTCTCCACCAGACGCATCAATGCAATTCGCGGCATGCTCGGCATCCCTGCGTGGCAACGCAACTACTACGAACACATCATCCGGGACGAGGAAGAACTCAACCGCATCCGCCAGTATGTCATCGAGAATCCCTTACACTGGGAACAAGATCCGGAGAACCCCATGGTTGTACGGGCGGGCCCCCGTGCCCGCCCCAATGCCGGTGCCCCTCTGGGCGACCACAGGGGGCCGCCCCTACCAGGCGCCCCATGACCACCCGCTTCTCCCTCCGCCTCCCGTAGCGCCAGGCGCGGCTGGTTGCCCTGGCCGCCCGCTGCTATTGACAGCGCCCCGAGACAGGCCTACTCTGTGGCGCAAACGGCAGATGTACGTTGATGTATGTCAAGGAGGTCGTCAGATGGCGAATCTGAATCTGGACAGAAGCAAGACCGCCGTCCTGTCGATGGACCTATTCAAAGGGATGGCAAACAATCCGATGGTCCAGGAGCGGAACACCATGGGCAACGCCAGGAAGGTGCTGGATGCGGCTAGGGTCGCCGGTGTCCCCGTGATCCACGTCGTGATCGGGTTCCGCGAGGGCTATCCCGAGGTCAGCGACCGGAACAAACTGTTCGGCGGCATGATCAAGAAGAATGGTCTCATGAGAATGGGCGGCGAGCAGGTGGAGATCCACGACCTTGTGAAGCCGGCTCCTGGAGAAGTGGTGGTCAACCGCCCGAGGATCAATCCCTTCTACAACTCTGAGCTCCCATCCCTTCTGAAAGCGAAAGACATAGAGACGGTGGTGCTAATGGGCATATCCACCAACTTCGTGGTGGAGGCGGCCGTCCGCCACGCCGCCGACGCAGACTACCGGGTCATCGTTCTGGAGGACTGCTGTGCCAGCCACGCGAGAGCGGAGGACCACGACTGGACGATTCAGAACGTCCTCTCCCGGCTGGTGGATGTCGCTTCCTCCGACGACTTTGTGGAGAGCGTCCGCTAGGGAAAACGGCTGAAGCGGGGGCGCCGACCCCAAAGGGGGCATCAAATGCCAAATCTGAATCTGGACAAGAGCAGGACTGCTGTCCTATCGATGGGCTTATTCAAAGGGGTCGCTGCCCATACCCAGATGGCTCAGGAGCGCGATACGATTGGGAAGGCGCGAAAGGTGCTGGATGCGGCCAGGGCTGCTAGCGTCCCCGTGATCCACGTCGTGATCGGGTTCCGCGAGGGCTATCCCGAGGTCAGCGACCGGAACAAGCTGTTCAGCGTCTTCAAGCAGAACGGCATCTTCAAAATGGGCAGCGAGCAGGTGGAGATCCACGACGACGTGAAGCCGGCTCCTGGGGAGGTGGTGGTCAGCCGCCCCAGAGTCAACCCCTTCTACAACTCCGAGCTGGGATCCATTCTGCGAGCGAAACATGTGGACACCCTGGTCCTCATGGGAGTACCGACCAACATCATAGTGGAGTCGACGGCCCGCTGGGCTGCTGATGCCGACTACCGGGTCATTATTCTGGAGGACTGCTGCGCCAGCTTCAACGTAGAGGCCCACGATTGGACTCTCAAGAACATTCTGCCCCTGTTGGTAGATGTCGCCTCCTCAGATGACTTTCTGGAAAGCATCCGCTAGGAGAGCAGCCTTCTCCGGTCACCCAGAGAGGAGGGGGCAGACGTGGCGAGGAGAGCCAGCTAGCAGGTGGCTATCGAAGGGGCTTTCGCAGCCCGCTGCTACGTCCACTCGATGCGGCGGAACGCCTCGGCCAGCTCGTATCCGGCCTCTTTTCCTACCGCCGCCAAGCGCTCGCGCAGCCGCTTCCGCAACTCCCTAGCCGGGTGGCGCCCTATCTGGCTCTTGTGGCGACGCAGGGCTTGCATCTTCTTGGCGAAGAAATCGCTTACGTCCACATAGTAGTTGGGCTGGTCCGTACCGGCCAGGAGCACCTCCCGCACGTGGTGTGGCTCCAGCCCTTCCTCTAAGTGCTCCGGATAGGAAAGGCGCGAACGGGCCAGGGGGTAGACGGCGTCCAGAACGGCTTGGCCGGTTAGCCGGTGGTCGCGGTGGTTGAAGCTGCCGCGAAAGGCATCCCAGGTTACGACGAGATCGGGCCGAAAACGCCGGATCTGTCGAACCAATTGCCCCCGGAACTCCGCCGTGTCCTCCACGGAGCCGTCCGGGTAGCGCAGAAAGACGCACTGGCGCACGCCCAGGGCCTTGGCCGCCTGCTGCTGCTCCCTCTCGCGCAGGACGGCTAGGCGTTCGCGTGTCATCTCCGGGTCGTGGCTCCCCATGTCGCCGCTAGTGGCCAGCACGTAGTTGACCTCCCACCCTTCGGCGCACCAGCGGGCGATGGTCCCCCCACAGAGGAACTCGGCGTCATCGGGATGGGCTACTATGACCAGGGCCTTGCGGGGTTCTTCAGCCACGGGATCCCTTCTAGGCCACGTGAGCTTTCACGACCACGCCGCGGTACTGGGAGACCAGTTCGTGGTAGACATCCTCGACGCGAGCGGCCACCTCGGACCAGCGGAAGCGCTCCACGGTGGCGCGGGCTTCGCCACCCAGCCGGCGGCGCAGGCGTTCGTTGCTCAAGAGTAGATCCAGGCGGTCGGCGAAGGGCTGCGGACAGCGCAAGGGGACCAGGTAGCCTGTCAGTCCGTCCTGCACAGTCTCCTGGAGACCGCCCACCCGGGAGGCCACCACTGGTATGCCACAAGCCATGGCCTCCAGAGCTACTAGTCCAAAACTCTCGTAGTGAGAAGGAACAACGCACACATCGGCGGCGTTGTAGTACAGGGGCAGGTTTTCGTGGGGCACGGCGTCCAGGAAGCTCACCCGCTCGCCAATACCCAGCTTGTCGGCCAGTGCTCGCAACTGGGCCTTGCGTTCGGCGTCCTTGCCGTCCCCGCCCACCACCAGCAGGCGAAAGCTACTCTCTATCCGGCTCACAGCTCGCAACAGTATGTCGATCCCCTTCAGGGGCTCTATGCGCCCCACGAAGAGCACCAGGGGCTCCTTCAGGGGCAAGCCCAGTTGCCGGCGGATGTGGGAACGGTTCATAGGCCGGAAGCGCTCCGTGTCCACCCCGCAGGGGATGCAGGACACGCGGTGGGTAGGGGTGTCGTACAGGCTTACGAGCGTGCCTTTCTCACTCTCGCTGGCGCAGATAATGCGGTCCGCTCCCTGGGCTAGGAGCCGCTCGCCGGCGATGCGATCGTAGGGCTCCTGCTCAGGCAGGTGGGCCCGGTTCTTGGCTTCCCCCAGGGTATGGAACATGATGACGTGGGGCACGCCCCAGTGCGCTTTCAGTGCTTGGCCCACCCAGCCGGACAGCCAGTAATGGCTGTGCACCAGGTCGTAGGAGCGGCCTTCCCGTTGCTGGAAGGCCAGGACACCGCTGCGGAACTGCGGCAGGTAGCGCCGGACGGAGTTCTTGTCAGCATCGAGTGCTCCGGCCTCGATCTGGATGACGCGGGTACGCTCGTCGATCACCACCACCTCTGGCGTGGCCGGGTCGACCCGCCGGGTGAAGATATCCATGGTGTGGGCGCGGCGGCCCATCTCACGGCTCAACTCCCGAATATATACGTTCATCCCCCCGCTGTCGCGAGTGCCGGGGCGGGAGAGGGGAGAAGTGTGGACGGAGACGACGGCGATGTTACACATGCGCTTCTCTCTAGATGATAGTACGAATCGTCAAGCCCTACGGATCACACAGCGATACACGTTCAGGTTTTCTGCCCCCAGGTCGTACTTGTAGGGCTCAGCACCCCGCAGGAAGTCGAACCGCCTGTGGCCCTCCTCGATGGCCCGCTGGAGGGCCAAGGCCTTGGACAGGAGGCCCACCGACAGGCCGGCGTAGGCCGGGTCATAGCCGCTGTTGTAGAGGAGAAGCTCTCCTTCGGCCCGGAAGCAGAGGACGCTGGCGACCCTGACCCCGTTCAGGGTGAGGAAGATCATCTCCACCAGACCCTCGCGAGCCAGCGCCGAGACGATGCGGCGAAAGAAGCGGGCCATGCGCTCTGTCATAAAGGCCGCCTTATCTGAGCGGGCGGCGCCGTGCAGGCGGAGGAAGTCATCCAGCCCCGCCTCGACTTCGGCAGGGGCCTCCAGCGTCTCCATCCCCACCTGCCCGCCCTGAGGCAGCTTCCGCAGCTTGCGACGCAGCTCGTGGCGGTCCTTCTTGTTCAGCCCCGCCAGGTACTCCTCCCAACTCCCGGGGAGGCTTACCCGCGGGCAGACATCCTCGACCTCTGTTTCCAGGGAGAGACCCAAGTCGGCGCAGACGTCAGGCAGCGCCTTCAGGGTGGGCGAATCGTCGCGGAGGGCCCAAAGGGCCAGCTCTTGCCAGGGCTCCTCGCCCAGGGAGCGCAGGACGGCGGTCAGCACTGCCCGCTCCGCTCCGGTCACAGCACTGAAGTCCATGTAGTCGCAGATCTCTGTATCGCCTGCGAATGTGAGATGGCCGTCCTCCTGCATGAGGGGCGCTACGCCCACCAGCTTCTGGCCATGGCGGATGGATAGGAGTAGCGGTTCGTGATCCCCCCCGAACTCCTCCCACCAGGTCCGCAGCCAGGTGGGGGAGATGAAGACACAGGGATGGAAGGTACGGGGCAAGATCTCGCGCCACTCCGGCTCTAACTGGCTCAACTCTTCTCTCTGGACGGTGTAGCTCAACCCTCACCCCCGACCCCTCTCCCACGCGCGGGAGAGCGGAGAGCTGTGGACGCGCCGATATCCTTCGTCGCTCCGCCTGCCGGATGGCCGGCTCCGCTCCTCAGGATGACAGCTCTAGAGTTTGCGTCCACGTTATTTGCCCTGTACTAGGGCCAGGAATTCGGAGCGGGTCACGGCGCGGCGGCGGAAGCTACCGCGGATGGCGGAGGTCACCAGTACTGTGCCCGGCTTCTGAACGCCGCGCATGGTCATGCATAGGTGCTCGGCCTCTATGATTACCGCCACGCCGTCGGGCGTCAGCGCCTCCATGATGCTGTCAGCGATCTGGCCGGTGAGCCGCTCCTGGAGCTGAGGACGGCGGGCCAGGATATCGACGGCACGGGCGATCTTGCTGGCCCCCACTATGCGCCCCTCCGGGACATAGCCCACATGGGCGTGGCCGTGGAAGGGTAGGAAGTGGTGCTCGCACAGGGAGTAGAAGGGAATGTTCTTGAGGATCACCATCTCTTTGTGGGGCTCCTCGAAACCGGCGGAGAGCACATCCCGGGGGTCCTGGTAGAGCCCGGCGAACAGTTCCGCGTACATGGAGGCGATGCGCCGGGGCGTGTCGGCCAGCCCCTCGCGGCCTGGGTCATCGCCGATGGCTGCGAGGATCTCGCGCATAGCCTGGGCGATGCGCTCTTGATCAACGCCGGTAATGGTTGGCTCCACTCCAGAAGAACTTACGAATCGGCAGAACGGGCGGATGCGGGATACGGTATGTGAGTATCTATTGTAGCAGTGGGTCGCCGCTTCTGCTAGAGCTGAATATGGCGGGGACCCCGCTCCACCTAGCGACCCGGACGACTCCGGACTTGTAGACGGGCCGCTCAGGCGACAGGCGGAGCGGCTGGTTCGCCGGGCGCGATGTCCGGGCCGTATAGCATCTGGTATCCGAGCAAGCCCAGCCACTCGAGGGCAGCGTCTTCGACGACGGATTCGCTGAATTTCATCGCTTTACCCTGGCTTCTACGGCTTGTCGTCTGCCAGGTCCTCGTCTTGCACTGATGGCAACTGATACCAGAGCCAGCGCGGGGTGCCGTAATAGTGCCTTGCTGTTGCGTCCCTTTTCCAGTGCCTGTCATAGAATGTTACTCCCGACTCCAACAGAGCGTTCACGTGTGGATTGGCTCTGAACGCAGCGACACTGCTGCCACTAGGACGCAGCCATCCTTTCCGAATTCCCTCGTATGCGAGCAACCAATGCTCACGCTCGAACGCGTTCCCATCAATGACATCTCCCAACCGAGTAAGGGCGCCTCTCGGGTGTACCAAACCCTTGCGTCGGGCGTCCAACAGCAACAGGCTGACCACATCATCGTTCAGCGAGGCGGCTGCCTCGACGGAGTCAGGTGGAATTTGAATGTTGAACTGAAGGAAGCCCCAAATGCACCATGCGGCTTCGCTGCCTACTTTGCGAGCAGCGAAAGCCTTCAATACGGTTTCGAGTAGTGTCTGAAGCAAGGCTCGGTCGAGTGTGAAGCCCTTTAGCTGATGATAGTTGAGACAACCGAGAACGAGGGGCAGCACTTCTGGCTCATGGGTTGCAGCTTGGGCTATCAATCGCTGTACGTGCTCCCAGTTTGCGTTATG
>Ga0214473_10008780_pt1 | contig 11946 bp, 12 predicted proteins | sample RVTome_7_FD_203509 | JGI IMG/M metagenome (GOLD analysis project Ga0214473, IMG submission 203509) | Soil microbial communities from uranium-contaminated site in the Upper Colorado River Basin, Wyoming, United States - RVT98D197 | ecosystem: Environmental > Terrestrial > Soil > Contaminated >...
GCCAGCGCGCAACAATGCCGTGGAACTCATACATTAACCCATTCTTATGACTACGCTTTGCCTTTCAATCCCGGCCGGCCAATCACACATTCCGGCAATTGTTTTGCAAGGATCGCAGGCGAGAATGGGCCCAACGATGGCAGAGGCCGGTTAACGGTTGATGCTCGAGAAAGGCGCGCAGAAATGGCTGGCATGAAAACCACGATGGTGAAGGCGGTCATGTCCGGGCTTTACCACTCCGGCGCGCATCGCCTGATTGCGCCGTATACGCAAGGCGCAGGCATGATCTTCACCCTGCACAGCGTTAAGCCTTATCGCGACAAAGCCTTCGCCCCGAATCGCATTCTCGAAGTCACGCCCGATTTTCTCAGCGGCGTGCTGGATCAGGTCGAGGAGTCGGGACTCGATGTTGTCTCGCTCCACGAAGCCGTGCGTCGACTCCGGGAAGACGACGATCGACGCTTCGTCTCGTTCACCTTCGATGACGGCTACCGCGACAATCGCAATTATGCCTATCCCTTGTTCAAGGCGCGAAACTTCCCGATGACGATGTATATCCCGACGGATTATCCCGACGGGAGGGGCGAGCTCTGGTGGCTGGCGCTGGAGGAGATCGTCAATCGCGCGAGCGAGATCGAGCTTTGCCGGCATGGCGACTTGTGGCGGCTGCCGACCGAGACGCCGCAGGACAAGACCAAGAGCTTCGATCAAGTCTATTGGTGGCTGCGCGGCGTCGACGAGGCAACTCAGCGGCAGGTGGTTCGCGTTCTTGCCGAGCGTCACGATGTCGACATGGAGCAAATGTGCCGCGACCTGATCATGAACTGGGATGAGATCAGGAGACTGGCGGCCGATCCGCTCGTCACCATCGGCGCGCACACCAAAGCTCACTATGCAATTTCCAAAGTCTCGCCCGCGCGTGCGGTGGACGAGATGGTCGGCAGCGCTGATCGCATCGAGCAAGAGCTCGGCATACGGCCCGCCCATTTCGCCTTTCCTTACGGCGATCCCGGAAGCGCAGGTCCGGCGGATTTCGCGATGGCGCGTGAACTCGGTTTCAAGACAGCGGTCACGACGCGAAAGGGGATGGTGTTTCCCAAGCACAAAGACCATCTCACCGCGCTGCCGCGTGTCTCGCTCAATGGCGACTATCAGTCGCTGACCTATACGGCGCTCTATCTCTCCGGCGCGCCGTTCGCGCTCTATAACGGTTTTCGTGAAGTCGACGCCGCCTGATCCGGGCGCAGCATCCACCGGATTAGCAGACCCGCTGGCAACACCCAGGCGAGGCCCGCAATCAGAAAATAGAGAAACTGCGCTGGCGGTGACGCATCCATGATGCGACCGGCGCTGAACGCCATGATCGTCAAGGCATAGACGGCAAGGAAAAGGAGGAGGACAATTGTCCCGATCAGCTTGCGTTGGCGTTGCTGCATAGTCTGTCTATCCTCTTTGTTGCGTCTGGCGACACCAATACGCGGGGCGGCGCTGCGGCAATCTTGCCGATCCCTGCCATTGAGTTCAAGCTGGACGCCCGCTATCAGACCCCATGTCCTCCACGGCGACATCGAGCCCCCAAGCCGCAAGCGGCCTAACAACTGCTGCTAAGGCCAAACGTGCACGCGCGCTGAGGATATGGCTCGGCACCCTAGCGCTTCTGATTGTCGCGATGATCCTGGTTGGCGGCGCCACGCGGCTCACCGATTCCGGTCTCTCCATCACCGAATGGAAGCCGATCGTGGGCGCCATCCCGCCGCTCTCCGAAGCCGATTGGCAGCAGGCCTTCGAGGCGTACCGGCAAATTCCGGAATATGCGCAAGTCAATCCGAACATGGACCTGGCTTCCTTCAAGACCATCTATTGGTGGGAGTGGACCCATCGCTTCCTCGGCCGGCTGATTGGCGCCGCCTTCCTCGTTCCGTTCCTCGCGTTCTGGTGGGCCGGATATATTTCGCGTGTCCTACTGCCGAAGCTCGCCGGCCTGTTCACGCTTGGCGCCCTTCAAGGCGCTGTCGGCTGGTACATGGTGAAAAGCGGTCTCGTCGATCGGGTCGATGTCAGCCAATACCGCCTCACGGTGCATTTCGGCATCGCCGTGCTGATCTTGGGCGCAACGCTTTGGCTTTGGTTTGGCCTCGGCGCGGAGCCGAAGGTGAACTTGCGTCGCCCGCGTCATGTTTTCGGCGCGGCGGTTCTTGTGCTCGTCCTGGTCTATCTGCAGATGCTGGCTGGCGCACTCGTTGCCGGCCTCGATGCTGGGCTGGGCTTCAACACCTGGCCGCTGATCAACGGCGCCTTCGTGCCCGACGGTCTTGCAGAGGCGACGCCCTGGTACCTGAACTTTTTCGAGAACCCTCTCACCGTCCAGTTCGACCATCGCATGCTAGGCTATGGCGTGCTTGCCGCGACCTTGGCGCAAGCAGGCTGGCTTGCGCTGAAGGGCAACGCGCCGTCGCTCGCCTTCAGCGCCATGGCTCTAGCGTGTATCGCCCTCCTACAGGCAACGCTTGGGGTCTGGACGCTGCTCCTTGCCGTACCGATCGAGCTTGGGCTCGCCCACCAGGCTGGCGCCATCGCGCTCTTCGTAGCCTCGCTGCATCATCTTTGGCTCGTCAGCTTCATGTCGCCCGAACCTCAAATAGTCGCGAGAGCCTGATCGAGATCCGCAATTAGGTCGGTCACATCCTCGAGCCCGATTGAGAGCCTGACAACATCGGGCCCCGCACCCGCGCGAACCCGAGCCTCGTCGCCGAGCTGCCGGTGCGTTGTCGAGGCGGGATGAATGATCAGGCTGCGCGTGTCGCCGATATTGGCAAGATGGCTGAACAGCTTCACGTAGCTGACAAGCTTGATGCCGGCCTCATAGCCACCTTTGAGCCCAAACGTGAACACCGCACCCGAGCCCTTCGGGCAATAGCGCTTGGCGAGCGCATGATATTGGTTGTCGGGAAGCCCCGCATAATTCACCCAAGCCACTTTGTCCTGGCGGACGAGCCACTCCGCAACCTTGAGCGCGTTGTCGCAATGACGCTGCATGCGGAGCGGCAAGGTTTCGATGCCGGTCAGAATAAGAAAGGCGTTGAAGGGCGAGATGGCCGGGCCGAGGTCGCGCAGCGCCAAGACGCGACAGGCGATGGCGAAGGCGAAATTGCCGAAGGTCTCGGCCAAAGTGATGCCGTGGTAACTGGCGCACGGGGTCGACAATGTCGGATAGCGCCCAGACTTGATCCAGTCGAACGTGCCGCAATCGACGATGGCGCCGCCGAGCGAGTTGCCGTGGCCGCCGAGAAACTTGGTCAGCGAATGCACGATAATGTCAGCGCCATACTCGATCGGCCGCATGAGATAGGGCGTGGCGAGCGTGTTATCGACGATCAGCGGAACGCCGGCTTCCTTGGCGATCGCGGAGATGGCGGCGATATCGGTGATGATGCCGCCGGGATTGGCAATCGACTCCACGAAGATCGCCTTGACCTTTGGCGTGAGCGCGGCGCGAAACGACTCCGCGTCGGTCGTATCCGCGAACCGCACCGTCCAGCCGCATTTCTTGAAGGAGTACGTAAACTGGTTGATCGATCCGCCATAGAGCTGCCGCGCCGCGATGAACTCGTCCCCCGGCTCGAGCAGCGTGTGGAAGACCAGCGCCTGCGCGGCGTGACCGGACGCCACCGCCAAGGCCGCTGTCCCGCCCTCGAGCGCCGCGGTCCGCTCCTCGAGCACGGCCTGAGTGGGGTTGGTGATGCGGGTATAGATGTTGCCGAAGGTCTCGAGGTTGAACAAAGCCGCCGCGTGATCGACGTCGTCGAACACGAAGGCAGTAGTCTGATAGATCGGGGTGACCCGGGCGCCGGTTGCGGGGTCAGGCTGCGCGCCGGCATGAATGGCAAGCGTGTTGAAGCCAGGTTTCCGGTCGGTTGACATCTGCAGCCCCTCTTTGTGCCCGCGCAACTATAGCAAAGGAAAACCAGCGGAGCTTAGTCGCGATCGAACGAGCGCGCGCGTCATTCGCCGGTGGCCTTTAATACGCGATGCTGCACACCTTTCGCCCCAAGCACCGGCCGCTTGCTGGAAATCATGCGCGAATTCACCCCGGCCCAACTGAGCTCGCCGGAGAGCCGCCCATATTCGATCTTCGGGCAGCGGTTCATCACCACTTTAAGTCCGGCGTCTTCCGCGAGCTTGACAGCCTCGTCGTTGCGAACGCCGAGCTGCATCCACACGACCCGCGCGCCGATCGCGATTGCGTCTCGTGTGATCTGAAGCGCAGCCTCTGAATTTCGAAAAATATCGACGATATCCACCGGACCTGGAATGTCGGCCAGAGTGGCGTGAACGGTCTGCCCGAGGATGTCCTTGCCCGCCTGGCCCGGATTCACGGGGAAAATGCGGAATCCCTTGGTCAGGAGATATTTCATTGCGAAATAGCTTGGACGCGAGGCATTGGGGCTGGCGCCCACCATGGCGATGGTGCGGCAGCTCGAAAGAATGTCCGCGATATAGGCGTCTCTATAGCTGTCGTGGTTCATCCCGCCGGCGCGATTAGCCAATAATTCTCTGTCGCGCAATCAACGCGGGGGTCAATTGGAAAACGATGCCGCGCCGGTTGGCTATCCGGCGCGGCATCGAACGATCACTTCTCGCCAGGGACTTCGGGTTCGGCCTGCGGCGCGCTCTCGGTCGGACCGGCGGGAGCGGCACCCTCTGCAGGTGCAGCGCCCTCGGCAGGAGCTGCGCCCTCAGCAGGAGCTGCGCCCTCAGCAGGAGCTGCACCATCGGCGGGAGCGGCGGCTCCGTCCTTGGCCTTCTTGCCCTTACCCTTGCCTTCGCCCTTGCCCTTCTTCGGCTTATCGATAAGCGCCTTGCAGGCGTCGCTCAACTCATCCTTGTGCTGCATGAGGCAGTCACGGGGTTTGACACCCGTGGTCTTGATGTCCTTGCAGAATTTCTTCCGGTCGTCCTTGCAGACGGAACCAGGCTTCGCGGGATCGGCAGCGGCGGCCAGGGTGGGCACGCCCATAACGGCAATCATGGTCAACACGACGAGGTGCTTCATAGTTGTGAACTCCAAGGCTCCAAGAATAGGTGGTGCATAGCCAAACCCGCGATTGGGCAACAAGCGCCAAAATTGAACAAAAGCAGGCTGCCAGGCGCGCGGACTCTATAGAGGATAGGAGTAGGAGAAACTAGGCTAATTCAGGGCAAGGCTGTCGAACATCAATCTGGCCAGTTCGGGCGTCTCTTGTCCAAGAACGCTCCGATTCCCTCCTTAGCCTCGTCGTCGAGCATGTTCTCGACCATGACCGCGGCCGCATAGCGATAGGCCTCGTCGAGGGGCATCTCAAGCTGCTGGTAGAAGGCCTCCTTGCCAATCTTGAGCGTGCGCTTCGGCTTCTCCGCGATCCTCCGTCCAAGCTCGACGGCCTCGTTCACGACATGCGTAGGCTCGACCGCGAAGTTGACCAGGCCAAGCTCCTTGGCTTCGATCGCGCTGACAAGGTCGCCGAGGAGCAGCATTTCCATCGCCGCCTTCCGCGAGAGATTGCGGCTGAGCGCGACCATCGGCGTCGAGCAGAATAGGCCGATATTCACCCCTGGCGTCGCAAAGCGCGCATCCAAGCTCGCCACCGCGAGATCGCAACTCGCGACGAGCTGGCAGCCTGCCGCAGTGGCGATGCCGTTCACCGCTGCAATGACCGGCGTCGGCGAGCGGACAATGGCGAGCATGAGGTCGGAGCAAGCGGTCATGGTCTTGGCAAAGAACTCGCGCCCGCGATCGGGGTCGTTCCGATGCGAGGTGAGCTCTTTCAGATCGTGCCCCGATGAAAACGCGCTTCCGGCGCCGGTGAGAACGATGGCGCGAATGGCATCGCCTTTGCCGAGCTCGGTGATGGTTCGACGCAGCGTTTCGATCAGTTCGAGCGAGAGTGGGTTCCGCGCCTCAGGCCGGTTCAGCGTGAGCACGGCGATGGGCCCACGATCCTCCCGCAGGAGGAGGGGCACCTCAGCAATGTTTCGTGCTTCCATTCCAGCCATGATGCCGCCGTTTGCTCAAAGGACCGCACTGGACTACGCGAAATTTCTAAATTACGCGACCATGTCCTTCTCTACTCGAAAAAAGAGTGGTGGTATCGATATACCACATTACTAACAGTCGGATATTCAAGGAATTTTTCCTAGCCACTTGACGCACTGTCGAGCGGCAGCTAGAAGCCCCAATCTTTTCACCGGATATAAGAGCCATGAAGACCTATTCCGCCAAGGCCAGCGAGATCGAAAAGTCCTGGGTGTTGATCGACGCCGCGGGCCTCGTCGTCGGCAGACTTGCCTCTTTGATCGCCATGCGGCTGCGCGGCAAGCATAAGGCGACCTTCACGCCCCATATGGATTGCGGCGACAATATCGTCGTGATCAACGCGAGCAAGGTTGTCTTCACCGGCAACAAGCGCGCCGACAAACTCTATCACTGGCATACGGGCTATCCGGGTGGCATCAAGGATCGCAGCGCCGAGAAGATTCTCGACGGCAAGCATCCCGAGCGCGTGCTGCAAAAAGCAGTGGAGCGCATGGTTCCGCGTGGGCCGCTCGGCCGTCAACAGATGCGGAACCTTCGCGTCTATGCCGGCGCAGATCATCCGCACGAGGCGCAAGAGCCGAAAAAGCTCGACGTCGCCGCACTCAATACCAAGAACGCGAGGGGCGCCTAATGCCGAATACCGAGATCAGGACGCTTGAGGACCTTGGCACGCTGGGCGGCGAGGCCGTGAGCGTTGCCCAGCCCGTCCGCGTTTACGAGAAGAAGATCGACGCGCAAGGCCGCGCCTATGCGACCGGCAAGCGCAAGGACGCTGTCGCCCGCGTTTGGGTGAAGCAGGGACCTGGCAAGATCACCGTCAACGGCAAGGACCACGTCGCCTATTTTGCGCGTCCCGTTCTCCAGATGATCGTGAAGCAACCTCTCGTGACCTCGAAGCGCGAGGGCCAGTTCGACGTCATCTGCACAGTGAGCGGCGGCGGGCTTTCAGGCCAGGCCGGCGCGGTGCGTCATGGCGTTGCTCTGGCGCTGACCCGCTTCGAGCCGGAGCTTCGCCCGGTGTTGAAGAAGGGCGGCTTCCTGACCCGCGACGCGCGAACGGTCGAGCGCAAGAAGTACGGCCGCGCCAAGGCCCGAAAGAGCTTCCAGTTCTCGAAGCGCTAGTCTCCGTCATTCCGGCAATCGCCGAAATCCAGTAAGACAACACGCGTCTTTTCGCTGCATACCGGTTATCGCTGGTATGTCCGGCAACGCCCCATCTTCAAAGACGACACCATGACGAAACAAATCATCAAAACGGCCGTTCTCGGCGCCTCGGGCTATACCGGCGCCGATGTGATCAGGCTCGCCGCAAGGCATCCCAACATCAAGATCACCACGCTGATCGCCAAAGGCCACGCCGGCCAGACGCTTGGGCAAGTGTTTCCCCATCTCGCGAGCCTCAATCTGCCGAAGCTCGTCACGCCGAACGAGGTGGATTGGAGCACGATCGACCTCGTCTTTTGCGGACTCCCTCACGGCACCGCGCATCAAGAGATCGCCAAACTGCCGAAACGGATCAAAATCATCGACATGTCGGCGGACTTTCGCCTCAACGATCTCGATGTCTATGCCGAATGGTATGGCGGCAAGCACGGCGCCCCTGAGCTCGCCAAGGAAGCCGTCTATGGGCTGACCGAGCATTATGGAGCCCGGCTCAAGGGCGCACGGCTTGTAGCCTGTCCTGGCTGTTATCCGACCGCGGTGCTGCTCGCGCTTCTCCCGCTCGTGAAGCAAAAACAAATCGCCACCGACGACATCATCATTGACGCCAAGTCCGGCGTCTCCGGAGCGGGGCGCACGCTGAAGCAGAATATTCTCTTCGCGGAAGCCGGCGAGGGGGTCTCGCCTTACGGCATCGGGAGCCACCGCCATGTGCCGGAGATCGAGCAAGAGTTAGCTCTGGCGGCTCGAGCGCCCGTCGCCATCAACTTCACGCCGCATCTCGTGCCGATGTCGCGCGGCGAGCTCTGCACCTGCTATGTGAGGCTCTCCGGCAAGACGACCGCGAACGATCTTTGGGCGGCGCTTGCCAAGGCTTATGCCAAGAGTCCGTTCGTGCGCGTGGTGGATGAGGGCGTCGTGCCCGCAACCCAACATGTGCGTGGTTCCAATGAATGCCATATCGGCGTCTTCGCCGACCGCATTCCCGGCCGCGCCATCGTCATCTCGGCGATCGACAATCTAGTGAAGGGCTCCGCAGGGCAGGCCTTGCAGAACTTCAATGTGATGTATGGCTTCGAGGAGACGCTCGGGCTCGAGCAATTACCGCTGTTTCCTTGAGCCCCGGGGGCCAACTAGTTCTGACTTTTCACGAACGATCCTGGCGCGTCTTCGATCGGCTTGAGCGGCCCCGAGGACGGATCCCGCGCTGGGACCTTCGAGCCCGACAAAGTCGCGAGCCAAGCGGCCCAATCCGGCCACCAGGAACCGGCTTCGACTTGGGCGTTCGCGATCCACTCCTCGAGCGAGGGCGCCGGGGCGCCCGACCAGAACTGATATTTCTTCTTTTCCGGCGGATTGACGACGCCCGCGATATGACCGGAGCCAGCCATCACGAAGCGGACTGGGCCTCCGAACAGCTTCGACCCCAGGAACACCGAATCTGCCGGCGCGATGTGATCTTCCTTGGTCGCAAGCTCGTAGATCGGGATCGTTATCCGACTAAGATCGAGCTTGATGCCGCCAAGCGTCATCTCGCCTTTGGCAAGGCGGTTCAGATGATAGAACTCGCGCAGGTAAAAGGCGTGATTGGCGGCAGGAAGCCGCGTCGAATCCGAATTCCAGAACAGGAGATCGAAGGGGAACGGCTTCTTGCCGAGCAGGTAGTTGTTGACGACATACGGCCAGATCAAATCGCGCGGCCGAAGCATGTTGAACACCGCCGCCATGCGCGAACCGTCGAGATAGCCATGTTCGGCCATCATCTCCTCGAGCGACTTCAATTGCGCATCGTCGATAAAGACCAGAAGATCTCCGGCCTTGCTGAAGTCGACCTGCGCGGCGAGGAAGCTCGCCGACGCGATCCTGTGATCATCTTTGGCGACCATATAGGCGAGCGTCGAGGCGAGCAGCGTTCCGCCCACGCAATAACCGAGCGCATTGATCCAGGGTTGCCCCGTCTGTTTGATCACGGCATCGGTCGCGGCGAGAATGCCCTCGCGCATGTAATCTTCGAATGTCTTCGCGGACAGCCGCGCGTCGGGGTTGACCCAGGACACCATGAACACGGTGAAGCCTTGGTCGACGGCGGCCTTGACGAAGGATTTCTCCGGCACGAGGTCGAGGATGTAATATTTGTTGATCCATGGCGGCACGATCAGGAGCGGCCGCTCATAGACCTCCGAAGTTGTCGGCGCATATTGAATGAGCTGGATGATGTCGTTCTGAAACACGACCTTGCCCGCCGTGACCGCGAGATTGCGTCCAACCTCGAAGGCCGAGAGATCGGTCTGACTGACGCGGAGCAGGTCCTTCGACTGTTCTAGATCCTTGACCAGATGCGCCATACCCTGAACCAGGTTCTCAGCGTTGGTCGCGATCGTGGCGCGCATCACTTCGGGATTGGTCAGCGCGAAATTCGACGGTGAGACCGCAGCCAGCAGCTGCGAGAGATAGAACATGGCGCGGGCGCGGGTCTTGTCGTCGACTCCCTCGGTCGTGCGGGTGACATCTTCTGCCCAGCGCGAGGTGAGGAGATAGGCTTGTTTCCAGAAATCGAAATATTGGGTGTTCGACCAGTCCGGATCCTTGAAGCGGTTGTCGCCAGGTTCCGGCTCGATGACGGGCTTCACCTCTTCGCCGAGAAAGCGGCGCACCGACCGGCCCCAGAGCTCAGCATAGCCTTTGAACAGTTCGCCTTGCGCGGCCGCCAATTTTCCGGGGTCGCTCACCCAATGACGAGCGATTTCACCTAAAGACTTGGCCGCCTCGCCGGCCTCTGCCGCCATGCTGTAAGGACCGGAACCGTTTTGACTGCGTTCGGCGATTGCCCCTAAGGCCTTGGCACCCTCGTCGAAGAGCCGGACCATATTCCGCGCCAGGACATCGAACTGCCGCGGCTCCTCGCTCTTCTCCCCGCTATCCCCGCTTTCATCATTCAATTTCTGCATGGCTATTTCGCCTTATTTTACCCCCAGTTAACCTCGACCATCGATGCTAGATCGAAGATCGGGCCAACAACCCAATCTATCTTTGGGCATTTCATTGTGCTATGCAATATAGCACGCGGGGGAGGATGCCAATCGCCTGTGGGAAAACGAAAATTGGCGTTCGGCGCACGATTTTGCACATGCTGCCAAGATTAACCGCATTGGCCTTAACGGTCCTTTCCGTCCTGTCGCTTGCGGGCTGCGCGGAGAGTGTCGCCACGGGCGAGTCTAATCAGCGCTTCACCGAACTGATGAAGCCTTACGAAAAGACTCTGACCAAGGCACAGCAGAAGGCCGCGATTTCCGAGCTGCAAAACGCGCAAGTCAAAGGCGGCGAAGATGGCGCGGCCGAAGGCGAAGCGAAGACCGAAGACGCAGCTTCAGGCACAAACTAATCATTGCAGAGCGGCCGTGGCGGCTGCTTGCCCCAAGGACGGATTCCATGGTTCAACTCGGCGTCTTTCGCTGGGCGACTAGACGGCATTAGGGCATTATTGGCGTGACGAGCGAGTTTCACAGGATCAAGAGGCTTCCGCCTTACGTCTTCGAGCAAGTCAACAAGCTCAAGGCACAGGCCCGCGCGCGCGGCGACGACATCATCGATTTCGGCATGGGCAACCCGGACATGCCGACGCCCGAGCACATCACGCAAAAACTGATCGAGACGTTGCGCGATCCGCGCACCAACCGCTATTCCGCATCGCGCGGCATCCAGGGATTGCGTAAGGCGCAAGCGGCCTATTACGCCCGCCGCTTCAACGTGAAGCTCAATCCGGACACGCAAGTCGTCGCCACCCTCGGCTCCAAGGAAGGCTTCGCCAATATGGCGCAAGCCATCACCGCGCCCGGTGACGTCATCCTCGTGCCGAACCCGACCTATCCGATCCACGAATTCGGCTTCATCATGTCTGGCGGCGTGATTCGGCATCTTCCGGCGCGCACCGATTCAGCCTTCATGACCTCGCTCGACAAGGCGGTGAAGCATTCGGTGCCGAAGCCGTCCGCGCTGGTGCTGAATTATCCTGCAAACCCGACGGCCGTCGTCGCCGATCTCGATTTCTATCGCGAAGTGGTCGCTTTCGCGCGCAAGCACGAACTGATTGTGCTGTCCGATCTCGCTTATGCAGAGATCTATTTCGAGGGACCGCCGCCGCCGTCGATTCTCGAAGTGCCCGGCGCCATGGATATCGCGGTCGAGTTCACGACGCTTTCCAAGACCTACGCCATGCCCGGCTGGCGCATGGGCTTCGCCGTCGGCAACGAGCGCCTGATCGGCGCGCTGATACGGGTGAAGTCCTACCTCGACTACGGCGCCTTCACCCCGATTCAAGTTGCTGGCGCCGCGGCGCTTAACGGCCCGCAAGACTGCGTCGACGAGATTAGGGGCATCTATCGCCACAGGCGCGACTGCGTCGTGGATTCGCTGACCCGCGCCGGCTGGCCGATCCCGTCGCCGCCGGCGACGATGTTCGCCTGGGCGCCGATCCCGGAAATCTTCTCCCATTTGGGCTCGCTCGAATTCTCCAAGCTCTTGCTGGAGCGCGCCGGGGTGGCCGTGTCGCCCGGCGTCGGTTTCGGCGAGTATGGCGAAGGCTATGTGCGCATCGCTCTCGTCGAGAACGAGCAGCGCATTCGCCAGGCAGCGCGCAATATCCGCAAATTCCTCTCTGAAGCGGAGAGGGACCTGCATAATGTCATTCCCCTTGCGCCGAAGGCGAATAGGAC
>Ga0214473_10008781_pt1 | contig 11946 bp, 9 predicted proteins | sample RVTome_7_FD_203509 | JGI IMG/M metagenome (GOLD analysis project Ga0214473, IMG submission 203509) | Soil microbial communities from uranium-contaminated site in the Upper Colorado River Basin, Wyoming, United States - RVT98D197 | ecosystem: Environmental > Terrestrial > Soil > Contaminated >...
GAAGGATCATCGATCAGGGCTTGGTAATCCTCCGGCTTCATATACTCAGCCTCAACACACTGGTAAGGATATTTCTCCGATATGTCGTGCCCTGGCCATCTGTATAACTTGTAGCCGAGCTTTTCCAAAAGGGGTCCATGCATCACCAAGGCGGGGCTGATATAAAAATCGGGTTGATACTCGGACAGGTATCTTTTCCAGATGGAGGTCAACTTCGCCCCATCATACATGATTTCACCCGGTGTGGTATTGAACAGCGTGGCCGGCATGAAGGTAAAGAATGGAAAGACCGGAACCCGGTCAGGCGTTTTTTTCAGTTGAACGGCGTCCTTCAATCTGCTTATCCTGGCCTGGTATTCGGACCTGGCTTGCGGACTGACAAATTTGATATTTTCCCCTGAGAGCCATTTATTGAAACAGGCCTCCTGCCTTTCTTCTCTCGACATTTTTCCCCAATCGTTCATCGTGCCTGCCCTCCTGTCCAGATGTGCAACTGGTGGCTGAAGTGAAGCTCCCCGCCCATCCCGCCAGCGGCGGGACAGGCTTGGGGGTCATGTTCCGGTCAAAAGCTATTTGGGCAATGGGAAAATCATCTCAGCGGTTTTCGGGATTTTAGGACTGTTTTTGTTGTAAACAACCTCCAGATCCCATGGGACGCCTTTCCCTTTAACCCATTGTCCGCCCACTAAAGGAGTTTCGCAATAATTCTTTTCGTTAAACTTGATATGGCCGAATATGCTGTTTAAATCGGTCTTGGCCAGGGCCTCCCGGATTTTCCCCTTATCCACGGTTTGGGCCCGCTTTAACACATCGAAAGCGATCTCATATCCACCGGACGTGAGGCCTACGGGCTTGTTCCACTGTTTTCCTGTCTCTTTGGTCCAGGCATTGCAAAGTTCCATAGGCGTCTCGCCTGTCAGGGAGGACTTATAGGGATGGTAGCGGCTCCACCAAATTTCCGTCGTTAAACCGTTTGCGAGATTACCCCCAAGAGCGACCATGTCGGCGGGGAAAAGGAGGGCCTTCGCAATGGTTGCGATTTTTGGTGTGAATCCATGTTGATGCATCTGTCTCCAGGCAGTGGCCCAGTCCGGGGGAATGAGCACACCCGTGAGGATCTCCACCTTCTCCTTCTTGAAGAGGTCGATCGCTGAGGTAAAGTCCTTTGTCATAAACGGAAACCTTCCCGGGTCAACCATCTTATAACCCTTTGAGGGGAGCTTCTCCTTGAAAATCTTCGTCCATTCTGTTCCGTCCGCATCGTTGGGAAAAAGGACTCCTATGACCTTGTTGGTTTTGGCCGCAATTTCATCCCACATTCCTATAAAGAGATTCGTAACGGCAGATACACTAAAGAAGGCCTCAAAACTCCATTTATAGGGACCTCCGGTCAGCCATGCTTCAAGGGGACAGCCCACACCGATACATGGCACCTGGTATCTCTCGCAGATGGCGCTGACGGGATTCACCACATCGGGAGTATACATGGTCAGCATCAAATCGATCTTATCGTTCAGTATCAGCCGGGAAGCCACGTCGGCGGCCTTGGTGGGGCTGCTTTCCGTATCTATGACCTTGAACTTCACGGGGACCTTTTTCCCATGCTCTTTGATATAGACCCCTCCCAATTTTTCGATGGCCTTCTCCACTCGCGCATTCACCCACGGAGTTGGCTCGCCCAAGCCCGCTAAAGGTCCGGTGGAGGGGTCAGTGTACCCGACCAGAACATAATCCCGATCAGGCTTAGCAGCAGCCTTGGCCCGGCTTGCGAAGCCCGGAACAACGGAGCTGAGACCGGCAACGGCCGCGGCTCCACTAACTTTCTTCACAAAATCACGCCTTGTAATACCCTCTTTCCCGATTTGATCCATTTTGTATCCTCCTTCATGTAGTAAGGTTCTATATTCAGAACACGGTTTTAGGTGCTTAGCGCACACGTATCGACAAAAAAGTGTCGATATCGGGTAAAGGGCGTTTAAACGTAGGGCAGGCGTCTCGCCTGCCGCGTCCGGTCGGCGGGGACGCCGACCCTACAAAAAAACCGACTGCCCCGAAGGGGCCACCTCTTCCGGGCGGAGTCCCGGAAGAGGCGTAGATCTTATAAGAATCGTTTACCAAATAGACTGCATTTTGTCAAGCAATTTTCCGAATTTCCCGCACGGTTCTTGACAACGCAGCCAATTTGGTATAAACCACTAGCCTACGAATCAACGAAAGCCCAAAAGAAAGGCAAGAGAAACCGCTGTGATTTATTCTCAAAGTTCAAATGATACGAATAGGGAATCTTACTTTGAACGAATGCTTTGTTCGCTTCGTTATCGAAATTTTGTCTTAGTTTGGCTGGGATCACTCACCGAACACTTCGGCGAGTTTATGGAGATTGCAGCCATTCTTTGGCTGGTCCATGAGATGACCCACTCTCCCTTGATATTAACGATCGTGGGTTCGTGTCGCTTCTTCCTCATGATTCCTTTCTCAGTGATCGGTGGCATTGTCGCTGACCGGGTCGACCGGCGCCACATGTTGATGAGTGCTTTGTTGGGATCCTCTTTATTGTCAACCTGTTTAGCTCTGCTCGTTTTTACCGGTATCATAGAGATTTGGCACATCGTGGTCATCAGTTTAATCGGTGGAGTTGTGATGAGCTTCAATCACCCGGCACGGCTGTCGATTTTGCCGAACTTGGTGGAGAGAAAACACCTTCTTAACGCTGTATCACTGGACACTTTATCTGTGCAGGGCTCTCGCATTGGCGGCATGTTGATCGCAGGGTATCTGATCGCTCTCGTTGGAGTGTGGCCCATCTTTGTCATCCGGGCCATCGGCTGTGTGCTGGCGATTCTCTGGCTCTTTTTGGCACGGGTTCCCCCAACGCAACCCGCCACCTCAGCATTAGCACCGTGGCAGAATTTGGCTGAAGGATTTCACTATATGCGTGAAAACAGAGTTATTTTAGGTCTGACGGCCCTTTATCTATTACCCTGGCTGGTGATGAACACCTTTACGAACTTCTTGCCGGTCTTTGCCAATGATATCTTGCATATTGGCCCGGTGGGGTATGGCTATCTTCAAGGGGCTCCCGGGTTAGGAGCAATCGCTTCCCTCCTGGGGCTGGCTCTTCTGACCTATTATGAGCGCAAATATTTGTTGATTATTTGTTCCGGGGCCGCCATGGGAATTGGCTTGATTAGCCTGGCGGCTTCACCCTGGCTCGTTTTATCGCTCCTGTCTCTCGTCGTTATCGGGGGCATGATGAATGCATTCGTTGCTTTAAATACGGCCTTAATTCAAAACATCGTTCCCGACAATGTGCGAGGCAGGGTCATAGGCTGGCGTGAAGTCGCCTTTGGCCTGGGACCTACGGGGAGCATCCTGTTTGGAGCCATTGCCCGATACACAGGTGTCCCTTTTTCCTTAGGACTGATGGGATCCATCTGTATCGCTATTTCGATCTCTTTGGTTCTCCTGATGCGGAAGAAAGGCAACTTTTCTTATTGATTTGGACCCACATCGACCATTGGATCCCTTGTCGATGAACTCTTTTCCTTCATGACCTGACTCTCATCGCTTTCACACGATATAGTCTTATTTCCTTGTGCAGTGGATTGCTATCCTACGAAATGGTTGCACGTACCGGGTGCCTTATTGGGGTTGACATGGTAGGTTAGAGATTCTGCAATTGCGATGCAGACTCTCTCAAACTTTGACTATGCCGTCTTCAATGATGGCTTCACCATCCAGCCGCAGAGTCGCCCATGGAATCAGGAAATCCAGATGGGTCTTTGCCCGGGATTCCCCCCCAATGTGATCGTTTCGGCCAAGTCCGAAATGGACATGCCCCGCGATAGCATCATCGAGACGGGTTCCTGTCAGTCTTTTTGGAATTTTGTGATTGCTATTGACGCCCAGCTCGGCAAACGTCCGGGCTTCCTCCTCCACGGTATCCAAAAGATCTTTCAACCTCCTGCCAGCTCTTCCTTCAGAAATCTGCTCGATTTTTCTGCTCGATTTTTCTTGACATATCCCCCTTTCTTTGCTAACAATACCGGCTGTTGTACCAGTATGGTTACGCAGTGAGCATCGGCGGACTTAACATAGAAATAGTGGCACCAGCATCTTGGTAATGAGGACGGGGAAAGAGCTCTCTGGAGTGGGTGCTCGATTCTGAAAAAAGTCAGATACGGAACTTCAAACGCCCTTCTGTTTGCGAAACGAGTAGTAGACGCTGAGGGGAAGATCACCGACCGAAACAATGCGAGTGGGTCCCAATCGGAACGCCCGGCAGTGGAAGACCGCAGAATTGAGGCTGGGTGATCCGAGGGAGAACAAAGGATCATGAACAAAGATCAGGGGAGGTGTGAGGCGGTCGACTTACCTGGAGCGGTCCTAACGCGCAGCGGTTGGCTGGCCGGTACCTCTACAACTGATGGCCAAATTCAGGTCTTCAAGGGTATCCCTTACGCTGCCCCACCTACTGGCCAATTGCGTTGGCGCCCACCACAACCGGTTGCGCCTTGGTCGGGGGTCCGGCCGGCGACTGAATTTGGACCACGCTGCATTCAACCGATCAGGTCCCAAAGATCGATCAGTTACTTTGGCTCGGAGACAGAGAGCGAAGACTGCCTATATTTGAACATCTGGACTCAAGACAGGTCGGGGAGCCGTCCTGTGATGGTCTGGTTCCACGGTGGAGCCTTTTATCTCGGCTCAGGTTCGTTGCCAATCTTCGATGGCGAACAATTGGCCCGTGCGGGCGTTGTTCTTGTCACGGTAAATTATCGCCTGGGAAGACTCGGGTTTCTTGCGCATCCAGAACTGAGCCGCGAATCAGACTACGGGGCATCGGGAAACTATGGTTTGCTCGATCAAGTGGCCGCCTTGCGCTGGGTACAAGACAACATCGCCTCCTTCGGAGGAGATCCCAGTCGGGTCACCGTATTCGGCCAGTCGGCCGGATCGGTGAGCGTCTCTTGCATGATGTGTACCCCGATGGCGAAGGACCTATTTCACCGTGCGATCGGACAGAGCGGGGCGCTGTTTACTCCGCCTGCCCCGAGCAGCGGCACTGGGGATTCCATGCAACCCCTGGACAAGGCAGAACGTTCAGGTTTTGAACTTGCACGGGCCTTGGGGGCCACTACATCTGAGGGTCTGCGGGTCCTCCCTGCTCGACAGCTTCAACTCGCTCGCCCTCACGAGAGCGACAGCGGAGAATCCTATTATGACCCTTCACACGTTCCAAGAGGTTCATTCGACACGGCATATCCCATCGTGGACGGCTATGTCCTTCCGGACAGCCCATATACGATCTTTGCTGAGGGACGCCAGAATGATGTATCACTTCTCACTGGCTCGACGGCCAACGAGGGAGCAACCATGCCGAGGGCTTCATCTTTGAGCCAGTATCTGACTGAGGCGCAAAGCGAGTTTGGCGAATTGTTCGCGTGGTTCCACAAACTATTCCCTGCAGAGAACGACGACCAAGCGCTGGACGCAAGCCAGTCAGCATTCGGTTACAGGAATTTCATTTGGCAAAATTGGACTTGGGCGAGGATGCATGCGCAAACGGGACATTCCAAGACCTTCTACTACCGATTTGTCCGCGTCCCGCCGTTGCCGCCCGATGCCGACTTTTTTGAGAATACGGCAAGCAAGCTTGGCGCTTTTCACTGTGGTGAGGTCCCTTACGTATTCCGCAATCTCCATACCAGAAATTGGCCGTGGCAGGATATTGACAGGCAACTATCTTCATCGATATCTTCCTACTGGTTGAATTTCGCCGCGGCCGGCGATCCGAACGGAGAAAAGTTTCCGGATTGGCCTCCCTTCTCCATAACCAGGCCACAGGTAATGATCTTCGGAGACGATATTTACATTGGCAGCGTTCCAGAAAAGGAGCGTTTGGAGTTCTGGGATGCGTTCTATTCGCGTGCTCAAGGTCTTAGGTAGCTTGGCACTCTAAATGATCTAAGAGTTGTTGCTTGTAGAGGAAAATCAGTCTGAGTGAATTGCCAGGTTGCAGTATCAGCTCCTCTTGGCGAAAGCGCATGGGGCATCGTGAGCGCTCAATGATAGGCGCCAAGCGGGAAGGGTATACCAATTTCAGACTTCAAAGGTTTTCGAAGGGACGAGAAAAGTTACTCATGTTGACATTGGAGGAAGTTTCAGCCGCACGAGGAGGAGTTAGCCGATGAAAATTGTCGATGTTCGAACGGTGATGGTAAACATCCCCTACAGAACTTGGATTGTTGCCCCCGATATCAAGACGTTTGGGTGCGTGCAGGTGTTTGTGGATACGGACGAAGGAATCACAGGTGAGAGCCTTCTGTGGACATTTGGCACCAAGGGCCTAGACGTTCTTAACAGGATGGTCTTATATTTGAAAAGCAACGTGCTTGGTGAAGACCCCCATTATACAGAAAGAATATGGCAAAAGCTGTGGCGAGAAATCGGGTTCTTTGGCGTAGAGGGCATTTCCGTTTTCGGCCTTTCGGCCATAGACAGGGCCTGCTGGGATGTTGTAGGAAAGGCAGCGGGAAAACCCCTCTACAAATTACTCGGACCCTACCGGGACCAGGTGCCCACGTATGCCTGCGGCCTCTGGTTGCAGGAGAGCATTGAAGAGTTGGTAAAGGAAGCCCAGGGGTTCGTCCGGCAGGGTTACCGTGCCATGAAGCTGCGTATCGGCAAGGTCCGGATGGAAGAGGACGTCGAGCGAGCGCAAGCCGTCCGCGAGGCCATCGGGCCTGACGTGAAACTCATGGTGGACGCCAACCAGCGTTTCAGCGCGGGGCATGCAATCAGGATCGGACAAAAACTTGAGGAGCTTGACATTGCCTGGTTCGAGGAGCCGGTTCCAGTATACGACCTTGAGAGTTCGGCCCGAGTGGCCGCCGCATTGGATGTTCCCATTGCGAGTGGCGAAAATGTTTACACCCGGTATGGCTTCCGTCGGATACTAGAGATGAAGGCGGCAGATATACTGATGCCGGATCTTATTCGCGTAGGCGGCGTCACAGAATTCTTAAAGGTGGCACACATGGCGGAAGCCTATGACATTCCGGTAACCCCTCATATTTTTCCGGAAGAGAGCATGCACTTGGTTGGCGCTATTCCAAACTGCACGTATTTGGAGAACATGCCTTGGTTCTCGCCCCTCTACCGAGAAAAAATCGAACTTACAGAGGGTTCGGTTGTGTTGCCGCAGAGACCTGGATTTGGGTTCACCTTTAATCCGGAGGTCACAGAACGCTATCGCCTTCGGGAATAAGGGAGACCTATAAATATTTTTCTTAGTTTACGAACCCATTCACTAAAGGAGGGATAGCATGAAATCAAAAAAACATCAAATTTTAATCGTTGGCGTTATGGTCATTATTTTATCCTGCATCACCTTGTGGGACGTAGCCAATGGCCAAGAAAAAAAATACCCGTCTAAACCCATTGACGTGATTATTCATTTTGCCGCGGGAGGGCCTACGGATGTTTGGACAAGGATCGTGGCGAATGACCTTTCAAATGAATTGGGAGCTTCTCTTTCAATTCAATATAAGCCAGGGGCAGGGGGCGTGATAGGGGCTTCTTATGTTGCAGCCCAAAAGCCAGATGGATACACTCTCCTTTCTGGCTCTTTCAGTTCTCTTGTTTCTGCTCCTTTCCTTGAGAAGGAATCAGCCCCCTATGATGTCTTAAAAGACTTCGCCCCAATTGCAGCTTGTGTCGTTGCCCCGAATGTATTATTAAGTCACACCTCATCAAATTTGACCTCCCTTGAGACCGTAGTAAAGCTCGCAAAGGAGAAACCGGGACAATTAACATGCGCATCCGCCGGAGTTGGTACAACGGCTCATCTTGTCATTGAAGTCTTCAAGATGTATGGAGTGAATTTGACCCATGTCCCTGCCAAAGGAGGAGGTCCTGCTGCGACGACCCTTCTCGGAAAGCATGTAGATTTAGCCAGCATTATGTATAATGCGGCTGTTCCCCACATAAAAAGTGGAGCATTTAGGATCCTGGCTGCTACTGATAAAATGGCACAGGAGCCTGGAATCCCCACCCTCAAAGAGAAGGGATTTCCTGAGTGTGAAGGTCTTGGTTCCTTCCAGGGATTTTTGGGACCACCTAATCTTCCAAAGCCGATTCAAGACCGACTTGCCAACGCCATCCGAAAAGTAAGCCAGATGCCCTCAGTAAAAAAAGGGTTAGAGGATGCTGGATTTACAGTGGTCTATCTAGGTCCGGATGAGTTAAAAAAGATGATGGCTAATGACTATAGGAATATAGAGAAAATTGTTAAAGCGGCGGGAGTAGGAAAATACAGCAAATAGAATATTCTTAATCCAACCCTAAGCAAGCCCCAGCCTGAAGACTGGGTCTTGCTTGGACGTCTATCCCGACTTCAAGGAAGAGAGTTTGCAGATGAAATATCCAGGAATTTTCTTTCTCTTTCTTTCAATCTACGTATGTAGGGTGAGTTTAAAATTGGGTTTGGGAACTTTACACAAACCGGGATCGGGTTTTATTTCATTTTGGTCGGGGATCATTCTTGGAATTTTAACTATCATGATGCTCATTCAAAATATTTGGTTTGATAAAGCAGATAGAGCCGAAGAAAAGAAAGAGAAAATCCATTGGAGGACCGTTATTTTGGCTCTTGTTAGCCTATTTATTTGTATTTTGATTTTTGAGCCTCTCGGATTTATTATTTCTACAACTCTGTTTGTAGGGTTCCTTTTCAAGGGTATTGAAAAAAAGGGATGGTTTGCGACCATTTTGGCATCCTTGCTCATGACCTTCGCTTCCTACTATATTTTCAAAGTTTTACTCCAGGCCGAGCTTCCTAAAGGAATTTTCGGTTTTTAAGGAAATCAAGAGTGGAAAGTCTAAACGCCCTCCTAAATGGTTTTTCTATTGCTTTATCGTTAACGAATATTATTTATTGTCTCCTTGGATGTCTATTGGGTACGCTCGTCGGGGTTCTTCCAGGAATTGGGCCCGCAGCGGCTATTGCCCTGCTATTTCCCACTGCCATGCGTATCAACCCCATCGGCGCGATGGTCATGCTCGCCGGATTATATTATGGGGCGCAGTACGGCGGATCAACGACTTCAATACTGTTAAATATCCCTGGAGAAGCCACTTCAGTGGTCACCTGTTTGGATGGTTATCAAATGGCCCGGAATGGAAGGGCTGGACCTGCATTAGGAATTTCCGCCTTTGGCTCCTTTATTGGCGGCACGATAACAATCATGGGATTAGTACTTTTTGCCCCTTTATTAGCGAATGCTGCTTTAAAATTTGGCCCTCCTGAGTTTTTTTCCCTTACCGTTATGTGTATGACCATGGTCACTTACCTTTCTAAAGGGTCATTTATTAAAGCACTGATGATGGTTCCTTTAGGACTCATTTTGGCAACGGTAGGGATGGACCCTCATACTGGGACTTTTCGATTCACTTATGGGACTTTAACATTAAAGGATGGCTTGGGGATCGTTCCCATCGTTATGGGACTTTTTGGAATCTCAGAGGTCCTAATCAATGTGGGGACTCCCATCCAGCGTACTTTTTTGAAGACAAAAATTAAGGATCTTTTTCCCTCTCTACAGGATTGGAAAGATTCGAAATTTCCAATCTTAAGAGGAACATTAGTTGGATTTATCCTCGGGGTCCTGCCAGGCATGGGGCTCTCATCGCCTTTTTTAGCATATGGTCTTGAAAAAAGACTTTCCAAGCATCCCGAAAGGTTTGGAACAGGAATCATAGAGGGAGTGGCGGCGCCAGAAACCTGTAATAATGCAGAAGCGCAAGCGGCTTTCATTCCGATGTTAAGTCTTGGTATTCCTGCAAATGTTATTATGGCCATGTTTCTGGGGGCACTCATGGTCTATGGAATCACACCGGGACCCCTTCTTTTACAACAACGTCCCGATCTTTTTTGGGGACTTATTTCGAGTATGTATTTAGGGAATGTGATGCTTATTGTCTTGAACCTGCCCTTAATTCCAGTTTGGGTTCAGATTTTAAGGATCCCGTACTCCTATCTCTTCCCCGCCATACTTATTTTCTGTATTATCGGCTCTTATAGCCTTAATAATAACATAGGCGATGTCTTTGTCATGGCTGTTTTTGGAGTCGTGGGGTATTTAATGAAACGTTATGACTTTGAAGCAGCCCCTTTGGTTTTAGCTTTAATCCTCGGTCCCCTTCTGGAAGACAATCTGCGTCAGGCTCTGCTTATCTCGAAGGGGAGTTTTAAGATTTTTCTTACCAGGCCCATTTCAGCTTCTTTTATGATTGTTTCGATCCTCATTTTAGCTTCTTCCCTTCTCCAGCTTAGACCCAAAGTAAAAGTGGAATAGGTATCCTGAAATATATTTACACTGGCGGAAGGGCATAGGTCATTTAATCTCGGAAATTAATGGGTTGTGGGGTTGATGAGAGAGGAAAGTGATGAAATATAAAAATGACTCTATCGTTGAATTGCGTGCGGCTATTGTAAGTTTTGCCATGCCTGAACCCGTTGCAGCAGGACGCTGGCTTCTTGAAACGAGTTACAGTATTCTGGCGGAAGTACGGAGTGCCTCCGGATCATCAGGGATTGGGTATGCGTATGTTTTCCGCAAGGCAGATGCCCAAATCATTCTCGCTGCCGTCCAGGCCTTTCAAGAAGTCGTGCTTGGCCGGGATCCGATGGATAGCATATCACTCCATGCCGACCTTCGGTCGGCAGCAAACTTTGTAGGTGCAACGGGTGCTGCCATGAGCGCCATTGGCGCTATCGATCTGGCGATTTGGGATCTCAAGGGCAAGTTACTTAAGATCCCAGTTCATACCTTGCTGGGGTCGACAAAAACTCGAATTCCTGCCTATGCCAGCGGCGGATCCTATAGCAAGAGTCTCGATGCCCTTGAACATGAAATACAAGGTTATTTAGGGCGAGGATTTAAAGCCGTCAAGATTAAGTTGCCGCCAGATGTAAAAGAGGCTTGCAAACGAATCGTTGCGTGCCGTTCGTGGGTTGGAGACAAGGTGAAGGTCCTTTATGATTCGAATCAGCAGCAAACCTATAAAGATGCAATCGAGATTGCCCGATGCTGTGCTGATCAGGGGGCTTATTGGTACGAAGAGCCGTTTCCCTTCCATCAGCTGTCGTTTTATGCTGAACTGCGCCGTAGTATCCCATGCCGTCTTGCCCTAGGGGAAACTTTTTACGGTGAAGCCCCTTTTCATGATGCCCTTTGTGTTGGCGCTGCGGATGTGCTGATGCTGAACCTTCACAAAGTCGGGGGCGTGACAGCTTGGACTCGAGTCGCCGGCATGAGTACGCTGGCAGGCATCCCGCTCTCATCACATACGATGCCAGAGGTAAGCGCCCATGTCATGTCTGCAACCCCTAAAGCTGAGATGCTCGAATATATGAAGGATTCGCATCCGCTTTACGAGCAGCCCTTCCCCGTAGAAGAAGGTTGTATTGTGATCAGCCCTGACGAACCAGGTTTTGGTCTCCACCCCTCTAAGGCGGTGCGCGATGCACTCGGGATCGCTTGAATGAAGGAGGCCAGAAAAGGGGACGATTCTATTTACCGAGACATTTCCCAATTTATTTTCTTCTACCAATAAAATCAATCTCCCTTGCCAATAAATAGAATCGTACCCTTTTTCTTTTGTCAAGAAATATGGGAAGTGTTCCTAGGGTATTCTCAATTTGCTTCGCAGGCATCACTCATAGCGCTTCGGAACAACAAGAACCTCAATTTTTATTCCTTCTTTCTCTCCACTTAGATCCGCTTGCAGACCACCCGGATTCGGTATTCGGTCCTCAGGGTGGTAGATCATACAGACGAGAGTTTTACAGTCAGCCATCTTGCTATAGCGAACAGTGTCTACCTCCCAGTTGCAGACAGCAGACCCGCCAGGAACACTTCCAAAGCCTTGTAATGCGGGTTT
>Ga0214473_10008782_pt1 | contig 11945 bp, 11 predicted proteins | sample RVTome_7_FD_203509 | JGI IMG/M metagenome (GOLD analysis project Ga0214473, IMG submission 203509) | Soil microbial communities from uranium-contaminated site in the Upper Colorado River Basin, Wyoming, United States - RVT98D197 | ecosystem: Environmental > Terrestrial > Soil > Contaminated >...
TCCTCTGAAACCGCTTGGTATAAAAAAATACCAACTAAAAACGGATAAAGTATTAATACAATAACTGTCGGCCAGGCAAATATCCATCCTGTCGCCAATAAAATAAATCCAAGGTATTGAGGATGTCTAATAAACTTATACAAACCCTGTGTAACAATACCTTCGTAATTGTATATTTCTCTCCATCCAATAATAATTAAAACTATTCCGAGAAAAATCAAATTAAACGATAGAATTTTTACAATTGGTGGGAATATATAAACATTGTAAATCGGTGTTAATAATGGGTACTTTATAAATGGTGAAAATAAATATACGATAAGCGCGGCGCCAAACATTTCCGTAAATAGAGAAATCATAAATGCTATGTATATACTTTTTGACTTCCAATTAAGTTTCCCTATCTTGGAGCGTGTAAGAAAAACTAAATTCAACGAAGCTACTACAAAAAATAACCAAAGCCCTAAATTGCCTAGGTATTTATTAACAATATTATAAAACCATACTCCTTTTTCTAAATTGGGAGAATATAACCTAGTTATATCAAAAAGGGAATAAATTACTAAACTAAAAAAACCGATTATTCCAGTGGCAAAAAGGGATGATTTATTTTTCATCTAAAATTAATAGAAAATAACTATGAATCCTACAATATCATTGTTATATTATATAAGTTAAATGATTATAACAAAACTTAAAAAGCACAGTTTTTCAATTGTTTTATTTTTTACATTTATTATTTTAGTCGTCATATCGGAACTAGTTTATACCATAAATAATAAACCAATAAGTATCACACACCCATTTGCAAATGTATTATTTGATATCACCAATATTTATCTTGAAATCGGTGATTATGAAAAAGCGTCTAATTCAATTGAAAACTCAGCAAAGATTTATATCCATACAAGTAAAATTGACTTTCCTGGAAAAATACCTAAATATCATCCTCAAATAGAATTGGAAAAGCTTGATAGTGAAACTAAAAAAGAAGTTAAACAAGTAATATCGGATATGCAATCAAAATTTAAAAATACTAATCCATCATTACTTTCAAATACCTTATACCATATTGGCTTAATCCTTTATGATAAAGGGTATTTTGATGAGGCCAATAAACAATTTCAAACATCAGTATATCTTACCCCTGCACTTAGTTTTTTACACATCGAATTAGCAAATTCTTATTTCCAAGTCGGTCAAATTGACAAAGGAAAAGAAGCTCTCAATTATTGTCGACAATTTTTTCAATCCGCTAACCACTGTAAAGATTACGAGGAAAATAATGTGAATACAAACTTCTATTTTCCTGTCGGAGCCTATGAAGAAGAGATCGACAAATTCCTTCTTGAAAAAAGTATTTAAAGAATCATTAATTTCTTAGATTGGCTAGATATTATTTTTATTTATGATATCTAAAATCGTATCTAAGCGTTTTATAAAATGTGAGATATCATATTTTTTGATATAATTTCGTGCAAATTTACCCAATTTTTTAGTCAAACTCCTGCTTCTTGCAAGTACGCTCATAGCTTCACTAAATGCATCTATATTATCTTGTACTAAAAAACCGGTTTTACCATCTACTTGGCTTTCTTTCACCCCACCCCGACGAATTGCTATGGCTGGTTTACCAAACGCGTTACCTTCCAATATGGCCAATCCCCAATCTTCATTAAATGATGTAAAAAGTACTGCCCAACACTCGCTGTACATTTTATTCAGTATTTTATCACTAGGAGAGATTACAAATTTAATATCGTCTCTTTTTTTTGAGTTATTTTTTAGAAAATATAAATAACTTTTACTTTTTTCATCAACCTGCCCGGCAATTATTAACTTAAATTCATCCAAATCCTTATATTTCTCTTTAAACTTAATAAAACTTTTAATACCCAATTCAATATTTTTAGTCCACATAATTCTTCCCGGTAGAAGAAAGTAGGGTTTATAAACTGATGAAAGCTTTATTTTTTTAGTGTTAACCCCAGGATATAAAACCTCATATCTTCCTTCTAAATTTTTCAGTAATCTTCCTTTTTTAGCGCGTCTTAATGTTTCGTGGCTGTTAAAAAAAATGTATTTGTATTTTTTCCAAAGGTAGCTATCTGTCAACCTAAAAAAGTAAGCAAAAAAATGATATAAGAGTTTTTGAACATTGTTCTTTTTCTTATAAATTCTCTTCTTGTATTCTGTATCAAATACAGGTCTTAAAGGTGTGTGGCAAAAACAAATTGAAGGAATTTCGTTGTTTCTAAAAAGAATCAAGTCACCTAATCCTTCAGAGTGGACAAGCAATAGTTCAAACTCAGTTAGATTTATCTTTTGAAAAGTAATTGTAACTGCGGCCCGTAAAACATCCCAAAGATTTCGTCGAACAGGTATTTTTCTCAATTCAATAATTTTGAAGTTTTTAAACTCTGGAAATGTGTTTTTTCTGTCAAGGTGGTTAGTAAAAATAGTAATTTCGTGTTTGCTTTTCTTAACCGTTTCCAAAATAGTTCGTTCAATACCACTAGTCAAATATATCCAAGGGTAGTAAATCGCTACTCGCATATTTATTTTTTGTTAACCGTAATAGCTCTCTTATATATCCTCATTATTTTTTGATAATGTATTTCAGGGTTAAATTTCTCCTCTATCATTAATCTTGCTTTAATGCCCATTTTTCTGGAAAGTTTGTGGTTGCTATAAAGTTTTTGAATCGCTCGCGTTAGCTCCATAACATTCCCAGGTTCAAATAGAATCCCGTTTATACCATCATCAACTATTTCAGGAATTCCCCCAATTCTACTTGCAATAACCGGTTTGCCTAAAGCAAATGCCTCAAGAACAGAATACGGCATATTCTCATACCACAATGATGGAACTACACAAAATAAAGAACTCGAAATTTCTTTCTTGAGCTTTTCCGAATCGAGATATCCTAAAAAGTGTACGTTTTTTAAATTATGATTAATAACATATTCTTTAAGGCGATGCTCATCTGAACCGCTACCGGCTATTCTGAAATTTATATTGGGTAATTTTTTTGCAGCTCGTAGCAAAACCTCCAATCCTTTATGTTCATGGAATAATCCAAAAAAAAGTATGTATTTTTTGTTTCTGTCTTTACTTCTTTTGTAGCTATTAGTGTCCAAAAAATTAGGTACATATTTAACTTTTCTCTTATCAAAACCGTATTCTAATAATTTATTTCTCATGAATAAACTCGGCGTAATAAAACAGTCAACATTTCTCTGGTAAATTCTAAACATATATTGTATAAATAGAGTAAAAGAAGCCAAAAATGAGGCATTGTATGAATTTTTTACACACTTACGAAAAACTGTTCTAAACAAAAGAAAGCTAAGTAGTCTACGATTATATAGATCAAATCTTTCATCTAATTCACAGTTTTTATTACTATTATAAAAAGTTACATTCGGAGTTAACAAATGATAATCGTGTACGGTGTAAACAACGGGAATCTTCATTTTTTTTAATTCAATCAAGACAGATGGCGAAATGTGATAATAGATATTGTGTACGTGCGCTATATCGGGTTTAAAATCATCCAATAATTTGGATATTTGTCTTTTAGCATCCAGTGCGTAAATCATCCGATACAAAATTCTTGGACCATCAAAAACATTTACATCTTTGAAAGTAATCTTATTAACAAAATATTTCTCCCATTTTGAAGGAAGATTATTAGGATGCTTCATGGAAAAATGTGCTACTTTATGGCCCTTCTTAGTGAGTAAATTCGAAAGATCAAAATAGTATTTTTCTGTACCACCTAAAGGTCTGTGGTTTTTATGAATTTGTAAAATTTTCATATCTTTATATCAACTCTCGAGCGGGATTTTGGAAAATAAAATAATAACCTTACACTAAAGTAAAGCGGATGAAAGCAATGCCCGCAATAATTTAAGTAAAAATTTGTAGACTATTCGGTCATGATATCCACAATCTGACCTTTTACAAAAACGTCGGAAAAGATTAAAGAAATTTCCTTTCCCATTCTGAGAGGGTAATCATCAAATATATATGACTCGCCATTCACCACTTTTGTCCTTAAATTTAATGTTATACGCGCGTTTTTATAATAAGGATCTCGTTTTAAATATACGTTTCCTCTCTCATCTTGAGTAATTTTTTCTGCCGGATTTATCTTTATGTCGATAACTTCAGCTAATAGCCTTCCATTAGAATCGACAATTTTATCTCCTTTTTCTATCGACTCCAAGACTTGCGGTTCAATAACCTCGATACCTTCCTTAGTTTTTTGTTCACCCTTCACTAAAACGTCAGCTCGTTTGTAAATTACAATTAAATTTTCTTGAATCTCTGAATTTGGAAACTCTGTTACAATGCCATCAAAAGTAACCTCTGAGAGGTTAAATCGAACAGGTGTACCAAAAGTTAAATTTTTACCTCTGGCAGAATATAATTTTGTACGAGAGTCATATGTTGCTTTAACTCTAATATCCAAATAAACGGCTTTTTCTGTGTTATCCACATTAAAACTCTCAACTCCTATTATCTCGGTTATAACCCGACCTAATAAGTCGCGCTCTATATCTCCTTTCCTAAATGAATTGGCATACCAATTTTGAGGATATGTTTGCGCATAAAGAACATTTTGATCGGTGACTTTAATTCTGATATCTACATATTCACTTTTTCGATAAAAGAAAAAGAACGCTATAAATAATACTATTGCAATAATTATCAATGCGGAATAATCAAACCACGTAAAACTTTTAAATAGTTTTTTTAATATTTTCATCTTTTAGTCTACATAAAAACTATCTTAGACTATAAGCAGCTATCATTCCGAAACCTAATATTAACCCAATATATGGAAATTCAATAATTCCATAATGATTTTGAAAAACATAATGTATGTTAATCGTTAACAATCCCAAAATGAACGTAAATAAAGGAATTTTATACTTTGATATAAAGCCATTTCTCGTTATTGTAAATATTAAAACCTTCCTTATTAATTGGTAAAACGGCAATACAAATAACAAAGCTCCTATAATTCCAAATTCTAACACAAATTGGAGGTGTGCTTGAAGAACTGGCAATGGAAAATCGGCTATGACACCCTCGGGAAAGAACGAATGTAATACATACTCGTTAGTTCCTGCCCCATATCCAAATAATGGATTAACAATAAAAGCTTCAAAACCCTCTTCTATCATTCGCTTTCTCAGCGGTATCCCAGCTCCTTCAAGGGGGGCGTTGAAAGAAAGTAGGATTCTTGGAATTACTAAGAAAGAAAATATTGAAAGCAATATACCTAAATAAATAATTAATCGCCTAAAAGAATAATTTCTTAAGATATTTTTAATGTCATTATAAAAAAATTTAAAAATCGATATTATTAGCAAACTGAAACCAATCCAGTTTGCCCTGCTTTGAGTCATTATTAAAGTAGCAAATGCAGCAATTAAACTTACGAAGTATAAAACTTTTTTCTCCGCTATTGCCCTAGGAAATAAAAGTGTCATATAAATCATAGTAATTAAAGCAAGTTCATTATGATAAAAAAAAGTTCCTGCTACTCTATAGATATTGCTAATTTCGTCTAACCCGTAAAAGAACTGCTTTTGGACCGTCGCTTCAATAGGTAATCCGACAGACGACTGCTTTAGAAACTGGATCGAACTAATAATAAATTGCAAAAAGATATTAAAACAAATAAGTGTATAAAATAATTTAAATTTCCCCTTGTGATTTTTAAAATAATAGAAAGTAAGAAATGCAACTATAAAAACTTGTGCATATTGAAATGTCCAGACAATTGAAAGCAAATGATAAGGTGAATATAAAAAAGCGGAATTTACGCCTGAAATTATGAAGGCTAATCCTAACAAAATATCTTTTAATACAGGCGACTTCAAAAATGTGATAATGTTTTTTCTTTTTTTTCTGATAACTTCAGAAATCATAAAGACTGTTGAAAGGGTTAAGAATACATTTGAAAGATTTATGCCGTATCCAATAATTCTTCCAAATTGAAAGGTAAGAATATCCCTTATTTCATAGCTTCTCAAAACCTCAACTTGGTAATATTTGTTTGGTGTAAAAAATTGAAAAGTATAAAGACTTACCAGAAAAAATCCTATAAATGAATTCTTTAGTATTTTGGAAATATAGACGGAAATAAAAAAAAGTAAAGGGATAGCTATTTTGAGAGTGGATGAAATTCCCAAGAAAAATACCAAACTAACAAGCGACAATGATAAAATAACAACTACCTCGTCGGATTTTAGTAGGTATGAGTAAATATTATTCAAAAAACCATCCCTTTTTTTATATTTTAATACGCTCATGGAACTCCTTCGATAATTTTGATGTTTGTATAGCTTCGACACTTACACAGAATTATAATAACTACAAAATACTTTTTATCGATGATTCATCTGATTATACAAGAGAGCAAAAACAATATATCAAAAAAAAACTAAAAGGGCACATTGTAGTATTTAATAAAATCAGAAAATATTCTGTTTACAATGGATTTAAAATGATTAATGAATTTGCCATTAAAAAAAACTCTATAATTTTTAATCTAGACGCTGACGATTGGCTTTTAGACAACTCTGTACTGGATTACATTTCTCATTTTTATAAAAATGACATATTTTTTACCTATGGTGAGTGTCTAATTTGGAATGGTAAAAAGTATTCAAACAAACCGTCTCGCTTTGTACGTCCTTTTTCAAATATCCCTTATTCCAAAAAAATAATTAAGGAAAGTCTTTATAGAATAAAGCCCTTTCAAGTTTCTCATCCAATGACCTTTAAAACAAATATTTTTAAGAGAATAAGCGAAGAAGACTTTAAGGATCGAAAAGGAAATTGGCTAAAATATTGCCTTGATTTAGCGTCTTACTTGCCAATGCTTGAAATGGCAAAGGGTAGGTATAAGGTGTTAAAAAAGCCACTATATGCTTATAATATCGGTTCACAAAACACCAATATTAAAATAAATCCTTATGAGTTTGTAAGAGAAGACTTAATTATTAGGAAAAAAAAGCCCTATGAACCTATCACCTAAAATATGTTTCCTTTATCACTCAAGATTACTTTTTATACCATTAGTCGGAACAATTCTATATAAACTCCAAAATTACCTGTATTGTAAGGGATTAATTAATTTTGTATATATTTCCATAAGACAAAATCCAGAACAAAAAAAACTGCTCAATAAAATCTCCGCCAAATCAACATACGTTGTATGTCGATCATTTAAATTGGGAATTACTCTAGGCCAACTAAAGTTGCCAATAATAGCAGATTTTTGTGCTCCCACAAATCTTAGGAATTTACCTTTAAAAAAATTGCATAACGTTTCCTGGACTCTAATCCTTGCTGGCGGTGTTACAAGTATGACTAAAAAAAGTCTTGGAGACTTTTTACCTAAAAATTTTCCTGTAGTTGATATCAGAAATCTATTTTGATTTATGTTTAAAAGTAATCATCGACAGATAAAAGTGCTTATTTGGGATCTTGACGGAACACTCCACTTCAGCCCTGAAGCCGCAAATTTAATGAAGCAAGTTTTTATAAATATTATTTCAAAAGAAAAAAATATACCTTTTTCTAAAGCAATTATACTTTTTGAAGATACTTCAGAAACATTAACCTGGAGTAAAAGAGTAAGAAAAATAACAGGATTAAAAGAGGGGAATATATTAACAAAATTGGAGAAAAAGTTAGACAGATCTGACTTTGTAAAAAGAGAGCCAAAACTTTTAGACCTTTTTCAAAAATTAAATAAGTTTAGACATATTATTTTAACGAATGCAAACCATAAAAATACAATTTCTACTTTAGAACTCCTAGGCTTCGCTAAAACGGGTAAAAGTAACTTCAAACCTTTTGAAAAAATATTCTCTTTGGATAATACCAAAGGCTTCAAACCTCAAAAAAAGGTGTTTAAGCAAATCCTTTTATATACCCAACTTCCGCCGGAGTCACATTTAATGATAGGAGACTCTTGGTCTGTAGATATCCTGCCTGCAAAAAAATTAAATTTAAAAACGTGTTTGGTTGGAAATTATTATCCTGGTGCGGATTACTTTGTACGTTCAGTTTACGAAGTTCCAAATATATTCTCTCTTAATAACAAGCTAAAGAGATATTTGAAATCTAAATCGTTTTCATTTGGAAACAAGACTTAAGTTAACGAAATAACCACCGAATTTATGATTAAAGACTTGAAAAAAAATATACTTCTTACAGGATTACCGCCTCATATTAATACCTTTGATCTCTTTCCCGTTATGAAAATAATCCATAAAATACTGGATATTAATAATATTCGTTTAATAATTGAGGATAAGAATATTACTAAATATCTAACTCCTTTACCTTCAGTAAATGCAATAATATCCGAGTTAGAAGCAATTTCCTTATATAAAGCTGTATATAATCTAAAAGGTGAAGGAGATGTAGTTGAAATCGGAACCTGGAGAGGAGGTTCTGCTTTAATATTAGCCAGTGGAATTAAAGATTCAAGACAAAAAAAAATTGTTTTTAGCATAGACCCTTTTACTAAGAATAGAGATAAAATATCGATGCAATTTCTTAAAAAGGACATGAAAATCTTGGGTTTGAAAAACTTGAATGATAATTTCCGTTACTCTCGACGGTTAATTAAGCGGTTTAGTTTAGAAAAATATATTAAGATCAATAAAAATACTTCATCAAATGCTAAAAAGGGTTGGAAAGGCAAAATTAGCTTTTTATTTATTGACGGCAACCACAAGTTTCAACATGTAAAAAGTGATTTTGAAAATTGGTCTCCATTCATATCTAAGGGAGGGATTATGGCCCTACACGATTGTATTAATCATGATAGCCCAAATGTTGGTTTACCTGGTCCGTCAAAAGTTGCAAAGTCAATTTTCAAAAAGACCATTCTCTGGAAGTTCTCAGGACAAGTCGATTCTTTAATTTTTTTTCAAAAAATTTAATTTTCTCAGTAATTTATACCCAAGTTTATGTTCACGGTTTTCTTGTAAGACTACAAACTTTAGCTTTGAAAAGGAAGATAAAATACTGACATACTCTTCATGAATTTTTGACGGTGCAAAATAAAGGTCGGGAGAATTAACATATTTCTTAATAAAAGGTGTAAGTTTGCCCGGAAAGTAACCTAATTTTAAAAGAGTGTTAATTTTTTCTGAGTTTTTTACCAAAGAGGTAAATGGCAAATTTTTGAAGCCGTCAACTTTCCGTAAGTTATCAAAACAATCCACAGAAACCACGCCCTTCAATTTTAAACCGTAATCTTCCAAAGTATTAACCCCCCGCAGTATTGTTCCACCCGTAAAAACAAAATTATCTACAAGCAAAACTTCCTTCCTTTTTCCAAAACTACCTTCAATAATTCTTTTTAAACCATAATCTTTTTTTGACTTCCTAATAAAACCGAATGCTTTTTTAGCATGTATTGCGGCTAAGGCGGCGTAATGGATACCTGAAGATTCCATTCCTAAAATAATTTCTGCTTTTAGCTTTTGGGAAATTTCTCCAATCTCTTCTCCTATCCACTTTAAAACTTTTGAGTCTGAGTCCGGAATATAATCCCAAAGAATTTTGTAAAACTTTCGAATATCACCTTTTTGGTCTTCAACTTTTAAATTTGGAACAAAATCGGACGACAGATAAGCACATTGCCATTCTTTTGTTTTTTTTGCAAGAAACAACGAATTATTCATACTTATTAAGTGCTCGATAAAATTCCTGCCAAAGTTTATTCTTATCTATGCTTTCAACTATATCAATTTTCCTCGCACTTACATTGTCATACTCCCCTCTTGCGTAAACAACCAATTGTCCTCTATAAATACCTTCGTTAACTATTTTGCATCTTACCGTCTTTTTTCCAACGTAAGCATTGTTTAAAATAGCTGAAAATAAAGCAACAACGTCGTGAATTGACCCTCCCTTAAAACGGTGCTTTTCTAATGTTTCTGGGTCTAAAAAATATTTTTTTTCAAAGCGATAATATTGATCGTAGATTTTTATAATATTTATTATTACTTTCTTAAATTCAGCGTTTGTAAGTTTATTTAAATCCTTCTTTTCTAATTGGAATTTATCTGTAATATTTAAAGGGACAAGAGTAATTTTTAAGGGTGATTTAAATACTATTTCAGCAGCATCGGGGTCAAAGTTAAAATTTGCCTCTACCAAAAGATTTGCATTACCTGGATAAAAAACTGCACCTCCTGAAACTATTACCTCCTTTACTTTTTGACAACTTTTGGGAAACATCAAAACAAACTTAGCCAAATTCGTCAGAGGACCTAAACAAAGTATAGATATCTTGTTAGGTTTACTTAAGACAGTTCTATTAATATAATCCGCTACTTTTTCCTCAATAAAAGGATAATTAGTATCAGGTAGGTTACTTTCTCCCAAACCGTCTTCTCCATGAATTTTTAGATAAGGAGTGAAAGAAGAACTTAGTGGTTTATTTTCTCCTGAAACAATAGATAAGTTTTCATATCTTCGGTTAATACCAAAAGATTGTGCAAGTTTAAGAACTCTAATTGCATTTCTAGTCGTCTGAGTAACTGTGTGGTTGCCAAAAGTTGAGATTATCCCTTTGATTTCAATTTTAGGAATTTGTAATGCAACAAGAAGTGCTAAAGCATCATCTACTCCAGGATCTGTATCTATTAATAAATTTATTTTACTCTTTTTCACTTTGAATAAATATTTGCTTGCTTATTATTTCCAGATGCATTAGACAATATTATATATTTTTAAATAAAGGTTCAGTGTAAAATAAGTGACTGATAGGTCTTTTTCTAAAATATACAGATTAGGTTAAATGGGTCATTTACATCTTTATATACAACCTCTTTACATCGTGCTTTACTACTCTGGTAGGAAAAGCTATCCCACGACTTTTGAAAACTTGTCAGTATAAGATATTTATCCTCTTTCTTGTCAAGCTGACTTTCTTCCAGTTTGATGAATGTTTTATCTGCCAGAAATGATATTTCGGGTGCTTCCCATGGGTTACTATAATAGACTTTTTTTAAATATAGGTTATCTCTAATGTAATTAGCTAGATTTATTTGCCTATCTAGTTGAGATTTATATTCTAAAGTGCCTAAATTCACAGCTAGGATTTTCGATTGAGATTTTACGAAAGGAATGAGTGTTGAAACAATAATAACCAAAACCCAGAATTTTTTCTTTTTAAAGAGATAAAGACAAATATCCCAAAAAGCTAACACTATACAAAGCGATAAAAGAATAAGAGCCGGAACAAAGTGCCGTAACCAGAAGGACTGATTAATAAATAACCACCAAAAAGAAAAAAGTACAACGAATACTATGAATTGAACTATATAATATTTATTTCTTTTTAAAGCAAAAAATAAATAAAGAACAATTAATCCAAATATTGCTATCAACATTGGTGTGCTGAAATGGATGTTGAAATTTAAAAGTTTAATATGTTTGGAAAGTATTTCCCAGATTGATAAGCTACTACTTTTTAAACCTGAACCAGGGTGTGTTGATAGAAATTCGACTGATTTAATATTATATCTAATAAAGTCGGTTAGGCCGAAGTGTTTGAATTGAATTCCTTTAAATAAAAGTATCGGCAGGAAAACCGAAAGGGTAAAAATAAAAAATATTTTTAAAATCAGCCTCCTAACACTTTTTTTTGTAAAATAAAGAAGCAAAAACATAACGAGATAAGATACATAACCTATCCACATGATAATTTTAGTTTCTATTGAAAGACCCATTAAAATACCTGCAATTAATACGTTGTAGTTATATGATCGTTGACCAGAATATTTATTTAATTGAGTTTTATAAACACTTGCCATTATATAAATCGAAAATAGAAAAAAGAGAACAGTAGGTATTTCACCCATCGGATCAACTACAAAATACATAATATGTGGAAT
>Ga0214473_10008783_pt1 | contig 11945 bp, 6 predicted proteins | sample RVTome_7_FD_203509 | JGI IMG/M metagenome (GOLD analysis project Ga0214473, IMG submission 203509) | Soil microbial communities from uranium-contaminated site in the Upper Colorado River Basin, Wyoming, United States - RVT98D197 | ecosystem: Environmental > Terrestrial > Soil > Contaminated >...
GCGAGAAGACCGGCGGCAGCTCCGCCAGCGCCCGGCGGGGGGGCAGGGCCAGCGCGGGGAAGGCTGCCGTCCGCTGGCCCTCGGCCCGCAGATCCACCCGCAGCGGCGAGTCCGACTCCTGCCACTGGCCCTTGACGACGTTGGTGGGCTCGTCGCCCTCGAAGCCGAGGTAGGAGTACTTGCCGTAGTGGGGCAGCTTGCGTCCCAGGCCGGGGAACGCCGCCGGCGGGTCCGCGAAGATCCAGCCCACCGCCTTCTCGACGCTCGCGGGATGGCGGGCGACGAGGACGGCGGAGTGGCCGGCGAGCGCCATCTTCTCCCCGTCCACGGTCATCTCGGTCGCGCTCAGGTGGAGCGCGCCTCCGGAGGGGAACACCTGGGACGCAAGACGGTTCCGGCGGCCCAGGAGCCAGACCGATCGGTCCGCGGGCAGCGACGCGACCTCCGCGTCGGTCTTGATCTCGGGAGCGTGGGTCTCGCTGCGCCAGCCCTCCACGAGCTTGCGGTAGGAGTCGGCCTCCTCCGCGGTCGCGTCTTTCGGCAGCACGGCCAGGATCCTGGGCTCGCCGAAGATCTGGCCGATCGAAGGCGGCGTCTCGCGCGGGTCCAGCCGCCGGAAGACGTCGAACTGGGGGTCGACCTGCAGGCTCACCGGCGGGTCGGCGGTTCGGATCGTGAACGCGGCTTGGGCCCCCTCGAGGCGCACGGTCTCGCTCACGACCCCCCGCGCGGTCTGGACGACCACGGGGACGTCCACCGGGAACGGCTCACCGTCCTGGGTCTGCTTCAGCGTGCCCTCGACCGCGAAGCCCCCGGCCGCGGGTTGGACGCTCGCGACCCGGACCTCGAGGGCGGGGGCCCCGGCTCGCGTGACCCAGGGGTCGAAGAAAGAAGCCAGGGGCCCGCCCGCCACCGCCTCCGCCGTCTTCTGGAGGTCCCGGAAAGACGCGCGCCGGCCGCGGTTCTCGCGATAGAAGCGCGCGAGCAGCCTGGCGAAGGTCTCGTCGCCGAGCCTTCGCCGGAGCGTGTGGAAGCCCATGAGCGTCTTGCCGTAGCCGACCGCCTCCGTGGCCGCGCTGAACCGCGAGCGGAACTCCGCGAGCGGGAAATCCCGGCCCGCCTTCACGTAGTCCCGGTACTTCTGGAGGGTCGACCGCCGGTACTCGTCGCCCCGGCCCCGCTGCTCCTGGATCAGGTGGTCGGCGAGGTACGCGGTGAGCCCTTCGCACCAGTTGCCGCTGTCGTAGTCCACGAAGACCGAGTTGCCCCACCAGTTGTGGAGGATCTCGTGCGGGTAGGAAGAGTTGATGATGAAGGGGAAGCGGATGATCTGGGGGCCGAGCAGGGTGAAGGTCGGCATCCCGTAGCCGGTCTCCCAGAAGTTCTCGACGAGGGCGAACTTGCCGTAGGGATAGGGGCCGATGAGGCCGCGGTACATCTCGACGTACTGCGCGGTGGCGCCGAGGTACTTCGCGGCGAGCGCGTCGTCCTTTTCGTGGAGGTAGGCGAGCGCCTCCACCGCTCCCGCGGAGTCGCGGTAGAGATGGAGCGGCCCGCCCACGAGGTAGATCTCGTCCATGGGTCCCCCGGAGTCCCATCGGGCGACGCCGCCGGCGTCGCGCGAGGTCCCGTTTCCCTGGCTGATGAGATGCCACCCCTCGGGCCCCTTGGCCGTGAGCGTGAACTCCACGAGCTCCGCGCCGAGCTGCGGGTACCAGAAGCCGCTGCCCGAGAGGTACACCCCCTCCGGGCCCACGATCCCCGCCGTCTCCCGGAAGCCGCGGGTGTACTCCTCCTTGGGGTCGGTCAGCGCGTAATAGAAGGGGCCCTCGTACTCGAGGTGGAGGCTTCCTCCGGCCGCGGTCGTCGCCCGGTAGCGCTTGAGCTGCACGCCGCGCGACAGGTCGGCTCCGGCGTTGATGCCGAAGAACGCCTGGACGTCGCCTACGGGCACCTCCTCGACCGGCGGCTCCGCACGGACCACGCGCAGGCGCGCGTTGAGCAGGAACTCGACGGGACCGGCCGAACCGGGCAAGGTGATCGTGTCGGAGACGGCCAGCCGGTGCGTAGCGGGCTCGATCTCGACCTCGAGCGCGTGGCGGAGCGGTCCTGCGCCCGGTGCGGCCACCAGCGCGCTCGCGAGCGCGGGGGCGGCGAGAGAGGCGAGGCTCATCGCTCCGCTCCGCTCGCGGCGCCGCTCGGCCGCGGGGGCTCCGGGAGCCGGCGCCGGAAGTACGCGGTGAGCGTGATGGGCGCCCCGCCCCGGCGCACCTCGAGCTGGGCGGCGTCGCCCCAGCGCTTCTGGGACATCAGCCGGTTGGTCGTCTCCTTGTCGGTGATGGGCGTGCCGTCCAGCGACACGATCTCGTCGCCGACCTTGAAGCCGGCGGCCGCGCCCACCGAGTCCTTCTGCACCGCGATCACCTTGAAGTACTCGCCGTCCTTCTTCTCGGGGGTGGAGACCCCCAGGGTCGGGTAGAGAGGGTCGGCCTCGCGGGGCAACCCCCAGAGGAAGTTCGCGTAGGAGGCCCGCACCTTCTGGGGCCTTCCTTCGTCATCGACGACCGGGGTGGGGATGAGAGAGGCCATCTTGCCGTCGAACCAGAGCGCGGCCTGCCGCTCCGCGCCCAGCCCGTAGGCAACGTGACCGGACCCGATCAGGACGACCATGATCGCCTTCTCGTCCCCGTGCTTCTTCAGGGCCTCCACCGCGTTGTAGCCCATGGTCGCGTCCCAGGTGCACTGGGCGCGGAACATCCCGTCCCATTGCTCCTCGGTCATGGTGGGGGCGTGCATGGTGTCGCCCTCCCCGAAGTACGCCCGGAACAGCCGCTTGTGCTCGGCGTTGTCCACGTCGATCCGGCTCGGGATGTGCGCGGCCTCCTCCTCGGTCAGGTTCGCGAAGCCCTTCTTTCGCACCGCCTGCACCACGTCGCGCGGGGTGTTGACCGCGAACATGCGCAGGCCGCGGTCGCGCGCGAAGACGAAGATGTCGCGGTAGTAGTGCCAGTGGTAGCCCCAGTTCTTGTACCAGCGGGAGAGCTTGAGGAAGCCGTCCTCGGTCAGGAGCCCGTCCACCCATTGGTCCAGCCAGGCCTGCTCCGTGTAGGGGTACATCTCGAGACCGATGAAGACCCGGCGGCCGCCTTTCGCGAGCTCCTCGATGACGCGCTTCTGGACGTTGTGGAACTCCATGCTCGTGTGGCTTTCGCCGACGAAGAGCACGCGCACGGCCGCGAGCCGGGCGGCCAGGGCGGACGGGGTCACCACCTCGTCCTTGGCGGTGTCGGTGATGCCGTCGAGGACGAGCGGCGCCTCCCGGTCCTTGCGGGCGGGATCGCCGAGAGGCAGGTTGAGCGCGGGGTCGTCGGCGCGTGCGGATGCGGCGCCCAGGCCGGCGGCGGCCAGCAGTACGGCGAGCGTTTGTCTCATGGGGAAACCCTATAGCTGATGGGTGGGGGATGGGCCGCGGAGACGGGGGGCGGTGATCGCTCCCCGAGCCTCCGTGGCCCCATTTTCGCCGCTCGGCGACGCCTCAGCGCGTCCAGTCCATGTCGATCGTGATGCCGGCGAGGAACGTGCGCGGAGCGATCCAGATCTGGAAGTCGTTCGGGATGGGATCGCCGTTGGCCCGGCGGCGGAAGATGTCCTGCTTGTCGAAGATGTTGTCCACCTGGGCGAACACGGTGAAGGCGTAGGCGCCGCGCGCGAACACCTTCTTCTGGACCTGCGCGTAGCAGACGGCGTAAGACGGCACGAACGAGCTGTCGGTGAGCGATGGGGGCTGCTCGCCGTTGACCTGTCCCCGGAAGTTGGCGCGCAGGCCCAGCCGTGGGTTGGACCACAGCAGCTTCAGGAAGAAGGCGTTCTCCGGGAAGCCGCCGACGTTGTCGCCGTCCTCGTTCTCGCGGCGGATGTACGTGTACGACACCGAGGGAGTGAAGCCGGCGGGGAGAGCCGCGGAGAACGAGGCGTTGAGGGCCCGCGCCGTGTACTCGTTGAGGTTGCCGTAGGTGAAGGGGAAGCCGGTGAGGTCGAACACGATGCCGTTCTTCACCTTGGCCCAGGAATAGTCGAGCGAGCCCTGGACCCGGGAGCTGGCGTAGGAGTATCCCCCGGTGAAGGTGTCGGAGGATTCCGGCTTCAGGTCGGGGTTTCCGACGAAGAAGGGCGGCGTGTTCAGGAACAGCTCGCCGAAATAGGGGGCGCGGAACCCGTGACCGTAGCTCGCCCGCACCCGGTGGTTGCCCGCGGGCGTCACCACCGCCGAGAACTTGGGGCTCCACTCGCTTCCGAAGTCGCTGTAGTCGTCGTAGCGGAAGCCGGCCGTGAGCTTGAGCTTGGCGGTGGGGTTGATCTCCTGCTGGAGCCAGACGATGTTGATGTCGTGCTCTTTCTCATCGAGGCCGAGGGGGTTCGAGGAATTCGCCGGCGCGAGGCTGCCCCGGCTCAGCTGCTCCCGGCGGAACTCGTAGCCGGCCTGCAGCGGGTTGTCCTGTCCGAACGCCTGCCAGGCATGGCGACCGGTGAGCCGCACTTCCTCGTTCCACTCCCGCCACGGGGCCTGCGGCTGCACGAGGCCGCTCACGCGGAAGATACGCGTCTCGTCGCGGAGGTACTTGCCGTAGTTGAAAGTCGCGGTGAAGGAGGTGTGGGGTCCGGGGATGATCTCCAGCTCCGGTGACACCGTGTAGCGGGTCAGGTCGCGCACCGAGTTGTACACGGTGCTCGCGAGCTGGGTGGCGCCCGAGAAGAAGTACTCGTCGATGTCGCGGCGCTGGTAGTCGGCCAGGACGCGCCCGATCACCTTGCTCGAGAACTCGAAATCGGCGCTGCCGCTGAAGTACCTCCAAGTCCCCTTGGGTTGGCCGATGGTCTGGGGATTGTTCTCGTCGAGGTCGAAGCCGTCGAAGGTCCGATAACCGCCGCTCGCGGTCAGCCCACCCCGGTCGCTGCGGTAGCCAAGGGTGTCGCCCACGCGCAGGTCGCTGTAGGACCCTCCCGTGAAGTCGAGCCGGTTGGTGGCGCCCGGGTTCGTTCCCTTCTTGGTGATGAAGTTGATGACGCCGCCGAGGGCGTCCGCACCGTAGAGGGCGGAGCCCGCCCCCTTCACGACCTCGACCCGCTCCACGTCGCCGATCTGCAGGTCCTCCAGGTTGAAGTTCCCGTTGGCGTCCTTGCCCAGGTAGCGACGGCCGTCGATGAGGACGAGCACGCCGCTGTTGGGGATGCCGTTGATCGACACGTGTCCCTGGCCCCCGCCCGCCTGCACCTGGACGCCGGAGCCGTTCTGCTCGATCAGCACGTCCTTGGCCGTGCGCGCGCCCGTGTCCTCGATCTGGGAGCCGTCGATCAACGTCGTGGGGTTGGCCACGTTCAGCAGAAGCTCCTCCCGCCGGTTGTTCGTGGTCACGGTGACCGTGGTCGAGAACTGGGCGAGGGTGAGCGTCGCTTCGACCGTCTTCTGCTCCCCCGCCCCGAGCGTGATGCCCGCCTGCTCGTGGGGGGCGAAGCCCGAGAACTCGGCCCGGAGCGCATAGCTGCCGGCGGCGAGCGCGGAGAAGGTCGCCACGCCGTGCTCGTCGGTGACCGCGCGGGAGGAAGACCGGGTCGCCTCGTTCGTCAAGCGGACCGTGGCGGAGGGGATCACTCCCCCGCTGTCCTTGACGGTCACGGTGATGCGCGCCGAGCCTTCGTCCGCGGCCGGCGCGGGCGCCGGCGCCAGGAGCGCGGTGACGACGGCGGCGATGGGGAGAATGGACCTGCTTCTCATGGCACTCACCTCTCGAGTGTGGCGCCGGTCCGTTCGAGCGGCTCGGCCGCTTCAAACGCTTGGATCCGAAGGAACCCTCGGCGCCTTGTCGCGATGGCACAGTCTGCGGGAGCCTCTTTACGCTGTCAAGGACATTCTGCTGAATGTCATGATGATGGGACAATTGGGGTGCGGGCGGCCCTCACCGCATCGCGAAGACCTGGTCGCAGGGCGCGGGAGCCGCGCCTTTGAACGCGCCCGCCAGCTCGCAGACCGCGAAGAAGTGCTGCCCCCGCGCGGCCCCCCATCCGACCATCGTGTACAGCTCGTACCCCTCCGTGACCGTGACCCGGAGCACCTGGCAGGCCGAGTCCGCGCTCTCGATGCGGCACTTGACCACGGACTCCTTCACCTTTCCGATCTTCGAGTATTCCGACCGCAGGGCTCCGATGAGGATCATCAAGTCGAAGCCCGCGTCCACGTGCTTCCACCCCAGCTCCGCCGCGTCGCAGTGGATGCGGCCGGGGGTGACCAGCCCGCACCCCGCGGGTATGGAGAGGCTCCGGCCGGCGAGGGTGGTGCCGCCGGATCCGTACTCCGCCGACAGGGGCGCCGCCGTCGGCGGGGGCAGGGAGTCGGCCAGCGCCTGCAGCATGCCCTCGCACGCGCTCTCGCCGGTCTCGGCGGCCGGGGCCGCGCAGGAGATGATGCGAAGCCTCTCGCCGTCGATCGGCAGCGCGACGATGACGCCCCTCGCGGCCGGAGCCTTCTCGTTGGCCTTGGCGTAGGCGGCGAAGCGCAGGCCCGGGCGGGTGGCGCCGCCGAGGGTCAGCTCGACCTGGCGCGGGACCACCGGCCCCGCGAACGCGGCCCGGAAGCCTCTCAGCGCGGCCTCGAGGAGCGGCTCCGCGCTCCCGGTCCCGGCGCTGACGGATGCGGTCATGCCCTTGCACTTGACGAGGCGAGAGTCGGGCTGGGCGGCGTCGAGCAACGCGACGTCGCAACCCTCGAAGAGGCGATCCCGGTCCCGTCCGTGGATCTCCGTCTCCGGCATCGACACCGTGGCGACGCCGCGGGGCAGGGACACGGCTAGCGGGGCGAGTGCCAGGATCCCGATGGACCGGAGCCTTCCCACCCCGAGCCCCTCCTCGTCGGCGTGGGGTGAGGATACCACCCCCCGACTCGCCGGGAGGGTCGACGGGGATCGACGCCGCGTGACCTTACGCGGAGGCTCGGGGGTCCGCCTCCTATTCGAAGTAGCCGTTGACGTCGATGATCACATGGGCCGTGCCCGACGACTGGTGGCAGCTCACGTTCAGGTAGCCGGTCCCCAGGAGCACGATCCCGTTGTTTCCCCGCGTCGCGTTGGCGACGTAGTTGATCGAAGAGGTGGAGGGCATGTGACCTCCCGCCGGGAAAAGACGGAGGTGCCCGGCGGCGGTGGGCTGCGTCACCGCGACGTTGTAGCTGACGGCCCGGGCCGTGACGGGAACACCGCAGGCGCCACCCAGGGGGAAGCTCCGTGGCAAGGGCGCCGGGGAACAGGTGAGCGTAGGGCCCCCCAACGGAGCGCTCGCATTACGCGTGTCGACGGCACGGCAGGGAGCGATCGTGTAGTAGGCAGCAGGACTGGGATCGACCAACTTGAGCGCGAACGCGTCACCCAAGCCCTGGTCGGTCTGGAAGGGGTTGACGGTCGGGAAGTCCGCCGAGTCCGTCGCTCCCGTCACATAGGCGGTTCCTGCTCCGTCCACGGCTACGCGCCATCCCTGGTCCGTCAAGCCGCCGCCGAGGTAGGTCGAGTATGCGAGGCTCGAGCCCGAAGGCGAGAGCTTGGTCAGGAACGCGTCCGTGGCGCCCTGGTCGGTCTGGTAGGGATTGAGGGTTGGAAAGTCCGTGGAGCTCGTGCTGCCGGTCAGGTAGGCGCTCCCGGACGCGTCTATGGCTATGCCGTGAGCAGACTCCGACCCGCTGCCACCGAGGTAGGTCGAATAGACGAGGCTCGAACCCGAAGGCGAGAGCTTCGCCGCGAACACGTCGGCGCCGCCCTGGTCGGTCTGGTACGGGGTTTGGGTCGGGAAGTCCGCCGAGGAGGTCGTGCCCGTCACATAGGCACTGCCCGCGCCATCGACGGCTATTCCTCGGCAATCGTCCCCGCCACCACCTCCGAGGTAGGTCGAATAGGTAAGGCTCGAACCCGAAGGCGACAACTTCGCCACGAACACGTCTTCCAGGCCCTGGTCGGTCTGGAAGGGATTGACGGTCGGGAAGTCGGTGGAGCTCGTCTGACCCGCAACGTAGGCGCTTCCGGTGCCGTCGATGGCGACTCCATAGGCCGCGTCGACGCCGCCGCCTCCGAGGCGGGTCGAATAAACGAGGCCCGAGCCCGAGGAAGATACCTTCGTCACGAACGCGTCGGTGTTGCCCAAACCACCCTCGTATTGGTTCGAGGTGGGGAAGCCTGTGGACATCGTCCACCCTGCCACGTAGGCGGCCCTCGTGCCATCGATGGCTATGCCGAACCCGACGTCGGTCCCTTCGCCGCCGAGGTAGGTCGAATACGCGAGGCTCGAGCCCGTCGGCGAGAGCTTCGTCACGAAGGCGTCGTCCCCGCCCTGGTAGGTCTGGTAGGGGTTCATCGTCGGGAAGTCCGTCGAGAACGTGCTGCCCGTCACATAGGCGCTTCCGGAAGCGTCCACGGCGATCCCGTAGGCTTGGTCCTGGCTACTTCCACCGAGGTAGGTCGCATACACGAGACTCGATCCGCTGGGCGCGAGCTTGGCGACGAAGATGTCACCTCCACCCTGATTCGTCTGGTAGGGGTTCAATGTCGGAAAGTCCGTGGAAAGCGTCTGCCCGGTCACGTAGGCGCTTCCCGAGCCGTCGATGGCGATGGCGCCCTGGATGGGCTCCCCGTCACCGCCCCCCAGATAGGTGGAATACGCCAAGACCGGGTCGATCACGAGAAGGTGTCCCGGGTCGTACGCCCCAACCTCGAAACCCACTTCCTCCCCGCTGCGCAACACGTAGTTCCCCGCGACTCGCCTCCGATGTCCCTCCACCTCCTGGTACACGCTCGGCCGATACTGCAAGAGGTGCCCGCCGTCGACTTCCAGGACCAGGTTGCCGGCCTCGTCCAACGTCACGGTCTTCGGGCCCTCGAACCTCAGGCGGATCGACGTCGGATCCGCGCCGGGTGACACCACGAAGTCATACTCCAGCTGCCTCTGCTTACCGTGGTACACCAGATCCACACCGGGGTACACGTCTCGGTAGCTCACTTGCGCGTACTGGGGAACGTCCGTCTGCCACCGGCTCGGGTCATTGCCGATGTAATAGTGGCTGGTGCCTGCGAGCGGCTCGAGTCCCGAAACGGCAGGGCCGGGGTTCCCGCCGACGAGCTTCATTCGCACGACTGCGGCCGGCTCCGCCACGCGCAGTTCCCGGGGCCGGCCCTCGGGCGGCTCGCTTGGGGTCGGCGGCTGTGCCGTACCTCTTTGTAGAGACCACACCGCTTCGGTCGGCGTGAGGAAAAAGCTGTACCCGCGCCCCCGCGAGAGGTACTCGACGCGCGGATCGGTCTGGCCCTCGTTTCTCTCGAAGGACAGCGGCAGCTTCGCGTAGGCCGCGGCGGCCAGCGCCCTGGCCCTTGGCTCCGGCGTCGGCGGGGAAGTCTCGCCGGTGACAGTCGCGCGAGCGTCCGTCGTTCGAGCCCGAAGGCGGGCTCGTGGCGCCCCGCGACTGGCCTCCCTTTCGGGCGCATGCGCGACGACAGGAACGAGATCGCTCGAGATCAGTCGAGGCGCCGGAAGCTGCTGGCTACGGCGCGATTCCACGCGCGTGGTCCTGATCCGAATCGACTCGGTCGTCCCCCACAGCAGCCCGGCGACGATCGCCAGCATCACCGCGGTTCGTTTGCGCAATTGGGGGCTCCTCTCGTCATGGATCTCGGCATGGGGCCAAGGCGCGCCTGTCGTCCTTGACGGCCCGGAGACAGGAAGCCGGTTGGAATCGACTGCACAAGGGTAGACCCGGAGGAACGCGGAGCATGTGACCGGTGTCACCTACACGTGATCGCCGCTTCCGCCTTCCAACCACTGGGTTTCCGCCCGAGGAGCCGGACGCGTGAGAGCCGACCCTCTACTCGAAGTAGCCGGCGATGTCCAGGATGACGTGAACGCTCCCCGTGGCCTGGGAGCAGCGCACCGCCAGCCTTCCGTTCGCGCTCAGCCGGGCGATGAAGTTGCCGGCCCGGGTCTGCCCGGCGCTGTAGTTGATCGCGGAGACGAGAGGCGGGGCGCTGCCCGCGGCGAAGAGGCGCAGGTTTCCGGACGCGCCGGGCTGCGCGACGGCCACGGTCAGGGAGACGGCCTTCGCTCCTGCCGAGACGCCGCAGGCGCCGGCCACGGTGAGGTTGCGCGTCTCCCCCGCGTCGAGCGCGGGGCCGCTTCCAGGGGTCCGCGTGTCGAGCAGCCGACAAGGAGCGACCGTGTGAAAGCCGAGGGCAGGCGGCGGCCCGGTTATCGCGCGGTCGAAGTCGGCGTCGGACATCCGGCCCCGCCACACGAGCACGTAGGTGCCGTTCATCCGCGCCTGCTCGGCGAGCGCCCACCATTCCTGGGGCGTGTGGTCGCCGCCGTCGTCCTCCGTGAGCGCCACCGGGATCTCCATGGGCGGCGGGGCGAAGAAGACACCCCCGAGGGTCCGGTAGTCGAAGGCCACCCGGGTGTTCGGCAGCTGCACCTGCGAGCCCACGAGCCGGTCGCTGAACGCGTGGGAGACCAGCGCCGCCTTGGTCTCGGCGTAAAGCCCTCGCTCCCAGGCCTCCGACGGATTGCAGCGAAAGCCTTCGTTGCCGAGGTTGTAGAGCACGGCAAGATCGCCGGTCACCGCGACGACGGCCTGAACCCAGGAGAGATAGACCTCGGGGGGAGCCCGGTGGGTGATCGAGCAATCGTGGCCGTAGAAGTTCCAGCCGTTGACGAGGGCCCAGTTGTCGACCAGGTCGACCTCGACGGAGAGGCCGCGGGCGTTCGCGGCCTGGACGGCACGGCGCAGGTCGGGGAGGATCCCGGTCCCGGGGCCGTAGTTGGTGACGGCGGCTTCGAGCGTGCGGGCGCGGGCGCGGTCCCGCTCGGAGGCGAGCTCGACGCCCGGCGGGCCGGTGGCGCTGTAGGGCCCGGTCCGGAAGTGCGTGACGCCGAGACCCGCGGAGGCCAGCTTGTCCAGGGCCGAGTCCGTCGCCAAGGTCCAGCCGTCACGGAGGCCTTCGTCCACGTTCGGAGTGCGGGCGTCGTCGCAACAGGTGGTCCCGCCGATGCGGCCCGGGACGAGCTGGCTGCCGTCGATCCGCAAACGAGCCGTTGACGGCGTCGGCGGCCCCGGGAAGCTGGAGCCGAGCGGGGCCGTGGCCCACAGCAAGAAGAGAAGCGACAAGCGTTTCATCGGGTGGCTCCTGCCCAGAGATCGGACAAAGGTGCCCCTGGAGGGCGATGCGGCCACGCCGCACAGGTCAGCGATGGCGAGTCTGACGAGGTCGGGCGCCTGCGGGCAGTACGCCGCCGACTCTACCGGACGCCGAGGCGGGCTTCTGTGAGCGGCCTCACTCCGCCTTGGAGAGCTTCGCCCGGAGCTCCCTCAGGTCCTCGTCACTCAGGTTGCGGGAGAAGTGTCTCGCGCGCGCGAGCACGTCGGTGGTCCCGAAGTAGGCCTCCGAGCACGCTACGTGGATGGAACCCGATGGCGCGAAACGGCCGTCCTCGTAGAAGACGAGCGGAATGCGCCACTCTCCCTTGCCAACGGGCCCACGGCAGGAGCGACACTCGGCCCGACCCGACGGCGAGCGCTCGGCGCCGTTGATCCGGGGAAGCCGCCGGTGAGCGACGCCCCGCTTCGCCTCCGACACCAGCCGCTCGGCGTCGTCGAGCGGCTCCGTTCTCGCCTCGACGGTCTCCAGGAAGGGCTCGGGGCGCTTGTAAGCGGCGCAGTCGAGGTGGAACCAGTGGGTGGTCTCGCCGTCGGCGAACGGGTTGGGCAAGCTCTCCCCGAACCGCAGCTCGCCGGCGGTGATTCGCTCGCCGCATCCACGACATTTCGCCCGGCCGGTGGTGGCGTGCTGGATCAGGTGGGGCATACGCGCTGCGTCATCGGGTACCAATCGGATTGGTCGATCCGCGGGGTTTCCAGACGCGGC
>Ga0214473_10008784_pt1 | contig 11943 bp, 12 predicted proteins | sample RVTome_7_FD_203509 | JGI IMG/M metagenome (GOLD analysis project Ga0214473, IMG submission 203509) | Soil microbial communities from uranium-contaminated site in the Upper Colorado River Basin, Wyoming, United States - RVT98D197 | ecosystem: Environmental > Terrestrial > Soil > Contaminated >...
GCGCGCGGAATGCAGCGGCGTGTCGAGCCGTCCTTCGGCGGGCTCCAGCGCGCCTGCCACGAAAGCCAGGTACTGCTTGTCGACGCGGCGGTGCTCGAACGCCAGGCTGGCCGCTCGGTGGGCCGCAGCGTCGAGCGCGAAGACGACGACACCGGAGGCGTCGCGGTCGATGCGATGCACCACGAACACGCGGCGCCGCAGCTGACGCTCCAGTCGCTTCTGCACGCACGCCGACTTTGGCTCGCCGCGCGCCGCGATCACGGCCTCGCCCGCCGGCTTCGCCACGGCCACGAGCGCGCCGTCGTCGTGCAGTATCGTGAGCGGTGTCTCGACGTCCGGCACGCGCGGACCTTATCCCCACCTGGGCCGACGGGCAAGAGTGGGGTCAGGTCTTGAACTGAGGCGTTGGGAGCCTGAGCGGCCGGTCGCACCACCTCCTCCGGTTGGCGGAACAGCGACAGCTCCGAGATCGCCGGCGCGACGGGCGCCCGCGTGATGCGCAGGCGTACGCGGCTCGTCGTCACCGCGTGTCCCCGCCACAGCCGTCGGCTGCCGATCGACGTGCCGGCAGCGAACTCGCGGAAGCCGCCGTCGTCCCAGGCGTCGAGCGCCCAGCCCTCGACCCGCTGCCCGAGCGGCAGGTACTCTCGCAGGCTCACGACGTCGAAGGTGACCGGGCGTCCGAGGTCCAGCACGAGCTGCGGCGTCGTGACGCCGTCGTCGGTCGTCCAGTAGCTCTCTCGCTTCGCGTCCCGCACGTTCGCCGCCACGAAGCGGGCGTCGCCGCCGCGCACGTTGCTGGCGGAGGCTTTCGCGGCACCGGCCAGGTCGAGGGCGAACGTGCTTTCGAGGAGCCGCCCGAAAGCGCGGAGCGACCGCTCGTCGCTCGCGTGGATCCGGCCGCGACGATCGGGGGGCACGTTCAGCAGGAAGGAAGCCCCACGCCCGACCGACTGGTAGTAGAGCTCGAGCAGCTGCTCGGGGCTCTTCACCTTTTCGTCCTCGGCTGCGTGGTAGAACCAGCAGGGCCGGATCGAGACGTCGCACTCGGCGGGAAGCCAGTGTGTGCCGGGCCGGTCGCCGCGGTTGAGCCGCGCCTCGTCGGCGTCGCCGGGGGCGAAATCGTCGCGGTTCAGCGTCGCCCACGCGGGATCGCCGGCGACGCCCTTCTCGTTGCCCACCCAGCGCACGTCGGGCCCCGCGTCGCTGAAGAGCGCGGCGGTCGGCTGGAGCTCGCGCACGATGCGCCAGGTGGTCTCCCAGTCGTAATAGCTCCGCCTCTCGATCCGCCGCGTCTCTTGGGCGCCGCCGTAGTAGCCGTCGCCGCCGTTGGCGCCGTCGAACCAGACCTCGAACAGCGCCCCGTAGCCGGCGAGCAGTTCCTTAAGCTGCCCGCGGAAGTAGTCGAGATAGGCAGGCCGACCGTACTCGGCGTGATGGCGGTCCCAGGGCGAGAGGTACACGCCGAAGCCGAGCCCGTGGCGACGGCAGGCGTCGCTCACCTCGCGCACGACGTCGCCGCGGCCCTCGCGCCACGGGCTTCTCGCGACGGAGTGATCCGTCAGCTTCGAAGGCCACAGGCAGAAGCCGTCGTGGTGCTTGGCGGTGAGGATCAGGGCCTTCATCCCGGCGGCCTTGGCCACGGTCACGATCTGGTCTGCGTCGAAATCGGTCGGGTTGAAGACAGCCGGGGACTCGTCGCCGTAGCCCCACTCGCGGTCGGTGAACGTACCCACCGAGAAGTGCAGGAAGCCGTAGAGCTCCCGCTTGTGCCACAGCAGCTGCCGCGCGCTCGGCACGGGCCCGTAGGGCGCGGGTGGCTCGGCGGCAGGCGTCGGCGTGCTCGCCGCCACGAGGAGAGCCACGACGGCAAGCAGCCTCCTCGAGCGCGGTCTCCGTGAGTCGAGCAACTGTGAGTCCGCCGCGGGCAGCGGAGGCGCATGGTGCCGGGAGCGGGACTTGAACCCGCACGGGCCGTGAAGCCCAATGGGTTTTGAGCCCATCGCGTATGCCGTTTCGCCACCCCGGCGCGCCCGTCCACGACAGTCTAGCGCAGTCACCGGCCCTCTTCACTGCTTGGGCCCGATGATCGCATCGAGCCCTCGCCACGTCACGTGCGCTATCCTTGCGCGCCATGTCCACCCTCTGGGACGAGGTACGGAGCGACTTCCCCGGGCTCGCGGGCAAGAGCTACTTGAACGCTGCCGCCACGTCGCTCACGCCGCGGCCGGTGCGCGAGGCCGTCGATGGCTTCTACCGCGAGCTCGAGGCGGGCGGCGATCACCACTGGGACGGCTGGCTCGCGCGGCGCGAGGCGGCCAGGCGTAATGTCGCGCGCTTCGTCGGGGCGGAGCCGGACGAGATCGCGTTCGTGCCCAACACCTCGACGGGCATGAACCTGATCGCCGACCTCATCGAGCGCGACGGACCCGTGCTCTCGGACGAGCTCGAGTTTCCCGCGGTCACGCTGCCGTGGATCCACCGCGGCGTCGCCGTCCGTTTCGTGGCCGCGGCCGAGGGCGTGCTGCGCCTCGAGTCGTGGGCCGCGGGGCAGGCGCCCCACGCGGCGACGCTGGCGATCAGCCACGTGCAGTTCTCGAACGGCTGCCGCCAGGACCTCGACGGCTTCGGCCGCATCAAGGGCAGCCGCCACTTCGTCGTCTGCGGCAGCCAGTCGCTGGGCGCCTTCCCGGTCGACGTGCGCAAGAGCCGTATCGACGCGCTCACGAGCGCGGGCCACAAGTGGCTCGGCGCCGGCTTCGGCGCCGGCTTCTGTTACGTGAGCCGGGAGCTTCTCGCCGCGCGCGCGCCGAGCGCGGTCGGCTGGATGAGCGTCGAAGATCCCTTCGCGTTCGACAACCGGCGCGTGCGCCTGCTGGCGAGCCACGCGCGCACGGAGCTCGGCTGTCCGCCTTTCGGGCCGATCTTCGCGCTCGGGGCCGCCGTCGAGTACCTCGCGGGAATCGGCATCGAGGCGATCGCCGAACGCGTGCTGACGCTCAACATGTACCTGACGACGCGCTTGGTGCGCGAGTCGTTCGAGGTGCTCTCGCCAGGCGGCGCGCACCGCTCCGGCGAAACGCTGGTGCGCGTGGCGCAGCCCGCGGAGGCGCGGCGGCATCTCCTGGAGCGCGGCATCCACGTGACCCAGAAGCCGGAGGGCCTGCGCATCTCGACTCACTTCTACAACGCCGAGCACGAGGTGGACAACTGCGTCGAAGCGCTCGTGGAGTACCGCGACCGGCTCGGGCTCTGAAGCCGTTTGCCGTTCGGCTCGCGGCTTGGTAAAATCTCGTCATCTCGAATCGTTCTTCCCCGCAGGAGCCCCCCCCCAACCAGGCCAGGGAAAGAGAGGTCACCGTGGAGTTCCAGGTCGGCGAGAAGGTCATCTATCCCAATCACGGCATCGGCGTGGTGGAGAGCATCCAGACACGGCCGATTCCCGGAGGAAAGATCAGCCTCTACCAGCTGCGTATCCTGGCGAACGACTCGCGCGTCTGGGTGCCGCAGCAGAACGCCGACGGCGTCGGCCTGCGCCCCGTCATCCGTCCCGTCGAGGTTCGCAAGATCTTCTCCCTGCTCGGTGACGGCAAGGTCGACCAGGTCGCGAACTGGAAGGGCCGCTTCAAGGAGAACTCCGACAAGATGAGGACCGGGAGTCTCTTCGAGGTTGCCGTGGTCCTCAAGGGCCTCACCTACCTCTCGCGCCGCAAGGCGCTCTCGTTCCGCGAGAAGCGCATGCTCGAGCGCGCGAAGTTCCTGCTGGTGAGCGAGATCGCCGAGGCCGAGGACAAGACCCGCACGGCCGTCGAAGAGCGCGTCGACAAGGCGCTCGAGAAGACGTTCGGCGCGATCGCCCAAAAGCCCACTCAGCGGCCGGTCGGGCTCGGCAAGCGCGCCAACGCCTGACCCGCAGCCGGGGCCTTTCCCGTCGGCTTCACCGGTGCCCCGGCTCGGCCGGCTATCCCCCGCGGTTTCCTTGACTTCGGGGGATTTGACGGGATAGAATCCGCCGTCCTTCCCGTCTCGGATCGGGGGGCCACGGAGCTTTCTGGACATGGTCGAGCCGGCTCGAACCGCAATGACGAAGGCAGACCTGATCGGAGTGGTGGCGAAGCGCCTCGACATCACACAGGTGCAGGCGGGGATCATCGTCGAAGCCGCCCTGCGCAGCATCGTTTCCGCGCTGCAGAACGGCCAGGAAGTCGAGATTCGCGGCTTCGGGTCGTTCCGTTTCAGGAACCGGGCGCCGCGCAAGGGGCGTAACCCCAAAACCGGCGAGAAGGTGGACGTGCCGCCGAAGAAAATCCCCTATTTCAAGATGGGGAAGGAGTTGAAGGCGCTGCTCAACTCCGTGGCCGGCGAAGAGGCCAGGACGGCGGCTCCCGAGGGCCAGTAGGTCCCGAGCGGCGGTCCAAGGCCCCATGAGCGTTCAGCAGAACCGGAGGCGCTCCGAGCGGATTCAGCCGTTCGTGGCCCCCTGCCGCTACGTCGTGGCCGAATCGCGGGTGCCTGGCTTCCTGAGCGACATCAGTCGCCACGGCGGGCGCGTCCACACCGACGTGGAGCCTCCGGCCGTCGGCGTGAGCCTGACCGTCGAGCTCCGCGTCCCGCGCCAGCCGATCGCGCTCCGGCTTCCCGCCGTCGTGCGCTGGGCGCGCCCCGAGGAGCGCGGCGGGTTCGCGTTCGGCGTGAGCTTCGACGGGGCGAGTGCCTCCGAGCAGCAGGCGCTCGACGCCCTCGTCGAAGGCTTCCTGCGCCGCGCCGCCTCGATCATCTGAGCCCGGATGTCCAACCTGCGGCAGCCGTACGCGGCGGGTCCTGCCGCGGGGGACACGGGCTGGCTGGCCGAGAGCGATGACGAGCTCGTGTTCCGCATCGAGTCGCTCGCCGCGGAGCATTCCCACGACGACGAGCTCGTCGTGATCGTTCGGAGCAGCCGGCACTTCTTCATCCGCCAGGAGGCCGCCAAGAAGATCCGCGACCCCGACCGGTTGAAGGCCTTCGCCGGCGATCGCCACATCGGCCAGATCCTGGCCCGCCAGATGCGGCGCGACAGCGACATCGACTACCTCGAGGAGCTGCTGCGCGAGAGCCGCCACCTCGAGGTGCGCAACGCCGCCACGGCCCAGCTGCGGCTGCTCAAGCTCGCGCTCGGAAAGTAGCGGCTACCCGATGAGCGCCTCGACCGCCGCGTCGAGACTCGGGACCAAGAGATCGGGTGCCGAGGCGGTGAGCGCCTGCCGGTTCGGAAAGCCTCCGGGGATGCCGACGGCGAAAGCGCCCGCGGCCTTCGCCATCGCCACGTCCTCGGGGCTGTCGCCGACGTAGGCGCATTCCCCGGGCGCCAGGCCGAGTCGCTCCAGGGCCAAGAGCAGCGGCTCGGGGTGCGGCTTGCGGCGCGCCGTCTCGCCGCCACACACCGCGGTCGCGAACAGCGCCGCCACCTCGAGCGCAGCCATCTCGGCGCGCACGCGAGCCCCGTCGCCGCTCGACACGACCCCGAGAACGAGCCCCGCGCCTTTGAGACGCTCCAGGCTGGAGCGCGCCCCTGGGACGAGCCGGCTCGGCTCGGTGTCGTAGCAGACGTTCCAGCGCGCGTCGGCGTCGGACCACGAATCGGGCGGCAAACCGACCTGCTCGTAGGTGCGATACCAGTCGGGGGAGTAGGTGCGCTCGAACGCCGCGCGGTCGAACGCGATCCCGTGCAGCGAGAACACCTGCTCGTAGCAGCGGAACGTCCGCTCGGCGGAATCGACCAGGGTGCCGTCCCAGTCGAACAACACGGCGCGCCTGCCGTTCGCGCGGATCATTCCCGAAGCCATGCTAACCCGAAGCCCCGCGCGCGGGGAACGTAGAATGCGCGGCGATGGCCCTCTTCGCCCTGGCGCTGGTGCTGCTGCCGGGGCTCCTGGTGGTGCGCGCGCCGTGGACGATGGTGGCTCCGCTCTCGCTCGCGTTCTGGACGCTCGGCGCCTGGTGGCCGCCCTTCTCCGGCCCCGGTCGCAGCCGCGTCGTCCTGGCCGGCCTCGCCGCCTCGTTCCTCGTCGCGCTGCTGCGCCTGGTGCCGAAGCACGAGCCCTCGCCTCCGCCCGGCTGGCAGCCGCCGCCCGCGCCTCCGCACCCTGCGCGGCCGGGCATAGCACCTCCGCCGCTCGCCTCCGCACCATCGCTCGTCGTGCTCGCCGTGGCACTCGCTCTCCTGCTGCCCCTGCCGCTCTGGCACCACGCCCCCGGGCCCCGGCTCGCGTTCCAGACCACGACCGCGCGCCTTCTCGTCTGGCGCGACGGCGTCCCCGCGAGCTTCGAGCCGCTGCTCCCGCTCGAGCCGGTAGGGGCGCACGCCCCGGCGCTCGCCAGCTTGGCGGCCGACGTCTCGCTCCTCACCGGTGTCGATCCCGGGCCGGCGCTGCTGTGGGTCGTCGCGGTGGCCGCGGGGCTCCTGCTGGTCGGCCAGTTCGCGCTCAACGCCACCTGGGTGCCTGCACGGGCGGCGGCCCTCGGCTCCCTCGTGGCGCTCGCCGTTTCGCCCTGGCCGGGGCTCGTGTCCCTCTGGGGCGAGGGCGAGGCGCTCCTCGCGCTGGGTTTCCTGCTCCCCGCCGCGGCGCTCCTCGTCGGTCACGCGTCGCGCTCCTCGGCCGTGGCCGCGGCCGTGCTGCTCGCCGCAGGCGCCCTTGCGCAGCCTCTTCTCGCCGCGGTCGCCGTCGGCCTCGTCGGCCTCGTGACGCTGGGGCGTTCCGGAGCGAGCCGTCGCTCGGCAAAGCGCCTCGCGCTCTCGGTCCTGCTCGCGCTCGTGCTCGCGGCCCCCGGCCTCGGCCCGCTCGTCCGGGCGATCTCGGCGCGCGAGGCGCTTTCGGTCGCGACCGGGTTTTCGGCCTGGAAAGAGCTGCCGCCCTTCGCGCTCTGGCTGGCGCTTTCGGCGCTCGCGCCGCTCGGCTTCTTGAAGGCCGCCCCACGCCGCTCGGGCGCGGCACGGGCCGCCGCGGGTGTCGCGGGCTTGGCCGCGCTGCTCCTGGTCGCGCGTGTGCACGGCTGGTTCGCATCCGGCCAGCTCAGCGAGACCACGCGTGCGGCGCTGGCACGGGCGGCCGCCGTCACGCGGCCGCTCGACGCGATCTGCGCGAGCGACGCAGCACGCGATTTCGTGCCCGCTCTCGCGGGACGCCGCGCGGGCGAGCCAGGCGTTTGGATTCCCGTGGTCTACGCGGAGGAGTGGGCGCGGCGCGAAAGAAAACCGTGCAGCGCGCGACTCGAGACCCTGCGCGAGCGCCCGTGACATCCTTTGACGCGCCGGCTCGAAACTACCGCGCGCCCCGAGCGTAGAAGGGGGTAGGACGGGGGAGCGCGAGGCTGTCGACGGGGTGACGGCGCGCCGGGACCGATCAACTGCCCCCAGAGCGGTTCCGGGTCGCGGCCGTCGTGTCGAGCCGCGCGCTCCCCCGCTTTTTGTCCGCCGTTGCGACTATCATGTGCCATTCCTAAGAGCAGTCTCCGTGGAGCCGGCTCCGCCCGGCTTCCCGGGGCGAGGGGGCGCGGGCTCGATGTGGCGGGTTTGGCTCAAGCGAACGGCGATCACGGTCGTCTCGGGGCTTCTGATCTTCGTCGTGGGCTTCGTGCCCTACTGGCTCGCCGGGCTCGCCACCACACGGCGCTTCCAGTTCCCCGACAAGGAGAACGCCAACCTGACGCCGGCCTCGTTCGAGCTGGCGTACGAGGACGTGGCCTTCCGGGCCGCCGACGGGACCGAGCTCAAGGCCTGGTGGGTGCCGGCCGTAAGCGCTCGCGGGACCGTCGTGATGGTCCACGGCCTCAACCGGTCGCGGGTCGAGATGGTGAAGCGCCTGCCCTTCGTCCACTCGGCCGGCTGGAATGCGCTCCTGCTGGACCTGCGCCATCACGGGGCGAGCGGCGGGGAAGCGACCACTTTCGGCGTCAAGGAGAAGGACGATGTCGAAGCCGCCGCGCGTTTCGCGCGCGAGCGTGCCCCCGGGCCGCTGGTGTTCTGGGGCGTGTCGCTCGGCGGCGCCTCGGTCGTGCTGGCGGCCGCGGACGACCCCGAGGTGAAGGGCGTCATCTGCGACAGCAGCTTCCGCTCGCTCCACGACACGGTGCGGCACCACCTGCGTCTCTTCCGCGGGTTCCGCTGGTGGCTGCGGCTCGTGCCGAGCTGGCCGGTCACGGACCTGGCGATCTTCTGGATGGGCCGGCGCGGAGGCTTCGACCCGGCGGCGTCGAACGTGGAGGCCGCGGCGGCCCGGCTGCGCGGCCGGCCGGTGCTGTTCGTGGCGAACTCCGACGATCGGCGCATGCCGAAGGAGATCGCCTTCGATCTCCAGGCGGCCGCGGGGCCGGAGGCGGAGGTGTTGATCGTCCCGGGCAAGAGCCACGGCGGGGCGTGGCGCGACGGGACGGCGGCGTACGAGGCTGCGGCAGCCGTCGTGCTGCAAGCGGCGCAGAGCACGGCCACACACGTGGCGGCGCAGTGAGAGGCCCTCTGAGCTCACAGGAGACGAGGCAAGCACAGTGAACGACGAGAAGCCGCACCATCACCAGCCGTTTCCGGAAGACGAAGAGGGCGAGCCGCGGCCCCAGCCGACCTCGTACACCATGGTCGAGCCGCGCTTCCGCGAGCGCTACTTCCAGTTCTACAAGGAGACCTACAAGCCCTCGGCGCTCGACCGCAAGACCAAGGAGCTCGTCGCGATCGGGGCGAGCCTGGCCGCGAAGTGCCAGGGCTGCCTCGAAGGCCACATCAAGAAGGCGCTGAAATTCGGCGCCACCCGCGAGGAGATCTCGGAGAGCATCGCGATCGCCATCGGCGTCAACGCCGCCGCGGTGGTGGACCTCACGGACATCGCCGCCGACAACATGAACCTGCGGCTGTTCCCCGGGCCGGAGAAGAAGTAGCCCTAGTCCGGATCATTCACGAGGCCGGGCGATCTTCCGAGTGAATGATCCGCCTTGGGCCGTCGAAGGGCCTTCGAGACGTTTTGGAGCAGTGCCGCAGCGACACAGTGAAGGCGGCGCAGCTCTGGCGCACTGAGCGGATGGGATTGAGACGCAACGAAATCGGACTATTCACGAGGAACGTCGGTCGGACCTCATGAATAGTCCGGGCTAGAGCCCGGGCGGGGTGGGAGTCTTCGGCGCGCCGGGCCGTCCGTGCAGGATCCGCATGTTGGCGATGCCGAGCTCGACGCGTCGGTTCCGCGCGCGGGCCTGCTCGGAGGTACCCGGCGCCAGGGGACGCGACTTCCCGTGCCCGGTGACGCTCAGAATGTCCGGCGACAGTCCGGCCTTGACCAGGTAGTCGCGCACCGCCTGGGCGCGCCGCTCGGACAGCTTCTGGTTGTACTCCTCCGACCCGATGTCGTCGGTGTGTCCGTTGACGGAGATGGAGTAGTCCTTCGACGTCAGCAGTATGCCCGCGATGCGGCTCAGCAGCTCCCGATCCTCGGGCCTGAGCTCGGCCTTGTCGAACTCGAACTTCAGGTAGTCGCTCCCGAGGTTCATGACCAGACCGAGCGCGGTGCGGCGCGTCTCCGCGATCTGACCGAGAGCCAGCTCCAGGCGGTTGACCTCGGCCTCCGCCTGCTTGCGAATGCGGTCCGCCTCGACCTGGGCGCGAGCTGCCGCTTCGAGGGCGCTCCCGGTCTCCCGGCGGGCCGTTTCGGCCTCCTGGCGGGCCGCGCCGGCCTCCTGGCGGGCCGCGCCGGTCTCCTCGCGGGCGAGCGTCGTCTGCTCCTCTGCCTGCTGGCGTCCCACGGCCGCAGCCCCGGCGGAAGCCTCGGCCGCGCTCGCTCGCTCTATCGCCTGTCGCGAGAGAGCGGTTGCTTGATCCGTCCTGGCCGAGAGGGTGGCCAGCTGCTGTTCGATCGCCTCCATCTTCCGCAGTGCCTCGCGGACGAGGTAACCCACACCCCCGAGCAGCACGAGGAAGAAGAGCAGGACGAAGCTGCCACGGGTGCGTCGCGAAGGCTGCCTCGGCTCCTGAGAATCGAGGGAAAGCGTCGTCAGCTTGTCGGCCATGGCCTTACGACAAGACTACCCCAACCAGAGCCACGGACAGCGGACCACCGACCACCGACAACGAAAAAGCCGAGAAACCGACGACGTCCCGGACTGAGCAAAGGGGGGGCATCCCGCCCCCCCTGACCCCCCGGGAGCGAGCGCTACGCCTTGCTCCCCAGGTGCTCCATGATCGAGAGCGTGAGGATGTCGGCGAGGGTCGTGAAGTGCGCCTCGCCCTCCTCGACGCTCGCCGCGGTGGGGTCGCCGAAGTAGGCGTCCTCGCCGCCGGCCTCGGCGAACGACTTGGCGCCCTTCTTGAGCGCCGCGCCGAGCGCGTCCATCGGGGGCAGGCTGATCCGCTCCTTCTCGCGCACCGAGGCGGGTGCTGCGGCCAGCATCAGCGAGGTCTCGAAGCTGCCGGCGTGATCGCCGGCGGCGAACGCCGCGCCCAGCCGGTCGATCCAGCGCTTCTTCTGAAGCTCCGTGAAGCACACCGAGGCGCCGGCCTTCTTGGCCTCTTCCGTGGCCCGCTTCAGCACCTCGAGGTTGGCCGGCTCCTGGTTGACGTTGACGAGCGCCACCGCGCGGAACTGCTTCGCGAGCGAGGTGCACACGTCGCGCACGAGCGCCGCCGCCGTGTCGGGCGGCAGGCTGACGGTGCCCGGGAAGGCCGTTCCCAGCTCGGAGACGCAGAACGTCACGGGCGGAGCGATCAGGGCGTGTAGCCCCCGCTGCTTCAGCCTGACCGCGGTGCGGCGTGCCATCTCGATTGCGATGACGGTGTCGGTGGCCACCGGCAGGTGCGGACCGTGGGCCTCGGTGTTGCCCACCGGGAGCAGCGCGATCGGGCGGTCCTTGAGCGCCAACTCCACCTCGGTCCAGCTCATCTCGGGCATCAGCACGTTTTCGGCCATGGTGCGCGAAGGGGCGTCCCTTCTGCTCCTTTCCTCGCTCTCTCTTCTCTTGGGTCTTTTGGAAGGTTGGTATTCCGACAGGCCTTTATAACCGATCGCCGCCGACCTTGCCAGCGTCTTCGTCCCCGACGAGCCGCCGGTAGTGGCCGCCGTGGTGGAGCAGGGGCCTGCCGGGGTGGGCGGCGGCGCCGCGAACCTCGCCGACCCACATCGCGTGGTCGCCCTCGTCGTGAAAAGAGCGCACCCGGCACTCGACGTGGGCCAGGGCGCCTGGCACGAGCGGCAGGCCCAGCGGGCCGTCCAAGAACGGGAACCCTTCGACCTTGTCCGAGCCCGGCGCCGCGAAGCGCCGCGACACGTCCTCCTGGTCGTCGGCCAGCACGCTCACCGCGAACAGACCGCTCTCGCGCAGGCCGCGGTTCGCCTCCGAGCGGTGGTCGATGCACACGAGCACCAACGGCGGCTCGAGGCTCACCGCGCAGAAGGCGCTCACGGTGAGGGCGAGCGTCTGGCCGGAGCCGTCGCGCGTGGTCACGACCGTGACGCCGCTCGCGAACTGGCCCAGGGTCCGGCGGAAGCTATGAGCGTCGACGCTCATGCGATCAGGGCCTGGGGGCGAGCGAGCGCTGCAGCTCGAGCTGCGACGCGACGAGCCACAGCCTGAGAGCGATGCGTGCGGCCACGAAGGCCTCGAACAGCACGAGCGCCAGGAGCTGGCTGCGGTAGCCGATCACCGTGAGCCACGAGTCGGCGATCGCGAAGACCGCGAGGAGCACAACGGCGCTCGCCGCGACGGCGAGGTACTGCCCGAACGCGGTCAAGAAGCGCCGGCCGCACAAGCCGAGGCTCGACAGCACGGCGAGCAGGGCGGAGAGCCGCTCCTCGCGCACCATCAGCACGCGGGCGTGCGAGAGGACCATGTGCACGAGCAGCAGCGCGACGAGCAGCAGCGCGTGCCGCCCCAGCGTGAGCACGAGCGCCGTGCGGCCCGAGACCGCCTCGCGCGCGAGGCCGTCCA
>Ga0214473_10008785_pt1 | contig 11942 bp, 10 predicted proteins | sample RVTome_7_FD_203509 | JGI IMG/M metagenome (GOLD analysis project Ga0214473, IMG submission 203509) | Soil microbial communities from uranium-contaminated site in the Upper Colorado River Basin, Wyoming, United States - RVT98D197 | ecosystem: Environmental > Terrestrial > Soil > Contaminated >...
CTGGTGAATCACTTCCTTGCCCGCTTGTGCGGTGAGCTGGGCAAGCGGATCAAGGAGATCACGCCTGAGGGATGGGAGTTGCTGAAGCGATACCGCTGGCCAGGCAATGTTCGGGAGCTCGCGAATATCATCGAGCGAGCCGTGGTCCTTAGCGAAGAAGATCGGATCACGTCGGACGATCTACCGCTCGGCGGCATAAGCGGCTCAGGCGGGCTAGCCGCGTTGGAGGCGCCTGCCAACTTCCACGAGGCCGTGGTGGCCTACAAGCGGCAGATCATCCGCGAGACGCTGCACCGATTTGGCGGAAATCAATCGAAGGCGGCGGGCGCACTCGGCCTTCAGCGGACCTACCTCTCCCGCCTGATCAAGGAATTGCAGGTACGCGAGAAGAGCTGAACCCTGTTCACCCCAAACGCTCCGTCGCCTCGAGTCTGATTCCACCGCAGTCCACCCTCACTCTCTACCGCTCTCTTCCAATCTGCAATTGGGGTTTCTGCGAAAGGGCGGCGAAGACCGCCCAACGCAGGATTAGGGCAACACGGCGATCCCTTCGATCTCAATCATCACCCCCTCCGCCTCGTGGTAGAGACCCTTGACCTCGATCAATGACATCGCCGGGTAATGGCGGCCAAAGTAGTCCCGGTAGACCTGACCGATGGCCTTCCCCTTGGCCTTGTAGTCTTCCCGATCGACGATAAAGATGGTCAGCTTGACGACATCCTGAAGCGTGCCGCCCCGATCCTCCACAATGGTCTTCAAGTTCTCGCAGACTTGCCGGAACTGGGCCACGATATCGCCGCGTCCAATGATGCTGCCCTGCTTGTCAAAGGCAACTTCCCCCGATAGGAAAAGCAGCCTGCCTCCCTTGACCTCGAATCCATGAGAGTATCCTATCGCCTTTGTGAGTCCTGGGGGATTCACCATGATCCTTTCCATAGCCTCTCCATTTCTTGAGATTGCTGAGCCTGTCACTTCGGCAGGCCTGTCCTGAGCCCAGTCGAAGGGCCTGTCCTGAGCCCGGTCGAAGGGCTCAGTGCGCAGCCTGAGTGAGTCGAAGCCTGGGCTGAACCCTGAGCCCAGTCGAAGGGCCTGTCCTGAGCCCTGAGCCTTCGACGAGCTCAGTCGAGCGATTGCTTTGTCGCGTGGCTCCTCGCAACGACACGGGCGATGGGGCTCGTTTCCACGCAATAACTGGTGAAGAGACTTATTCATTGCCATGATTGGCGACTGCATGGGTATCTTGAAACTGTTCTACGGCACCCCTCAACCCAGATCGGCCTCCTCTCGAAAAGAGCGCGCGCATCTACACACGCCATTCATCGGCCGGTCCAGAAACCGTGTGGATCGTTGTGTCGGATGATGGCGAGTTCCTCCTCGGTTGGTGGCGATGTCTCATGAACGTCTGGTGAAACCCGAATCGCCCAGCCGGTCTGCTGTCGCACCGTATCCAGGGTGATCCCAGGATGACAAGATGTGAGAACCGCCTCCTTGGTATGGCCATCGAATGAGAATATCCCCAGGGTCGTGACGATTACAGCAGGCCCGCCGCCGGGAAGACCGACCCGCCGTCGCCAATCGCCCCCCTCTCCGTGACCTGGTGACGTGACGTAGTCCACGCGCTCCTTGAACCGGCGTCGCTCGTGCTGCATGACGATCAAGAGCCGTCCCGACAACGAGGCGATATCGGCCGCCCCTCCGCTCCCGGGGAGCTTCACCGTCGGATGTTCGCGTGACCCGATGTACGACGTGTTCAGATTGCCGAATCGGTCGAGTTCCGCACCACCGAGGATCCCAAGCTGCACCGCTCCCTGTTGCAGCAATGCCATCACGTTGATCATCCTAGTGCTCCAGAGAGCGCCCGCGATGTTTGGCGGGTCGGACATCGTGTAGAGCAGCTCGGGAGCGGGCTCATCCCGTATCAACCCGCATTCAAAAAGTCCAATGGCGGCTGGAGCATGGGTCCTCTTCGCAAGGGCAAATGCCAGGAGAGGCAGGCGCATCCCGACGAAGACCAGCTCCCCATCCCTGATCTGCCGCGCCGCAGCGGCGACCATCAGCTCTTGCGCGGTGTATGTGCCATCCCGGTTCATTCTGCTTCGCCTTTCGACTCACCCTTCCAACTCGGGAACAATCTCGGCGCTCGGAAGACGGGACCCTGTTCAATACCCATAATCCACCGGCGCTGCCATCAATCGTCGAGAGGGCTTCAGCTGATTCAGCCGCTCCTCTCCCAAGCGGGTAAGATAGGCGGTCCGAGTTTGGACGTCGACCACCCAAGCCTTCAGCCATCGTTGAAACCCTTCCTGCGTCCGGCTGGCTTCATGGTACGCTCGATAGAATTCATGGTCACGGCCGTAGCACCCCTGAGTCGGTGAGGGGTGGGCCCCCCACGGTTCATTCACGACCGCGACGACCTTGGATGAGGGTAGCAAGACTCGATTCGGATCGCTCAGAATCACGTCGCGGGACACCAGCTCGTCTGCAACGAGGACGACGCCCCGGCTGGCAAGGCCGCCCTCCTCGCTTACGCCGAGATTTCCCCAGCAATGCGCGTTTCCCTCGTCGTCGCTCCGCTGCACATGAAGGATGGCGATATCCGGGTTGATAGCCCGCACGAAGACGAGCGGCCCCCCTGTATCCGGGTCCGCGGAGAGTCGTAGTGAGGGATTACCCGCGAGCAGATCGGTCCCGAGGAGTGATCGGGTTGGAATAAACGGCGCTCCAAGCCCCCCCGCCAGCAAGGCCAGGGCAATGGTGAAGTTGCTGTGATCCTCGACAACCAGCCGATCCGGGTTGTGTGTTTCCACGGCGCGACGATAGTTGTGGGCGAGGCCAACGCTGACGTTTCCAATCCAGGCCGCGATCACCCGTGAAACGCAACCCGCCCCAATGAGCTGATCAAAGAGGATGTCGGAAATCGGGCCGATTAACGTCAGATCGCGCCTCCGCTGCCTGATGATCTCGTGGCCGGCGGCGAATGGGATTAACGATTCGAGCGCTGCCCCCATCAGCACAGAGCAGCCGCTTGGAACGAACCGTTCGATTGCCTGCGCCATCGTCACCACTTTTCCCATTACCACTGAATCTCCAAAAGCCTTCCGCGATTACTTCGGTGAACCGGCCATGGTGTCCGACAATCAACCGCAGGACCGATCAGCGGAACGCTTGCGCATCCGTATCGTGTGTCCGCCAACCAAGATGATATGAGCATGACTGGAATTCGGATCAGGGGCTGAGTGGTTGGGGTCGGGAAGTCCCGCCGTTAACCTCTGAAGGAGGGAAGCCGGTTTCAGAAAGTGTCGCAGTCGAAGGCGACCCCTCATGCTTTCTGATGAAGTACTCCTGAAAGGCCTCCGGATCGCTCGGAGAGGTTGGCTCCCCCGATCTGCGGTTAACCGAGGCCTGAAAGACGCCCTCGGGCGGCAAAAACGCCTCGATCTGACTGTCCCCAAGGCTTCGCTTCATGAAATCAACCCAGATCGGAGCGGCGAGTTTTCCGGCTGTCTCGTGAGCGCCGATCGTACGAGGTTGATCATATCCAAGCCAGAGCCCGGCCACAAGGCTTGGCGTGTATCCGAGGAACCAAAGGTCCTCGGCGGCCTGACTGGTCCCGGTCTTGGCCGCTACAGGCCGCCCGATCCGTTGGGCCGCCTTGCCGGTCCCCCGCTCAACGACTCCCTGCAATAGCGAGGTCAACAAGAAGGCGGCCTGCTTACTGAGCCCCTGCTGCGGTTTTGGAGACCATTCTTCGAGAAGAACGTCACCGGGGCCGATGACGCGCCGGATAGCGAAGGCCGGGGACACCGTCCCCCCGTCGGCGAACGTTTGGTACGCCGAGGTCAACTCCAGCAGGCTCAATTCCGACACGCCCAACGCCAACGCGTATTCGCGTCGGAGCTCGGAGGTGATCCCGAGCCGGCGAGCAAGATCGATCACCGGATCGACGCCAATCTGTTGGATCAGGCGCACCGTTGGGACATTGATCGACTCCTCCAGAGCCCGGCGGAGCGTCACAAAACCCCGGTACCGCCGGTCCAGATTGTCCGGGGCCCAGGTTTCCTTTCGGCCACTCTCGCCGATTTCGAACCGAATAGGGGCATCCTCGATCAGGGTGACCGGGGTGAGGCCCTGCTCAAAGGCGGCAGCGTACACGAGCGGTTTAAACGCAGAGCCGGGTTGCCGTTGCGCCTGGACGGCGCGATTGAACTGGCTCCGGGCGTAATCCGAACCGCCCACCATCGCCTTGATCTCTCCCGTCTTGACCTCGATGGCAATCATGGCCGCCTCAAGGGGTGGAACGTCTCCACCTTTTTGCGCGGCTTTCTGCTTGGCAATAGTCGCAACCCCACGTGTGACGGCCTCGACTGCAGCCCGCTGCATGCGAGCATTCATGGTCGTGTAAATCTTCAGCCCGCCCTGCCGAACCAGGGTGGGTCCGAGGCGCGTCTCAATCTGTTGCCGGACGTAGTCGACGAGCCAGGGAGCCGCACCCCGCCCCCGAAACATCGGATTCACCGAGATCGGTGTGCGGCTTGCACTGCGCGCCTGCGTCTTCTTGAGCGCGCCGGTCGCAACCATACGGTCCAACACGTATTGCCGGCGCGCCTTCGCACGCTTGACATCAATCAACGGGGAATACCGGCCTGGGGCCCGCGGGAGTCCTGCCACAAGCGCCGCCTCGGGAAGGCTCAGCCCTGCGACGCCTTTGCTGAAGTAGGTCCTGGCTGCCGCCTCGACTCCATACGCCCCGTGGCCGAAATAGATGGAGTTGAGGTACATCTCCAAGATCTGGTCCTTCGTGTAGCGTTGCTCGATCTCCCTGGCCAGCTCGAATTCTCTCACCTTCCGCCCAATCGTCCGTTCATGGCTGAGGAAGAGGGTCTTGGCCAGTTGCTGGGTGATGGTGCTTCCCCCTTCTTTCACCTGAGCGGCCAGGAGGTTCTTGATGGTTGCCCTAGCCATTCCTCTGAGATCAACCGCCCCATGTTGGTAGAAGCGGGCATCCTCGGCGGCGATAATCGCGCGGCGTAGGTTCGTGGGAATCCTGGCCAACGGGATGAAAACCCGGTATTCGGGAACAATGGAGGCAAAGGCTCGCCCCTCATCGTCATAGAGGACGCTTGGTTCTCCGGGTTGAAAGATCGGGTGCTGCAACAGGTGTGGAAGGTCCTCCACGCGCACCAGCGGTGCAGCCCACGCGGGGGAGCCAAGAGGGGCCGCCATGAAGAGGAAGGCTGCGGCATAACACGCCGATAGAGCAAGAAGATGACGAACGAAGCGATACCGGCCTAGTCGTGACTCAGGCATAGGTTACTTGCGGGGAAGGATATGCAGGACGAACCGGCCTTTTGACATGAAGAACAGGATAGTCCTCTCGAAGGATCAGTCCCACCGGCGTTCATCGAGGATCTTCTTCGCTCCCTCGACGATCGTACCTGGAGGAACCACCTCGACGTTGGCCGTGATCTTGAGGAGCTCTTTGGTCTTGTCTCTCAGTTTTGTCAAGAGCGGTTCGGGTTTCACGCCACTCGCCAGCTCAACCAGACAGGCCATCTGATCGTCATGTCCTTTCAGGCGGACGACGACCTGATAGCGAACCACCTCAGGAAATGCCGCCACGACCTCATCCACCTGCCGAGGGTGAACGAACATTCCCTTGATCTTTGTGACCTCGTCTACCCTGCCCATGATTCGAGTCAGCCGGGCGGAGGTCCTCCCGCACCGACAGGGCTCTGTCGTGACCGCCGAGAGGTCGCCGGTCCCGAAGCGGATCAACGGGTACAGGGGATCGAATACGGTGACCACGACCTCTCCGGGCTCCCCGACCGCAAGCTCACGCCCGCTCTGTGGGTCAACGATTTGAAGGATCAGGTCATCTGCGATATGCATCCCCGACGCCTCCTGGCACTCATGGCCGACAAGGCCCAAATCGCCGATCGCGTAGATCTGGCTGATCATAAGCCGGTATCGGTCGGTCATCATCTGACGCATCGACTCCGCCATCATCGCACCGCCTACCGAAGCCACCCGGAGGCGGAGATCCTTCACGACATCGTACCCCATCTCCTCGGCCTTGGCGATCAACGTCGAAAGAAAGGCAGCCGTGCCGACAAATCCCGTCACCTGCAGGTCCCGCAGAAGCTGAGCCTGAATCTCGGTATTTCCAACGCCCCCGGGCAGCACGATACAGCCAAGTTGTCTCAGGCCGCTGTCGCAGATCCAGCCGCCAGGGGTTAGGTGGAATGCAAAGGTGACCTGAACCAGGTCACCGGGCCGAAACCCGCCTGCATAGAACGCCCGGGCCATCCGCCAGTAATCCGCCTGTTGCCCCTCCGGCTCATAGATAGGCCCGGGCGACTGGTAGATCCGGCCCACCTCCGAAAGGGGGGCTGCCAGGAGACCTCCGAATGGCGGATCGCGCCTCTGGAGCTGTAGCAGCGTCGATTTCTTCAAGACGGGCAGGCGGGCCAACTCTTCGACGTGCGTGACGGCAGCCGGAGTCAGGCGGGCGTCCTCCATCCGTCGCCGGAAATTGGGCGAGTGGTCGTAGGCGTGACTCACGGCAGCCCGAAGCCGCTCTGCATGGTAGGCTCGCCGGCGATCGGCGGACATCGCTTCGAGTGCCGGGTCATACAGGCCTGAACTGCGTTCGATGAGCCCCGTTGTCACCACGCCTATCCTGTCAGGAGAGCCACCACCCCCGTGATCGCTCTGACGGGGCCCCGCCCCTGATTGCCCGCTTCCGGGGAACCCTTTAATGGCCGGCTGGTTGAGGGTGGTCTCAGTTACTTCTGGGGGAAGATCCCTTCAAAGAAAGTCAGAACGGCTCCCTGCTCACTGATGAAATTCGCCACCCCTTCCGACACCCTGATCCTAAATGTGAAATCGCCGATCTGTTCCCACCATAACTTGACGAGGTCTTGGGGCTTCAGGTCGAGAGCCTGGAGGCGGTAGCCCGCGCTGACCGCAAGGGTGGCGGGCACGACGGCCGAATCCAGAACGCTCACGATCCTGAGCTGGTTCGTCTTCTTGGCAGGGGTAAACATCACGTTGACCCCGGTGGGGGTGTTCAGGTCGAAGAACTCACCAGGCTTGCCCTCTAATCCGTAGGTGAACTTTACGTCTTCTAACACAACCGTGAAATTGTTGGGATTGGTGATTTTGAAGATGAAGGCCAGCACCAGCGGCACCCGGGCTGGCTTGTCCGCATACGGGAAATAGCTCTGCACTTCTACTCGCTCCAGTTCCACGACGGGGGCTTGGAGCTTCGCCGCTGCCGCCGGCCCGATCGCCGCCAAGCTTCCCAACGCCACCACCATCATCGCGATCAAAAGGGCTCTTCGCATCTGTCTCCCCCTTTTCTGTGCGGTGATCGGGTCACGTGATCCACCGCTTTCGCCGTTTGTAATGTTTCACATCGCGAAAACTCTTTCTGGCACCCAGATCAGTCAGCCCGAGATAGAAATCACGGATATCAGGATTTTCCCTGAGCTGCTCTGATGGCCCGTCCATCACGACCCGACCGCTCTCCAGCACATAGGCGTGCTGCGCCACGGCCAGGGCCAGCTTGGCGTTTTGCTCAACCAACAAGATCGAGATCTTCTCTTCCTGATGCAGCCGGGTGATGATCTCAAAGATCTCCTTGATCAGAAGGGGGGCGAGGCCCATGGAGGGCTCGTCCAGGAGCAAGAGCTTCGGGCCGGTCATGAGGGCCCGGCCGATCACCGTCATCTGCTGCTCTCCGCCGCTGATGAATCCGGCGACCACGTTCCGTCGCTCGCGGAGGCGAGGGAAATATCGGTAGACAGCCTCCAGGCTGTCCTTGATCATGGCCCCATTGCCACGAAGGTGCGCGCCCACCCTGAGGTTTTGCTCTACAGTGAGATGCTCGAACACCCGCCGGCCTTCGATGACCTGGATGATCCCCATCCGGGCGATCTCTTCTCCCGACTTCCTGTCGATGCGCTCGCCGAGGAACTCGATGCTTCCCTCGGCTACCTTCCCATTCTCGTACCTGAGGAGTCCGGAGATCGCCTTGAGCGTCGTGCTCTTCCCGGCCCCATTGGCGCCCAATAGGGCGACGACCCGACCGTCGGGAATTTCCAGGGATACCCCCTTGAGGGCCAGAATCACCTCGTGGTAGAGCACCTCGATGTTATTGATCTTCAGCATGTAGAAACCAGATCTTAGATCGTAGATCCTGGATCCCAGGGGTTGAATCCAAGATCCAAGACCCAGTCTCCATGATCCAACTCGCTACCAGCCCAGCCACTCCTTGTCCCACTTCTCGGGCCACCGCTTCTTCAGATCGACCGCCTCCAGGAGATTGAACTTCCCCTTCTGAATCCGATAGACCCGGACGAACGACCCCGGACGATGATCGGTCGAGGTAATGGTGATCGGAGGTCGTCCGAGCCCCGGCGTCCAATCCTTGATGCTCTCAAAGGCCTCCTTGATTCCCGGGCCATTCAGCTTGCGGGCCTTGTCGGCCCGCGTCAGGGCCTCCCGCATCAGCAGGACGTCCACCCACGACTGAACGGTACGGATCAAGCGATTCTGCTGAGAGACGGCCGGGTTCATTTTCTTGGAATATTCTACCACCTTGTCCATCAGGGGAACCTTCTCTCCGTAGAACGCATTGACAGCGGGCCCAATCACCCCTTCGGCCGCGGGGCCGGCCAGTTTCACAAGATTCTCGTCGTAGCCCCAGTTGTTGACGATGTGGTCCGCGCCCAGACCCAGGGCATGGGCATCCTTCAAGACTGTGGCAACCGACATGACGATGTTGCCGTGCCAGACCAGGTGAGGCTTGAACTCTTTGGCGGCCAACACTTGACTCTTGGTGTCCAAAGCGGTTAAAGGCACATCCTGATCCGGTCCCACCTGGAACCCGAGAATCGCAGCATGGTCATTGAGCGCCTTGATGGCGGCGCTGCAGTAGGGGCAGGCCTTCATGTAGAAGCTCACGAATCTGGGCTTGGCCCCTTTCTCGCGCTCGGCCTTGAATCGGGGATCCTTGAGCCACACCTGGTCGTACCACGCGGTCATGGCCGCCCTTGCATTGGTGGAGTAGTCGGTGCCGTAAATGAAATTGTAAGGGGTCTTGGTCGGGTTGGTGAGGAAGGCCGAGAAGGAGTGGGACAGGTAGGGCATCTTGTCCTTCGCGACGGTCGGCGCAAGGGCTTCCGTGTCGCCCGTTCCCCATCCGAAGACCGCCACCGCTTTGTCGAAGTCCCTGAACCGCTTATAGGTGGTGATGGCCTCGGGGACTCGATACCCGTAATCGTACTGGAAGAGCCTGATACGCTTTCCGTTGATCCCTCCCGTATCATTGACGTACTGAACCGCCTCCCTGATTCCTAACCCGGCATCCTTCCCCACATCGGACGTGGGGCCTGTAAAGTCATTGAGAGAACCTACCTTCACCTCATTCTGGGCCCCTGCGTGCAACGGCAGCACCGCCGCCACAAGAACGCTGCAAACGATCCGAATCACCGTCTTCATTCGCATGGTCCACCTCCTGTAATGAGAAGTTGGTCCCTTGTGCTACACCGCTGGATTCGCTTGACGGACCGTGAGTTTGTCCTTCCCGCTGCGCGATTCAGGGAACAGACCGGCGTTCCCTTCGCCCCCCCAAAGCGACGAGAATACACTTCCTCTCTTGTAGGTCGTAGATCCACGTTCCCGCACGCAGCATCTCCCTCTAGCTAATAGGCAAATGGCCACAGGTTAAAATAGTTCTTGAACTGCTGCCACCGGTAGGCCAAGCCATGCGGCTCATAGAGTAAGAACAGCACAATCGCCAGCCCGAAGACGCCCTCCTTGATATAGAGTAGGCCAGTGGAGAGCGCCGGGAAGGCATCACTCAGGGGGATCACGGCGAACTTCAGCGCCTCGAGGAGAACCGTGACGAAGATCGATCCAAAGATGACGCCGTGGAGGCTCCCCACCCCGCCGATCAGGATAACACCGACCAGCCAAAGAGACCACGAAAACTGGAAGTGCTCCGCGCTGACGACGTACAGAGAGCTGACCCAGAACGCGCCGGCGACCCCTCCCATGACACCGGCGACGAAAAAAGCCAAAAGTTTGTACCGTACAACATTGACCCCCATCATCTCGGCGGCGATGTCGTTGTCCCGAATGGCGATCCACGCGCGCCCCACTCGTGTCCGAAGCAGGTTGGCGATTCCTACGGTGCATAGCGTCACGAGGCCGATCATGAGATAGTAGACCTTCAGCTCTGTGTCGATGACCCATGGCCCAATAGTGATTGTTCCAGGCGGAAGCGAGAAGTAATGACCCCGCCCGCCCACCCGACTCACGTAGTGGGTAATGATGAAATCGACCGTCACGAACTGAGCCGCCATGGTTGTCATGATCAGGTAGAACCCCTTGACCCTGGCGGACGGGAGCCCAAAGAGCACGCTCCACAGCCCAGCGAGGATCGCCCCCAGCGCCATGCTCACCGAGTATGGAAGCCCGTACCGGAGCAGTCCGATAGCGGTGGCATAGGCCCCCACGGCGATGAAGGCAGCGTGGCCCAGCGTGATCATCCCGCAGTAGCCGATAAGAAGCTGGACCCCAAGGGCCGAGAGGATCGTGTAGCCGATGACATTCGCAATCGAGAGGGGATAATTGCCGGCCAGTGGCAAGCCGACAAGGAGCAAGAGGACCAGGAGCGCCATCTTGGTTCGGACAAAGCTTGACTGCCACCAGGCGTGATCTGCGCGGTAGGTTTCGTGATACACCCCGCTTGGCAAATACATGTTATTTCACGCTAACTTGTTGCGCCCCGTGTCGGGCCAAGAAACGAGCATGGCAAGGCGCTGGCCCTGAGGCCGATCGAGACGTACGTTTCCGGGTACGTCGTCCCGGTCCGGGAGCCCATCCCGGGATCTCGGACAGGGAGTGCCACAGGGCCAGCAACACCGCTAGGCGAAGTGTATTGGCCCGGCACTAGACCCTCTCGACCTTCTCCCATCCCCACAGACCGTACGGCCGGAAGAGCATGATGATCACCATGAAGACGAACGGGGCGATCTCCTTCACGCCACCCGGCGTCAACTGTTCCAGATAACCCCCTGAGAGATTCTGGAGGATACCGATAGCGATCCCGCCGACGATGGCGCCGGGAACCGAGTTGAGGCCTCCCAGAACGACTGCAGGAAGGACCAGGATTCCCAGGTGGCCGACGGAGATGTTCAAGCCGTTGATGTTCCCGAGCAAGGTCCCTCCCACCCCTGCCGCCATGAAGGCGATGGCCCAGGCAAGGGCATAGACCCGCTTGGCACTCACTCCCAAGGAAAGAGCCGCCATCTCGTCATCGGCCGTCGCCTGCATCGAGAGGCCCCACCGGCTGTACTGGAAGAAGGCGACAAAGATCACGAGGAGCACCAATGCAGCCAGAAAGCTCCAGATGTACACCTGGCCTAATACCATCTTGCCGAAACGCACCGGCTCCGTGGGGAAGACCTGTGGCGTAAAGACCCGTGTATCGGTTCCCCAGATGAACCCCACGACCGCTCGGAAGAAGAAAGAAAGCCCGACCGTGACCATGATAACCGCCAGAATAGGCTGTCCGATCATCCGACGAAGGAACAGGCGCTCGGTGAGTAGCCCGAGGGCGAAGCCGACAATGAGCGTGGCCAGGAGCGCCACAGGAAAGGGGAACCCCCAGGTGTAGAATGCCAGGCAGACATAGGCACCGAGGAGGGTCAATTCACCCATCGCCAGGTTAAGGACGCCGGAGCATTTATAGATAAGCGTCCACCCCAGGGCCACCAGCGCGTAGATACTTCCCACCAGGATGCCGGTGATGATGAGCTGGAGGAAGGTCTCCACTACCCTGTCTCCCCCGGCACATCCATAACCAAAAGATCCGTCTTGCTATGGGCCACCCGGCCGTCCTCGTAGGTGACTGTCGTATCGAAGTGGACCTC
>Ga0214473_10008786_pt1 | contig 11942 bp, 10 predicted proteins | sample RVTome_7_FD_203509 | JGI IMG/M metagenome (GOLD analysis project Ga0214473, IMG submission 203509) | Soil microbial communities from uranium-contaminated site in the Upper Colorado River Basin, Wyoming, United States - RVT98D197 | ecosystem: Environmental > Terrestrial > Soil > Contaminated >...
TGCTCGCTCGGGTCGAAGAAACCGACGATCTCGCCCGCGTAGGTCAGGTAGAGCGTGACCAGGAGGGCCATCATCACGAAGTTGTAGAGCGCTGCGATCCAGCCCGAGCGTATGGCGCGCCCGGCGAGCCCGGCGCCCAGGTTGGTCCCGACGTAGCTCGATGCGGCCGCGCCCCAACCCATGCCCATGAAGAGCGCCATCGTCTCGAGGCGCAGGCAGATCCCGTATGCCGCGAGCGTGCTCTGATCGTCCGCCGTCGTGAAGTTCGCGTTGATGAGGGAGATGAATACGAGCACCGAGCCGACGCGCACCACGAGCTGTGTGCTCGAGGGCCACCCGAGGCGGATCAGATTGCGGATCTCGGCGCCGATGGGTCGGAGGTAGATCCAGTGGAAGCGCGGTCCGCCGGGGCGTCGGGCGAGGAGCCACGCGCCGATGACGACCGGCACGGTCCTGCCGATGAGGGTCGCCCAGGCAGCGCCGAGGACGCCGAGACGCGGGGCCCCGAGGGCGACACCCAGGGGCTCGGCGAAGGCGAGCTCCGCGGGATAGGGACCGGAGCCGTAGATCAGGAACACATTGAGGACGATGTTCAGGATGTTCCCGCCGACGAGCAGCGCGGCGGCCGTGTTGGCATGCCCGAGGGCGCGCAGGATGGCGGTGATCTGCAGCAGGAAGAAGATCGAGAAGCAGCCGCCGAGCATCACCTGCAGGTAACCGACAGCGAGATCGGCGGCCTCGCCCTTGGCCTGCATCACGACGCGGATGATGAAGTCGCTCCCAAATAGGCCCACGAGCCCGAAGAGGGCCGACAGGACGCCCACGAAGAGAAGAGACTGGTAGGTGGCCCGGCGAAGGCCGTTGCGGTCGCGGGCGCCGGAGCGGCGGGCGACGATGGCCACCGTCGCGGTCGAGATGCCGTTCGACACGATGGTCGCCACCGCCGCCACCATGTCGCACACGCCGAGGGCCCCGAGAGCGGCGGTCCCATTCGGCAGGCGGCTGATCATGAACATGTCGATCAGGTTGAACGCCGTGTGCAGCACCATGCCGACCACGAGCGGAGCCCCGAAGACGGCGACTCCCGACCAAAGACCGCCCTCGGTGATCCGGGCCAGGACGCGCTCGCCCCTCCGCGGCGCGCGCCACCTCGGCGCCGAAGAGACGGGGCCCGGATCTTCCCGCGACATCTGACGCGGGACGCTACCGAGCAGTCCGGCACGAGGCAACTGCCGACAGGACGCCCCCTGGTCCTGGCGTGACATTCGTGCGAGACAAGGGACGATGGAGACCGACCCCCTCCTCGGCAGGGTGCTCGGCGACACCTACCGGATCGAAGGCCGGCTCGGGATGGGCGGCATGGGGGCCGTCTATCGCGCCCGCCATGTGCGCACGGGACGGGCCTACGCGGTCAAGGTCCTGCTTGCGGAGATGGCCCGCGAGCCGCGGGCCTTCGAGCGGTTCCGCCGCGAGGCCGAGGCGCTCGGGGGTCTTGGGCATGTCGGCATCGTCGCGATCCACGACTACCACCACGGAGCCGATGGGCTCGCCTACCTCGCCATGGATCTGCTGCAAGGCGAGGACCTCGCGGCGCGCATCGAGCGCGTCGGAGGTGTGCCCTGGGATCAGGCGCGCAGCATCTTCGAGCAAGTCGCTTCGGCCCTCTCCGCGGCCCACTCCCTGGGCATCCTTCACCGCGACCTCAAGCCGGCCAACATCTTCCTGGCCACCGTGCCCGGCGCCCCCGAGCGCGCCGTGCTCCTCGACTTCGGGCTCGTCAAGATGGCGCACGAAGGAGGGCACGCCCACTTGACCGAGACCGGGACCGTGATGGGAACGCCCGCGTACATGTCGCCCGAGCAGGCGCGGGGCGCGGAGGTGGACGCGCGCACGGACCTCTACTCTCTCGGCGTCGTGTTGCACCACCTGGTGTGTGGCTCGCCGCCCTTCGATGGACCCAACACGACGGCGATCCTCGCCAAGGTGCTGACGGATCCGCCGCCCTCCGCGGAGGCCCGTGCTCCCCATCCCGTTCCCCCGGGACTCGACGACCTGTTGCACGTCGCGTTGGCCAAGGACGCGACAGAGCGGTTCGGGGACGTGCCCACCTTCGTCGCCGCGGTGCGCGCCCTGACCGCCACCATTCCGGTCACCGGGGCCGTCGCGAGCGCGATCCCAGAAACCGCGCCGCAGCGCTTCGCCGTGGCCGCAGCGCCCACGCCCGCCACCCGGCCCGCCGCTGCGCAGCCGACGCCGCGACCGGCATCCGCCCGCTCGCCGCTTCGGCCCGTCCTGTGGCTCGGAGCTCTCGGCGCGGCGGTCGCGATGGTCGCGGGGGCCTCCGCGCTCTTCTGGGTGTGGCTCGCGTCGTCGCCCAATGCGCCGACCGCGGTGTCGGACATCGCCCCCGTAGCGCCCGGGACCGTTCCCATTGCCGCGCCGCCCCACCTCGACCCCGTCGCGCCCGTACCGGACGTCGCCGAACCGGAGCAACTACCAACCGGAAGTGACGTGGTCGTGGACACGGCGGGCCCGCCCGGTGGCCGCCGGCAAGCGCGGACCGCCCAGTCTCTCGCCGCGCCGCCACCGTTCGCCGCGGCCCCCGCACCGCCGGTCTCCGGCCCCGGCGCCGTCCCTACACCGCCGGCCGGCGTGGCCGGTGCGGTGGACCGCATGTCGGTGAGCGACTGGCACGGATGCATCTCCGCCGCGCGGGCCGCGCCCGTCTCTCCCCAGACCCTTCAGGTGCAGGTGACCTGCGGCCTGCAGCTGCACAACGCCTCGGTCGTGCGTCGCGCGTGCGACGAGCACGTGCGGCGCTACCCCGACCACCCCTTCAGCCGGTCGTGCCCGGGCATGGTGCTCGCCGCCGGCGGCTGAGCCGTGTTGACTCCAACACGGCGCGCCTCTACAAAAGCTGTCGTGAGCGACGAGGTCACCATTCCCGTGAACGTGATCGTCAGCGAGGCCGACAAGAAGCGCATCCTGCGTGACGAGCGCGCGTGGAGTGGCCGCAGGCTCGTCCTTCTGTGCGCCGTGACCCTCACCCTGGCGCTCGGGCTCCTGTACTTCCTCGCATCCACCACGGCCGAGAGCGGTTATCCGACCCCGCTCTTCCCCTGACCGCGCACAAAAAATGAGGCTCGACGGGGGCGAACCGTCGAGCCTCGGGGGGGACTCCCGCGACTGTCGTGGGAGCGATCGGTCGACCCGGGAGGGTTTGGGGCGACCGGATGTCCGGCAGGGGCCCGGACACGAGATCTTTGATCAGAAGTCGAAGTCGAGGTCCTGCGGCTCGTCGAAGGAGTGGTCCTCTGCCGGGTTGAAGGTCGCCTCCTGGTACAGGTCGTCGAGGGACCAACCGGCCTTGAAACAGGGACGGATTTCCTCGCGCTCGAACTCCTCGAGGGAGCGATAGAACACGGGACCGCGGCGGCGCATCGGGGCCTCCTTGAAAGGTGGGAACAGCTCCTACCAAAAACTACTTTGTCCTACATCTGACGACACGCTACCACCCACCCTGGCGGGTGCCAAAAAAAGACACGCCGTTGAATGTCCCCCCGGCGCTTGATAAGTGCTTTGCCTGCTTCCAGAGGTGCCGGCCGATGGCCCACGTGTTCGCTATCGCCAACCAAAAGGGCGGGGTCGGCAAGACCACAACCGCAGTCAACCTCGCCGCGAGCCTCGCGGTCGCGGAGCAGCGCGTTCTTCTCGTCGATCTCGATCCGCAGGGCAACGCCTCGAGCGGCGTGGGCCAGCCCGCGCGTCAGATCAAGCGCGGCACGTACGACGTTCTCCTCGACGACGTGCCCGTCGCCGACGTGGCACTCGACACCGAGCTTCCCCAGCTGAAGCTCGTTGGCGCGAGCGCAGACCTGGCCGCCATCGAGATCGAGCTCATCGACGTCGAGCGGCGCAACGAGCGATTGCGCGACGCCCTCGAGCAGGTCCGCAACGACTACGACTTCGTGGTGGTGGACTGCCCGCCCTCGCTCGGCCTGCTCACCATCAACGCCCTCGCGTGTGCGGACTTGGTGCTCGTCCCGCTGCAGTGCGAGTACTACGCCCTCGAAGGGCTCTCGCACCTCGCCGACACGATCGAGCGAGTGCGCGCGTCGCTCAACCCGACGCTGCGCATTCACGGCGTGCTGCTGACGATGTTCGACGGACGCAACAACCTCGCCGTCGAGGTCGCCACCGAGGTCCGCAAGCACTTCCCGGTGTACCAGACGGTCATCCCGCGCAACATTCGCCTGGCGGAGGCGCCGTCCCACGGGAAACCGGCGATCCTCTATGACGCATCCTCCAGGGGTTCGTGGGGCTACCTCAACCTGGCGCGCGAGCTGCTCGACGCGCTGCCCGAGGCGGCGGCCTGAGCCATGAGCACTTCGAAACGGCCTCGCCTCGGCCGCGGGCTCGACGCCATGCTGCCGGCGCCGCCAGCGGCTTCGCGGGATCTCTTCAGCGCACCCATCGAGGATGTGTTCCCGAATCGCGACCAGCCGCGGTCCAGCTTCGATGAGGAGGGGATCAACGGGCTCGCGGCCTCGATCCGCGAGGTCGGCATCCTCGAGCCCATCCTCGTGCGCAAGCGCTCCGCCGGGGGCTTCGAGATCATCGCCGGAGAGCGGCGGTGGCGGGCTGCGCAGCGGGCAGGTCTCAAGGCGGTCCCCGTGTTCGTGCGGGACCTTTCTCGCCTCGAAGCGTTCGAGGCCGCGCTGGTGGAGAACCTCCAGCGAGAGGACCTCAATCCGATCGAGACTGCGCGGGCGTTTCAGCGGCTCGTCGAGGAGCACGCGCACACGCAGGAGTCCATCGCAACCCGCCTGGGCAAGGACCGCTCGACGATTGCGAACGCGATGCGACTGCTCAAGCTGCCGCCCGAGGTGATCGAGCTCGTGCAGACCGGCCGCCTGACCGAGGGACACGGCCGGGCGATCCTCGGCGCCCCCGACGTGCAAACGATGCTCAGGCTCGCCCGCGCGGCGGCCGAGCAGCGCATGAGCGTGCGGGAGACGGAGCGGCGCTCCCGCGCGGCGGCGAAACGAAGCCGTGGGGTCAAGGACAAGCCTCCGGCGCGCAGCGCCAACGTGCGCGACCTCGAGGTGCGCCTGTCGCGCTCGCTCGGGACGCCGGTTCGTGTCGTCGACAAGAAGGGCAAGGGCCGCCTCGAGGTGGCCTACTCGAGCTACGACGAGCTCGACCGGCTCATCGCGCGGCTCACCTGACGGCGAGCGCGTCGGCGGCGCGAACGGTGTTGTCGAGGAGCATCGCGATCGTCATCGGGCCCACGCCTCCGGGCACCGGCGTGATGGCCGACGCCCGTTCTGCCGCGTCCTCGTACACGACGTCACCGCAGAGCTGACCGCCATCATCGCGGTTGATGCCCACGTCGATGACGACCGCGCCGGGCTTGACCCAGTCGCCGCGGACGAGCCCGGCGCGACCGACGGCGGCGACGAGCACGTCGGCCTCGCGCGACAGCCCCGCGAGGTCGACGGTGCGCGAGTGGGCCATCGTCACAGTCGCGTGCTGAGCGAGGAGCATCAGCGCGAGGGGCTTGCCCACGAGGTTACTGCGCCCGATCACGACTGCCCGCTTCCCCTTCAGCTCGAGCCCAGCCTCGGCGATCAAGCGCATGCACCCGCTGGGTGTGCAGGGCCTGAGGCCGGGTCGATCGGCCAGCAGCAGCCCCGCATTGTGGGGATGAAGCCCGTCCACGTCCTTGCCCGGGTCGAGCGTATCGACCACGGCGGCGGCGTCGAGGTGGGGCGGCAGGGGCAGCTGCACGAGGATGCCGTCGACGGTCTCGTCCTCGTTGAGGCGCCGCACCAGGGCGATCAGCGCTTGCTGGCTCGTGTCCGCTGGGAGCCGGTGGACCGCCCCGCGGATCCCCGCCTTGGCCGCGGCGCGCTCCTTGTTGCGTACGTACACCTGGGAGGCCGGGTCGTCGCCGACCAGGACCACCTCGAGCCCGGGCGCTCGCCCGTACTGCGCGGCGTGGGCCTCGGCGCGGACGCGCACCTCCTCGCGCACGGCCGCGGCGATCGCCTTGCCATCGATGTTCCTGGCCCCCATCGGTCCTCCTCGCGCTCTGCCGTGGTGTCACTATCAGCCCCTGGACGCCCTGTGAAGGGATGCCGGGCCCTGGGACGCCGTGCTACATAGCCCGACCATGTTCCAGGCCGTTTCCCCCAACGCAGCGTTCCCGGAGCTCGACGAGCGGTGGCTCTCGTTCTGGGAGGAGAACCGAATCTTCGAGAAGACCCACGAGGGCCGAACCGACCGCCCGCTGTTCGTGTTCTACGAGGGGCCGCCCACCGCCAACGGCATGCCCCACGCGGGCCACGTCCTCACGCGCGTCATGAAGGACGTCTTCCTGCGCTACCGCACCATGTGTGGCGACTACGTGCCGCGCCGAGCCGGCTGGGACACGCACGGGCTCCCGGTGGAGGTGGAGGTCGAGAAGGCGCTCGGCATACACGGGCGCGAGGAGATCGAGAGATACGGCGTGGAGGCCTTCACCCGCCGATGCGTCGAGTCCGTCTTCCGCTACATCGAAGAGTGGCGCCGAATGACGCGCCGCATCGCCTTCTGGGTGGACCTCGATTCCGCCTACGTGACTTTTCACCGGAGCTACGTGGAGAGCGTCTGGTGGGCCCTCGGGCGGCTCTTCGAGGAGGGCCTGCTCTATCAGGACTACAAGATCGTCTGGTGGTGGCCCCAGGGCGGGACGGCGCTCTCGTCCGGTGAGGTCGGCCAGGGCTACAAGTCCATCGAGGATCCGTCGGTGGTCGTGCGCTTCCCGGTGGTCGGCGAGGATCGCACGAGCTTCCTCGCCTGGACCACGACGCCGTGGACCCTGCCGTCGAACGTGGCCCTCGCCGTCCATCCCGACGAGGTGTACGTGACAGCGCGCCTCGAGGACGGCGAGCAGGTCGTTCTGGCCAGGGCGCTCGTGGGCGCCCTCCTCGCGGGCCGCGAGTTCGAGGTCGTGGCCGAGCGCTCGGGTCGCGAGCTCGCCGGTGCCCGCTACGAGCCGCCCTTCCGATACGCCGAGCCGGAGGGCGGCGACTCGTTCGTCGTCATCAGCGCCAACTTCGTCACGATGGACACGGGCAGCGGCATGGTGCACATCGCGCCGGCCTTCGGCGAGGACGACTTCAAGGTCTGCCGCGAGACCTCGCTCGGTTTCCTCCAGCTCGTTCGCCCTGACGGAACCTTCGTCGCGGAGGCCACGGACTTCGCCGGTCGCTTCTGCAAGGAGGCGGACCGGGACATCGTCAGGAACCTCCGCCAGCGGGAGCTGCTCTTTTCCGAGGAGGTCTATCGGCACGACTACCCGTTTTGCTGGCGGGCGATGGACGACCCCCTCATCCAATACGCGCGCCGATCGTGGTTCATCCGGACCACACGGGAGATCCACCGCGTCATCGCCAACAACTCGGAGGTCCACTGGGAGCCGGAGAACATCCGAGAGGGGCGCTTCGGGGCCTTCCTGAGGAGCAACGTCGACTGGGCGCTGTCACGCGAGCGGTACTGGGGAACGCCCCTGCCCATCTGGGTGAACGACGTCACCGCGAGAACCGAGGTGGTGACCTCGGTGAACGACATCCTCGCGCGCAACCCTCAGGCCTTCGCGCACTTCGAGGCGGCGCGGGCGCGCGACCCCGAGCTCTCCGAGCACCTCATGGTGCACAAGCCGTGGATCGACGAGGTGACCTGGACGCGCGAGGGCGAAGACGGCGTCTACCGGCGTGTCCCCGAGGTCATCGATTGTTGGTTCGATTCGGGCTGCATGCCCTTCGCCCAGTGGGGCTACCCGCAGCAGAACCGCGACACGTTTCGAGCACAGCTCCCCGCGGACTTCATCACCGAGGCCGTCGATCAGACGCGCGGGTGGTTCTACTCGCTGATGACGATCAGCACCCTGCTCTTTCCGGACCAGCCCTATCCGCACCCCTTCCGCAACTGCGTCGTGGTCGGGTTCATCACCGACGAGAAGGGCCGCAAGCAATCCAAGCACCTGCAGAACTACACGGACCCGATGGAGCTCATCGCCGGGCAGGGCGCCGATGCCGTGCGCTGGTCGCTCTACTCCACCTGCATCCCGGGACAGAACACGCGCTTCTTCCCCGCCGCAGCGACAGAGGCCCTGCGCGACTTTCTCCTGAAGATCTGGAACGTCTACAGCTTCTTCGTCACCTACGCGAACATCGACGGCTGGTCGCCCGCCGCCGCGGCCCCGGAGCTTCGGGAACGTCCCGACCTCGACCGCTGGCTCCTGGCCGAGCTCGACTCGACCACGAGGGCGGTGCGCGAGGCCCTCGATTCTTACCGCAGTCACCTCGCTGCGCGGGCCCTCGCAGCGTTCGTCGAGTCGCTCAGCAACTGGTACGTCCGCCGCAGCCGTTCGCGCTTCTGGGCCAAGGGCGACTCACCGGACAAGCGCGCCGCCTTCGCCACGCTTCACGAGACCTTGTCGGACCTGTCCCTCCTGCTCGCCCCCTTCACGCCCGTCCTCGCCGAGGCCATGTTCCAGAACCTGGTTCGGAGCGTCGACGACGCCGCCCCCGAGTCGGTCCACCTCGCGCCCTACCCCGAGGCCTGCGAGGCGCGGGTCGATCCGCAGCTCATCGAGGACATGGCGGCCGCCCGCAGGGTCGTGACCCTGGGGCAGCGGGTACGCGCCGAGCGCAAGCTCAAGGTGCGGCAGCCGCTCGCCGAAGCGATCGCCGTAGTCACCTCGGACGCTGAGCGCGCGGCGATCGAGCTGTGCGGCGCTGCGATCCGGGAGGAGCTCAACGTCCACACCCTCTCGTTCACGACCGACCCTGGCCGCTACGTCGAGATCTCGCTCGTTCCCAACTTCCGCCTCCTCGGCCCTCGGCTCGGCAAGCGCATGCCCGCCGTGAAGAAGGCCCTGAGCGAGGCCGACGGCTCGGCGCTCCAAGCCGAGCTCGACCGCGAGGGCTCGATCCGGCTCGAGCTGCCGGACGGTCCCGTCGAGCTCGGGCCAGACGAGATCGAAGTCCGCCTGGCCGCTCGGGCGAGCTTCGCCGCCGCGGCCGGCGGTGGCCACGTGGTCGTGCTCGACACGCGCATCACCGAGGAGCTGCGTCGCGAGGGTCTCGCGCGCGAGGTGATCAATCGCATCCAGCGCGCGCGCAAGGCCATGGACCTCGACTACGAAGCCCGCATCGACGTGCGATACGAAGTCGGCGATGAGCTCGGCGGCGCGGTCTTGGCGTTTGCCGGCCGCATCGCCGAGGAGACGCTCGCCCTGACTCTCGAGCCGCGCGGAGACATCACACCCGAAGGCACGCGCCACGAGACCGACGTCGAGGGCAGCGCCATGATCTTCTGGGTGGAGCTGAGCGGCTGAGCGCCTTCACGCAGGTGCGGGAGTCAGAAGTCTCGTCGTGCGCCGCTGGAGCACGACCCATAGGACCCCGCACACGGCAACGACGGCCACGCCGATGAGCTGCGAGGTCGACAAGCCGAGGAGCCCCCCGCGGTCGTCCGCGCGCACATATTCGAGCCCGAAGCGCAGCACCGCGTAGGACATGAGGAAGGCGAGGAAGACCTGCCCGTCGAAGCGCTTGCGTCCGTGCAGCAACAACATGAGCGCTGCGGCGATGGTCAGGCAGCCGAGCGCCTCGTAGAGCTGGGCGGGATGCACCGGAAACGACGCGAGCTCAGGCCCCGCGAGCTCATGGGCCCGCCATTGGGCTTCGCTCGCAGGCGACCACTCGGGGAAGCTCACGCCGAGCCACCCGTCGGTGCGCGTCCCGAAGCAGCAGCCGCCGAGGAAGCAGCCCATGCGGCCCCAGAACAGGCCGATCGGGATCACCATGCCGGCCATGTCCGTCGCCTTGAGGAGCGGGAAGCGCTCACGGTACAGGAACCACAGGGCATATGCGGAGGCAACGACGAGACCGCCGTAGTACGTCAGGCCACCGCGCCAGAAGGCGGCCCAGGCGAAGCAGTCCGACTCGGCGGGACGGCATAGGCCCGCGGCCGCATCCCAGCGGCCCGCGATCTCGGTGCACTGACCCTGGGTCACGTGCCACTCCACCTGCGCCGGATCGGTGCACAGGTGCACGTAGTCCCAGAAGTACCCGTCGGCCACCACGTGAAGGATCCGCGCCCCGGCGACACCAGCGATGAGGCAGAAGAGGCCGAGATCGATCACCGTGTCGTGATCGAGCGCAGAGCGCTTCGCCCAGCGCGACCCGAGCCAGGTCGCCAAAGCGAAGCCGATGATGAGCAGCGTGAAATAGGAAGGGATCGGCTGCTCGAAGATCTCCGCGAGCCTGGGGTGCATCAGGCCCCGTCCTGCGCCACAGGCGCGCGCTCCGCCTTGCCCTCCCTGAACCCGTCGAGCACGAGCAGCACGACGCCCACCGTGATGCCGCAGTCGGCGACGTTGAACGTCGGATATTCCCAGGCGTCCTGCCAGTGGAAGTAGATGAAGTCGACGACATAACCGTAGCGGATCCGGTCGACCAGGTTGCCGACGGCACCCGAGACGATCAGCGGAACGCTGTAGGCGAACAACACACGGCCCCGGCCCCGCACGAACATGACGAGGAGGGCGATGCTGGCGAGCGTTGCGGCGATCCCGAAGACGGCCTTGCGCGCATTCGGAGAGGCACCTCGCATGAGGCCGAACGCGGCGCCGCAGTTCTCCGCATAGCGAAGCTCGAGGTAGCCTTCGATGAGCACGACGGGCTCGGCGCGCAGGCGCTGCATGGTGCCGGGCTCGCAGAGAGGTGGAGCGTCGTTGGTCCGCTCGATGGCGAGCGCACCCTCCGCCCACGCCTTGCTGGCGAGGTCGGCGGCCGTCAGGCCGATCGTCGCCAGCAGACACAGCCCGACGGCCAGCCGGGACCGGGGCACGGAGGGGGGCGTCGCCCTCGCTTTCTTCTCGGCGCTCATGGGGACTCCACCGGCGTGCTGGCCGCCTTGGGCCTGGAACGCACCAGGTCGACGACGAGGAGGATCAGACCCGCGGTGATGTAGATGTCCGCCACGTTGAAGGTGGCCCAGTCGAACACGTCGTCGTAGTAGAGATGGAGGAAGTCGATGACCTCGCCGTAGAGGACGCGGTCGATGAGGTTGCCGAGGGCGCCCGAGAGCAGGAGAAGGAGCGCGAGGCGCAGGATGCGCTGCGATGCGGTCGCCTTGCGGTAGAGGTGAACGATGAGCGCCCCGGCGGCCAATGTGGCGACCACGAAGAAGATCCGGCGAATGCTTGGGTCGAGGTTCTCGCCGAGGCTGAAGAAGGCCCCCCGATTGCGGGCGTAGTGCAGCGTGAAGAAGCCGTCGATGACCGGGATCATGCCCCGCGGAGCGAGGCTCGTCTCCACGATCTGCTTGGTGACCTGATCGACGATGGCCGCGACCGGTACGAACACGGCGAGTGTGATCCAGCGACGATCCATCACCGGGTGCGCTGGACCACGTGGTAGCCGAAGGGCGTCTCGAACACGTCGCTCGTCTCGCCGACCGCGAGCCCGAAGGCAACACGTTCGAAGGTGGGGTGCATTCGCCCTCGACCGAAGGTGCCCAGATCCCCTCCGCGCGGGCCCGAGCCCGGGTCCTCGCTGAATTCGCGGGCGAGCGCCCCGAAGTCCGCACCCGGCGCGCGCGCGCGCCCGGCCACATCGCGTGCGCGTGCTTCGGCCTCTTGCTTCGTGCGGGTCACCTGGTCGCTCGCTCGCACGGCGCCGGTGTACTGGATGAGGACGTGGCTCGCCGACACGACGTCACCGGTGGGCTGCGCGGGCGCCGGGAGGGCCACGGGGCGGGAAGGACGGGGCGGTGCTTCGGGCTCGGCCGCCACATCGCCTTCGGCACGGGTGAGCGGAACCAACTCGCTCGGCTGAGCGAGTTGGTCGTCCGAGGGCTCCCGGGCGGTGAAGGCCGGGCAGCCCAGG
>Ga0214473_10008787_pt1 | contig 11942 bp, 10 predicted proteins | sample RVTome_7_FD_203509 | JGI IMG/M metagenome (GOLD analysis project Ga0214473, IMG submission 203509) | Soil microbial communities from uranium-contaminated site in the Upper Colorado River Basin, Wyoming, United States - RVT98D197 | ecosystem: Environmental > Terrestrial > Soil > Contaminated >...
GGCGTAACCGTTAAACCCGGATTCCGCAGTTGAAAGTTAATGCACGGAGCGAGGCGCGAGCCTTCCGTAGCGAAGGCAATGGAGTTCTGCCTCTAACAGCGTTGAGACCACCGGTGCCGCGAGTGGAATCCGTAATCTGCTTGCCACAGATTGCCAAGCACCAAAAAGGACTTTGACCCTGCGGATCTGGGTGCTTTCGCTACTCCAGTCTCACACCTCGCTCAGAAGAGATTGTTACTTCAACTGCGGAATCCAGGTTAAACGTAGTGCTGGATTCTTTGCAGACTCGGCGGGAAGAACAAATCTTCGGCCTTCGGCTTTTTCTTTATCATCCCCTGCTCGTATTCGTAGCGAATCACCGCCTCTAAAGCCTTGCGGTTGTCTTCCAGGTTGTACGGCCAGGGATCGGCACCGAAGATCGCTCTTTGCTCATCGAGCAAATCCTTGACCCAGACCAGGGCGAAGCTGCGTGGGTCTTTCATGCGCTCGTAGCAAAGTTCCTTGGCGCGCTCAAACGCCCGGACCAGGCTGAGCGCCGCCCAGGGATGTTTTTCTAGAATTTCATTCTTGATCACCACCGTGTGCATAATCGGAAAGTGGCCGCCGTTTTTGTAGTACTCGATTTCCGCTTTCTTCGGGTCGGCAAAGAGCAGCGCGGCTTTGGGCGAGCCATTTCGGATGGACGGCAGGGTTTCCGGGTAAAGTGCGGCTTCCAGTTCGCCATCGACGAGCATCTGATCGATGTTCTTTCCTTGCGCCACCCGTTTGACGTTCATCCACTTCGCCGGCTCGAAGGGAATGTCTTCTTCCTCCTGGCACCACCACTCGATCGACTTGAGATCGACGCCGTAATGGTCTTGCAGGATGCCGCGCATCCAGAGACCGGCGGAGTTTTGCAACGTGTCCAAGCCGACCCGCTTGCCATTTAAATCGGAAGGTTTCTCGATGCCGCAGCCGGTTCGCTTGACCATGTAGGAATGGCGGAAGCGGCGGTGGGGAAAAACCGGGATGGCGTTGTAGCCGCAGCCTTGGTCCCGTGAAACGAGATAGCCGACCAGTGACAGTTCGCAGACGTCGAACTCTTGATGGCGCAGCATGCGTCCATGTCGCTCAGGGGAAGGCATCGTAAGCACGTTAAGCTCGATGCCCTGGGGCTGGATCTCGCCGTTGATCAACGGGCGGAGAAAATCGTAGTCGCCGCAGGCAAGTGTGAGCTTAAGCTCGGACATCTACTCTCCTTTGACATGCTGGCGGTATAACTCGGGGGTATCGATATCGACCGCGATCCCTGGGTCGTCGGTTTCGATCTCCAAAGTTTCGTCCCGGTGCGCGTTGACGACAGCCTTCGCCCCCTGATTCAGCGGCGCATTGAGAAGCTCGGCGAACAACGCGCGCGAAAAAATCACCGGGTGGCCCCGTTTGCCCTGGCAACGCGGCACGACGATGAGCTTGTTGGATTCGTAGAAACGCTCGATCATCATGTCCACCAACGTCGAGCTGATATAGGGGTGATCCACCAGATGCACCAGCATGCCATCGCACTCTCGGTCCGATTGGAGCCGTCGCACCGCCGTCTGCAACGATGATAGCTGCCCGCTCTTATAATCCGCATTGACGAGGAAGGCGACCGCCAGATGCTCCAACCGCCGCTTCAGCGTTTCCGCATCATGGCCCAAGACGACGATAATTTTGCCGACGCGCGTGCGGGCGAGCGCACCGACGATTTTCTCGATGAAGGTCTCGCCGTCGACGGGTAGCAGCGCCTTGGGCCGTCCCATGCGGCTCGATTCACCGGCGGACAGAATGACCGCTATGATCATTTCACATACCAGAAGTCAGAGGTCGGAGGTCGGAACTCAGCCGCTCCCTTCTGATTCTGCTGAAAAACCCTCAGTTCATCCTTCGAGAACCTCAGGACGAACGGAGGAGCCGGTGTAATCATTGGAGATTTTCCGTTCATGCTGAGCCTCGTCGAAGCATTCATAGGGTTTTTCAGCAGAATCCCTTCTGATGTCTGACCTCTGTCTTCTGCTTTCTGATTTCCGAGGTCTGACCTCTGTTTCTCCGAACTACCTGTAAACCTTGTCGATGAATCCGCTCTTCTCCAGTTCCCGCACGATACTGTCGTCGACGATGTCCTCGACTCGCAGCGTCGCGCCCGGTTTTCGCGCCAGCGCTTCTTTGATCTGAACTTCCATGCCTTCGTGCGTCACGAGCGGCACGCGGTCATACAGCTTCGCCACGGCGACATAGGCCGATTCCAAATAGGCGGGGTTGTTCTGCCGGTTGTACTTGGCGATGATTTTCTTACTTTCTTCTTTGCGGGTTTTGAAAAAATGGGTTGACTCGATCAACGCCATGAGGACCCGCTTCACGGTCTCTCTCCGGCTCGATAAGAACGACTTGGTGGTCGTGGCGCAAATGAAGGGAAAGTCGAATCGCTTTTGGAAATCGGCGGTGCTGATCATGACTCGGTGCGGCATGCCCTGGGCCAGTTGAATGATCCCCGGCGGAGACGGAAAGCCGGCGATCCGGCCGCCGCGAAAGGCCCCGGCCCTTTCGGGCGCCCCGCCCACCTGCAAGATCGGCACGTCCTTGCCGGGTTCCAAGCCGAGCGCTTTGATCAAAACCCGAGCCGCCACATCCGACGCGCTGCCGATGCGGCTGATGCCGATATTTTTTCCCCTTAAGTCCTCCGCCGTTTTGATCGATTCCTGCACCACCAGCTCATAGGGCAGCGTATTGAGCATGCACGCCACCATGACCAGATTCGCCCCTCCCACCACGGCGCTGGCCACGCCCCCTCCCGACGCGTTGCCGATCGGGATGTCTCCGGCAATGATGCTCGATACGGCGGTGGTCGTGCTCGGAATATAGATAAGCTCGCTGTCCAGGCCGTGCTTCTTAAATAGACCCACCTCCTGCGCGGTATACCAAACCGCATTGCTGGCATCGACCGAGCTGTAGTCGAGCTTGATCCGCTCTTGGGCGGACGCAGCGCCGCAATACCCAATGGTCACGGCCATCAAGATCGCCATGGTTCGTGAAACGTTCGTCATATTCCCTCCCGCCATCAGTGCTTCATGCGATTCGAATGAGTCTATGCACAGTGGTTTCTATCCTTAGTTAACCGATCTTGCGCAATTGTGCCAGAGATCCGAGAAACCAGTGATCAGTCGTTTCAATTTTGGTCGGGAAGCGCGAGACAATCGCCCGGCGGCAGCTCAACCCAGACAGATTGGCCGCGCCGGACCTGGAAAGTGTGAGGTTGGTGAGTTTGTAACACGACCTTGCCGATCTCGACGCTACAGTCGACATACTCCCCGAGAAACATGGCGGCGGCAATCTTGCCTTCGACCAGATTACCTCCGTGAGCGGGCTGATGATGATGTAAAATGAGGCTCTCCGGCCGGACCACCACGACAACGTTCTCGCCGGTTTTGAGACCGTTCATCAGGCTGCAGGAAAGTTGGCCGATTTCAGTTGATACGGTGCCGAGATTTTCCCCCGCTTGATTGACGATCTGGCCGGAAATCTGATTGGTGGAGCCGATGAACTGTGCGACAAATTGGGTCTTCGGGTGCATGTAGATATCGCGCGGCCCGCCTTCTTGCACGATCACCCCTGAACTCATCACCGCGATCGTGTTGGACATCGACAGGGCTTCGATTTGATCGTGGGTGACATAGAGCGTCGTAATCCGCAACCGGCGCTGCAGCTCGCGCAACTCAAAACGCATGCGCTCGCGCAGTTTGGCGTCGAGATTGCTGAGCGGCTCATCGAGCAGGAGCACCTGGGGACGGCGCACCAGCGCGCGCGCCAACGCGAGCCGTTGCTGCTGGCCGCCGGAAAGCTGGGTAGCCATCCGATCCTCCAAACCGCCCATCTCTACCTGTCCCAGCGCCTCGCTGACGCGCTTGCGGATTTCGTCATTGCTGATCTTCTCTTTAGAAACGCGCAGAGGAAACGCGACATTTTCGAGCACCGTCAGGTGCGGCCAAATCGCGTAGCTCTGAAAGACCATGCCGATGGCTCTTCGATAAGGGGGCACGAATGCACCGCTGGCGGATGAAAAGACCGCTGTGCCGGAAACGTTGATCTCGCCGGCGTCGGGTTTTTCCAATCCGGCGATGCAGCGGAGCGTCGTCGTCTTGCCGCACCCGGACGGTCCGAGCAAGGTATAGAAGCGCCCTTCCTCGACTTTGAACGATATACGATCTACCGCATTGACTCGCCCGCCGCTGCCGTCGGCAAACGTTTTAACCAGTCCTGTGACCTCAATCACCGCTCAATCCCGCCCGCGTCCTTAAGATTAAGTTTGAATACCGACGCGACCCGACACCTTGTAAAACACGGCGACGATCCCCAAAAGAACCGCAATCATACAGATACCTATCGCCGCGACCACCGTCACTTGGCCTTGTTCGAACATCGTAAACAACAATATCGACAGGACACGACTTTCGCCAGTGGCAAGAAGCACCGAGGTCGAGAACTCCCGGAAAGAGACAATGCAAATATAAATCCAGCCGGCGACAAACCCCGGTCGAAGCAACGGCAACGTAACCCGTCTAAAGGTCTCCCACCATGACGCTCCCGATGTCGCCGCCGCCTCTTCTAGTTCACTGTGGATTTGCAGGATCGATCCTGACGCCGCCCTCATACCGTACGGGATATAACGCGTAAGGTAGGCGATCAATAACACCCAAATGGTGCCGTAGATGGGGATAGGGAAAGCCACGTAAAGAAGAATCAACGCCATACCGAGCACGATGCCTGGTACGGTGATCGGGACGAAAGCCAAAAAGTCGAGTATCCACGATCCCGGCAGCCGGCTTTTGTAGACGATCCACGCGATGACCGAAGTCAGCAACATCGCGGCCGTTGCGGTCATGAGCGCCAGGATGATGCTGTTTTTCATGGCATCCCAGAACGGCCGAAATCCGTTGAGGTAACGATAGTTATCCAAACTCAGTTTTTGCAGTGCATCCCAACTCGGCGTGGCGAAGAACGGTAAAAAGGAGGCCCAGAGCAAGACTAAAAAGGGGAGCAGAACGACAAGAAGAAAATAAGTTCCCAAGAATCCTAACCCGACCCAACGCCAGGGACCTAAATCGAACTGCCGGGGCCTGAAGGCTTTTCCGGTTACCGTTTGAAATTTTTTATTTTCGCGGGTCGAGCGCGTGTACAGCCACACACCCAAGGCGCTCAATAGCAACAATCCCACCGCGAGCGCCGCGCCGCGCCCGTAATCCGGAGGGTATTCATTGAACGCAAGATAGATTTCGCTGGTGTAAACGTAGATTCGCGCCGGTATGCCGATAAGCGCCGGGGTTTCAAATGATTCCAGGGTGCGCACGAACAGAATCAGCAGAACCGAGCCGCAGGTCGGCATGAGCAAGCGCAGCGTTACCCGTTTGAGCGTTTGCAGCGTGCCCGCCCCGGACATCATGGCCGACTCTTCCAGAGAGGGGTCCATCGACTTAAAGGCCGCCACCATCATAAGAAAAGCCAGCGGCACCTGCCCCACGGAATGGACCCAAATCATGCCGGGAAGGGAAAAGACATTGAACGGCGGCGACTCTAAACCGAACAGGGCCATGAGCCAGACATTGAGGTAACCAAACTTGGGGCTCAACAGAAAAATCCAGGCGATCGACTCCAGAACGCCCGGCAGGATCAGCGGCACCACGGCGATGGGCACGAAGATCGCCCGCAACGGTGTGTTCGTCCGCTCCGTGAGCCACGCGAGAACCCCTCCAAAAAAAAATCCCAACGCCGCCGAGCCGGAAGCGAATATCAGGGAGTTCATGAAGGTCGAGTAAGTGTACTCGCTGGCGTAGGCGGCGTGGTAGTTTTTGAAGGTAGTAACGAACTCGCGCGGCGCCACCTCCATCTGAAAGCTACCGAGGAGCAGCATGAAAAGCGGCAATACCGCCAAGTAGATTAGCACCCCCGCGCCGACCAGAGGGATCAGGAGTGCTGGATCCCGCAATTGGGGAAAGCTAAACCTGGCGCTCGTTGGAACCGCTACCGTCGTCATAAATCTCTAGGGCCGCTTTGCGCCTGTCTACCGAAGCCGGAAAATTTCCTTCCAAATTTTTTCATATTTAGGAAACTCCTTGAGATCAGACGCGCTGACGAAGTAAATCTTCTCCGTGCGAGTTTTATCCACCGGCTCGACTTTAGGATGGGCCGGAGTTCGCCCGCCTTGCGCCATGACCTTCTGGCCTTCCAGGCTCGCTATCCAACGGGCAAACAATATTGCCGTATTAGGGTGCGGTGCATCCTTAAATATGGCCGTGCCGTTAATCGAAGCTACGCCCTCGGTAAGCATATAGTTCAACGGCGCGCCCTTTTTTATTCGCCTCGGGTAATGGTGGGAATAACAGGTCAGGCAGGCGGCGGCTTGTCCGGCAACCAATAATTCCGCCAGTTGCGAGTGCCCTTTGTGAAATTCGACGTTGTTCACGGCAACCTTTTTCCAGAACGCAATCGCTTTTTCATCGCTCTTGAATTTATATTTGGCGAACGCCAGGAGCATCTCGAGGTCCCTGGGCTCGGCAATCAGGCGATTCTTCCATCTCGGATCGGCGAAATCGTCGAAAGATTTCGGTTCTTCTTCTTTCTTGACCAGATTGGTATTCCAGGCGGCGACAAAAAACTGCAGGTCCGAGGCTGTCCAAAAACTGCCTTTGGCGCCATCGGGATACTCAGCGGCTTCCGGTAATTTGGTCTCTAGTAGTAGCTTTTGGTCATGGGCTTGGACGACGTTTTCCAAGGGTATTTGCAACACATCGCCCAAGGTCCGTCCGCCTCGCGCTTCAGTCACCGCCCGCGCCACCAGCTTATCCGAGGTGGCATCGACGTGATTGATTTTGATTCCGGGAAACTTTTTTTCGAAAACCGGCAGAATCCTTTCCGCGTTGATCTGAGCCAGCGTGCCGTAAAAATTTAACGTCCCGCCCTCCTTGAGCGCCTTTTTATGGATCTCATCAAGACTCTCGGCGCTCAAGGCAGTACCCGTTAGTTGCGCGAAAAACCACACGGCTACACTCAGGGCGGTCAATTTCCTAAATCCATTCATGAGTAATACCTCCTGTAAGAGTTATAGCTAGGCAACGATCTCACCGTCCGCAGGATCACCTACCAACTACCGGTACTTGAGTCAACACGGCTGGCATTTTTCGGACTATCTCAATTTAAAAGTCTCCTTCCAGACCTTTTCGTACCGTTTCCAATCCTTGATCTCGTTTGCCCCGATCGGATAGAGCACTGCCGGTCGAATTTTTTCCACCGGTTGTACTTTGGGATGCGGCGGCAAGCGACCTCCCGCCGCATAAGCCTTTTGCCCCGTTCCGTTTTTGGAGTCAACCCGTTTGACTATTTTCCCCAATGACTACCGAATCTTGAAGATCCCTTTCCAAGTCTTTTCATACTTATTGAACTGCTGGATATCTTCCGGTCCCACGGCATAGATGGTCTTGGGTCGTGTTTTTTCAACCGGGTCGACTTTCGGATGGGCCGGGGTACGCCCACCCTGCGCATAAGCCTTCTGCCCCTCCTCCGAGGCAGCCCACCGTGCCCAGAGCCAGGCCGTATTGGGATGAGGTGCGCCCTTGGCAACCGATGTCGCAACAATGGTTGCTATCCCCTCGGATAACATATACCCGAGCGGCGCACCTTTTTTGATTCGAGGCGGGTAGTGGTGCGAATAACAGGTCACGCACGCCGCCGCCTGGCCCGCCACGAGAAGCTCTGCTAGCTGGGAATGGCCTTTGTGGAACTCGATATTGTTAGCCTGCATTTTTCTGAGAATGGCCACTGCTTTTTCCTGGCTTTTATGCTTCTGCGTCAAAGCAATCAGCAATTCCGCATCTCTGGGTTCCGCGATCAAACGACCTTTCCATTTCGGGTCCGCGAAATCCTCGAACTCCCTGGGCTCTTCGTTTTTCTTGACGTTGTTCGTGTTCCAGGCACCCACAATGAAGATCAAATCAGAGGCAACCCACCCCGAACCTTTCAGGTTACCGGGATAATCTGCCGCTTCCGGCGGAAGATCGCTCACCACGAGTTTCTGCTCTATAACCTGGACGATATTCTCAAGGTTGAACTGAAAGATATCCGCTATTATCCTTCCGCCGCGCGCCTCGGTAATCGCCCGGGCGGCGAGTTTATCCGCCGTAGCATCAATGTGATTTACTTTGATTCCCGGGAAACGCTTCTCGAACACGGGAAGAATCTTCTCCGCGTTGATCTGAGCCAGCGTCCCGTAATAGTTTAAGGTCCCACCCTCTTTCAAAGCCTTCTTGTGGACATCATCAAGGCTCTCGGTCTGCGCGGTTCCCAGGACCGGAATCAAGAGTCCGATGAGAACCAGCCAGAATCCTAAATGTCTAACGTTCATAAACATTGCCTTTCCCTCCTTTGCTTGGTCTTGGCGAGAGGTTCACTACGCCATGGTTATTTTTTGCCGCCCTTCATCGCCGCCTGGAGCTTCGATCTCAGGTCTGGACTCATGCCCAGGAACTCCGCCACCAGTTTGTGAATCTCGTCGCCGGTCAGCGGATCGAATTCGAGCTTCCCCTTATCGGCGTCGGCCAAGAGTTCCTTGTCAGCCATCGCCTTCGCAAAAGCCGTCTCCAACACCGCCGCGCGGTCCGCCGGCACGCCCGGCGGCAGAACATAAGACTTGCCGAAGTCATTGGGCGTGCTCGTGCCGTATTTCATGATCAACCGCTGCTCGTTGGTCTTGGCGATCTGGGGAATGGTCGGCACGTTGGGGATGATCAAATCCTTGATCGGCTTTTCCGACAGTTGCGCCAACACGATCCATTCGCCGTTTTTAACCTTGTCGAACGACGTTACTTTCATTGAAGTCCAGGTGTTAAAGAACCCGTCCACTTCGCCGCTCTCGATCGCCATTCTGACGTTGGCCGTGCCTTTGTAACCGGAGACGACCTTGAGGTTGGCGCCGAGCACGTCGCGCGCCAGGATCGGCGCATGCTCCACCGTCGAGCCGGGGATCGCCCCAATGCTCACCTGCTTGCTCTTTGCACCGATGACGTCGTCGAATTTGGTTACGCCGGTCTTTTTCACGACGATCATCAGATAGGTTTCGCTCACCGGCACCGCCAAGTAGCGAAACTTCGCCATATCGAATTGCACCGCCGGGTTGGCGAAAAGCTGCTCTAGAATGATCGGACCGGAGATGTTGCCGATGATCGTTCCGTCTTTCGGCGCGGCATTGAAGGTGTGGTTGGCCGCTATGATACTGCCGGCGCCGGCCATGTTATCCACGATGACAGCGGGATTGCCGGGAATATACTTGGAGAGATGGCGGCCGATCAGCCTGGAATATTGATCGTACCCGCCCCCCGCCGAAAAGCCCACGACGATGCGGACGGTCTTGCCCCGATAGAAATCCGCGACCGCTTTCTCGTCAAAGCCGGCTTTTGCCGGTTGCGCCGCGTTGACCACGGGGCTCGACACGATCGACGCCAACAAAGCCGCCACCAAAGAAACCACCGCTCGCCGTAATCGCATAGCACCTCCTGGATTCAATCGCTCTGCTTTGAATTCATTGCCAACCGAGTCTCTTACTGCTGACGTTTTGACGACTCGCGCCCTGCCTTCATTCAGCGAGCGCGCCATTGCATTGGCTCAAAGAGCCTCCAACCGTTTCAGCGTCGCCGCATAGTCGGCGACCGCTCTTGTGATCGGGTACTCCGGCTCATAGCCAAGCTGTTCTTTGGCGCGGGAGAAATCGCTCGACAGGCGCGATTGCGGATAAGGCATGGGGTTATCACCCTTTGCCAACTCGATGCGGGGACCGGGAAACGCCTTGCGAATCGCCGCGACGATATCGTCCCCGCTGACCATAACGCCGTTGCCGATGTGAAACAACGTATCTTTGAATTTATCCTTGAGCACCGCCAGGACGGTCCCTTTGGCGGCGTCTTTGCCGTAGAGAATTTCCGCCGGGCCGTAAGGCCAATTGATCGTAGCGGCTTCGCCCTTCACCGCGGCGCGAATCATCTGTTGGATCGCGATCTCGCGGGTGGCTTTGAGCGCCGCCGGCGAAGGGCCGTAAAGCCCGCCCGTGTAGCGCAGGCAGATAAACTCGAAGCCATACCGCTTGGCGTAGGCCCGCCCCATGAATTCGCAACTCGCCTTGGCCGCGGCGTAAACCGACGGCGGATTCATCGGGATGCTCTCGTCGATTTTATCGAGGCCTTCGCCGAGGGAGCCCAGATATACGGTCCCTGAGCTAGGAAAGATCACGCGGCCCACCTTTTCCAAACGCGCCGCCTCAAAGACGTTGACCGTGCCCATGAAATTCAGCCGCACGCCGCTATAAGGCCGCCGCTGAACTTCCTCCCCCAAGAAGGCCGCGAGATGAATGATCCGATCGCAGTCATAATCGCGAATGGCAGAGATCAAAGCCGGCAAGTCCATCATATCGCCGCGGATCAACGTGACCTTGCTGCTGTCAACGCCGACGGCGGTCAGCAGCCGCTCATTGAGCGCTACGTCAAAAACCACCGGCCGCTCGCCGCGCTCCAGCAGCATGCCGACGGCATAAGCGCCCACCAAACCGGTCCCCCCGGTTACCAGAATGCCCTTCTTAGCCATTCGCTCCCCGTGCGCCTTCGGTATAACAAAAGGACCCTTCAGTCAATGAACGCTGACGGCGCATCTGGCCGGGCGGTGTAACTTTCCTGATGGCACAGGCCAAAAGGGCTGATTTCAGCCGTCTAATATGCTATGGGAATGTTAACTTTAGCTTGCGAGGAGGAGTCGAATTATGCGGCGAGTCTATGCGGTTGTTTCGTTGGTCATTTTCATCAGCGCTGTCCTGGTCTTTGCTCTTGATCGAGCGGCGGCGCAGGAAAAAATACGCATCGCCTGGGCCGGAGAGAGCCCGGCGAACAGTCCCATCTGGGTCGTCCAGGAAAAAGGCTTACTTAAGAAGAACGGCCTCATCGGCGAAGTCATCCGGATCACCAACAGCCCGACGGCGTTGCAGGCCCTGCTCGCCGGCGAGTTGGACGTCATCGTGACCTCGGTCACCACCTTGGCCAGCTCCCGGATCGCGGGCGCCGACATTGTCATGATCCTCGGCATGGTGCCAACCTTCGTCGACCACATCATCACCTTGCCGTCCATCACCCGTCCCGAGCAGCTCAAAGGTAAAACGGGCGGAGTCAATCGCCTCGGCAGCACTTCCGATCTCGGACTGCGCCTCGCTTTGAGAAAATTGGGGGTCGATCCTGAAAAGGACGTGAAGGTCATTACCACCGGCGGCAACACGGAACGATTCGCCGCTCTCTCAAAGGGGCTGACGCAGTTCACCATCATGCCCGAGCCGTTCGTGCGCGAGGCGGAAAAACTGGGCTTCAGGGATTTGCTCGACATCGGCTCCCTGAAAATCCCCTTTTGGTGGAATGCCGTGCTTACAAAGGAAACCATCGCCAAGGCAAAACGGCCGACACTGCTAAAGTTCGCCCGCGCGATGGTCGAAGCGGTGCATTCGATCAAGACCGAAAAAGAGAGCACCAAAGCGATCTTCAGCAAGAACCTGCGGCTCACGGATCCCGAAGGATTGGAGCGCGCCTATCGGGCCTACACCGCCGTGTTCCCGGACAATCTCATGCCCACCCCCGACGGCGTCAAAACCATGCTCGATGATCTTGCGATTCGGGATACCAGAGCCGTAGGCGCGAACGCGAACGCCTTCGTCGACCCAAGCTTTATTCGCGAGCTAGAGGCTTCCGGCTTCATCAAGCAGCTCTATCGATAGCCGGCGTTGCGATCTTAGAGTGGCGAACGGGCACCCATGGGTGCCCGCCCAACTTCGCGGGTTTTCAGTCCGACCCAGGGATTTTCCCCGCCCGCGACAAGTCGTTTCCCCGTTTTTGATCCACCCGATGGCAAATAAG
>Ga0214473_10008788_pt1 | contig 11941 bp, 11 predicted proteins | sample RVTome_7_FD_203509 | JGI IMG/M metagenome (GOLD analysis project Ga0214473, IMG submission 203509) | Soil microbial communities from uranium-contaminated site in the Upper Colorado River Basin, Wyoming, United States - RVT98D197 | ecosystem: Environmental > Terrestrial > Soil > Contaminated >...
GAGCCGCCCCGGCCGAATCAAATACGTTATTGTATCCGCTTTCCGGCGAATAAGTTGTCCAGCCCGTCCGATAAACCGTCAGGCTCGGTTGCAAAATGAGACATCTATCTAAAGATAGAGATGCCACTCCCGAAAACACCAAAGAGGAGAAAATTACCGACAGGTGAAATTCGAAAGCCGAAATAAAGAGGCTTTGGATTGACGCATGAAGATATGATTCTCTCAAAAAAAAGGAGAGCGGGATGCACGATAGCAAAACTCAAAAAATGACTCTGGCGATTGAGGACGAGCAGACGGATGCTCAGGAGGATAAATTCCTCACTTTTCCGTTGGCCGATGAGGAATACGGGATCGATATCCGCCACGTAACCGAAATTGTCGGCATTCAGAACATCACCGGGCTGCCCGACGCGCCGCCCTATGTCAGAGGCGTCATTAATCTCCGCGGCAAGGTCATCCCCGTTATCGACGTTCGGCTGCGATTTGCCATGGACGCTCGTGAATACGATGACCGTACCTGCGTGGTGGTGGTCGATATCGACGGCTTGTCGGTCGGATTGATCGTCGATTCCGTATCCGAGGTCCTGGATATACCGGCGGGGAATATCGAGCAAACGCCGAAGGTGAAAAACGGCCAGGCCAGCCCCTTCGTCAAGGGATTGGCCAAGGTGGGCGAGGACGTCAAGATCCTGCTCAATATCCAGTCGCTGATTTACAGCAACGATCTGCAGAACGTGATAACGCAGGCCGAGTGCGAATATCAGAAGGATAATGGCAATTGCGGGTTGAACAATTAAAGATCCGATTGGCCGTTGGATACGAAAAACAAATAAGAACTGATAGCGGCCGGGGCCTTTCTACGGACCGACCGGGTATCGGGAAGTGTGAAGAATCAAGACCGCGGCAATCCTCACGCTAGCCCAGGCATTTTTGACGTTCATGTTTATGCCGCCTTTTCCCGCCTCGGGGCGCCTCTCAATCCCGAGTAAACCCGGCAATATTGGAGATAGACCGGCGGCCCAGCTCAGACAAATGCTGGCCAGATTCAAATTGACTCGAGCCGGCGCCGGTCGAAACAATGAGATCGGAAATCAGGTCAGAGAATCGGCATTGAATCAGCGGCCGCGAGGAGAGGACAGCCTCGGCCGACAGGCAAAATCAAATAAGACAAGTCGAACGGTTGCTCTTCAGGGAGGCGGCTTTAATAAATTCTAATTTTCGGACAAACGGATTCTTAAACGGCGGCATAGAAATTATACGGCCGCCGTTTTCAATACGGCTGTATTATCAGTAGGTATGTAATTCTTTTCCTTCCCCAACAGCGGATATCGCCCGGGGAGATTTTTCCTTTTGTCATTTCGGAGTCAATCCATCAACTTTAGCGCTTCATCAAGAGTCAACAGCTTGGTTTTCAATATCGCCCTGGCCAGATCGATTTTCAGCCCGCCTCGGAGCGGTCTTTTCGCGGTTTGTCCGAGTTCCGCCGTGGTTATCGGCGCGATCAATCCGGCATCCGAGCCGAAATGCCGGGCGGTCTTGACCGCGATATCGTATCTCGAAAGATAGCTCGCCCCTCCGATATGCAGAATTCCCTCGATATTCCCGGTTGCCGCTTCGATCGCGGCGTCCGCAAGATTCCCGGCAAGAACCGGATTGTTGAACTGGTCCGTGACTATTTTGAGTCTCTCGCCCGCTTTGAGTTTGTCGACCAGCCAGGTAATGAAATTCGGACGTATATTTCTGCCTCTGCCGAAAAGAACATTTGTCCTTATGATCAGGTATGAGCGGGGTGATTCCCGAATCAAACGTTCCGATTCCAGTTTCGTCTCTCCGTAATAACCCACCGGATCGGTGGAGTCGGTTTCGGCGTATGGGCCGTTCTCACCGTTGAAAACATAGTCCGTGGAAAACTGCACGATTTTTCCAAACGATATCGCCCGTAGATATTTCGCGACGCCGACATTAAGATCATAAGCAGTCTTTCGATTCTTTTCGCACCCGTCGACGTCGGTATAGGCGGCACAGTTGAAAATTATATCGGGCTGGAAACCGTCTATCAACGTTTTGGCGGAATCGAAATCGGTCAAATCGGATTTTCTATAAATCAAATTGAGATGAAAATCGAACGGGTTATCGGCTATATCTATGGCCTCGACCGTAAATTTATTTCTTAATTTCCCGATTAGGCTTTGTCCCAAGAGGCCGGCGGCGCCGGTCACCAGCACCTTTCTCAACGCCGCTCCTTATAATGAAGATCATAGAATTTCATATATTCGCCGCTCTTGATGTCGCCCCACCATTTTCGGTTATTCAGATACCATTCGATAGTTTCCGCCAGGCCGGCCGAGAAGTCTTTTCGGGGCTGCCAGCCAAGTTCTTTCTTGATTTTGCCGTAGTCGAGAGCGTACCGGCGATCATGCCCGGGGCGATCCTTGACGAATTTGATCAGCTTTTCCGGCTTCCCCAGAATTTGCAGGATTTTCCCGGTGATCTCCAGGTTTGTTCTTTCGTTTCCCCCGCCGATATTGTAGCATTCGCCGTCTTTCCCCCTCTCCAAAACAGCCAGGATTCCCCCGCAATGATCCTCCACATAAAGCCAGTCACGCACGTTTAGACCATCGCCGTAAAGAGGCAATGGTTCGTCGTCTAAGGCCTTGGTCAGGAAAAAGGGGATCAGCTTTTCTGGAAACTGATAAGGACCATAATTGTTGCCGGCCCTGGTGATCACCATCGGCATCCCGAAGGTTTTATGGAAAGCCCGGCACAAAAGATCGGCGGACGCTTTACTGGCGGCGTATGGAGAGTTGGGAGCCATTGCCGAGCTCTCCGAGAAATAACCATCGGGCCCCAGGGAACCATAGACCTCGTCGGTGGACACCTGGAGAAATCTCTTCACCCCTGCTTTGAGAGAATGTTCGAGCAATACCTGCGTCCCGAGGATATTAGTTTTCAGGAAAACGCCGGGATCGTAAAGAGAGCGATCAACGTGCGATTCGGCGGCGAAATTGACGACATAATCGAAACCGTTTTTGAAGATATTACCCACGTCCACCGGGTCGCCGATATCGCCCCTGACGAAATCATAACGGGATGATTCGGCGATATCCTCCAGGTTGGCAAGGTTGCCGGCATAGGTCAGCTTATCGAGATTTATGATCTGCCAGTCCGGCCTTTCTTTTAGAAGAAAATGAACGAAATTGGAGCCGATAAATCCCGCCCCGCCGGTGACCAGAATTCTCATGCCCGGTTAACCGTCCTTTCGCGACCAATCGTATGGAATCTGATCGGTGTGAGCGTCCAGCCGGTACTCGTCGGGGTTCTTATAATTATAAGTCTCGGTGGGCACGTTGATCATGACGGCTTCATCGATGGAAATGGCTTTGAATCCATGATAAACCATGGGAGGTATCACCACCAGTACGGGATTATGCTCGCCGAGGAAAAATTCGTTGATAAGTCCCTTCGTCGGCGATCCGTCTCGAGGGTCATACAAAACCAGTTTGGTCATTCCCTTGACGCAGAAAAAGTGATCGGTCTGGATTTTATGATAGTGCCAGGCTTTCACCACCCCGGGATAGGCGGTCGTGAAATAAACCTGTCCGAATTTCCTGAATAGGTCGCTGTCGGAACGGAGAATTTCGCCCAGACGTCCTCTTTCGTCGGCGATTACCCTTACCGGTCTGGCCTCTGCGCCTTCTATCAGTTTCATTCTAACCTTTCCCGGCCGTTATAGCTTGTTCGCGCCGTATTTTCGAACGAAATTAATTGTGTCGTTATACGCCTCGATCGATTCCCCGGCGTCAGCCCAGCCGCCTTTAAGCATGGCGTAGGTCATCAACCCGCGCTCGATATAGGCGTTATTGACGTCTGTAATCTCAAGCTCGCCTCGTCTGGACGGCTTAAGCGTTCTGACAATATCGAAAACCCGGTTATCATACATATAGATACCGATTACCGCCAGGTCGCTTTTGGGATTTTTCGGCTTTTCCACGATATTCAAGACCTTTGCGCCTTTAATCTCCGCGACTCCATACTCGCGGGGATTCTTGACCCTCTTAAGAAATATCTTCGCCCCCTCCGTCTGTTTATTAAAATCGGAGGCCGCCTTTCTGATATTCCGCTCAATAATATTGTCGCCAAGTATGATTACGACCTTATCGCCTTCGGCGAAATATTCGCACAAGCCGACAGCCTCGGCGATACCCCCCTCGCGCGCCTGATAGGTAAAATTCAGATGTCTTAGTCCGAATTCCGTGCCGTTGCCCAATAATTTCAAAAAATCGCCGGCGTTGTTGCCTCCGGTGACGATCATTATCTCTTTTATCCCGGCGTTAACCAGCGTCTGAATGGAATAATAAATCATCGGCTTATCATATATCGGCAAGAGATGCTTATTGGTGATTTTGGTCAGAGGGGATAGCCTCGTACCGAGCCCCCCGGCGAGCACTATACCTTTCATCCGGACTCCTTTCTTGGCGAATTATAATCATAGTTCCCGAACCGGGCAAGGATTTTTAAAATTTCCGAATTGGTCTTTCAGACGGCGCTATCCATTCCCGGCGATGATCGAATATTCCGAAAATATTTCTGGCTTATTCTTCGTGATTTAGGTAATTAGTAAGCCGGAGGTGACGGGGCCGTTATTCACGGGCAAGCTTTCGAAAAACAATGAAACTCGCTGAAATAACCTGCCGTATCGCGTCCGATTCCGATTCTTCCTCCTGGGATGAATATGTCGACGCTCATCCGAGCCGAACATTCGCGCATCGATGGGGCTGGTCTTCGGTTCTGGCCAATTCCTACGGCGTCAAGCCATATTATATCCTTGCGGAGGATAACGGCAAAATAGCGGGAGTTCTGCCGACAGTGCTTATGAAAAGCCCCATCTTCGGTAAATTCCTGATTTCGCTTCCCTGGCTGGATTATGGCGGTTCCCTTGCCTCAGACGATCAGGTCGCAGCAAGTCTCGTCGATTTCGCCGTGGCGATCGCCACCCGAGAAAAATGCAGATTCATGGAGCTGCGTGCCGTAAGCCGAAACCACCCGGCCCTGATAAACACGGATCACAGATTCGCCTTTATGCTCGATCTGACCCCCGGCGAAGAGGCGGTCTGGAAAGCCCTTGACGGCAAGGCCAAGAACCAGGTACGCAAAGCTCTGAAATCGAATCTCGAGGTTCGCATCGGGGGCATCGAAAATCTGGACTCGTTTTACGCCATATTCTCGCGCAACATGCGGGATCTCGGTACGCCTGTCTGGCCAAAAAGGCTCTTCGCGGAGCAATTCAGGTATTTTGAGGACGATACCGAGATCGCCCTGGCATGTCTTTCCGAAAAGCCCGTGGCCGCGGCGCTTCTCATTCATTACGACGACTATTCAACCGTGCCTTCGGCCTCATCGAACAGAAAATATCTAAACCTCAGCCCGAACAATATTTTATACTGGGAAATCATCAGGCATTGCATACGGCGCGGTTCTCGGAGATTCGATTTCGGAAGGAGCTCTCTGGATACCGGCACCTATCGCTTTAAAAACCAGTGGGTGAAAGATCCGACAAGGCAGATATGGCAATATAAACTTATGACCATGGATGATCTTCCGAAACTCGATCCTTCCAACCCCAAATTCCGGCTGGCCATAAGCATTTGGAAAAGACTCCCTCTGCCGATCGCCAACCTGCTGGGTCCGCGAATAGCCACAAAGCTGCCCTGAGAGATGCGCGGTCATTGGCATTTTGTAGGCGCTATCCTCATTCCAGCCTGAAATTATCGATATACAGGTCGAACGATTCAATCGTACCCCCCGCAAAAAGCATAACCTGTTTAATCGCTTTCATATCCGTTCTTCGCGATAGGGGAGCATATTCTATTTCTTCCAGAGGTATTCGGACATGATTGACTCCCGGTCGTATCGTTATTCCTCCGTTGTACCTATCGTCGAATTCCCTGTCATGGTGGACATCATCTATCCGAAGCGTAAGGCTTATCGCTGTTTGAAGGACCGAGAAAATATCAATTGATAGATACCGATATCCACTCCAATCGGGATACGGTTCTACGATTGCAAAGCCCGGATAGGAACCGGGTGAAAAAGCCAATTGCCCGACATGTCTGGATTTATTCTCCCAGGACGACGGCGGAGAGATCGCTCTCAGCGACGCGTTTTGGGTGGAAATGAACTTCATTTCCCACGACGACTCGAAATTCAAGAGAGTCGGAAAGTTTCTGTCCCTATAGAAATAAGCGGCAGTCCAGAGCGCGGTGGGAGTTAAGGCTCCCCCCAGCATGAAGACTGCGGCAATAAGAACAATCATCCTTCCCTTTCTTCCACCTCTTCCCCCGTCCCTGATAATTTTCTTATCGAAAACCATGAATATGAGCAGAAAAGACGCGATTCCGGCCAAATCCCTGAGGATGTCGACCAAATCCGCGTCGCCGTCGCCCGAAATCTGAAAAACCTCAAGAAGAATCCCCAATAAGAGGGCGGCAACAGAAGCGACGATGTAACAATATAACCGTGGTTTCGTTCGATCGGAGAGCGTAAAAAGAAGAATTCCGAGTAATAACAAAGATAATACCCCGAACAACGGCGTATGCCCGGCATTATGAATCTCCCGCCAGAGATAGGTATCGGACGGCAATCTCAGAGTCAGGAGAATCGCAAAAACCGCGGCAACCCCCGCCAGGAGATAAGAAATTCGCAAAGCTCGTTTCATTCTTAACATAATACGCCCAAAAGGCCCTGAAATGCCCCTGAAAAAATCGTTAGCGCGGAAAAACCGCGCCGGGTGTCGACAAAACATAAAAATCGATTGAAGATTTATCGCTAAATCTTAGGGACGTATTGCAATACGCCCCCACTGTGAGTTTTTTTATCAAGGTCGATTGCAAGGCCGAATGCTTCGTCAACAGCCTCACACCGGGAAACCGCGCTAATAAAAAGCGACTTGTCCGTATTTATATTATCGATTTCGCGGGGCTCTCCCGAGACGGCTATCCGATTTTTCACCTTTTAGATTACTTGTCACCGATTGATTCGGAGGCTTATCGGTCGGGCATCGCAAGTTAATCTTACCGTCCTCAATGTCAAAGCCGGTCAAGCCGGCCATCTTATCTCCCGGTTCGATAACAAACCAGATATCCTTTTTTCTGGATAAAAGGATCTTAAAAGGCTTTTATTCGGGTCGAAAATTAGCTATATAACGGCGATTGATTTGATAAAGAATCGTAGTTAAGGAATACCGGGCAAGAAATGACCAAGAAGATAATTCTCGTGGTGGGCGCCAGACCCAATTTCATGAAATCCGCCCCCTTGATGGAGCAGTTGCGGCGCCATAGCGGCAGGTTCACGACCATTCTTATTCACACCGGTCAACATTACAGCTATGAGCTTTCACGGCTATTCTTCGAACAATTGAAAATGGGATCGCCCGATATTTATCTCGGAGTGGGGTCCGGCAGCCACGCCTGGCAGACGGCGCAAATAATGATGAAACTCGAAGAGTTATTTATAAAGGAAAAGCCCGATCTCGTGGTCGTTTTCGGCGACGTCAATTCCACTTTGGCGGCGGCGATCGCGGCCTCGAAATTATGCGTCGATATCGCCCACGTCGAGGCGGGACTGCGCAGTTTCGATAACACCATGCCCGAGGAAATCAATCGGATGGTCACCGACAGGTTATCGAAATATTTATTTGTCACCGAGGATTCCGGGGTACGCAACCTGAAAAACGAGGGGACGCCGGACGAGCGGATCTTTTTTACGGGCAATATCATGATAGACTCCATGATAAATAGCCTCGAATTGGCCGAGAAATCGGATATCCTGGAGAAATTATCGCTTGTGTCCAATGAATACGCGACCCTGACGCTCCATCGTCCGGCCAATGTGGACAATAAATCCATTATTACCGATCTGGTAGAAACGCTTGGCAAGATCGGCAAAAGAGTTCCGATCATATTCCCGTGTCATCCCAGAACTATGGCAAATCTAAGAGAGTTCGACCTGACCGATAGATTCGATCATAAGGGATTGCGCTTGATTGAGCCTCTCGGCTATCTCGAATTCTTGAAATTACTGCAGAATTCCAAATTTGTTCTCACCGATTCGGGAGGAATTCAGGAGGAAACGACCTACATGGGGATCCCCTGCTTTACGCTCAGGAATAACACAGAACGCCCGGTCACGGTTGAGATCGGTACCAATCTCTTAACCGGAATCGATTCCGAGAAAATCCTGAAGGCTGTCGATCATTTGCTGGCGGGAAACCATAAGATCGGGAAAATACCCGATCTATGGGATGGCAGGACGGCCGAGCGGATTGTAAATGTCTTATTAGGTAAATTTGACGTATCATAAAAACCGTCGTCTTGAAAGATCCAAGAAACCGGATTACCATACTATATAAGCTGTTTGCCGGCGCTGTATAGTTCAATGCCTGACCATTCCTGCTTGTAAGGTCGATTGCGGGGCCGAATGCTTTATGCGCCGTCAGGGATCCCTTCCTGACGGAGAAATACCGCTGGAGGCGGGGGGAATCGAATTCGCCTTCGGCGAACAAGCGCCTTGGGGCGAAGCTTCATCCGCCGGAGCCGGACCCCGTCCGAAGATACCTCCGGATAACCATCTACGCGCGTAGGCGAATCCTTGAGCTCCATATGACAAGTTATTTCCGGCGCCTAAAAACCTTAACTATTTCACCATAATAATCGCCGGTTAGATCGGATAGCAAGTGCTCAATATCAACATCTTGACCCAATTTGCTAGTCCAAAACCCAGATTTAAGTTGACGAGCACCATGTGTAGGTCTGCTGTCTTTTCCAAATAAAGCAATTTTCTCGAATCCTTCTTCGAGCTTATCATTTTCACACACTTCGAATCCTAAGCTCTCGAAAGCTTTCTCAAATGATTCAATAGAGGATATTCTAGGTATTCCCTCTGGCCAATAGTATGTTATATCTGGTTTAGGCCACCACCAGACATCATTTTCACCAACTGCCCAAGCTATACAATTATACGATATATCGAAAGGACTAGTTATTCTAAAACTGCCTTTTCTTAACTTTGGAAATGATTGTATAAGGTAATCCTCAACATCCATATCCTCTGGATCGTCCCCATTCTAACCAGTCATCTACCATCTCCCTTATCTTTCCTCGATGGTCAGGCTGTATTGGATTTTCACCAGTTATTGCATGTAGTGCCCAGAACCACTGATTTGGCTCCTTCCTAAGATCATTCAATATTGGCGGAATAGCCGAATGCCCCATCCCGATGATACGCTGATAAGCACGATGCATTGCAATTTCAATTATTGAAGAATGAAAACGCGTATCTCTCTTCCACTCGCTCGCCAAGGAATTGAATCTGGCCTGGTCAATTTCGTCATGTAAAGCAGACTTAAGCTTTCGAACTCTTCTCGGAGTAATATCCGGAATCCCTTCCCGAGAATCCAGGTCCAAAATCCATTGGCCAAGTGCTCGTTGACTCTTTTGAGACGACCGCACATCAAACAAGTTCATACCGCGTAATGGAAAATCTGTCTGTTCGCTGACCAATGCGACCAGCGCTTTATAATCCGAGAATTTTCGCTCTTGGTCAAAAATTATCCGTGCCATGGGTAAGTCGGGGTTGTCCTCAGCTGAATTTCTGTAATGCCGATAGACATTTTGATGAAAATATTGCTGCATTCCCTTATCTTGTTGAACCGTAGCGGCCAGATATTCTGGTGCGTGCCGAAGGTCTTCAACCGTATGGCCCGATGTATCAGTTGTAGGAGTCAAACTAGAAACCTCCAATTAGCTTTATCAATGTGGAATTATTTTCGAGAAATACTGGGTAATTCTCGATGATAGCACCAATCCTATCCCGGTCTATATCCAAGCCGGATAACTCATAATTCTCGTTTACAGTAAGGATTTTATTGCTGAACGAGATTCTTACACTGTTTTTGATTTCCGGTTTAAGATTATGTGTCACAGTAAGTTCACTCAGCGACAGGCCGTCTCCGTTAGGCTTAGTGGCGCTAAGAAGCACTGACGACGGGATAAAACCGAAAGTCTTCTCAAGCTGAAATGGATTTTTTAGCGCCTGTCTAATAATGCGCTCATTAATATCGGAAAGTTGATAGTTGAAATTGATACCGAATAACGTCAACGGTGTATATTTTAGAACTTCCAAATATTTGATCATTGTGTCAATTGGAAATATGCCCTCAAAGCCCTCAATCTCATCTAAAAAGATTTGGAATCTATTAAGCTCCGCGAGGAATTTGATATTGCCATATACTATCTCCGCCAGAATAGGGGTAGTGCGACCAAGTGGTTCGTGGTCTGAACGAAATGAGCAATAATCGCGAAGAAAATCAGGGGTCAGAATTGTCGGGTTAAAACCTCCGATTGCGATTACGCTCTTGTAATTTGCTTTAAATATCACAGGCCTTCCTTAAATTACAAACCTTAATTTGCATTATTTTACAAGAAAACGCAATATTTTGTTTCGCATTTCTACCACAAATAATCGGAACATTATTGATAATCTTTCGAATTTTATTTTGGTTGATCCCTTTCCCCAATAGAAGAGAATGCCACTCTTGCAAGTCTCACAACGACTTACGGCAGCCCAAAACTTACTGGAGGCGGGGGGAATCGAACCCCCGTCCGAAGATTTCTCCGGATAACCATCTACGCGCGTAGGCGAATCTTTGATCTCGGCAAGAAGGCCGCCAATCGTCGGGCTGCCTTCCCGCCCAGCCCCCTTTAGTTTCGCGGCATAATCGGGGACGGTTTATGCCGCTGTCTGTCATCTCCTGGGCGAAACCAGGCGCTACCGAGATATAAAGAGTGACGGCCAGAACAACCAACAACTGTAAAATGTGCTTCATATTATCTTTCCTTGTATTTTTTTTGGGACAGGTCCTTCTATTTATTGGACAATTTGATAATTACGATGACCAGCAGAACCACCACCAGTATGCCAATCACTGTCCAAAGCCACATTCCTCCACCTGCCCATCCACCCATCCAGCCGCCTGCATGATTCATCATAAAGCTCTTTTTGTTGCGCTACGACCGTCTGCTGACCGGTTCATCTTGGCCATTTCACGGCGCAACTCGTAATGCTCTCCCCTATCGTCAATGTCACAGAGTAACACTTTGTGTTCAAAGTGCGCTCCCGCCTGCGCGCTCTCGCCGCCCCCTGCACAGCGGTGGAGAAGGCCGCCTGAATTTTGAAGTGCAACAAGAGGGCGCCCGAGGAGAGGGGGAAGGGCGCCACTTCTTGTTGCTCCGGATACTACGCCCGTCGCTCCTGCCGGGTTCTACTCGTCTTCTTCGTCACAGTTCGGTTCATGGATCTGAATATTGCCGCTGCGGAGGGTGGCTTCTTCTGTCGGGCCACCCGAGATGGAAATGGAGAACCAGTCGTTCCTGCCTGGTTCCCCTGCATCCGTCACGGTGACGATGAAACTGCCGGGCTCATGGTTGATGGTGCCGGAACCGGCGAACATGGCGGTTTGTTCAACTATCAAAAGCGAGGTGAACTCGCGTATGTGCACTCTTGTGCCGCTGGCGTGGTTTTCGTATTGCAACTGGCCCTTTATCCGGCCATCCTTCTTTTGTTGTACATTGAAGCCAAAGCTGGCAAAACCCCCCGCCACGGGGATTGAGCCACCGCCGGTCACCTTGAGCCCGCAGTTATCTCCCGGTCCTTGCTCGCAGTCTGCGGTGGAGACCGTGTCGGTATCCATAGTCACGGCTGCCGTTCGCGCCAAAGCTCTACCGGACAGGCTTACGGCGGTAGTCAGCGTGATGCTCACATACGCGAGAATATTTCCCGCGAACGCCGTTCCGGTCCCGAGCGTCGCGGAGCTGCCGACCTGCCAGAATACATTGCACACCCGTCCGCCATTTATCATAACCACCGACGAGTTAGTGGCGGTCGT
>Ga0214473_10008789_pt1 | contig 11941 bp, 10 predicted proteins | sample RVTome_7_FD_203509 | JGI IMG/M metagenome (GOLD analysis project Ga0214473, IMG submission 203509) | Soil microbial communities from uranium-contaminated site in the Upper Colorado River Basin, Wyoming, United States - RVT98D197 | ecosystem: Environmental > Terrestrial > Soil > Contaminated >...
GATGCCGGAGTTCATGGCCTCGCTGCCGCTTGCGGCAGTGGACGGAACGATGAAGAAACGCCTTTCGGACGCAGACGTGGCGGGCCAGGCGCACATCAAGACCGGGTCGCTTACCGGCGTGCGCTCGATCGCCGGTTACGTGCTCGACGCGCAGGGGCGCCGCCTGGTCGTAGTGTCCATGGTGAACCACCCCAGCGCCGGGAACGCGCAGGCGGCGCAGGATGCCTTGCTGGCGTGGACCTACAACCGCGCGGACGACGCCTGCTGTCGGCGGCGCTGATTCGAGTGACGGCCGCGCGGCGCCGGTGCCCGCCCCGTTTCCAGCCTAAGAGCGCCTAACATGATGAAACGCGCGTGCGGTGCGAGCCAGAATCGTCGATAGCGCGAAGCGAGGTGCAGCCAATACTCGCTGTATTGGCAAGCCTCGTGACAAAGCTAGCGGCGATTCTGGCCGCAACCCCTTGTGGGCTGGCGCGGTTTTGGCCCGCGACTACCGACTCGGTGCGTGTCCATTGCGAGGCTCGACCGTGCCGCTTGTCCCGCGTCGCCAAAACCGTGACAGCGCAGCGTGTGTTTCATCATGTTAGGCGCTCTAAAGCCCCAGCTCGCGCCACAGCGCGTCCACACGCCGCTTCACTTCCTCGCTCATTGCAATCGTCTCGCCCCATTGGCGGTCGGTTTCTCCCGGCCACTTGCGGGTGGCATCGATCCCCATCTTGGAGCCCAGCCCGGGCACCGGGCTCGCGAAATCGAGATAGTCGATCGGCGTGTGATCCGTGATCAGGGTGTCGCGACGCGGGTCGACTCGCGTCGCGAGCGCCCACACCACTTCCTTCCAGTCGCGGACGTTGATGTCGTCATCGGTGACGATGATGAACTTGGTGTACAGGAACTGGCGCAGGAAGCTCCAGATGCCGAACATCACGCGCCGGGCGTGGCCCGGGTACTGTTTTTTCATGCTGACGCACGCAACGCGGTAGGAGCAGCCCTCGGGCGGCAAGTAGAAGTCCGCGATCTCCGGGAACTGGCGCGTGAGCAGCGGCACGAACACCTCGTTCAGCGCCAATCCCAGCACCGCCGGCTCGTCGGGCGGCTTGCCGGTGTAGGTCGAGTGATAAATCGGATCGCGCCGGGTCGTGATCCGATCGATCGTCAAGACTGGAAAACGCACTGGTTCGTTGTAATAGCCGGTGTGGTCGCCGAACGGCCCCTCGAGCGCGGTCTCGCCGGGGTGGATGGAGCCCTCGAGCACGATCTCCGCGCCGGCCGGCACCTGCAGATCGTGGCCGTGGCATTTCACGATTTCGGTTTTCGATCCCCGCAGCAAGCCTGCGAACTGGTACTCGGAGAGCGTGTCAGGCACCGGCGTCACCGCCCCCAGCAGGGTAGCGGGATCGGCCCCCAGCGCCACCGCCACCGGGAATGGCTCGCGCGGGTGCGCCAGGCAATGGTCGCGGTAGTCGAGCGCGCCGCCGCGATGTGCGAGCCAGCGCATGATGACTTTATTGCGGGCGAGCACCTGCTGGCGATAGATGCCGAGGTTCTGGCGGCGCCGGTCGGGCCCGCGCGTCACCGTCAGCCCCCAAGTGATGAGCGGCGCGGCGTCCCCCGGCCAGCAGGTCTGGACCGGTAGCCGCCCGAGGTCCACGTCCGGGCCTTCGAGCACCGCTTCCTGGCAGGGCGCGCGCGTCACTACCCGCGGCTCCATCGAGAGCACGGTCTTCAGCAGCGGCAGCTTCTCCCACGCGTCCTTCCATCCCTTGGGCGGTTCGGGCTCCCTGAGGGTGGCGAGCAGCCGGCCGAGCTCGCGCAGCGCCGCGGCCGGGTCATTCGCATCCACGCCCATGCCGAGCGCGACGCGCTTGACCGTGCCGAACAGGTTGCCGAGCACGGGGATCGTATGCCCCTTCGGCCTCTCGAACAGCAGCGCCGGCCCGCCCGCTTTCAGCACGCGGTCGCAGATCTCGGTCATCTCGAGGCAGGGATCGACCGTCGCGCTCACGCGCTTCAGCTCGCCGCGCGCCTCGAGCCCGGTCAGGAAATCGCGCAGGTCACGGTATTTCATGCGCCAGGCGCCGTCGCTTCAGCGCAGCATGCCGGACTCGAAGCGGAGGTCCAGCGCGAGGCCCGCAAAGATGGCGAGCCCCACCCAGTTGTTGTTGCGGAAAGCGCGGAAACAACGGTTGCGATCGCGGCCGCGGATCAACCAGTACTGGAAGAGGACCAGGCCGGCGGCAACGGCAAGCCCCGCGAAGAAGAGAGAGCCCAGCCGCTGCCAGTGGCCGATCACCGTCATGATGGCAAGAAACAAGGCCTGCGCAACCATGACCCCGGCCACGTCGAAGCGCCCGAGCAGTATCGCGGAGGACTTCAGCCCCAGCTTCAGGTCGTCGTCGCGGTCCACCATCGCGTACTCGGTATCGTAAGCGATGATCCAGAAAAAGGTGGCGCCCATCAGCGCCCAGCCCGCGGCCGCTATGTAGCCCAGCTGCGCCGCGAACGCCATCGGGATCGAAAAGCTGAAGGCCACGCCGAGCCAGGCCTGGGGAAAGACGAAGAAGCGCTTGAGGAAGGGGTAGATCACCGTGATCGCGAGGGCGGCGAAGGACAGCTTCACGGTCATCCAGTTCAGCTGCAGCACCAGAACAAAGGCGATCAGCAGCAGCGCCGCCGCCAGCGCCAGGGCCTCGCGCGGGGACACGATGCCGGCGGCGAGCGGCCGGTCGCGAGTGCGTTCCACATGCGGGTCGAACTTGCGGTCGGCGTAGTCGTTGATCACGCACCCGGCCGAGCGCGTGAGGACCACGCCGAGCAGGAAAATGACCAAGACCTCCAGTTCGGGAACGGCGCGCCGCGCGAGCCACAGGCTCCACAGCGCGGGCCACAGCAGCAGCAGCGCGCCGATCGGCTGATCGAGCCGCATCAGCCGCTCGTAGCCGTCGAGTCGCTCCGCGAAAGTCATGGTCCGGACATCCCCGGCGGGTAAACGGGCCATCAAATCAGTATAGGCGATTTGATGATTCGTGACGTGGCACAGCGTGACGTGGCAAAGCGTGACCTGGTCAGGCGTGACGTGATACAGCGTTCATGCAACCACGCATCACCTTGTCACAGTTCATCATGTCACGATTGATGAAGAACGGTCACCGCTATACTTTGAGATATTCGTGGCGGGCGCCGAGCCAGCGCGCGAGATGGCGGCGTGCTGCGTCCGGCTGGTCGCGCGGCAGGGTGGCGGCCGCCGCGCGCGCCTGCTCGAGCAGGTCGAGGTCGCGGTTCAGATCGGCGAAACGCAACATTGGAATGCCGCTCTGGCGCGCGCCGAGCAGCTCCCCCGGCCCGCGCAGCCGCAGGTCGTGGCGCGCGATCTCGAAACCGTCGCGATGCTCGTAGATGATCTTGAGCCGCTCCCGAGCGGTTGGCGTCAGCGGATTCGCGTAGAGCAGGATGCACACGGCCTCCTCGGTGCCGCGGCCAACCCGCCCGCGCAGCTGATGGAGCTGCGCGAGTCCCATGCGCTCAGCATGCTCGATCACCATCAGCGTCGCATTGGGCACGTCCACGCCCACCTCGATCACCGTGGTGGCGACCAGCAGCTGGATCGCGCCACGCCGGAATGCGTCCATGATCCGCGCCTTCTCATCGCCCTTGAGGCGCCCGTGGATGAGCCCCAGCTTCAGCTCGGGGAAGGTCGCGGTGAGCGCAGCGTGCGTTGCGAGGGCCGTCTTGAGCTGCAATGCTTCGGATTCGTCAATGAGCGGACACACCCAGTAGGCCTGGCTGCCCGCCATGCAAGCGTCGCGCACCCGCCGGATCACCTCCGCGCGCCGCGCCTCCGACACGAGCCGGGTCGCGACCGGCACGCGGCCGGGCGGCAGCTCGTCGATCGTCGAGACGTCGAGATCCGCGTAAAAGCTCATCGCCAGCGTGCGCGGGATGGGCGTGGCGCTCATCATCAGCTGGTGCGGCTGCGCGCCCATGTTGGGGCGGGAGCCCTTCATGCGCAGCGCCAGCCGCTGGTGCACGCCGAAGCGGTGCTGCTCGTCCACGATCGCCAGCGCCAGGTCGGCGAACTCGACCTCCTCCTCGATCAGCGCGTGGGTCCCGACCGCGATCTTCGCCTCGCCCTTCGCCACCGCCGTCAGCGCCGCGCGCTTGTCGCGGCGGGCAAGCCCCCCCGCGAGCCAGGCCACCTTCACCGCCAATGGCGCGAGCCATCCCGCCAGCTTGCGGTAATGCTGCTCGGCGAGAATCTCGGTCGGCGCCATCACCGCCACCTGGCGGCCGTTCTCCACGCACTGGGCCGCCGCCAGCGCCGCGACGACCGTCTTACCGCTGCCGACGTCGCCCTGCAGCAGGCGCTGCATGGGATGGGGGCGCGCGAGGTCGCCCTCGATCTCGCGCCACGCCCGCCGCTGCGCCCGGGTGAGCTCGAAGGGCAGCCGCTGCGTGAGCGCGCGCGTGAGATTGCCGCGCGGCGCGAGCGCAGGGGCGCCCGCAGCCCGGCGCCGCTCTCGGTGCAGGTGCATCGAGAGCTGCTGCGCCAGCAATTCGTCGAACTTCATCCTGCGCCAAGCCGGGTGGCGGCGTTCCTGGAGCGCTTCCTGCGGCACCTGCGGCGGCGGGTTGTGCAGGAGCAATACTGCGTCGCGGAACGGCGGCAGCCCGAGGCGGCCTGTCAATTGCGGCGGCAGCGTGTCCGTGAGGTCGCAGTCAACGAGCGAGTGAGCGATCAACCGCCGTAACGTCTCCTGCGGGAGCCCTGCAGTGGTCGGATAGACCGGTGTCAGCGCCTGCGCAACCGGAGCCTCCCCCTGCAGCACGCGGTACCTCGGGTGCACCATCTCGGGCCCCAGGAAGCCGTGGCGGATCTCGCCGAACGCACGCAGCCGCGCGCCCGCGGCGAGCTGCTTCAGCTGGCTTGGATAGAAGTTGAAGAAACGCAGCGACAGCACGCCGCTGCCATCCTCGATGTGGCAGACCAGCTGGCGCCGCGGGCGGTAGCGGACCTCGGTCTCCACCACGTTGCCCTCGACCAGGACCGGTTGGCCTGGCGGCGCCTCGCTGAGCGAGTAGAGCCGCGTCTCGTCGTCGTAGCGCAGCGGCAGGTGGAGAACCAGGTCGAACTTGCTCGAGATCCCCAGCTTCGCCAGCTTGCCGAGCGTGGCCTTGCTCAGCCCGGCAAGCGAGGATTGAGGATCGAGGATCGAGGACTGAGGATTGAGGACTGAGGATTGAGTCTTTGAATCCAGGTGCTCAGGGCGTGCGGGTCGCCCTAGAGTTTGAGGCTTCACCTTCATCGCTTCTCGATCACCTCAATGCTTCAGCTGCTCAATCCTAACAACTCAATCCTCAATCCTAATAGCTCAATCCTGCAGTACCATGATGGCATCCATTTCCACCAGCGCGCCACGCGGCAGGCTGGCGATGCCGACCGCGGCGCGCGCGGGGTAGGGCGGCGAGAAGTAGGCGGCCATGGTCTCGTTCACCAGCGCAAAGTTGCTGAGATCGGTGAGATAGACGGTGAGCTTCACGACGTCCTTCAGCTCCCCGCCCGCCGCCCGCGCCACCGCCTGCAGGTTCTGGAACACGCGGTGGATCTGCGGACCGACGCCGGCGACCAGCTCCATCGTCGCGGGATCGAGCCCGATCTGGCCGGCGAGATACACCGTGGCGCCGCAGCGCACCGCCTGCGAATAGGTCCCGATCGCCTTCGGCGCAGCTTCGGTATGGATGATTTGCCTGGCCATGCATCCCTCTCCGTCGAAATGGGTGGTGCGTGGGCGACGCCTTATGATGAAGCGCCGTCCGCCTGAATTCAATCAGCTTGGCAGTTTGAGCACGTACTTGGCCAGAATGTTGCGCTGGATCTCGCTCGAGCCGCCGTAGATGGTCGCGGGGCGCGAGTAATAGAAGGGGTTGAGGAAGTCCGTTTCGACGCCGGCGACGTCGTGCACGCCGGCGACGACGCCCTGCTCGGCGCCGGCCTCGATGAGCAGCTCCGTCAGCCGCTGCCAGGTTTCCATGGTCCAGATCTTGAGCATGGACACGTCCTGTCCGAGCGGCTCGCCGCGCTTGACCTGCTCGACGAAGCGGCCGTAGAGCGTCGCCCCGTCTTCGATGTCGAGCTTGAGCGCGGTGAAGCGGTCGACGAAGCCGGGATCGTCGAACAGGCCCTTCGCGCGCGCGACCGCCTCCAGGCGGTTCAGCGCATACTGCGGACGGCGCGGGCTGCCGATGGAGAGCCGCTCGAAACCGAGCAGCGCCTTCGCCACGGTCCAGCCGTCATCGAGCTCCCCCACGAGGTTTCCGCGCGGCACGCGCACGTTGTCGAAGAACACGTGGCAGAACTCCTCGTGGCCGGCAAGGTTGCGGATCGGGCGGAGCGTGATGCCCGGCGACCTCAATTCCACCAGCAGGAAGCTGATGCCTTGCTGCTTCTTCGCGCCCTTGCCGGTGCGCGCGAGCAGATAGATGTGGGTCGCGTCGTCGGCGAGCGAAGTCCAGATCTTCTGGCCGTTGACGACGAAGTGCTCGCCGTCCGGCACGGCGGCGGTCCGCAGGCCCGCCAGGTCGGAGCCCGCGTTGGGCTCGGAGTATCCCTGGCACCAGATGTACTCGCCCGAGAGCGTGCGCGGCAGGTAGTGGTCCTGCTGCGCCGGGGTGCCGAAGCGCATGATGAGGGGGCCGACCTGCGTGATGCCCTGGTCCGGCGGGCGGGCGACGCCGTGGCGCTCCATCTCCTCGAGGTAGACCACCATCTTGCCGGCATCGAGCGCCATGCCGCCGCGCTCGCGCGGCCAGTTGGGGGCGATCCAGCCTTGCTCGTAGAGCTTGCGCCACCAGTCCTTCATCTCGCGCCAGCGCGCGCGGTGCAGGATGTAGCGCAGTTGCGGCGGGTATTCGCGTTCGAAGAAGGCGCGGACTTCCCGCCGGAAGTCCTCGTCGCTCATCGCGTTGTAGTCGCGGTTCGACGCCGAGGGGCTCATATCCGGGCCCCGGGTGCGAGGCGCGCGTAGCGGCGGCGGTGCCAGCTCGCGCCGCCGAGCCACGCCGTCAGCACCAGCGCGCGCTTGAGATAGAGCCCCACGTCGAACTCGTCGGTAAAGCCGATCGCGCCGTGGAACTGGATCGCCTCGCGCGTGATTCTCGTTGCCGCGTCGGCGCAGCGCGCCTTCACGCGGCTCGCCGTTGCCGCCCGCGCGGGGGCGGCGGGACCGCGGTCGAGCACGGCGAGCGCTTCCTCCAGCACCGCCGATGCGAGCTCCCTGTGGATATGGAGGTCCACCGCGCGGTGCTGCAGCGCCTGAAAGGCTCCGATCGGTTTGCCGAACTGCTCGCGCGTCCTGAGGTAGTCGAGGCTCATCTCGAGCGCGCGGTCCATCACGCCGGTGAGTTCCGCGCCGGTGATGGCGCAGCCATGGTCGAACGCCCGGCCGAGCGCCTCGACCGCGGCCGCACCGCTCGCGGCCACGCGCGATTTGGGCACCAGGGCGTCTTCCAGCCTGAGGCTGCCGAATGAACGTCCGTCGGCGAGCGGCTCGAGCTTGAGTTGCGCACCCGCGGCCTCTCGCGGCAGCCACAACAACAAGACGCCCCCTGCACCCCGCGCGGAAACGAGGAAGGCGTCGGCCTGGGCAGCGCCGGCGATGAAACGCTTCACGCCGTTGACCTTGAAGCCGCCTTCAAAGGGCGTGGCCCGCGTCTCGATCGCCGTGCAGTCGAGCCCGCCCGCCTGCTCCTGCCACGCCAGCGCGGGCAGCAATTCGCCCGCAACGAGCCGCGGCAACTGCTCTTCCTTGAGCGCGTCATTCTCCGCCGCAGCCAGCGCAGTCGCCGCCAGCACCGCAGTCGCCGTGAGCGGCTCGGGAACCAGCGCGCGCGCAAGTCCGCGGGCAACGATCGCCATCTCGGCAAGGCCCAGCCCGAGCCCCCCGTAGCGCTCGGGGACGACGATGCCGAGCCAGCCGAGTTCCGCCATTTTTTTCCACACGGCGCGGTCGTATTCGGCGCTCGTGCCGCGCAAGCGGCGCACCCGCGCGAGATCGGTGCCGCGCGTGGCGAAATCGGCCACGCTCTCGGCAAGCAGTTGGCGATGCTCGGCGGCGGCGCCGGAGCCGGCTGGAAGGTTTGGCGTCATCACGCGCCGGTCACCGCCGTCCCGCGGTTACAGGAAGCGCTGGCCGACCCACCACGCAACCGCGGCGATGAAGGCGGAGCAGGGGATCGTCAACACCCACGCCAGCACGAGATTACCTGCAACACCCCAGCGCACCGCCGACACTGACTGCGCCGCCCCCACGCCGACGATGGACCCGGTGATGGTATGGGTAGTCGATACGGGTATGCCCAGCCCGGTGGCGAGGAACAGCGTGGTCGAGCCCGACAGCTCGGCGCACACCGCGTTGTAGGGCTTGAGCTTGGTAATGCGCTGGCCCATGGTCTTGACGATGCGCCAGCCGCCGAACGCGGTGCCAAGCGCGATGACCAGGTAGCAGGAGATGACCACCCACGCGGGGACCGGCTCCGCGGCGCCCGTCATGCCGGCCGCGATCAGCAGCATCCAGATGATGCCGATGGTCTTCTGGGCGTCATTGCCGCCATGGCCAAGACTATAGAGCGAACAGGTGACGAGCTGGGTGCGCCGGCACCACCTGTCGACCCGCGCAGGGGTGACGCGCATGAACAACCACGAGACGGCGAGCAAGAACGTCGCGCCCAGAAAGAATCCCAGCAGCGGGGCAATGATGATGAAGGCGAGCGTCTTGAGCAACCCGGGCGCGATCAGCGCCCACACGCCGGCCTTGGCGACGGCCGCGCCCACCAGGCCTCCGATCAGCGCGTGCGAGGACGAGGACGGGATGCCGTAGTACCACGTGATGATGTTCCACGCGATGGCGCCTACCAGCGCGCCGAATATGATGTAGTGGTCCACTATCCCGGGGTCGATAATGCCCTTGCCTATGGTGGTCGCGACCTTCAGCTGGAACACTAACAAGGCGGCGAAATTGAAGAAGGCGGCCAGCAATACCGCCTGGTGGGGTTTCAATACTCTTGTCGAAACAATCGTCGCGATGGCGTTCGCGGCGTCGTGAAACCCGTTCATGAAGTCGAAGGCGAGCGCGACGAGCACGAGCACGACGACGACAGCCAGGCTGATCTGGACGGTTTCCAATGCGGCGGGGTGCTACGAATGCTCCAGCACAATGCCTTCGACGATGTTCGCCACATCCTCGCAGCGGTCGGTGATGAGCTCGAGCAGCTCGTAGATCGTGCGCAGCTTGATCAGCTGCTTGACGTCGGACTCCTCGCGGAACAGCCGCGACATCGCGGAGCGCATCACCCGGTCGGCGTCCGATTCCAGCCGGTCGATTTCCTCGCAGGTCTTGAGTATCGCCTCCGTGTCGCGCAGGTTGGCGAGCAGGTCGACGGCCACCTTCACCCGATCGCAGGTCATCTGGCAGATCTGGGCAAGCTGCTGCGCCTCGGGGGTGGTGCGCCGGATGTCGTAGAGCACGATTGTCTCGGCCACGTCCTGGATGAGATCCAGGATGTCGTCCATGTTGGTGATGAGCTGGTGGATCTGGTCGCGGTCGAGAGGCGTGATGAACGTCTTGTGCAGCAGCGTGATCGTTTCGTGCGTGATCTTGTCGGCGCCGCGCTCGGCCGTGTCGATGCGCTCGGCATGGGCGGCGAATGTCGCGGGATCGGCCACGAGCTGCACCAGCGCGTGGCTGCCCTCGACGATCAGCGCGGCATGGGCGTTGAACAGCTCGAAGAACCTGCCTTCGCGCGGTATCAGTCTGCTGAACATGGCGTTGTTCTCGTTGTGGTGGCCGCCGCGCCGCTATTTTGCCAGAAGGCCCGCCGTGTTTCCTGGGAATCTCAGAAAATGCCGGGTCGATTCCCGGCGTTTTCGTGGTGGAGACGAGGAGGATCGAACTCCCGACCTTCGCATTGCGAACGCGACGCTCTCCCAGCTGAGCTACGTCCCCACGCCTGTGCTGCGAGGGCCGAATTCTACAACGCCCCGGCGGATCGCGACAATCTCGCGGCGGCACCGAGCGGCAACGGCGCGCGAGCGCGCACACTCGACATCGAGCCGCAATCTCCGCGCCGCGCCCTGACGCAGACCGCGCTACGTTTCCCGCGCTCTCGCGCGATACGCCCACATGATCGTCGCCGCGCCGGCGACGATCATCGGCGACGACAGCCACTGTCCCATCGAAAGCCCCAGCGAGAGCAGCCCTAGGAAGCGGTCGGGTTCGCGCGTGAATTCGACCAGGAAGCGGAGCAGCCCGTAGCCGAGCAGAAACGCCCCCGAGACCGCGCCGCGCGGGCGCGGCCGCTGCGAGAACCACCACAGGACGACGAACAGCAGGACGCCCTCCAGCGCGAACTCATAGAGCTGCGAGGGGTGGCGCGGCACGCCGTCCACGTTCGGGAACACCATCGCCCACGGCACTGCGGCGGGGCGGCCCCACAGCTCCGCGTTGATGAAATTGCCGAGCCGCCCGGTGGCGAGCGCGAGCGGCACCAGCGGCGCGATGAAGTCGGTAACGGCGAGCCAGTCCTGACGCGAACCACACCATGGCGGCGATCACGCCCAGCATCCCGCCGTGAAACGACATGCCGCCCTCCCAGACATAGAAGACGCGCCAGGGCTCGGCGGCGTAGTCGGCGAGCTTGTAGAACAGAACGTAGCCCAGGCGCCCGCCGATGATGGTGCCCAATATCCCGTAGAACAGCGCGTCGTCGAGGTCCTTCGCCGTCCACACGGCCCCGGGCGTGCGCGCGATGCGGTAGCGGCCGGCGGCCCAGATCAGCGCAAAGCCGATGAGGTACATCAGGCCGTACCAGCGCACCGCCAGCGGGCCGACGCTTACTGCGACCGGGTCGAATTGAGGATGGACCAGCATTGGATTGCGCTAATATGGTGCCCTCATTATATAGGCCTCTTCCGGAGTTTCCCCATGCCGTTCAACAAGCGCAGCCAGCTGATCACCCAGGGCGTGCAACGCTCGCCCAACCGCGCGATGCTGCGCGCGGTTGGCTTCAAGGACGCGGACTTCCGGAAGCCGATCATCGGCATCGCCAACGGCTATTCCACGATCACGCCGTGCAATCTCGGTCTCGGCGACCTCACCCGGCGCGCCGAGGCGGCCGCGAAGAGGGCCGGCGCGATGCCGCAGACCTTCGGCACCATCACGGTCTCGGACGGCATCTCGATGGGCACCGAGGGCATGAAATTCTCGCTGGTGTCGCGCGAGGTGATTGCCGACTCGATCGAGACCGCGGTGCAGGCGCAGCGCATGGACGGGCTCATCGCGATCGGCGGCTGCGACAAGAACATGCCGGGGGCGATGATCGCGATCGGCCGCATGAACATCCCCGCGATCTTCGTCTACGGCGGCACCATCAAGCCGGGCCATTACCAGGGCCGCGACTTGACCGTGGTGAGCTCGTTCGAGGCGGTGGGTGAATACACCGCCGGCAAGATCGGCAAGAACGAACTCACCGGGGTGGAGCGCCGCGCCTGTCCCGGCGCCGGCTCCTGCGGCGGCATGTTTACCGCCAACACCATGTCCTCGGCGATCGAAGCGATGGGCATGAGCCTGTCCGGTTCCTCGACCATGGCGGCTGAAGACCGGGAGAAACACGACAGCGCTGCCGAGTCCGCCGAAGTCTTGGTTCACGCCATCAAGAAGGATCTGCTGCCGCGCGCCATTCTGACGCGCAAGAGCTTCGAGAATGCGATCTCGGTGGTCATGGCAGTGGGCGGCTCGACCAACGCCGTGTTGCACCTGCTCGCCATGGCGCACGCTGCGGAGGTGCCGCTCGCACTGGACGATTTCGAGACGATCCGCGGGCGGGTGCCGGTGCTGTGCGATATGAAGCCCTCGGGGCGCTACGTCGCGACCAACCTGCACGAGGCCGGCGG
>Ga0214473_10008790_pt1 | contig 11941 bp, 14 predicted proteins | sample RVTome_7_FD_203509 | JGI IMG/M metagenome (GOLD analysis project Ga0214473, IMG submission 203509) | Soil microbial communities from uranium-contaminated site in the Upper Colorado River Basin, Wyoming, United States - RVT98D197 | ecosystem: Environmental > Terrestrial > Soil > Contaminated >...
CTGCTAGTCGTCGCCGACTTTCAGGATGCGCTCGCCGCCGTCGTAAATGGCCTTCTCCCACCATGGGGCAGCTGCGTAGACCTCCGGCGTCGGGGGTTGCTTCGACTGCACCCGCTTGGTGAAGAGCTTGATGAACGGGGTGACCTCGGGCTGGAACAGCACCGTCGGCGGAACCGAGGTGGCGACGTTGCGCGGCTTGAAGGCGGTCGAAGCGATCCAGTAGATCGGCGACAGAAAGACCAGCGTCACCGCGATGATGGCGAGGATCGCGACGAGACGGCCGAAGCGCTGGTTGCGAGACGTTACGGCAGCCATCTCAGCGCTCCTTCACCTTGTTGAGGTACTTCACGTAGATGTTGGTGATGCAGAGCACGACGATGAGGACGATGTAGGCGAGCGCCGAAGCGCGGCCGGTGTCCCAGCCCTGGAAGGCCATCTGGTAGAGTTTGATGGCGATGGTCTCGACGCTCGCCGTCGACATGATGAAGGGCAGGTCGAAGGCCTTGAATGCCTCCATGGTACGGAAGATCAAGGCAATCAGCAGCAGCGGGGAGACCAGCGGCAGGGTAATGCGCGTAAAGGTGTACCACCAGCTGGCGCGGTCGATGGCGGCGGCCTCGTAGAGGTGCTTGGGGATGGCCGACAGGCCTGCCAGCGACAGCAGCATGACGAACGGCGACCACATCCAGATATCGGTGATGGCGACGGCGAACAGGGCATTGACCCGGTTGCCGAGCCACTCGAACTTGCCGATGCCGAGCGCGTAGTTGATGGGGCCCCAGGACGGGTCGTAGAGCAGTTTCCAGAACAGCCCAACCACGGCCGGCGACAGCATCATGGGCAGCAGCAGGAGCGTGGTGAAGAGGCCCTTGTACTTGAACGGCCGGTTGAGCAGCAGGGCGAGGCCGAAGCCGACGACCATCTGCCCGCCCACCGACACGATCACGTACTGGGCGGTGGTGCTGAAGCTGCGCCAGATGGCGGGATCGGCGAGCAGATCCACGTAGTTCTGGATGCCGATGAACTCGGCCGGCTTGTTGAGGGAGACCCGGTACTCAGTGAACGAGAAGCCGAGCGAATAGATGAGCGGAAAGATGTTGAACACGACCAGGAACCCGATCGTGGGCAATATGAAAGCGTTCCGGATGGCCAGATCGCTCCACCCGCGTGCGGCCGCCCGCGAACCTGAATCAATCGTCGCAAGGACTGCCACAACTACCCCCTGAAAAGTCGAGAACGAGAGATGGACCGGGGACGCGCCCCGGTCCGGGGTTCAGGCGCCGGTCAATTGCCGAGCGTCTTCTTCCAGTCCTCGGCCAGCCCATCGAGGGTGGCCTGGGCCGAGCCTTCACCCGTGGTGATGTAGGGGTGGAGGCGATCGTTCATCTGGAACAGCATGTCGGCAAAGACCGGCACGGCCCAGAAATCCTTCACGATCTTCATGCTGTCGGCGAAGGCGCGGTTGTACGGCGTGGCGTTGAGGAACCCTTCCGAGTTCAGCACCGCGGCCGAGCAGGTGTAGCCGCCCAGATCCGCCCATTTCTGCTGGACATCGTCGCGGATGAACCACTGGAGGAACTTCATCGCCTCCTCCTGGTTCTCAGAATACGAGATGATCGAGATGCCCTGCCCGCCAAGCGCGGCGTGCTGGTTGCCGTTCGGGCCCGGCGGGTTGGCGAAGTAGCCGGTATTGGCGGCGTGCGGGTTGGTGGACTCGTTGGCCAGCGCCGGGAAGAAGGCGAAATAGTTCATCGCCATCGCCACCAGCCCCTCGGTGAAGGCCTGGTTGTTTTCGACGAAGAAGGCCTGCGTCCAGCTCGGCGGCGTGAACGTGTAGAGCTTGCGGTAGGCCTCGAGCGCCTGGACGTTCGACGGCGAGTTGATGATGCCGTCGACCTCGCCGGTCTCGTAATTGCCGAGCTCGCCACCCCAGGTGAAGATGGTCTGCTCGACGCCCATGGCCATGGCGTCGTAGGAGGTCTGGGTGTAGAGCGCGACGCCGTACTTGTTCTCGGCCGGCCGGGTGAAGAACTCGGCGATGTCGGTCAGTTCCTTGTAGTTCTTGGGCACGGCGAGGTCGTAGCCGTACTTGGCCTTGAAGTTGGCCATCTCGGTCGGGTCCTCGAACCAGTCCTTACGGTAGGCCCAGCCGTTGGCATCGCCCTCGAGCGGGATCGACCAGTACTTGCCGTCATACTGCGAGTAGTACTGCAGGGTGGCCGGCACGAAGGACTTGTCGACGCCGTTTTCGGTGATGAAGCTCGACAAGTCGACATAGTGGCCACCGGTCGAAGCGGCGCCGAGCCACTGGCTGTCGCCGACGACCATGTCGTAGGCGTCGCCCTTGGCGTTGAGTTCGGCGAAGGTCTTGGTCTGGAAATCCGACCACGGCGTGGTCTCGACCGTGACCTTGACGCCAGTCTCGGCCTCGTACTCGTTCACCAGTTCCTGCAGGTAGTTGGCCGGATCCCATTCGGCCCAGAATATGGTCAGCTCCTGCGCGAGCACGGACGTGCTCGACGTAAGCATCAGGCCGACACCGGCCAGGATACTCATTGTTGATTTGCGCATTATGGTCCTCCCTCTAGCGCGTAGTACGTAGTCCAACTGCACGGCGTCTCCGCCGCTTTCACCCCACCTCGATGGGGCTTGGTTTTCCTTCGTATCCACGCATCGGAACGGCATTTGGCTCTTTCCCGATGCGGCCGCGAGTTCTGGCTATGCCTGACAGCGGACCGGAGTCACTCCGGCGGCGCCGCTCAGCATGCTGTTAGTCCTTCCGTTGCTCTCCTCTACTCCCGTCTTGCCTTCAGAATTCATCGCTTTTACTGCTCGCGTCAAGCTAACATGCTAGCATTTCTAACCTGATTTCCCGCCTTTCGCCCGTCTCGCCGGCTTGGGCTGCGCCGCCTCGGCGACTGCGGTCCGCACCAGGGCGTGCGCCGTCCATAGCGCAACGCTGCGCGTCTGCTCGAACTCGAGGCCCCACAAATCCTTGAGGACGATCAGCACTTCGAGGCCGTAAACCAGCGACAATGCCTGGGCGAGCCGCTCGAACTGCTTTTTGGGCATGGTCTTGCGCAGCGGCGCGATCGCCAACTGTAGCAACTCGATGCGATGGCCGCGCTTGAACGCGGGTTCTTCGCCGAGGGTCCCAGCCTGACGGCGGGCCCACTGCTCGAGCGAGAGCTTCAGCGCCGCCTTGAAAGTGGATTCGAACTCGACGATGCGCGGCATCGAGGTGCTGAGCAGATCTGCGACGCGCTCCTCCGCGTCCTGGGCCTCCGAGTGCCAGGTGAGGATCGGCCCGAGCCCCTCGTCGACCACAGCGGTGACCAGCGCGGCCTGACTGGGGAAATAGCGATAGGCGGTGGCGCGGGAGACCTCGGCGGCCTCGGCAACGTCGCTCACCGACGGGGTGATGCCCTTCTGCATCAGGGCGGTGGCGGTCTCCAGCATGAGCTTGCGGGTGCGCGCCCGTGCTCCCCGCTGCTTGGCGGCAACCAGACCTTTTTCAGAAAGTGATACTCCCATGCCAATATGATACGCACATCTCAAAACGCTTGGCAATAGCCTGGCGTCCGCCTATAACAACAGGCGAATGTGCCGCTGGAGGGGGCGCGCGTGGGTCGGATTTATGTCGTGGGCACGGCGGACACCAAGGGCGAGGAACTCGTTTTTCTGCGCGACCTGATCCGCGACCTGGGCGGCGCCCCGCTGCTGGTGGATGTGGGGACGCGGACGCCGAACATCAGCGTGGACGTGGCTGCGAGCCAGGTGGCCGAGTACGGCCCCGGCGGCGCCCGGACCATCCTCTCGGGGACTGACCGCGGCGAGGCCATGGCAGCGATGGCCGAAGCTTTCAGCGACTTTTCGGCGAGCCGCGACGACGTGGCGGCAATGATCGGGATCGGCGGCGGCGGCGGCACCTCGATCGTCACGGCCGGGATGCGGCGGCTGCCGATCGGCATCCCCAAGATCATGGTCTCAACGCTCGCCTCGAGCGATGTGACCGCCTATGTGGGCGTCTCGGACATCATCATGATGCCCTCGATCACCGACCTTGCGGGATTGAACCGGATCAGCAGGGTAATCCTTGCCAATGCGGCGCAAGCGATCGTCGCGATGAGCGCCAATCCGCCATCGGTGGCCGGCGACAGGCCGGCGATCGGGCTTACCATGTTCGGGGTGACGACGCCCTGCGTCACCGCCATCGCCGAACGTCTGGGCAAGGATTACGAGACGCTGGTGTTCCACGCTACGGGGACCGGCGGACGGACCATGGAAATGCTGGTGGAGAGCGGGCTCATCGCCGGGGTGATCGACATCACTACCACCGAAGTCGGCGACTACCTCTTTGGCGGCGTGATGCCGGCGGGGCCCGAGCGGCTCGATGCCATCGCGCACAAGCGGGTGCCCTATGTCGGCTCGGTCGGGGCCTGCGACATGATCAATTTCTGGGCGCCGGAGACGGTGCCGGACAAGTACAGGAACCGGTTGCTCTACCGCCACAACGCCAATGTGACGCTGATGCGCACGACCGCCGAGGAGTGCCGCGCCATCGGCGAGTGGATCGGCGGCAAGCTCGATCTCTGCGACGGACGGGTCCGCTTCCTGATCCCTGAGAAGGGGCTCTCATCGCTCGACATCTCGGGCGGACTCTTCTTCGACCCGGGGGCCGACGCGGCGTTGTTCGACGCCATCGAGCGTACGGTCGCCTGGAACGGCGACCGCAAGCTCATCCGCCTGCCGCTACACATCAACGACCCGAAATTCGCCGAAGCCGCAGTGGCGGCCTGGCGTGAAATCGCCAGTTAGGAGCCCTCATGGCCGCAATCGCTCGTGCGCAGATCCTCGCGAAATTCCAGGACATGGTGGCTCGCAGGCAGCCGATCGTCGGCGGCGGCGCAGGCACGGGCCTCTCCGCCAAGTCCGAGGAAGCGGGCGGGATCGACCTCATCATCATCTACAATTCGGGGCGCTACCGCATGGCCGGGCGCGGCTCGGCGGCAGGGCTCCTCGCCTATGGCAACGCCAACGATATCGTCAAGGAGATGGCGCGCGAGGTGCTGCCGGTGGTGAAACACACCCCGGTGCTGGCCGGCGTCAACGGCACTGACCCTTTCATCCTGATGCCGCAGTTCCTGGCCGAGCTCAAGGCCATGGGCTTTTCGGGGGTGCAGAACTTCCCCACGATCGGGCTGTTCGACGGCACCATGCGGCAGAGTTTCGAGGAGACCGGCATGGGCTATGGGCTCGAGGTGGAAATGATCGCGGCGGCTCATGACCTGGACCTGCTGACCACGCCCTATGTGTTCAATCCCGAGGAAGCGCAGGCGATGACCGAGGCCGGGGCGGACATCATTGTCGCGCATATGGGCGTGACGACCGGCGGCGCGATCGGGGCGAAGGCGGCCAAGACGCTGGACCGGTGCGTCGGCGAGATCGATGCGATCGCGGACGCCGCCCGCTCGGTCCGGAGCGACGTGATCGTACTCTGCCATGGCGGACCGATCGCCATGCCGGAGGATGCCAAGTACGTGCTCGCGCGTTCGCCACATTGCCACGGATTTTACGGCGCAAGCTCGATGGAGCGATTGCCGGTAGAGACGGCGATCAAGCGGCAGGTGGAGGACTTCAAGGCGTTGCCGCTGCGCGGTTAGGGGAGGAACGGGTGAGCAAGGAACGCAATTTCGTCTATCCGAAAGATGTCAGCGCCTTCGGGTTCGACTGGGGCCGGCTGGCCCTCACGGTCGCGCCGGAGGTCAACGGAGCGAGGCACTTTTCGGGCGGCGTGGTCGACCTGCCGAGCGGCCAGGGACATACTCGGCACAATCACCCCGGGGCCGAGGAGATCATCTTTGTGATCTCGGGCGAGGGCGAGCAGATGGTCGAGGACGAGAGCGGCAATCCAGTGGTGCAGCAGGTCGAGCCCGGGTGCACGATCTATGTGCCGGAGAGCCGGTTTCACTCGACCGTCAACACCGGTAACGGGCCGATGCAGCTGTTCGTGGTCTATTCGCCCGCGGGGCCAGAGAAGGTGTTGCGCGAGCTGCCTGATTTCAGGCTGGTGCCGCCCGGGCAATAGCGGGGCTGGCCGATCAGTAGACCATGTAGTTGTAGATCAGGAAACGCCGGCATATGCGATCCGGCCGAATTTCATCGCAGGGACTTGGCAACGCCCGCCTTGGTGCAGGCATGCAGCCCCAAGGGCTCACCTATTCTCACCAGCGACGACGACCTCGCCGTCTTCCTTCACGAACCGTCCGATTTGGGGGTTCGGCAAGATCTCGAGCACGACCTCGGACGGACGGCAGAGCCGCGTGCCTTTCGGCGTCACCACGAAGGGCCGGTTGAGCAGGATAGGGTTTGCCTCGATGGCGTCGAGCAACTGCTCGTCGGTCAGAGACGGATCGGTGAGGCCGAGCGCGTCGTAGGGCGTATCCTTCTGCCGCAGCGCCTGGCGGACCGTGAGGCCCGCGTCGGCGATCAGCTTGACCAGTGTCGCACGATCCGGGGGCGTCTTGAGGTATTCGATCACCCGCGGGTCCACCCCGCTCTGGCGGATCATCGCCAGGGTGTTGCGCGAGGTGCCGCAATCGAGGTTGTGGTAGATGGTGACGGTCATTCCGCTGCGCTCCGCACTTCCGCATTGGCCTTCACCGCGGTGCCACCCTCGTACCAGCCCTTGGACCGGTTCACGATCCAGACGACCGAGAGCATCACCGGCACCTCGACGAGTACGCCGACGACCGTGGCCAGCGCCGCGCCGGAGTTGAAGCCGAAGAGGCTGATCGCGGCGGCGACGGCCAGCTCGAAGAAGTTGGAGGCCCCGATCAGCGCCGACGGCCCGGCGACGCAGTGCCGCTCGCCCGAGACCCGATTGAGAAGGTAGGCAAGGCCTGAGTTCAGGTAGACCTGGATCAGGATCGGCACGGCCAGCAACAGGATCACCAGTGGCTGGGCGATGATCTGCTCGCCCTGGAATCCGAACAGCATCACCAGCGTCACCAGCAGCGCCACTATCGATAGCGGCTGCAGCACTTTGAGCAGCCGGTTCATGGCGTCGACGCCGCCATGGGCAAGTAGCCAGCGGCGCAGCACCTGCGCGGCGATCACCGGCACGACGATGTAGAGCCCGACCGAGAGCAGCAGTGTGTCCCACGGCACGGTGATCGCCGACAGCCCGAGCAGCAGCCCGACGATGGGTGCGAACGCAACGATCATGATCGCATCGTTGAGCGCCACCTGACTGAGGGTGAAATGGGGTTCTCCCTTGGTAAGGTTGGACCACACGAACACCATCGCCGTGCAGGGCGCTGCCGCAAGAATGATCAGCCCGGCGATGTAGGAGTCGATTTGCGCCGCCGGCAGGTAGGGGCGAAACAGCCAGCCCACGAACAGCCAGCCGAGCAGCGCCATGGAGAACGGCTTGACCGCCCAGTTGACGAGCAGTGTCACGCCGATCCCACGCCAATAGGTGCCGACTTGCCGCAGCGAAGCGAAGTCGATGCGCACCAGCATCGGAATGATCATCAGCCAGATCAGGGCGGCCATCGGCAGGTTGACCTTGGCCACCTCGAGGCTGCCGATCGCCTGGAACAGGCCGGGAAAGAAATGTCCCGCCGCCACGCCGGCGACGATGCACAGGCCGACCCACAGGGTCAGGTAGCGCTCGAAGATGGACATCAGGCGACCTCGGACTTCGAGCCGGTGGAGCCTTCCATCCCCCCGATGCCCTGAAGCTTCGATGTGAGCGCCATGCGGTCGATGCTGGCGAGCGGCAGGTTGATGAAGGCCGATATGCGATTGCGCAGGTAGCGCATCGCCAGTTCGAAGGCCGCCAGTCTCTCGAACTCGGGCCCCTCGACGGCGGCCGGATCCTCGATGCCCCAGTGGGCCGTCATCGGCTGGCCGGGCCAGACCGGACAGACCTCGCCGGCGGCGTTGTCGCAGACGGTGAAGACGAAATCCATCTTCGGAGCATCGGCAGTGGCGAACTCGTCCCAACCCTTCGAGCGCAGGCCCTCGGTCGGGATCCCGACCCGGCGGAGGGTCTCGATCGTCATTGGATGGACCTGGCCTTTGGGCGTGCTGCCGGCGGACCAGGCGCGGAAGCGACTGCCACCGACATGGTTCAGCAGAGCCTCCCCAAGGATCGAGCGGGCGGAGTTGCCGGTGCACAGGAACAGGACGTTGTAGACGTGGTCAGCTGACATTGGCGTTCTCAGTTGGGCTACAGCAGGGTGTTAGTTCAGCGATGAGGGGCTCGCAGAGCTCCGGCCGTCCGCCGCAGCAATCGTTGACGAGAAAGCTCGTGATCTCCCGGATCCGGTCGAGTTCGGCCCGGTAGATGATCGACCGGCTCTTTCGTTCCGAAGAGACGAGGCCCGCTCGCTCGAGAATGGCGAGATGGGTCGACATGGTGTTCTGCGGCACGTCGAGGAGCCGGGCGACCTCGCCGGCGGGGAGGCCATCGGGCTCATGCCGCATGATGATCCTGAAAGCCGCGAGGCGCGTGGCCTGCGACAATGCCGCGAAGACATCAGTGGCGTTTGTTAGTTCCATATATCGACGTATATCGATTCAGCTGGGCTGTGGCAAGCGCTGGGGGCGGGTGCGCTGGACTAGGCCGCGTTCGCTGCGACCGGGCCCAGCCGGTTCTCGATCACCGTGCCGACCCGCGCACACTCGATGGCGATCTCGTTGGCGAAATCGCGCACCATGGCGCGCTCGAGCGAGGCGGCCGATAGCGCCACCAGCGCCGTGTCGCGGTGCAAGGGTTCGAAATCGACCGGCTGGATCTCGGCCAGCCGCCCTGCCGCGAGGTCGTCGATGATCGCCGAGCGCACGAAGAGCCCAAACCCCGCGCCCTTGATGGCGAGCCGCCGCGCCGGCCCGGTCGGCAGCTCGACGCAGGTGCCGGAACGCTGGGCCAGCGCCGCTGCGCCATCGGGATCGACCTGCCACCAGCGCAGCGAGATCACCCGCGGCACCAGCGCCAGCACGTCTGCTATGGTATAGCGCGGGCCGAGCTGACGGGCGATTTCGGGCGCCACCACCAGGGGCACCTCCTCGCGCATCACCACCAGCGGCTGCAGCTCCTGCACCAGCGGATCGAGATTTGGCCAGGCGATGATGCCCAGTTCGGCCTGCCGGTCGTGCAGCATGGCCATCAGGTGGGTGTGGTTGCCCTCGTAGACGACGACGTCGACCCCCGGATGCCGGTCCTGGAAGCGCACCAGCGCGTCGGTGACCAGTGGCGAGACCAGGCTGCGCAGCGAGGCGAGGCTGATGCGGCCGCGATCGGCCCGGCGCAGCGCCTCGCGCGCCTCCTGTGCTGCGCTCAGCATCCGCCGCGCATAGGGCAAAAAGGTCATGCCCTGGTCGGTCAGCGTCACCTTGCGGCCGCGATGGAACAGCGGCACCCCCAGCAACTCCTCGAGCGCCCGCATGCGCATCGACACCGTCGCCTGCGTCACGTTGAGTCGCGCCGCGGCCTTGGTGAAACTCAAATCCTGGGCGATGCGGTCGAAGGTCTTGATCTGGTCGAGGTCCATGGGAGTTCCATCAAGATTGTTGATCGCAACTATCAATGCCTAAGCAAGGGCGACCCATGCATTTGATATCTTGATTCAACCCAGTCGATCAAGCGGCCCATCGGCGACCGCATCACCGAATCGAATGGCTCCCTTCGACGCCGCTACCGCGACGCGCGCGCCGCCTGAACCGAAGCCTCGCGCCGCGCCTGCTTGGCAGCTCTGTTGCGGGCGGCCGCCGCGACGGCGTCCTCGCCCAGATGGGCCTCGCCTCGTGCCCCCGCGAGCGACATCTGCCGCTGCCGCTCGGCCGCCGCTCCCTGTCTTGCCGTATCGCCGACGCAATGGTGGCAGGCCACGCCCTCGCGATAGTCCGCATGCTGGCGGTCTGCGGCCGAGAGCGGCATGCGGCAGGCCCGGCAGAGCGTCGCCTCGCCTTCGGCCAGCCCGTGACCCACCGCGACGCGCTCGTCGAAAACGAAGCACTCGCCACGCCAGCGGCTGGTTTCCGCCGGCACCTGCGCCAGGTAGTTGAGGATGCCGCCCTTCAAATGGAACACCTCTTCAAAACCCTGCGCCAGCAGGTAGGATGAGGCCTTCTCGCAGCGGATGCCGCCGGTGCAGAACATCGCGACCTTCTTCTGCCGCTTGGGATCGAGGTTTTGCGCCACGTAATCCTTGAACTCGGTGAAGCTATTGGTGCGGGGGTCGGCCGCCCCCTCGAAGCTTCCCAGCCGCACCTCATAGTCGTTGCGGGTATCGACGAGGACGATATCGTCACGGGCGATCAGCCCGTTCCAGTCCTCGGGCATGACATAGGTGCCGACGCGCTTTGCCGGGTTGGCCTCGGGCGCCCGCAGCGTCACGATCTCGTGCTTGACCCGCACCTTCATGCGGTGGAACGGCATCGCCGCGGCGCCGGAGAACTTGATCTCGGCGCCCGCCAGCTTGCCCTCGAACAACGTGTCAGAGAGCATGTAGTCCACCAGTGCATCGATCGCTTCCGCGGTCCCTGCCACCGTGCCGTTGATTCCCTCTGGCGCCAGCAGGATCGTTCCGCGGACGCGCCGCGCGCAGCAGAAAGCGGCAAGCGCCGGCTGCCAGCTTAGAAATCCGGAATGATCGACGAACTTGTAGAATGCGGCGACCTTGAAGGGCGCGGGCGGATACGGCAGATTAGCGTTCACACTGGCTCGGGGCTCGTCCATTTGCGGCGGGTTTATCACCCTCGCGCCACACCTGCCAAGCGCAGCAAGAAATCGGGAAGATCGGGAGGACTGCGATGACTTATCGTGCTGATCCGGCGCGCTACGACGCCATGGAATATCGCCACACCGGCCGCTCGGGGCTCAAGCTCCCGGTGATCTCGCTCGGCCTCTGGCAGAATTTCGGTGGCACCCGCGACTATCCCAGCGCTTTCGAGATTCTCTCCTATGCCTTCGATCGGGGCGTCACCCATTTCGATCTCGCCAACAATTACGGCCCCCCGCCGGGCGCCGCCGAGGAATTGTTCGGCCAGGTGCTGGCGCGCGATTTCCGCCCTTATCGCGACGAACTGATCATCTCGTCCAAGGCGGGCTGGGGCATGTGGCCCGGCCCCTACGGCGATTTCGGTTCCCGCAAGTATATCCTCGCATCGGCCGATCAGAGCCTCAGGCGGCTGGGGCTCGACTACGTCGACATCTTCTACCACCACCGCTACGACCACTCGACGCCCCTCGAGGAATCGATGGGGGCGCTGGCCCAGCTGCACCGGCAGGGCAAGGCGCTCTATGTGGGTATCTCCAGCTACCGCGAGGACGATACGCGCAAGGCGCACGCCATGCTCAAGGAGATGGGGGTGCCGCTCCTCATCCACCAGCCGAGCTACTCGATCCTCAACCGCTGGATCGAGGACGACAGGACCATCGAGGCCTGCGGCGAACTCGGCGTCGGCGTCATCGCCTTCTCGCCGTTGGCGCAGGGCGTGCTCTCCGGCAAGTACTCCAAGGACAAGGACGGGACCCGGGCCGCCGAGAAGAACTCGACCATCAACCCCAAGGCGCTGCAGCCCGACGTGCTCAAGGCGGTCGACGCGCTGGGCGAGATCGCCAGCAGGCGCCAGCAGACCCTCGTGCAACTGGCGTTGAGCTGGGTGCTGCGCCGGCCCGAGGTCGCCTCGGCGCTGATCGGGGTGCGCACGCTCGAGCAGCTCAAGGATTGCCTGGGGGCGGTGAACGCGGAAAAGCTGAGCCCGGCCGATCTCAAGGCCATCGACGCAGCCGCCAAGGGCGGCATGCTCGACCAGCGTCCGAATTGGTAACGCCTCAGGCCGGCTGTCGCACAGCCGGCTTCCCCAGTTCCACCCCCAGGGCCATGGCGGTGACGAAGGCAAACAGCGTCGTCGGCAGGTCATAGCCGAA
>Ga0214473_10008791_pt1 | contig 11940 bp, 9 predicted proteins | sample RVTome_7_FD_203509 | JGI IMG/M metagenome (GOLD analysis project Ga0214473, IMG submission 203509) | Soil microbial communities from uranium-contaminated site in the Upper Colorado River Basin, Wyoming, United States - RVT98D197 | ecosystem: Environmental > Terrestrial > Soil > Contaminated >...
AGATTTGAGATTTTAGATTTCCAATCTGCAATCTACAATTTGCAATCTGAAATCTTATATTTCCCGTAAATAATATTCTTATAAACCCATCCGTAATTCACGGGGGACTTCCAAATGGAGTCACACCTAAGTACCTAAGCATCTTTCCCTTTAGGGGCTACTCAGGTTCAAACATATCCTTTGTGGCACTGCAAGTCGGACAGACCCAGTCTTCGGGAATTTTCTCAAAAGCTGTTTCGGGCTTTACCCCGTTATCAGGATCTCCTTTCGATGGATCATAACGATAATCACAGATGGAGCATTTCCACTTTTTCATTCCTCCCTCCTCAACCCTCTCGCCCTCAGGCCCCCTGTAAAGAACCGACCCCTTCCAATCAGGGAAAACTGGATATTCAGGGGGGAAAATGGAAACCCTATCCCCGTCCTTGAGCGGCTGATTCAACGGTGCCGAAGCGTGATTAACCAGAATTAGTTTCACTCTTTCCGCTGGGATCTCCAATTCTTGAATTGCCCCCCAAACAGTGGAGCCATCCCGAAGGGAAGTTTGAATCAGCCCGGATTGACCATGGGGAACAAAAGGGATAAGACTTCCCATCAACTTCACATACACCGTCATCACTTTCCCTCTTGCTCACCATCCTTTCTCATAGATCTCTCCGAAAAGAGATGGCCACATACATATTAAAAGCCATTTCCGGAGGGAAAAAGGCAACCCGATCGCCGTTCGATAACACCGTATCCAAACTGGCCCCTTTCCCATTGAGGATCACCATTTTTACCTTTTCAAGAGGAATCCCCAGTTTCGCTATCACTTCCTGAACCGTCATCCCTTCCCCAAGTTCTAACGGGACAAGGCCGTCTTTGGAATTCGTTCTGTCGTACCTTCTTAGAGATGCATTCAGTTTAATATCAACTTGAATCATCGGTATCAGGTATCATGAACAAGGAGGGATAGGACTCCACCGTCCCATCCCTCCCGTCTGAATCAAGACTTGTAACACATTAGCCTTTTGAAATACACACCACAAATGTAAAGAGGCACCGGTTAGGGATGCTGGAAAAGCTTTAGAGCGGAAACCTTTTTGCGAAAACTCCTTAGGTCTCAAAACATGTATCGGGGTGATCAGAATCATCACCTCTGTTTCCCATCAAATCCATAAATAACCCGCATTCTAAAGCTTTGAAAGCATTCCTGGCCGGGGCCTCTCAGGTTATTTTTTCAAACAGCTAAATTGTTACCAAGAGTTAAAACTTATAAACTTTATCCAGATCAACATCAGGAACCAGAAACGTCAGATTATGGGGAGGTAATTTTTCTTCTTTGAAAAACTCAGGCAGCCGGTCATCCACATTGGAGAACCCCGCCCGTTCATTAAAATCCCTCTCGATCTTTAGAACCTTCTTCCCGAGGGCGGCTACATCGTCCGCCGTCAGATTCCATCCGTATCGGCCATTGAGCATTCCAATAACCCCTTCAAAGCACTCGGGGATATCCAAGGCGGGAAATGCAATAAACAGGCAGAGGCCTGTTGAATCAACGGCGGCCGTGGTGATCTGAAGATTCTGGGACAACGCCATCTGGCCATCAGGTTTCAATGGATCGACAAATCCTCCCACTTTCATAATATTTGTCGCTGTAGCATATCCAGCCGTATGGTCGGCCCCCATGGTCGAGGTCGCATAGGTCACGCCGATCCCCTGAATGGCCCGGGGCTCATAAGCAGGCATTCCCTGGTTTTTCACCACTGGAACCCGGGTCACGCCAAAAGCTTTCCCTGTGAAAGCAGAGCCGTTTCCAATAATTCTTCCCAGGGGTGTCCCCTTCCCTGCCTCATGGATCAACTGAATCGCTCCCTCCGCATCTCCAAACTCCTTAATTCCAGCCTCCATGGCCACTCCTAAAGCGCATCCCATTTCAATCGTATCAAATCCATAATCGTCGCAGAGGCGGTCGATATGGGCAATCGCATCCAGATCATCAATCCCACAGTTGGCCCCATTGGCCCAGATGGTCTCATACTCAAGGGCTGAGGTGATGTATTTGCCTTTTTCATCCACGTATTCATTGGAACACTGAATGATACAGGTGGTGCATCCGGAATGGGTCGTCTTTCCTCCCCTCTTCGAAATAATGTCATGCATCGTTTCACCGCTGATCTTGTCAGTCCCCTCAAATCGTCCTGAGGAGAAGTTCCGGGTCGGATACCCCCCTGCCTCATTGATGATCGCGGCCAGAACATTGGTGCCATATGTCGGGAGCCCCTGGCTGGTCACGGGATGTTCCCGCAATGCCTTCACAAACTTTTGAGAAGCCTCCTTAAAAAGGTCCGGGTTTTTTATAGCGACCTTTTCAGCCCCTGTGTCATCGATGACAATGGCCTTCAAGCCTTTTGATCCCATTACCGCCCCCATGCCTCCCCTTCCTGCATGACGGGAAGGAGTTCCATTGGTGCTGGTGACGGCAATACTGGCCATTGCCATCTTCATCTCTCCGGCGGACCCGATCGAAATTATGCCTACCTTCTTGTCATATTTAGCCTGAAGTTTCTCTGTCAATGCATAGTTCCCCAGCCCTTTCAAATCATCTGCTGGAAAGAGCTTTGCCCCGTCCTTGCTGACGGCCAGGCCGTAAAGCTTTCCCTTCTCCGGCTTCCCTTCGATAATGATGGCAGCAATGCCCAATCGCGCCAATTTGGTTGCCGCCGTGCCTCCCACATTGCTCTCCTTGATCCCTCCTGTCAAAGGGCTCTTGGCGCCGATGGAAAGCCTCCCCGAATTGGCGGCAGGTGTCCCGGTCAAAAGCCCGGGTGCGACGATCAGTTTATTATGGTGACCAATCGGATGACAGGTGGCGGGGACTTCCTTGCTCACGACCATGGATGTCAGACCCCGGCCCCCCAGGCCAAGATAATCCCCACCCATTTTCTCCTCAGAGACCTTAAGACTGCTCATGTTCACCCTTAAGATTCTGTCCATAGAGACCCCTCCTTTCTTTCAATAGGCGCATTGGATCATAGGGTCCAATACGTTAAAGTGGGTTTTGCAGAAATTTGAGCCTGGATTTGTTTCACCACTGAAGCGATATTACCAATAAACAGAAAACAAGGCAAGAGAATTAGGGCGAAAAAATACCGTGCCCGCGTCCGTTAGGATTGTCATTCGCATGAAATGTGTGCCTGATAGCCACTGAGAATGTAGGGGAACTCCTCTGTGGGTTCCCGGACGAGCGCAGCCACCCTTGCGCGCTGTAGAGCTTGGACCCGCAAGCGTGGGCTCTCGAATTGGGCGGCCACACCTGTGTGCCGAAGCACTTCGCCTGCCTGCGCGAAGTCCCGCCTTGCGGGGGAAAGGCAGGGTGCGCAGGCACAGTAGGCCGCCCCTACGAACTGAAGAATTGGGGAGAAGTAGAGTTGAAAGAGAGGTGCTACGAGTGTTCAGATGTGCCGTTCAACAAAAAGGCCCCGTCCAATCAAGGACGAGGCCTTTTGTCATTTCCAGTCGATGGAGATGACGCGGTTAATAGAGGACGTCGCGCCAGTAGAGCATTATTTTATTGGTCGGAGGAGAAAAGGCCTGCTGTGAAAAAACCTGACTCTCCGTTGTTCCGACGATGATGGTAGCCTGCCCCTGGGAATTGATCGTAATGGCAGGCGCCGAAGGAAGTCCGGACCCGATGATCTTTGAGCGGGTGCCAGCAGGTCCGCTAAAATCAGTCATCGCATCCACCTCAAGGGCTCCGCCTCCGGACAGGAAATAGAGGACATAGAGTCTGCCCGTGCCTCCTGTCGTGCAAATATCAGGGTCTTCTTTAGGGCTAAAAGTGGTAAAATAGACGATATTGTTGAAAACGATAGGCTTTGCCAATGCCTGCTCTTTAAGGTTTGTTAAGCTAAGATACCAACCTTTGTCCGGGTCAACGGGAGGAACGAAGGTGTTATTACCCCCACTCGTCACATTTTTCAAATCACCCTCCAGTCGAGGATAATCGCCCAGTCCATCATCCTTGACCGCATAAAATTTTTCCGTACCGCTCTCTATCGGGTTTTCCCTGTCTCCTGTCCCGAAGAAGACCCAGGGAATTCCATTTTTATCGAATGCCACCGCGGGCTGATAATAAATGTTATGTCTTTCAGTGCCTGCTCCAGGGGCCTTAAAAAGCCTTTTCCCGCTCCATAGACTGTCGCTCGTTTTAGTGAGGGCATTGAAAGAAACATCGAATACCCACATCTGTCCTCCTAAATCACCGATATAGACTTTATCGACATATCCATCCGCATTGGTATCGACAGCCGTTGCAGGGGCTGGCAGGGAGTGTTTCATCTCCTTCTTGATGGTATCTACGCCATCATATTTGAATTGCCAGAGGATGTCACCTGTTTTAACATCGACCACAAAGAAAACCCTTCCATCAATGGCAAACAGCTCTTCTTTCCTTCCTTCCTTCGCATCGAAGCCCCCACCGATGAAGGCTACCCACCTTTCATAAAGCTCGCCTCCCACTTCGATCTTCACTTTTCCGATGGTCGGATCGGACCAGCTCCCGCCTACCAGAGCCAGGGTGGTGGCATCGGTCGATTTCGGAAACTCCCAGAGGTAGGCCGGGTTATTCGTATCGGTGATGTCGAGAGCAAAATAGGTCTTGCCCCCCTTTCTCAGGCCGCTAATCAAGACCGTCTTCCACTCATCGACGCTCTTTGAAGTGTCGGTCGGGCTGCCATAAAACCAGACATCCGAGACTCTGGGCGAGGCGTCCACATGATAGAGGTGGTCCCCGGGCAATCCGGTAGCCTTATACGTATCCCAGTCTGTTTTCATCGTTTTGAGACTCGTCAGCAGACTCGGGGGAATGAAAGCCCATCTTTCCACCCCGGTTGCCGCATCGAAAGCATGAAGCATTCCGTCATTGGCTCCCGCAAGGATCACCTTCGTCCGGCTCTTTTTTGTATCATAAAAACCGCCGCTTCCGCTGTAGCCGTTATCGATAAAGAAGATCGAAGGCGCTCCCACGATCGTCGCTTGCGAATGAAAGATATCCCCCAGCTTGAATCTCCTCGCTTCGCTTGTGTTTGTATCCTCATCAATGTCCCAGGAATCAAATCCCCGGACGTGTTTAACCAATTTATCACGGTCCGTATCACTGCCAACTCCTAAATCTCCATTGGTCAGACTCGCGTATTTGAAATCGACCCGGCTTCCGCCTTTAGCGGTGTAGATATTCCGTGAATCCGGGTTGGTGGTCCCCAGGAGGGCTGAAGCTTCCCATACGGGACTCTGGCTCGGGTATCCGTCGGTGCCCACAGGAAGGGTTCCATCGGGGTTCAATGCGTAAGACTTCAAATCCCCTTTCCAGAAGGGGGTCGTGTTGGGGGCAAAAGAGGAAATATAGACATTTTCCGTATCGGTCAATCGGACCGAGGGAACGGTCGGAGCCGTAAAGGAGAAAGCCTTCTCCTTAATGTACTTCATAACCGACTGCAGCGATTTGCCAAGCGTGGTCGCATCCTGAGCCAGAAAGGCATAGCCGCTCAGGTTCTTATAACCGGGATCATTGGGGGCAGTTGTACATTCGTAATCGTGTTTTTTATCGGAAGGGCAGGGGTCATCCTCTGCACATGGGTTCGATGAAAAAGTAATGGCGCCGGTATCTCCTGAATTTGCATCGGTAAGGTTGTCTGTGCCTCCCATGTATGCAACCCAATTGAGGGTATTTTTATCTTGCGCAGGCATGTCTGATCCAAAACCGATGGCAAAGACATAATATCCTGCATCGACGGCGGCTTTGACCGCGGCCACAGTCGCCCTCCTCCGTTTGTAACCGAAGGACCGGGTGACATATTCATCACCTATGCTCCTGCTGCCATTACAGGCAACGGTGTCCCAGCCATCGGTAATCAGGACGAGAAACTTCTTCCGGCACTCCTTGGCCGTGTCTCCAGCCTTATGATCATCCAGGTACTTCTTCCCCTCCTTCAGTTGCGAGGCAAGGGCAGTCCACCACATGTTGTCTTCATCTCTAATGTAATCCTCCCACAACTTTTTGTACTTGAAATCGAAGGGCCTCCGCAGGGTATTACATCCGCTGTTATAATCGACGGTGGAGTCTTCTACATCACATTGGAGAAATCGCATATACCCAAACCGGACGTTTAAACTGTTTTCATCAGCAGTTGTAAGCGCGCCACCATTGTTATCATCGAGAAGATCGAAGATCGCCCTTTTGGCAATGGCCAGTTTGCTGCAGTCGGTGGTATGGCCCCCCCCGCTCGAATAATAAAAAGGGCCATTACATGCGCTGTCAGCCCAAATGTAACCACCCGAAGCACATTTATAGGTGTGGCCTCCCCCTGATGTAGGATAGGTAACCGTATCCGTGCAGTTGTCATCAGGGTTAGCGATGTAACTCGCTTGATAGTTATAATCTCCTCCCGGGTTCGAGCCCATGCTGCCCGATAGGTCGAACATGAGCAGGGCGTCGGGCGAGACGTTTGTGGTGAAGAGCATCGTATCATCCGCACGGAGTGGGATGGCACTCAGAAATATAAAAGCAGTAACGATGGTAAGGAAAGCGAATTTTCTCATTTTATTCATCCCCTTTCACTTCTTAATAATGATCCTTTTTTCTGTAGATCCATCCGGATTCCGGATCAATTCGACCACGACGTTCTGTCCTCGTTTCAAGTCAGTGATGTTTAAACTATTGCCCTTCTCATCCAATACCTTTGTCTGAGGGGTAATGAGGACCTTGTGCTCATTGATGCTGATATACTTGAAATCCCGGGAAACCCATTCGATCGCCCCGGCATAGATTCTTGTCTTCCCCTGTTTTCCCTGCGAGAAAGCGGGGCCGATAAATGAAAGGGCTAAGATGAGGACAAGAAGCTTAACGAGAAAGAGTCTTTTGAGATTCATTGCAACCTCCTTGTTGGTTCTATCCATTCAACATCCATCAGTTGTTATAGGACGTCCCCGAGCTGAAAGGGCCGTAGGAGACCTTTGAGTCGACCTCTTTTACCGCCCCACCAGAATCACCTGCGGCATTCACTCCATATGTTCTGAATGAAAAAGAGACATCGTACCCCTCTTTCTTGTATAATCCCCCGGCGGTGAGAGCCTTGGGGGCAGCTTTGTCCTTTGTCGTCCCACTCCAGTAGGAGGCATCGCCAAGGGCCGTGGCAGCAATAGCGGCCGTATTCGGAAGTTGATTGAACCCCACCTGAAGTCCTGCCTCTGCCGCATAAAAGGCATCTGTGCCGCACCTCTCATTTCCGGAAATATTGGATTCGAAAGTCGTCGTGTTGATGGAGCTAAAACCGATGAGTGTCAACACAAGCAGGACAACAAGGGCCACGACCATTGCGACCCCTCTTTCATCTTTTCCCATACTCTTCTTCATGGATTGACCGCCTCCTCGCGATCGATTATGAACCCAGCCCCATATTTCTGACCTGGATGTTCGACGTAACGGTCCTCGTCCGGCGCCCGTCACTCGTCGTCTTATAATCGGGATCAGAGATCTCCGTCCTCGCCGTCACGGTGACCCTGACCACCCGGATATTCGCAGCCTGAGCCACCGGATTTGCGATCACGGCTCCAGCGGCATCCCGGTACTCTAATTGAAGACTCGTGATATTATCTGCCAGAATCTCAAGCCCTGCCCCAAGGTTCATATCCCTCCTCAGGGTATTGGTCCCGCCGTCAACCTGATACGAGATGGCCCTCAGGGCAAAAACAGGAGTGCCGCTTGTGGGAGTTTGCAGTAGATTTCCACTGAGGGTGAGCGTTTTCGTCCCGATATCGACACTTGTAATTCGATAGCCTCCGAGACCACCGACCGATATATATCTTCTGTTCGACGCATCGAACAGGGTGTTCCCCTGGCTATCCGTAAGACTGGTAACCTGAATCTGATTGGGGCTGACCGGATCCGTGGCAATGGTCGTCTCCCCTCCGACCGTGATAACGGTAATCCCGCCTGCGGGGGTATCGTGAGTGATCGCATTGCTTAACGTCTTTGAGCCGAAGGTGGCACTTGGCAAAATCATCGCGACATTCCCAAAGCCGGCCATCCGGATCTCTTTCATCATCTTACTGATGGCGAGCCTTGCACTCTGCTGCATATCGACCACCTGCTCCTGGACCGTATAGGTCTTCTGCTGGCCGATGAAGGTCCGATAGAGACCGGCGATGAGAATCGCACTGACGACCAGCGCCACCAACAATTCAATCAAGCTGACCCCTTTCGATCCTCTTAACATTTTTGTCATCTTCAAACTCCTCTTCATATGGATCGAATCGTTGCAAAGGAGACGTTATGATTTGCCCCGTCGAACCATGTCACCGTATACGTGATCGTTCGCAGGTTTCCATTCACCGCTACCGTATAGGATCGGTTGAATACCTGGCCCGATAGGGTTACTGCTGATTCAGGGTGGGACCCTGCATTTAATGAAGCGTCGGTGATCGGTAAATTCTTCAAAAACTCCAACCGGTCCTGGGCCACATAGCTTGCCTGGGTCAGATGATTGCTGAAGTAATTTCCCTTGACGGAGGTGATCTGCATTCCGGCAATGCCCAACAACCCGATGGCCAGTATGATGAGTCCCACCAGGACTTCGATCAATGTAAACCCTTTCGTATCCAGCAACTTCTTCATTGTACCCTTATCCTCCCGGTTGACATCGATATCTGAATCGCCTTTGTCGAATTTTTACTATTGATGAGATTGATGGTCCCATTCGCCTCTGCCGTTGAATCAGGGAAAAATCTGATGACGGCCAGTCCTCCCGGCCCGTTCGTAGGTAACCCGGCAATACCATTAAAGGTGACCCCTGTGGGCAGGCTATTGACGCCTCCGTCGACCTGAAAGTCAGTAAGGCCTCCGGAGTTTCGATAGAGCTGGAATTGTTGTGGGTTTGCCGCCGTGTCGAAGGCCACTCCGTATCGCACATTGTTTGATACAGCTCTTGCCTGGGCCACTCTCATCACGGAAACGATATCCCTGGCAGTACCCTTTAGCCGATAATGCGGCATCCAGGCTCCAAGACCGGGAACCATCAATGTTGCCCCTACGGCAATGATTACGACCACGATGACCAGCTCGATTAATGTAATCCCTTTTTTGTTCATGCGATTATCCTTGCTTAGAGCTTTTTACTATTGCTATTAAAGCAAATGGAGTGCCAAATATGTTGAATTACGTAACATGTTGAAATGTTATAGATTTTAATATTTATGCTTAAGTGAACATTACAAAAATTTGGACTTAAGGTATGAAATTTTTTCTTCAAACCCAGTATAACTTCTTCTCAGCTCTCAAATTGTGTATGGAATCTGGACAGTTTTGATTAAGAAAAAGATCAAGATACGCGGATAACCGTTTGATTATGAAGGGGTTTAATAAACAGAGCACTTCCAAAAATAAAAAAGCCCCGCCTTTTTAGGGGCGAGGCTCCATCGAGTAAAGTGCCCCGCAGCAGAGCCGCGGGGCATTAAAATTCAAAAACTATTTCTATGTTGTCATTCCTCCCCCGCATCAGAGTGCGGGAAAAACTCCAGCAGGAATCCAGTTTATGTTGCTTCCCTCTTTTCTCAGGGACAAGTCTGGATTCCCACTCCCCGCCTGCGCGGGGACAAGTTTACCCCTGCGAAAGCAGGGGTGGGAATGACAGATAAGGTAACCCTATAGCAAGCTACATAGAATTATCAAACTAGAACTCTAAAACATTTCGCCTTCGGCGAACCTGCTTTCCTCCGCCAGGCAGAGCTGAGCGGTATTCAACAGGTATTTTTTATAATGAGCAGGGTCTATTTTCCAACAACCTCCTGCCAATAGAGAATTCTCTTATTGATGGTGTCATCGAAGGTTTCCATTGTAAAGGCTCCGCCACTCGTGTTGCCCGCGATGACAGAGGATTGGCCCTGCTGGTTCACGGTAATGACCGGATCTGAAGGAGCTCCCGCACCGATCACCTTCCACCGCGTACCTGCGGAGCCCATTAGATCGGCCAATTCATCCACGTCATGAGCCCCGCCTCCGGAAAGATATTGAAGAATATAGAGCCTGGCCTGCCCTCCCACCGTACATGGCTCGGGATCTTCCTTAGGGGTATACGTTGTCAGATACAATAAATGGTGAAAAATGGTCGGTTTCGCCAGCACCTTCTCTTTCCCCTCCAATCGAATATACCAACCTTTGTACGAGTCTGGGGGGCGTTGAAACGTATTATTTCCCGTGACGTTTTTTAAATCGTCCTCTTTTAGCGGATAACGTCCTAAGCCATTATCTCCCAAACCATCATCCTTCACGGCGTAAATCCTTTCGGTTCCTATTTCCATCGGGCGCTCTCTATTTCCCGTCCCAAAAAAGACCCAGAGGTTTGATTGAGGATCAAAGGCCACCGCAGGCTGATAATAGATGGGATGTCTCTCAGGAGAGACCGAAGGCGACTTGAACAGAATCTTTCCGCTCCATAGAGTGTTGCTCTTATTTTCTACCTTATTAAAGGAGACATCGAAAACCCACATTTGCCCCCCGACATCACCGATGTAAACCTTGTCCACGTAGCCATCCCCATTGGTATCGACGGCCTTCGGAGGAGCCGCAAAGCATTTCGTCATTCCCTCGAGTCCGGAGAACTCCTTGATCAGCTGGCCTGTCTTTAAATCGACCACAAAGAGACCAAGTCCCTTTTCATCGTTTGGATCATATCCCCCACCGATAAAAGCAACCCACCTCTCATAGAGTCCATCCCCTACCTCCACCTTCACTTTTCCGATCGCCGGATCGGACCAGCTCTGTCCCATCTTGTCCAGAAGGGCCTGTTCGGTTGGAAACTCCCAGAGAAAACGGCTGTGAGCAGTTGAAGGCTCCGTGATGTCAAGGGCGAAGTAGGTCTTGCCCCCTTTCCTCAGGCCACTGACCAAGACCGTCCTCCACTCCTCTGTCGTCTTTGTCGTATCCGTTGGATCACTGTAAAACCACACGTCCGATGCTTTGGGCGAGCCATCCACAAGGTAGAGGACGCTTCCGGAACTTCCCGTGGCGATATACGTGTCCCAGGATGACTTGATCGATCTCAGGTTCTTCAAAACGGTGGGAGGGATAAAAGCCCCCAATTCCTCTCCCGTCGCCGCGTTGAAGAGATGAAGCATCCCATCGTTCGATCCCACGAAGATCATTTTGGTCCGGTTTTTGTGGGTCTCATAAAAACCGGGCATCCCGAGGTTTTTTCGGCACAGATCATAACATTCTTCTTCGTGAAATCGATTGGGCTCTCCCACGATGACCGCATTGGAATGGAAGATATCTCCCAGCATCCACTCCCTTGCCTCCGCCATCATTCCATTCTGGTTGATATCATAGGGGTCGTACCCTCGAACATGATCGATTAATTTGTCGCGGTCCCCGACGGTAAGAACCCCTAAATCTTCTATCGTTATGTCCCCTTTTGTAAAAGGCTTCACCGTTCCACCGGCAGCCGTATAGATTTTCCGGGCATCCGGAGATTTCTCTTTCAATTTTTCAACGGCATCCCATTGGGCCGGGATCGTCGGATATCCGAACTCATTGACAGGCAGCATCCCATGGTCATCGAGTTGATAGGCCTTTAAATTCCCCTTCCAGAACGGCGTTCCATTCGGGATGAGAGAGGAGATATAAACAACATTATTATCGACCATTCGGACAGAGGGAATCGACGGAGCCGTGAACGAATAGGATTGCTCGATGACCCCCTTCAAGACGGTCTTCAATGCCTGGGTGAGTTTCGCGCTGTCCTGGGCAAGGAAGGCATATCCGTTGAGATCTGCGTACCCGGGATCCTCCGAAGCTACGGTGCAGTTCACAGGGTCAGCATTACACGCCGACTCTTCTGTACAAGGATCGGCTAAGATCGTCGGGACCCTGGAAGGGACCGAATCATCGTCCAGAGGGTTATTCGT
>Ga0214473_10008792_pt1 | contig 11939 bp, 11 predicted proteins | sample RVTome_7_FD_203509 | JGI IMG/M metagenome (GOLD analysis project Ga0214473, IMG submission 203509) | Soil microbial communities from uranium-contaminated site in the Upper Colorado River Basin, Wyoming, United States - RVT98D197 | ecosystem: Environmental > Terrestrial > Soil > Contaminated >...
CCATCGTGGTGGCGCTCGCCAGGGACACAAGCTTGCCGCTGCGGGGTCTCGCCGCGAGCGCCAAGCTCTTTCGCGGAGTCTGGATCGAGCTGGCGCTCGGCTTCCTGCTGGCAGGCCTGCTGGAGGTGCTGCTGCCCCAGCCCGCGATCTCCCGCTGGCTCGGCGCCGAGCACCCCGCGCGGGGCATCCTGGTCGAGTCTCACCCTGTCTCTGGCCAGAAATGCCGCCACAACTGCGCTCCCCGAATCTTTGCTCCGCGTCCCCGGCCCCCGGAGCTCGCTGGATACCCCATCCGCACCATAGACCGGAAGCGAAGAAGCGCCGCGCCAGGTCGGTCCACACGCCGAAGCCTCGGCAACGTCGCGGGCAGGCGCGCGCGCGCGCCTCGGCGTCTCCCCCGGTCCGCTCGATCGCCAGGCGCCTCCAGCTTCTCCGGTTGACCCGGTTTGTCCGCTGGGTGCGCGATACTGCCGGCCGGCGCCCGTTCCCCACCCGCCGCACACGAAGGGTGAGGGGAGTTCGGTCTCCTCCTTGCAGCCGGTGCCTCTCCCCCCCCCCGGTAGGGCGATGGCTAGGGGGCTCGGTGGGTCCTGTGAGGCTCCCGAGTCACGACACCCCAGCTCTCGCAGGCTTGGCGGTAGGGTTGAGCGGGTTGGAAGCTCCGTTCTCCCCCGTGACGGCATCTCCCTAGCCGTGGCTGCGGATGAAGAAGCCTATCGTTCTGACGTCGTCCAGTACGGTCGCTGTTGCTGTTCCTTTCAAGGCGCCGCTCGGTTCGTTCGGGCTCGACAACGAGGACGATGTCACGTACAACTACAACCCCTGATAGGCGATCGCGAAGCACCTTGATTGGGCAGACACTCGCGCACTACCGGATCACCGCCGCGATCGGCGCCGGCGGGATGGGCGAGGTCTACCGTGCCATTGACACGAGGCTCGGCCGCGACGTGGCGCTGAAAGTGCTGCCGGCCGACATCGCCGCGAGCCCGGAGCGGCTCGAGCGCTTCCGGCGCGAGGCGAAGGCGCTCGCCGCCCTCGACCACCCCGGCATCGTCACTGTCCACTCCGTCGAGGAAGCTGGCGGCGTCCACTTCCTGACCATGCAGCTCGTCGAGGGCGAGGCACTCGACCGCGTCATCCCCGAGGGCGGCCTGCCGGTCGAGCGGATCATGACGATCGCCACGGCGCTCGCCGACGCCCTCGCCGCCGCCCACGGAAAGGGCATCGTCCACCGCGACCTCAAACCCGCCAACGTCATGCTGACGAAGGACGGACGCGTGAAGGTCCTCGACCTCGGGCTCGCCAAGGTCACCGGCCTCGGGAGCGGAGCGCAGGTCGACTCCGAACTGTCGACCGAGATGCGCACGCGCGAGGGCGTGGTGATGGGGACGGTGCCCTACATGTCCCCCGAGCAGGTCTCGGGGCGGCCGTTGGACCACCGGACCGACGTCTTCTCCCTGGGGGTCGTGCTCTACGAGATGGCGAGCGGGCGGCGCCCGTTCGCCGGCGGATCCACGGTGGAGCTCGGCTCGGCGATCCTGCGGGAAACGCCCCCGGCCCTGGCGACCCTCCGTGCCGGCCTGCCGGAGGAGCTGACGCGGATCGTCACGCGCTGCCTCGAGAAGGACCCGGGCGCTCGCTTCCAGAACATGCGGGACGTTCACGGCGCGCTGCAGGCCCTGTTCGCCCGCGGAAGTGGCCGGCAGACCGCCTCGGGTCAAGGGCCAGGACCGCGGTCGCACGCGCTCAAGATCGCGGGCGGCGTCGCGATCCTCCTGGGAGTGTCGGCGTATCTGGTGGCCCGGTCCGGGGTGATGCGCCCGGCCTGGGGCGCGCGGGAGGCCGCGAGCGAACCTCGAGTCATCCGGTCGATAGCCGTGCTTCCCCTCGACAACTACTCGGGCGATCCCAGTCAGGAGTACTTCGCCGAGGGGATGACCGACGAGCTGACGGCGGACCTCGCCAGCATCAGCCAGCTTCGAGTGATCTCCCGCGGCTCGGCGATGCAGTTCAAGGGCGCGCATCGGCCGCCGACCCCTGAGATCGCCAGGGCGCTCGGCGTCGACGCGGTCGTGGAAGGTTCCGTGCTCCGAGCCGGCGACAAGGTGCGGATCACGGCCCAGCTGATCGACGCGCGGGCCGACCGGCACCTGTGGGCCAAGAGCTTCGAGCGCAACTCGCGCGACGTGCTCGCGCTGCAGGCCGAGCTGGCGTCGACCATCGCACGGGAGATCCACGTTCAGCTGACCCCGGCCGAGCAGTCACGGCTGGCGAGCGCGCCCAGCGTGAACCCCGAGGCGTACGACGCGTATCTGAAGGGCCGGTACTTCTTCAACCGCCCGAGCGACGAGAACCTACAGAAGGCGATTGCGCGCTTCGAAGAGGCGATCGCGCTCAATCCGAGCTTCGCCCCTGCCCTCTCGGGGCTGTCGGACGCCTACCTCTGGGCCGGCTACAACGAGGGATTCCTGACCGCCTCGGAGGCGAGGCCCAAGGCGAGGGCCGCCGCCGAGAAGGCCATCCAGCTGGACGACAAGTCGGCCGAGGCCCACACCTCGCTTGCCGTGTTCAAGCTGTTCTACGAATATGACTGGGCGGGCTGCGAGAGCGAATTCCGCCGGGCGTTCGCCCTCAACCCGAACTACGCGTTCGCCCACGACCAGTTCGGCCTGGGGCTCGCCTTCCAGGGGCGGCTTGAGGAGTCGATTGCCGAGAGCAGGCGCGCGGCCGAGCTGGACCCGCTGTCCCCGCAGGTCCCGCTCGACTCCATCTTTGCGTTTGCCTGGCAAGGCAACTACCAGGCGGCGAAGGAGCAGGCCGGGCGGGCCGCGGATCTCGATCCGACCTTCTTCTTTCCTCCCTGGGCCTACGGGTGGATCGACATCCAGGCCGGGAAGGTCAAGGACGCCATCCCGCAGCTCCAGAAGGCCAAGGCCATGGGATCGCCGGCGTTCGTCTCTGCCTGGCTCGCCTACGCATACGGGGCTTCGGGCGACCGAGCCCGCGCGCTGGCGGAGCTCGCGGACCTGAAGAAGACCTCGCTGCGTGGTTCTGTCACCCCGTTCAACCTGGCCCTCGTGTCCCTCGGCCTAGGCGATCACGCGCGCGCGGTGAGCTACCTGGAGCAGGCCCAAGCCTCGGACTCGCAGTGGCTGGGTTGGCTCAAGGGCGACCGCACCTTCGATCCGCTCCGCTCGGAGCCTCGCTTCGCTGCGCTGTTGAGAAAGCTGCGCCTCGACGGGTGAGCGGTGAGGGGGATACACGGCGATCGACGGGAGGCTCGTCCAGCAGGGTCTGCTCAGCCCGGCTGCTCGGACGGCCCGACACACGGAGTTCGAGCAGGCCTTCCGAATGCTCGGGGCGGAGGTCCAGCAGGCCTTCTCGCGGTGGTCCGATCGGCCGCATCCGACCCACGCCGCGATCGCGGACTTCGTCCGCCTCGGGACGCGCAACACGGCCCGGCCGCCAGGAGCCAAGCGCGCCAGCCCTCAGTAGACCTGCGGCACGAAGTTCTGATCCGCGACGCCCAATGCAGTTCAGGCGGACACGCCGCTTGTCTTCGATGAGCGGAGTCCCATCCACGCCAGGCGTCGGTGCGCTCCTCGTCTACCGCCTGCCGCGCGGAACGCCGGGCATCGGCCCACCGCCCCGCCAGAAGGCCACCATGCCGACGTAGTCATGGCCGTGGGAGGTGGTGGCCGAAGCGCCATGATCCCAACTTGTCAGTTATTGCTATCCGCAATACCCTAACCCCATGAACGTCTCGCTCACGCCCGAACTGGAACGGCTGGTCAGCCGCAGGGTCGCCAGTGGACGCTACGGCTCGGCCAGCGAGGTCGTCAGGGAAGCACTTCGCCTTCTGGAGGAGCGTGAACGCTTTCGCCAGGCGCGGCTCGAACAGCTCCGCCGTGATGTGGGTGCGGGCCTGCGGGCTCTCGATCGCGGAGAGAGCATCCTGTTCGACGAGAAGGCAGCCAGGGCCATCAAGAGAGAGGGACGGCGTCGCCTGGCCCGCCGAAGTCGGCGGTCTTGAGCCGACGGGCGCACCTCTCCCACCCGGCAAGGACCGACCTCATCGAGATATGGATCTACGTAGCCGAGGGCAGTCCCGAAGCTGCGGATCGTCTCATTGATCGAATCCGAAGGCGCTGCTCAGGCCCATCGGGGGCGTGGGCTGGGCGCGCCGAAAGCAGCCCCTCCGCAGGCGAGCCACCTATCGCCGGCTCAAGGGGACGGAACAGTTCCTCGGCTTCTACGATGTCCACGCCGATTGTCTTGGCGGTATCTTCCGTCGCCAGAAGCGGCTCCCCGACCTGTTCGAGGCTTTCCGCCGCCTCCGCGCCTGCTACCCGCGCAGACGGCTGTTCGTGATCCTGGACAACCTGCACAACGTTCATAACAATCCGCGTTTCCTCAGCTTGCTCCGCAAGCTCCACATCCGACCCGTCTTCACGCCCACCGAGGCCTCTTGGCTCAACCTGATCGAGGCGCACTTCGGCATCCTGAAGAAATTCACCCTGGCGAATACCGACGATCTCGATCACCTCGCGCGTCGCAGTCGCATCTACCGCTACCTCCGCTACCGGCACCGGAAGCTCGGCAGGTTGCGTCACCCGCTCAACCGCATGCGGACGATTAGGCCGGTCAAGTTGGAACAGCACTAGCCGAAGTTGCGCGAGGAGATGGCGCCCACTCTTGCCCACGCGCTCCAGGATGTCCCGGATCTTCCCGGGCACCTCGCCGTAGATGTTGTCGAGGATCAGCTCCGTGTAACCGAGGATGGCATTCAGGGGGGTTCGCAGCTCGTGGCTCATGTTGGCGAGGAACTGGGACTTGTGGCGGCTGGCGGCCTCGAGCTGGCGGCCCTTGTCCTCGATCTCGCGGAAGAGCCGCGCGTTCTGGATGGCGAGGACGGACTGGGTCGCGAACGTCCGCAATAGATCGACTAACTCTGGTGGAAACTCTCCCGGGGACCTCCGACGCACAACGAGGCCACCGAGGATCCGGTCCTCCCGCAGAAGGGGGACGGCGAGGAGCGCTCGAAACCCGGCGCGCGCCATTACCTCCCGCAATCGATCGACATAGGCGCCCGCTTCGAGCATGTCCGGAATCCCGACGGCCTCGCGCATCACGGCTGCCCGCCCTACCGCCCCCTCGCCCAGTCTAATCGGACGTTCCCTAAGGGCCTCGATGAGTGCCTCGTCCATCCGATAGGTGGCGATCGTGGTGAGTACCTTCTGGAGGTCCAGGGTGGAGCTGACCGCCTGGCCGATCTCCCCCAGGGCTTTCAGTTCCTCGACGGATCGAGCCAGTTCGCGGGTCCGCGCTTGCACCTCCTGGAACAGGCGGGTGTTCTGGAGGGCAAGGGCGAGTTGTTGGGCAACGGGCTCCAGCAGCTCCAGGTCCCGCTCCGTATAAGTGTTCGGGGTCTGGCTGTCCAGGAAGAAAACCCCGACTCGCTCCCCCCCGCTGAGCAAGGGGAGCATCAGGGTCGCGCGGACCCCCCCTTGCGCGATAAACGCGTCATCGGAAAAGCTCTGCTCCTCCGTCAGATCTCGGACGAGGCGGTGGGTCTTGTGCTCCAGCACCCACCCGACGGCGGTCCCCTCCGTCTGGAGCCACGACGCCCCCTGCCAGGACGGAAGCGGCGGCTCGGCCACCGACAGGGCCATGACCAGCTGCTTTCCCTCCGGCACGACCACCCCGATCCTATCGTAGGGGAGGAGCGCCTTGACCGCCGCCGCAAAGGCCGGGTAGACCTCCGTGAGCTCGAGGGACCGGCTCAGGAGCTGACTCAGCCGGAACAGCGCCTCCCACGGCTTCGCCTGCTGGGCGGCCCGCGCGCGGCCCCCCCCTCCCTTCCGGGTCATTGATCGGGACGAGCCTCAAGCTCGTTAAGACGGGACTCCATGATCTTGTTGGAATGGTCTCTGAATGCCGGGAGGCTCGTATAGAGGGCGACGAAGTTGCTGGGGCTCATCTTGAAGACCTGCACGACCGTGACAGTCCGGATCGTCGCCGTCCGCGGAGCGTTGCAGAGCAGCGCTAGCTCTCCAAAGTGATCGCCCGGGCCTTGACGGTGATCACCTCCTGGGAGCCGTCCGGGCGCTTCTTCAAGACCTCTACGCTCCCGGACTTGATCACGTAGACGTGCCGGCCCGGGTCCCCCTCCCGGAAGATCACCTCGCCCGGACCAAACTCCTCCAGGACCATGGTCCGCTGGGAGAAGATCGCGACGACGCCGAAGAGAACGACGCCGAGGAGGAGCAGCCCTTGCGCCGCTGTGAAGCCGAGGAGCAGGAGCGGATCCCGGGTCAGCATGCCCAGGATGCTGAGCAGTGCAACGAATCCGATGGCGATTTGGGCGATCGCGATCAGCTGTGACCGCCAGTCCCCCCGTCGCAGTCCCGGGAGCACCTTCCATGTCAGGCCGAACACTAGTTCGCCTCCCCAGGCCGTGGGGCCTGCTCGATCTTCGGAATGTCACGGGTGAGCTTGTGATACCCCACGCACTTGAGCACCCCCGTCCGGAGCTGGTCGGGCAGCTTCGCGATTCTATGCGAGACTGGCAGCGGCTGCTGGGGCTACCCAGCCCGGGCCGCATGCTGTGATCTACGAGACGCCCCTCCTCGGCTGGCCGCTCACCCTGGCCCGGTTCATCCCGAGTGTGCTGCTGCCGCCGTTCATGCGCCTCATCGGCCAGGGGCTGTTCGCCCTGTTCCAGGGCTGGCTGACTTACTTCGGTGCGTAGGTGAGGTCGAGCTTCGCCGGTGCAGCGCCCTTCACGGTGACCCTGCCGGTGAGGCTCTTTAGCTCGCTGTGGACCGCCTCGATCTCGTACTCCCCGTCGGGAAGCCCCTTGATCTCGAAACGCCCGTCCTCTCCGGTGACGAAGAAGAAGGGATGCGCCAGCACCGAGATGTAGGCCACCATCCAGGGATGCGCGGCGCAACCGAGGGGAATCATCAGCTCGGGCTTGTCGAACGTCTTCGTGGACTCCACGCCCTTGCGTGGCTGCATGATGTTGAACTCCTTGTTGATCCTGGGAAGCGGGTGGACGTTGTGGGAGGTGTGATCGCTATTGCGAATCTTCAGGGGCTGGCCCGCCATGACGGCGACCATGCGCGGAAACCACTGGCAGCCCCTTTGGTCTATGAGCACGGGCTCGGCGGGAGGAGCGTACTTGCCGGTGAGGCCGGTCTTGACGTAAACAAGGACCTCCGCCACACCGTCGTCCTTCACGCGGACGCTCTGGAGCTCCAGCCCGTCCTTATGCATCGCGGCGCAGACGGGATCTTCTATGAGCTTCCTCTTCTCGGCCGGCGGGACCGTCCCTGTGAAGGAGATCTTGCCCGTGACCGTTCCTTGCGCGCCCTCCGGCACGGGTCCCGCCGCTTGCAGCGTACCGCCGAACAAGACCCCCATGGCGTACGCGAGCGCACACAGCCCGCTTCCGACGACCCAACGACCCGGCCTGAATGCGAGCATCGTTCACCCCCTGATCCAGCGCGGATCTCACGCCGACGCGGTCTCATTGTCAAGCGTTGTTGTGCGGCTACGCCGCGAGCGTTGAGGCCAGAAACTCGCGGCGGCGCAACGCGACCGAGCTCGCTGGAAGGTGGCTTGACGCTTTGCGCTCTGGCAAAGATGCATCGGGTCGATCATCTTCGGTGACTAAGAGCACTTCGTTTCGATCGCAGGCTCCGAGGAAGTCTGAAGCGATCACCGAGACGATGATTCACCTCGCTCCACCACGGAATGGGAACGAGCCTCCAGCTCGTTGAGGCGAGACTTCATGATCTCGCTAACGTTGTCTCTGAATCCCGGCAGGCTGAAATAAAGGGCGAGGAAGTTGCTGGGGCTCATCTTGAAGAGCTGCACTGCCGTGACGGTCCGGATCGTCGCCGTCCGCGGAGCGTTGCGGAGCAGCGCTAGCTCCCCGAAGTGATCACCCGGGTACAGACGGGCAATCACCCCCCGGGAGCCGTCCGGGCGCTTCGCGAGGACCTCGGCCATCCCGGACCTGATCACGTAGGCATGCCGGCCCAGGTCCCCCTCCTGGAAGATCACCTCGCCAGGACCGAAGTTCTCCTCGACCATGGTCCTTTGGGAAGAGATCGCGACCACCACGAAGAGAACGACGCCGAGGAGGATCAGCCCTTGCGCCGCTGTGAAGCCAAGGAGCAGGAGCGGATCCAGGGTCAGCATGCCCAGGATGCTGAGCAGTGCAACGAATCCGATGGCGATCTGGGCGATCGCGATCAGCTTTGACCGCCAATCCCCTCGCCGCAGTCCCGGGAGCACCTTCCATGTCACGCCGAACATCAGTTCGCCTCCCCAAGTCGTGCGGCCTGCTCGATCTTCGGAATGTCATGGGCGAGCTTGTGACACCCCACGCACCTGAGCACTCCGGTCCGGAGCTGGTCGGACAGCTTCAGATGGACCCCTCCAAACGCTGCCACGTAACGCTTGGCCTCGCTGTGGCACTTGAGGCAGAGCGTGTTCTCGTATGGCGCCCGCATCTTGACCGGGAGGTGGTAGGTGCGGGTCACGTACTTGTAGACGTCTTGGAGCCCCATCATCTTGGCCTCGAAGGTCCCGTGGACACCGTAGTTGGCGTGACACGAGTAGCACTCCGTCCCCCTCGCGGCGCGGTGCTGGAAGTGGAGGGCCGCCAGGGATCGGCTCGTGGCGTTGTGCAGGTCGTCGATGTACCGCTTCATCGTCAGGTGACAGGTGCCGCAGAAACGCTCCTCCTTGGCGTACTCGAGGACCGAAAAATTTCCGACCGCCAGGAGCAAGAGGGGGAAGATGCCGAGAGACAAGAGGTGCAACCAGAGTGCGTTCCCCTCCGTCTGGCGGCCCGGGTAGACGACCAGGGACAACAGGATGCAGATGAGGATCAGACCCGAGACGACGATGGTCAGTATGATCGCCCAGTCGAGCGCGCTCCCCCATTTGAGAGGTTCACGCCCGGCAGGCCGCGACTCGGAGGCGCTCGCGTGCTGCGGCGTGACCCCTTCGAATTCCCCAATCAGGCTCTTTACGTGGGCGACGAGATTCCAGACCTCTGCCTCGGAGAGCGTTGAGTTGGCTGGCATCGCTGTTGACCTGCCGATCGCCATCCCCCCCTTGGCGATCACGTCGAAGATCCTCTGGTCGTCCATGCCCTTCAGGCCCCCGCCACCCGCCGTCCAATCACTCGGCTCGTCCTTGAGCTGATGTGCCAGCGGGCCGTCACCGGCGCCCGCTGGACCGTGACATATAGAGCACTGGGCGTCATAAATGGCCTCGGCCTTCGGAGTCGGGTTGTGGGAAGGGACGGGGATCTTCTTGTTCTGCAAGGCCTTGGGTGGCGTGAAGGCCAAGACCGACGGCGACGGAGCGGCAATCCCTGGGGCCGCATCTGGCGGTGGCGGCGTCAGCCGCCAGTTGATCAGGGCGGGGTCGCCTTTGTAGAACGAACGGACGTAGGAAAGCGCCTTCCACACCTGCTCGTCGGGCACGGTTGCATAGGTCACCATCGTCTGCTCGGGGATCTGTCCCTTGATCAGCTTGTAGAGGGTCTCGTCGTCGCTCCCGAACCGCCAGGTGTCGTCGAGGACCGGCGCGCCCATCCCGCCCCCGCCCATGACGCCGTGGCAGCCCGAGCAGCCAAGGGAGAGCCAGAGCTTGCGTCCCTCCTGGACCGCCTCGGGATCGCCCGCGAACGGATTCAGCAGCTTCGGCTGTTCCTGGGCGTGCCCGGCGGGCGGGGGCAGGAGGCAGACGAGGAAAGACCAAGTCACGAACAAAGCCACCTGCCTGCCTTTCACGCGCATTACTGCCCTCCACCTCCTGGCCCCGGCCGCAGTCGTGATCGGAGACCCTACCCCCCTTGCGGGGAGAGCGTCAAGATCAAGGGCGCTGATCGGCGGGGCACGCTGAGACCCGCGTTGGGCCGCCCATCCCGAGCCAGGCCTCCCTGGCGACGCGCCCTTCAAGGCTGGCAGTGTTGCGCCTGATCTCCACTCGTGGCGCAGGGTCGGGCAGGTTTACGAACTATCGCACGGCCAGCTCCACGGTCGGGCCGTTCAAATCGATCGACCAGGTCTTGTCTGCCCAGGCGAGCGTCATCGTGAGGGCATTGGAACCCGCAGGCTCGAGCCTGACCGTGAACGGATCGACCGGGGGACTGGCAATGCCGGGCCTCATCTTGACGCGGGCGACCTCCTTGTCCGCGATGCCGGAAACCTCCTTTGCCCGATTCAGGTTGTAGCCCTCCAGGTGGGGCCAGAGACGCTTCGCGGCACTCTCGGGGACCGAAAACCCCATGACCTTCGCGAGCGCTCCCAACTCGATCCCGGGGTCCGAGTTCAGAATCAGAAGCCAGTCACCCTCCTGCGGAGCGGAGACGTAGACCGAATACCTGCCGGCGGGGACCCTCCTTCGGCTGGCGATTCGGTTGCGGCTACAGCTGCTCCCGCAGAGGCCGTCGACGGACAGATCGCCTTCCGTCGTAAGAGTGGTGACTTCGTCTACGCCCGCCCGCCACACACGGTCGTCGGGCAACTGGGCAATCAGGGAATCGAGGGAGCGACCCCTCAGCTCGACCTGGCCGTAGTCGACCGTCACTCTCTTGCCCTGGATCGTTCCTTCCGCCGTCCCTCGCTTCGTGCCCTGAGCGTATGCCCGGCCAAGCAGAGAGGCCGCGACCAGGGTGAAGAACAGGACTCGTTTCATCAAGGCTCCCTCACAGGCTTCACGGGTTGACCGGGGCGCTGGAGCTGGCGCAGCGGAACCCCAGGTCCGCGATGCGCCGATAGATGTGGTTCGCGGTGGCTCGGTACGTCGTCCGCACGTACGAGGCCCCGTAGTACCAGCTCCCACCGCGGTTGACGCGGGCGCCCCGCGCCGTGGGATCCTCGCGGCCGTCGCCCGGGTCGTAGGGGTACGGTCGGTACAGGGAGGACGTCCACTCCCAGACGTTGCCGGCCATATCCAGGACGCCGTAGGGCGAGGCACCGGCCGCGTAGTGGCCGACCGCCGTCGTTCCCGCCGTGTATCCCGCATTCAGACGGTCGGGCTCGAAAGAGGGACCCCAGGGATAGCGGCGGCCGTCCACGCCGCGGGCGGCCTTCTCCCACTCCGCCTCCGTGGGCAGGCGCTTGCCCACCCACCGACAGTACGCGGCCGCCTGCGTCCAACTGACAATGGTTGCCGGGTGGTCCGCCTTCGTCGCATCGCCAAAGGCTGTGCCGCTCGGTCGGGAGCAGGCGCCCGCCTCGACACACACGTCATAGCGGGCGTTGGTCACTTCCACGCGATCGATCCAGAAGGCCTCGACGTGTATCCGCGCCGCCGCTCGCTCGTCCGAGTCCAGCTCTGGATCGTCGGAACCCATCAGGAAATCACCAGCGGGCACTACCGCCATCTCCACCGGGTCACGCCCCGAAGGGTCGCCCGACGGCGTGTCCATGGCGGCGCTCTCAGCAACCCCGCACATGCTGCTGGCCAGAAACGCCGCCACCAGGGGACTCCCCCAATCTCTGCTCCGCATACCCCGCCCCGGGGCGCGCTCGATAGCGCCCGCCACACGCGCCATCCTCGACCAGCCGCTCGCGCGCATGGGTGCGAACTTCCGTGAACGCGTCGGCCTGCGACCTACGCCGCCCGGAAGACCGCGATGAGCGTCGCCAGGTTCTCCGCCTGCTGAGCAAGGCCCGCCGTGGCCACCGACATCTCCTGGACGGTCGCCCGGTTGTCGTGGGCGATCTCCAGGATGTTTTCCATGGCTTTCACCACCAGCTCCCCGCCGCGCTTCTGGTCGGCGGTGGCGTGCGAGACCTGCTGCGTCATGCGGTTCATGTTCTCGATGGCGCGAACGATCTGGCGGCTTCCCTCCGCCTGCTCTCTCGTCGCGATGTTCACCTGGGAGGCGATCCGGTTCATGTCCTCGA
>Ga0214473_10008793_pt1 | contig 11939 bp, 11 predicted proteins | sample RVTome_7_FD_203509 | JGI IMG/M metagenome (GOLD analysis project Ga0214473, IMG submission 203509) | Soil microbial communities from uranium-contaminated site in the Upper Colorado River Basin, Wyoming, United States - RVT98D197 | ecosystem: Environmental > Terrestrial > Soil > Contaminated >...
GGACGGATTGGTCTCCTTGAACCGCTGCACGGCCGTCCCGAGCGAGTGCGACCGGCAAAACAACTGCACCATGCATCCGGTCTGGCAGAAGGTGCAGGATGAGTTCGATAGCACCCTCGGAAAGACCTCACTCGCCGACATCATCAACGGGCGGGTCCTTCGTTCCAAGAGGCCTTGACATTTAAGGCACAGGGACTAACGTTGAAATGTAAGCGAGTCGGTTATATAAAGAACTCCTTTCATCCCTTCCCCTGTAATAAGCCCTTTAACAGGATAATTTCGCCATCGGAAATCTGTGCTCATTGCTGACGAGAAGACACGATGAGTCCGTCGCATAGCGCCGTTACCGCCATCCCCTACGACAAACATTTCGGACATGCCTCCGGCGGAAAGATCGGCATGTGGACCTTTCTGGTCACCGACGCGATGACCTTCGGGGGGTTCCTGATCGCCTATGCGAATCTCCGTGCCTACCTCGATTGGCCGACCCCGTCGGACCATCTGAACATCGGCCTGACGGCCGTGGCCACGTTCATCCTCATCATGAGCTCGGTCTCCATGGTCCTCGCGCTGGCGAGCGGCCGGGAGGATCATCGGCGGGGAATGATTCTGTGGTTGGGGATAACCATCATCGGCGGCCTGTCGTTCCTGGGCATCCAGTCCTATGAATGGACCCATCTGATCCGGGACGGCATGACCTTCACGCGCTTCAGCCACGGGGTTCCCCAGTTCGGATCGACCTTCTTTCTCATCACCGGTTTTCACGGGTTCCATGTCCTCTCCGGCGTGATCTATCTGGCCGTCATCATGGCGAAGGCCATGGGCGGACGTTACGACGGAGGGAACGTGGACCACGTCGAACTGGCGGGGCTGTTCTGGCATTTCGTCGATCTCATCTGGATACTGGTCTTCACCTTCATCTACCTCCTATAGCGGAACGGAAGGATTCATGCCGGTCATGACAAACCGAAGGGAATATCTCCTCGTCTTCCTCACCCTCGGATTCCTCACCGCGGTCGAGATCTGGGTGGCGAAGACCGCAACCGGCAACATCAAAATCTGGACTCTGATCGCCCTGGCCATGTCGAAGGCAGCCTGTGTGGCGACCTTCTTCATGCACCTCAAGACCGAGAGAAACTGGCTCCGGATCATCGCCGCCCTGCCGCTGCTGGCGGGCATCTTCGCGTACGTGTTGATTCGGGAAGTAATGTACCGATGAACAGGCCGGCAATCCTCGCCTCCCTGGCTTACCTCTCGATCCCGATCGTCCTCTCGATCCCCTCCACGCTCACGGCCTGTCCCATGTGCAATGCCGGAAGCACGGACCTCACCCTCAAGCTCATCGGGGCCTTTCTCCTTTTCCCCTTTCTCGTCTTCTCTGGAGTCGTTCTCGTCTACCGCATCATCTCCGGAAAAGAGACGACGAAACGTTGAGCTGGCAGCCCTTTCTCAATGCCCTCCTCAACTCGGCCTCTGCCGCCTGCGCGATCACGGGTTGGGTCTTTATCCGGAAGGGACGACGGAATGCCCACAAACGAGCCATGCTGTCGGCGACCGCTATCTCAGCCTTATTCCTAATCAACTACGTCGTTTATCACGCGACGCACGGCCACACATCCTATTCGGGGAGCGGAATCGTCCGGAGCCTGTATTTCATCATCCTCATCACCCACACCTTGCTGGCGATCGCTATCGTCCCGCTCGTCGGCCTGGCCCTTTACTATGGCTGGACGTCCAGGCTCGACAGTCACCGAAGAGTGGCCCGTTTCACCCTTCCAGTCTGGCTGTACGTCTCCGTGACGGGAGTCGTGATCTATGTTTTACTCTACGGGTGAAGGTAAAGCAAGAAAAGCTTGACAATCTTTCGCTGCCGTGATCATAATATATGGCTCGATCGGAAGCCGATGAGCCACCTTCGGATGCCCTGAGCGCAGTCGGCATCGTCTCTTCTGACAGGCACCCAATTTCAAATCGTCGTTTGCGATGTTCGAGTATCGTTTCGCTTCCCTGGTTGCGCTTCTGACCTTCGGCCTGATCGTCTACGGCGGCGTGGTCCATAATACCGAATCGGGTCTCGCCTGTCCCGACTGGCCCCTCTGCTACGGGGAGCTCTTCCCGGACAAGGGAAGCGGGACCCGGATCGAGATGGGACACCGGATGGTTGCTGCGGGGGTTGGACTTTTGACCATCGCGCTCTCCCTCGTCGTCTCGGTTCGCAAGCGGTTTTCTATCCCTTTCCGCCGGTTAACCTTCCTGGCCGTCATCCTGGTCTCCCTCCAGGGAGCTCTTGGAGCCATGACTGTCCTGTTCCGACTCCCCTCCCTGGTTTCGACGGCCCATCTGGCACTTTCCATCATCTTCCTTTCCGTCCTCATGGTTCTGGCCGGTGCCGCCCGTTTTTCGATAGGCGATCGCCCCGTCGCCCACCTTCAGGAGCAGGTGAGCCCGCTGGCCGGCACGTTAAAAGTCCTGATCCTATTTCTCTGCGTCCAGATTCTCCTGGGCGCTTTCGTTCGACACACGGGGAGCGGTGCGGCAGCCGGCATCGGCCCGGAGGCCTCGATCCTCGGGGTCGACCCTGACACCGGGAAAATAACGCTCTGGCCGATCCAGATCCCCGGAAAACTCAACATGGTCCACCGCTATCTCGCCATGGTCATCACGCTCTTCACCCTCCGGGTCGGAGTGAAGATGTACCGGATCGGAGGCGAAGTGAGAGACAGCCGTCTGAAGGGCTTTGCCCTCTCATTGATAGCATTGGTCATCCTCCAGGTGGCGATCGGCATGTTGAGCCTCCGATCTTTTCTGAGCGTCGGCCTCGTCACCGCCCACCTGGCGGTCGGGACGCTCCTTTACATGGACCTCTTCAGCGCCTACCTTTACGTAAGATTCCTGATCAGCCCGTACGATTACCGCCGGAAAGTCCCGGTCGCTTCACGGCATCAGGCCGCGATCGATACGGAAATGGCAACGGGCCGCACGCGCAGGGTTACTGGGTAGATGGAACCGATGACGGTAGATCGGGAGCGAATGCTCGAATCGCAATCGATCCCCGGGATCATGGAGCAAACCGTCGCCCGGCGTTCACCCCTCTGTCAAACGAGCTCCTCGAGGAGTCGAATGGAATCTGCATCGGATCTGATATCGCTGACCAAACCGCGAATCGTGATCCTGGTACTCTTCACGTCCCTGGCCGGGGTACTTCTGGCACCGGGCCATCTCCATTTACCGGACACACTGCTCTTCCTCGGTAGCATGGCAGGAATCGCCGGTGCCTGCAACAGCCTGAACATGGTCATCGAAAGGGATCGGGATGCCCGGATGTCGAGGACCATGACCCGGCCGATCCCATCAGGAAGGCTCCGGGTCCGAACGGCCCTTGTTTTCGGGATCCTCCTCCTGTCCCTTTCGTTTCCCCTCCTCCATCGATCGACCAATCTCCTCACGACCCTGTTGGGAGCCCTGGCTGCCGCCCTGTACCTCGGAGCCTACACCCCTCTCAAGCCCAGATCCCCCGCAGCACTCTATGTCGGGGCCGTTTCAGGGGCGATCCCCGCCCTGATGGGGACCACGGCGGGGACGAACACCATCGGGGCGAACGGCCTGGCACTCTTCGGAATCCTCTATGCCTGGCAGCTTCAACATTTCCTCAACATCGCCATCCGGTACGAGGAGGAGTACCGGAGGGCCGGGTTCCGGGTCTACCCCGTTGTCGAGGGAAAGGAGGCGGCTCGTCGCCGGATCCAGTGGTTTTGCGTCGCCCTTTGGATCGCCGCCCTATCCCCTCTCTGGGTAGGAGAGACGGGGATCCTCTACCTACTGGCTGCCTGCGGGCTGAGTTTCTATCTGTTGACCCTGAGCGTCACGCGCGCCGGAGGGCTCCACTCTTCTGGAGCCGATCGAAGGCAATTTCTCGCAGGTCTTTTGGCGCTCCCTCTGCTGCTGATCACCCTGGTGACCGACATCGTCTTGATCAAGAGCGACTGGCCATGGTAGAATGTCCAAGGAACCACCCCACATCGCGCGCCCTCATCGAGCCCTTTCATAGAGGGTGGCTGTGAATCTCCTATCCTGCCGGACCTTGGGGCTGATGGTTGCAGGACTGACCGCCCTCGTACTCGGACCGGTCCGGGCCCTGTCACAGGAGATAGGGGGGGTGCTCGATCGTCCTCTGGATATCTCCCGTGACGGCCATATGATCGATTTCATCCTCGACAAAACCATCCTGCTCGTCTCCATCTGGTTCGCCGTAGTCCTCGTCGCCCTGATCTGGTTCATCATCCGTTATCGCCAGAGGGAAGGACACCGGAGAGGTCACTATTTCCACGGCCAAAACCTCCCGGCGATCATCCTTCAGATCGCCGTCGGCCTGCTGGTCTTCCTAACTCTCGACGGAGCACCTGGAGAAGACCTATTACCGTTATCCCCCGCTGGAGGAGGCCCTCAGGGTCGAGATCATGCCCCAGCAGTGGGCATGGAATATCCGTTACGCGGGCCCCGACGATCGGTTCAACACAGCCGACGATGCGGTCACCCTGAACGACCTTCGCGTCCCCAGCGGGAAGCCCGCCATCATCCAGCTCAAGGCCAAGGACGTGATCCATAGCCTCTTCTTACCGAACGTGCGCCTGAAGCAGGACGCGATCCCCGGGAGGGTGACTCAGTTCTGGTTCGAGCCGGTGAAGACCGGCCGGTTCGAGATGGTCTGCGCAGAACACTGCGGCCTCAACCATTACAAGATGCGGGGGGACTTCATCGTCCTCGAACCGGATGAATTCGAACTCTGGCTGAAAGAAGCCCAGCGGCTATCGGAAATCGCCTTCGACCCCCAGGATGAGGATGCCCTCTGGGGATGGGAATGGGAGGAGAGACGATGAGAGGTACGATCCATCCGGCTCCTGAATCGTTCTGGAAAAAGTATGTCTTCTCGACCGACCACAAGGTCATCGCGAAGCAATTCCTTTTAATCGGCTTCACCTTTCTCGGGCTCGGCGGTCTCCAGGCCATGCTCATCCGGTGGACGCTCGCGTTCCCGGGCAATGATTTCCCGCTGATCGGCCGGCTCTTCTACCCCGACAGCGGAGGGGTCGTCCCGCCCGATTCCTACACCATGCTTTTTACCATGCACGGAACGATCATGATCTTCTTCGCGATCACGCCGCTCCTGATCGGTGCCTTCGGCAATTTCCTCATCCCCCTGATGATCGGCGGAAGGGACATGATCTTCCCGAAGTTGAACATGCTCTCGGTCTGGACGATGTTCCTGGCCAGTGCGGTCATCTTCTTTTCCTTCTTCGTCCCACTGGGCGCCGCCGCCAGCGGTTGGACGGCTTATCCGACCCTCAGCACGGAGATCGGTTATCCGGGGGCCGGCCAGACCCTGTGGTGTATCGCCATCATCCTCGCCGGTACTTCCACCCTGATGGGGGCGATCAACTATATCACGACGATCATCCGCCTCCGGGCACCCGGGATGAACTACTTCCGGATGCCCCTGACCATCTGGGGACTCTGGTTGACCTCGATCCTGAATGCCCTCTTCGTCCCGGTGATCGCGGCCGGTCTCCTCCTCCTCATCATGGACCGATCATTCGGAACCCAGTTCTTCCTGGCAGGGGCCACGATCCCTCAAGGAGCCGGTGACCCGATCCTCTTCCAGCACCTCTTCTGGATCTTCGGCCACCCCGAGGTTTACATCCTGATCCTGCCGGCCTGGGGAATCGTCTCCGATCTCCTCTCCTTCTTCTCCAGAAAGCCTGCCTTCGGAGCGAAGGCGACTGCCCTCTGCATGGTGACGATCACGGTGCTGAGCGGGGTCGTTTACGGTCACCACATGTTCACGACCGGAATGTCCGCCCTTCTCACCCGGAGCTTCATGCTCCTCACCATGTTGATCAGCATCCCCTCCTCCATCTTTTTCCTGAACTGGCTCGGCACCCTCTGGCGAGGGGCGATCCGATTCACCACGCCGATGCTCTGGGCGCTCGGGGTCGTCGTCGTCTTCGGCCTCGGAGGCCTCACGGGGCTGTTCCTGGCGACGACCTCTTCGGATATCTACCTCCACGACACGGCGTTCGTCGTGGGGCACTTTCACCTGACCATGGCCGCCTCCGTCCTCTTCGGGGCGTTTGCCGCCATCTATTTCTGGTTCCCCAAGATGTTCGGCCGCTCGATGAGCGAATTGTGGGGCAAGACCCACTTCGCTCTCACCTTTCCCCCGCTTCTGATCGTCTTCATCCTGATGCTGGTCGCGGGAAACGCGGGAATGCCCAGGCGGATATACGACCCGAGCCAGTACGACTTCCTGAAGCACCTGATCCCCATCACGAGGGCGATCACCTATTCGGCCCTCGTCCTGGGAGCCGCCCAGTTCATCTTTCTCTTCAATTTCCTGATCAGCCTCTTCAAAGGAAAGAAGGCGCCTGCCAATCCCTGGGAGGTCACCACCCTGGAGTGGAGCGTTCCGTCCCCGCCCCCCCATCACAATTTCGAGACGATCCCGGCCGTCTACCATGGACCCTACGAGTTCAATCGCCCGCGGGTGAAGGACAAGGACTGGCTGGGGCAGCACGAGCAGGAGCCGTCCTGATGGAGAAGACAGCCTCCGTGGCGGACACGATGGAGCGCAGAGACGAGACAGGCTCCTACCTGGGGATGTCGATCGCCATGGCCTCGTGGGCGATGTTCTTCGCCACCCTCTTCCTGAGCTACCTCGTGCTGCGGGGTCGAGAATCCATATGGCCGCCGGCGGGGATGCCGGAGCTTCCCCTGGCCCTCCCTCTTTTCAATACGCTCGTGCTCATCGCGAGCAGCGTCACCCTGGAACAGGGAATCCGGGCCTTCAGAGGCGGATCCCTCATACGCTACCGGCAAAAGCTCCTTCTGGCCGTCGTCTGCGGCATGATCTTCCTGGGGCTCCAGCTGGCGCTCTGGCGGAGCGTCTCAACGATCGGGGTTCTCGTCGGGTCGGGGACACTCGGGTCCGTCTTTTACACGATGACCGGATTTCATGCCGTCCACGTCGTGGGCGGCCTCATCGCCCTGATCACCCTCGTGAGCCGGGCGTGGCGGGGCGTCACCCCGGACGCGGGTCTCCTCCGCGCCCGACTGATCGCCATCTTCTGGCACTTCCTGACGGTCGTCTGGGTGATGATCTTTCTCGCCATCTTCATCCTGTAGGGGCGCGGAAACCGCGCGTGGAGCTTACGAAAATCGTATGACGGGCACCCATCGAAAGGACGTTTCAACGGTGAACGGAAGAAGTAAACCGATCACGGCCCTGGCGGCCGTTCTCTGCGCGATCCCGATCATCTCCGTTCTCCTCATGCCCGGGGGATGCAGCGACGATCGGTTCACCGAACCGATGGTCCTGGGAGGGGTGGAGGTCTCAGCCGAGGTGTTGAACCGAGGGCGGGAGAATTACATCATCTATTGCCGCGCCTGTCACGGCATCAACGGGGATGGAAACGGACCCGCCGCCCGGGGGCTCCGACCCGCGCCGAGAGACTTCCGGCTCGGAATGATCAAATACGCCTCGGTGAGCGCCGAATACCTGCCTCCCGACAGCGATTTCTACCGGATCATCAAGAACGGCCTGCACGGAACCGCCATGCTCCGGTGGGACATTTCCGATGAACGGCTCCATACCATCATCCAGTACATCAAGACCTTCTCCGAACGCTGGACCGATGAGTATGAAGAGGTCGGCGAGTCGATCGTCATCCCCGAGGACCCCTTCATCGGCCGCGAGGCTGAGGCCATCGAGGAGGGCAGGAGGATCTATCATGGCGTGGCTCAGTGCTGGAGCTGCCATCCCGCCTACGCCGAAAGGGAATTCATCCGTCGTGTCACGGCGGAGATGACCGGCCGGGAAATCACCGAATTCCGGCCCAACCTTTACGAGCCCGAACTTCGGAACACGGATTACGGATTCAAGATCCTGCCGCTCGACTTTCTCTACCACGATCTCCGAGCGGGCTCTTCCCCGGAGGATCTGTTCCGGACGATCGCGGTCGGCATCGCCGGGACTGCGATGCCGACCTGGCACGGATCGATTCCCGATGAACAGATCTGGGCGATGACCCGCTACGTGAAATCCCTCACCGAACTCAAAGACACCCCGGATGGCTGGCGATTGAAGGCCGACCTCGCTTCCCAGCCGGCATTCTCCCCTCCTGAAAATTAGGAGATCACTCCTCGAAAGGCCGTTCGAGTTCGAGACTACACGGGGATCGAAGCCCGCTTGATTTTCAGTTGCGTATTTCGTAATTTTTCGAGCCATGCGATGACTCGTTATCCACCCCATCAATCCGAATTACGCCATTGAGGTTCAGAACCATCTGAGAGAGGGCAGATCGAGATGATGCGACTCCTGCGAGAAAAGACCAAAATCATCATGATCATCGTCGCCGTGTCGTTCCTGGTCGGCTTCATCTTCTTCCAGCTGGGCGTCGGCGGCGGCGGCGGGAGGACTGATCTATCCCTCCGGAATGTCGGCGTCATCAACGATGTCGAGATCACATACACCGTGTTCCAGGAAATGCAGAATACCATCGTCCAGCAGTTGAAGGAACAAGGCCGGGAGGATATATCTGACGAGGAGTACGCCTTCATCGAGGAGCAAGCCTGGAACCAGCTGGTTTACCAGATCCTCATCCAGCAGGAGATCGACCGGAGGGGGATCCGGGTCACCGACGAGGAGGTCCGGGACTTCTTGATAAACAGCCCGCCCGAATTCATCCGCACCAACGAGAGCTTTCAGGTCAACGGCATATTCAGCCGGGAGCGATATCTCGAGTTCATCAATGCGCCCGAATATCGGGAGATCGTCGCGAGCCTGGAAGGCTCGGTACGCGAGAATCTCCCCCGGATCAAACTGGTCAACCAGTTCTCCCTCGGAACCAACTTCTCCGATGCCGAGCTTCTGCAGGAGTACCGGGATCGGAAGGCAGAGGTCAGGGTCGGTTATGTCTTCTTCGATCCGGGACTGCTGGCGGGCGACGCCCGCGACCGGGATGCCGGCAATGCGGTCGACCTGTTGCCTGCCCAGGAGGATCCCTACCAGCCCGCCGAGGAGGAGATCGCATCCTACTACCGCGAGCACAGGGAAGACTTCAAGGATAAAGAACGGGCCACACTCCAGTATCTGAGCCTTTCGACGGTTCCGACCCGAAAAGACACGGTGGAAGCCAGGGATCGAGCCGCTGAACTTGCTGTACGCATCCGGAATGGAGAAGACTTCAGCGCCCTGGCCCAGGATCTATCCGCCGATCCATCCACTGCGGACAAGGGAGGCGACCTCGGTTTCCTGCGGAAGGGAGAGATGCTCTTGGCCCTGGAGAATGTCGCCTTCTCCCTGAAATCCGGGGAGGTGTCCGATCCGGTTCGGACCCCCCTCGGATGGCATATCGTCAAGGTCGAAGAGAGAAGAGGCAGGACGGACAAGGAAGAAGTTCACCTGCGACACATCCTGGTCCCCATCAAGATGAGCCTGGCCAACCGGGACAGCCTCTACGGGCTGGTGAGGGATATTTTCACCGACCTCAGAGGAGGCGAAACGGGCTTCACCGAGGTCGCCGATCGCCACCATATCGCCGTCAAGACAACTGCATCCTTTTCGGAAACGGATTTCGTCCAGGAGCTCGCGCCCATCATGCGCGAAGCGGCGGAATTCGCTTTCTCCCGGGATGCCGGGGCAGTCAGCCATTCGATTACCCGTCAGGGGACGATCTATATCTTGCGCATCGATCGAAAGGACCCGGAACGGAGCTTGACCCTCGATGAAGCACGAGCGGAAATCGCTTCCCTCCTGTCGACCGAGAAGAAGATGGCCGTTTTGAAAGAGAATGCGGAATCTCTCCTCGCGGAAGCAAGGGGGAAAGGGGGGCTGAAGGAAGCCGCCGCCGCAGCGGGCCTCGAGTATCGTGTGACACCGCCCTTTACCCGGAAAATCAGCGTTCCCGGCATCGGGCGTCAGAACGCCTTCGTCGGATACGCCCATACCCTTCCCGCCGGAGCCATCGGGGGACCCGTGAAAACGGACAACGGTTATTATCTCATCGAAGTCCTGGAACGAAAAGAGATCGATCTTCAGGCGTTCGAGAAGACGAAGGAAGAACTCCGGAAGGAACTGATCACCCGGGCCAAGTCGGAGGCGTTCGACCGTTGGCTCTCTTCTATGCGGGAAGAGGCCGAGATCGAGGACAACCGGCTCTTATTCGGATACAGCGGCTGAGCCGGTTCCCTACTGCACGATACCGAACCGGCCCAGGTGCGTCATGCCGTCCGATGTGGTCACGTGGTAATAGTAGTTCCCCGACGCGAGCGGCAGGTTGTAGCGGGTCCTCAGATTATAGACCTCCGTCCCGCCCTCATCCGGCGTGTGCTCCAGGACATGGACCAGGTTCCCGCTGATCGTGTAAATCCGGATCGTGCACTCCGGCGGCAGGTTGATGAACTCGAGCCGCTTCTCGTTCGGACCCAGCTCAAAGGCCGAGGTCGCGATGTAGGGATTCGGCACCACGCGGATCTTCGTCAGATCGACCTGACCCTCGTCCTGCCCGCCCGACTGCGTGTCGATCCGATAGCGGCCATCCGGCACCGGCGGCCTCTGAGCGTCCAGATAGGTGATGGTCGTGTCCGGCGGCGTGGCCGTCGTGTCGACCTCGGTCTGAATGGTCTGCGCCACCTGACGGAGCGTCCAGACATCGCCCGCCTGCGGTGTACGAGGCATCGCGGCTGCAATGATTGCCACCCCACTCACCCAGAGATTCACACGAGAGGCAGAGGTTAGAAAATAACGGCCTCCAGGCTGGCCTGTGATCGGTAAAAACGACCAGTTCGAGCCTTTCTCCTCATCCACCACCTGAGGTGGAACCACATCTTCGTTCACGATCCCCTCGCCGAAGGGCACATCGGCCCGGTTGTCCAGGTCCCTCACCTCGAGCGTCAACGTATCGCCCACCACCGCCACCCACTCGAACTCGAGATCAGCCGCCCTATACCCGGCCTCGATGAAACTGGCCGGTGGAAACGTGACGGGACCCAGCGAATCCGATACGTCCGCTCCCGAAGCGTTCACCGCCAACAGATGCGTCTCCCGGTCCGGAAGGACAAAGGCTGTCGCATCCACGTTGAACGTCAACTGAGAGGTGAAGACGACCTGCGTCGAATCGTCCGGATCGAAGACCACCACCCCCGTCCCCCGATCGGTACCATCGTATTCCAGATCGAACGACGGCGACGGCCCCGCGTTCATCTCCACACCGGACGCATCCTCCACATGATAGCCGATCCGGTTCGAGGTCTCCCCCAACCGCTCGAACCCATCCAACACCACCGTGTACCAGTCGTCCGATACCTCCTCCGGCGCCCCCGACGTGAACGAAAAATCGACCACCGCGTTGCTCGCATGCACCACACTCACCGGATCCAACTCACCCGTCTCAGACGACACGAAAATCGACGACGTGTCATCCAACACCGACCCTCCCGCATCCACATGCGACACACGGGCAAACGCATCCACAAAACTCGACGCGTTGCTGCGCGGTATCACCGAATTACCCGCCGGGAACGATACCCCACTGTCCAAACTCAACCGCGACACCGGCAACTCGTCCGAATTGTAATCGTACGACGTCACCGAGTAAAAATACCGGAACCCGTTCACCAACGGCGCTCCCACATTCCCACGGTCCACATACGAAAACTGCAATCCCGTGTCACTACCCAGGTTGAACGTGTCACATTCGGTCCTGACGACGCTCGAATCCGACAGAATCAAACTGTCACTGCACGTCACCCCACTCCCCTCCATCGTGAGACCGTCCGCCAGATCCCACTGCCCCAGAAACGTCAAATCAAAACCCGATACCAGCTCGTTCTCCTCCATCGCCTCAGGCGTCAACGGAAAATCCGGATCGTTGATGTCTCCCCTC
>Ga0214473_10008794_pt1 | contig 11939 bp, 8 predicted proteins | sample RVTome_7_FD_203509 | JGI IMG/M metagenome (GOLD analysis project Ga0214473, IMG submission 203509) | Soil microbial communities from uranium-contaminated site in the Upper Colorado River Basin, Wyoming, United States - RVT98D197 | ecosystem: Environmental > Terrestrial > Soil > Contaminated >...
AGGCGCTGATCCGGTAGCTGTCCCCCGCCTTGGGCGACGCCGGCTGAGACTCGAAGGCGATCTGGCCCGGCAGCTCCGCCGCCTGCGTCCCCTGCTTCACGTTGACGCCCGCGGTCGCCTCGAAGCCGTCGGGCACGCTCCCGCCCCGGGCCTCGGCTCCCCGCGCCTGCGTCCGCCCGGACACGAAGGTGCGCACCGCGCCGCCGGCGCGCGCCCCGCTCGCCGACGCCTCGGCCATCGACTTGGCGCCGATCGCGCCCTGCTTGCCCATCTGCGCGGCCTGGTTGCCTGGGTCGAGCGCGAGCACCTGATCGTACGAAGCGATTGCCGCCTCGTACTGCTTGCCCTGCATCGCGGTGGCCGCCTGGTTGAGCGCCGCGTTGATCTGCGCGACGCGCGCCGACTGCGCCCTGGCGTGGGCGTCGGCCTTCGCCGCGTCGATCCTCCTCTGCAGGTCAGCGACGGCCTCTGACCACGGGGCCGCGCTCCTCGCTTCCGTGACCGCCTGCTCGGCCCCGCCGATGTCGCCCCGCCCCAGCGCCGATTCGCCGGCACGCACTCGCGCGAGAGCACGCTGGCCTGCTCGAGCCCGGTCCTGGAGCTGCTGGGCGTTTCGGTTGCCCGGGTCTTCGGCGAGAGCATTCCCCGCTTCGGAGAGGGCGCGGTCGAAGTCGCCGCGATCGAGGGCCACCTGGGCAGCCCGTATCGAGGCCGCGGCTTTGCCCGATGCCTCGACCGGAGGGGGAGCAGGCGCGGCGGTGACGGGCGGAGGCTCGGGAGTGGCCATCGTCGGAGGCGGCGCCACGGTCACGGGCGGCGCGGCCTGCGTCACGGGCGGGGTGGCCGGCGCCAGCTGGCCCTTCCACACGAGGTAACCGGTGCCTCCCACCGCCCCGAGCGCGAGGACGACCGCCACCCACGGGAGGATGCTCGGCATGGGGGCGGCCTGAGGGCGAGCGAAGGGACGCGGGACGGGAGGTGCGGTGACGATACGCGTCGGCCCCGTGCGCATCGTCGCGCCCGGGCGGGCTTCCGCCATCGTCCGCCCGCCCACGCGGGTCGGCGCCAGGGTGCGGCGGGTCATCCCGGGGCGGGCGGTGCCGAGGTCCACGGTCGCCCCCGCCGCCCCTCCTTCCGGAGCGAAGTTGACGCCCGGGGCCTCGGTCATGGGCATCGGCGCGTGGGTGGGAGCCTCGAGATCGACGAGAGCGTCGAGAACGTTTTGCGAGGTGGCCGTCGTCGCGTGGGCGCGCAGCCACTCGCGCAGGTCCACCGCGAACTCGTAGGCGGTCTGGTAGCGCTGCTCGATGCTCTTGGAGAGGGCCTTCTTGAGGATCGGCATCAAGGCGTCGTACTCGGCGCCCTGGGGGATGAGGTCGAAGTTCGCCTCCTCGTGGGTGATCTTGTAGAAGATCGCCATGAGGTTGTCGGAGTGGAAGGGGCGACGCCCGGCTGTGAGCTCGAAGAGCATGCACCCCACGCTGAAGAGGTCGCTCCGGCCGTCCACCTTCGCGCCCTTCACCTGCTCGGGGGACATGTAGTCCGCCGTCCCCACGATGTTGCCGGTCCCCGTCATCGAGGCGGTGGTGAGGCGCGCCACCCCGAAGTCCATGATCTTCACCGAGCCGTCTTCCTGGATGAAGATGTTGGCGGGCTTGATGTCGCGGTGGACGATGCCCGCCTGGTGGGCGTGGGCGAGGCCGGCCAGGACCTGCACGATCACCGCGACCTTCCGCTCGACGGTCATCGGCGGGGGTTGCCGCACCGCCTTCTGGAGGTCGCTGCCCTTGAGGAGCTCCATGGCGATGTACGGCGAGCCGTCGCTGTGGTAGTCGAAGTCGAAGACGGTCACGAGGTTCGGGTGCGCCATCTTCCCGACCGCCTTGGCCTCGCGCTCGAAGCGGCTCTTGAGCTCGGGGTCGTCCGCGATCTGGGCCGCCATGACCTTGAGGGCCACGTCGCGATCGAGCTTGACGTCGTGGGCCACGTAGACTTGGCCCATCGCCCCCTTGCCCAGGGGACGGACGATCTCGTACTTGCCGATCCGGCCGGTCAGCTCCTTCAGGACGGGCTTCGGCGGATCGGTCGGCTCACTCACGCGCGCGCCTCAGGGCGGACAACTCCCCTCCAGACAGGGGATTAGACGGCAAAGGCCCGCGGGGTGTCAAATGACGGACGGCACCGCGAAAGGGCGGCGCCCCGTGGTCCGTTCGTATGCAGCGACCCGACGAGACGGTCTACTTCGCCTTTCCGGTGATCGTGAAGTGGGCCCGGCGGTTCCGCTGCCAGCACGACTCGTTCGAGTCGGAGCAGACCGGTACCTCCTTGCCGTAGGAGACTGTCTTCAGCCGGTCCGCCGGCACGCCGAGCGAGGCGAGGTAGTCGTGGGCCGCCCGCGACCGGCGCTCGCCGAGGGCGAGGTTGTACTCCACGGTGCCCCGCTCGTCGCAGTGGCCCTCGACCGTCACCCGCAGGAAGTCGAAGCGCTTCAGCACGTCCGCGTTCTTCTGCAGCGCCGCCCGCTCGCTGTCCCGAACGTCGGACCTGTCGAAGTCGAAGAAGACCTCGGCGAGGAGGCCCATCTTGTCGATCTCCTCCGCGCTCATCGAACGCAGCCTCGTGTACTCGTCCACCTGCGGCGCCACCTCGGCCTTGGGGGGCGGCGGTGCGGGCGGCGGCGGCTCGGGTGCGACGGGAGGCGGCGCCGGCGCCGCGGGCGGCGTCTTCTTCCCGCACGCGCCGAGGCTGCCCGCCACGGCCAGGGCAAGAATGATGATGGCCGTCTTCTTCATCAGGACCCCCTCTCCGCCAAGCGACCGCGCGGCGCTACGAGCCCCGTGCGGTCCCCAAGTTTGGCCCGTCGACGAAGGCGACCGCGTCCCGCGGTCAGACCTTCTTCTTCTCGTCGTCGGTGGGCTCGTCACGAATCGAGCGTTTGAAGTTGCGGATACCCTCGCCGATGCCGCGTCCGAGGTCGGGCAGCCGGCTCGTCCCGAAGATCAGGACGACGATCACGAGGATGAGCACCAGCTCGGGTACGCCGAGACCGAACATTGACTCCTCCAGGGCGTGCGCCGCACGCCTTCTGCATCATATACCCGCTCGGGATTCCCCGTTGACCGGCACCACCCGGAGCGCCTCGTTGAGCCGACCCCGGCGGTAGCCGGCGGGGTCGATCTTCGCCTCCGTGTAGCCCGCGGAGACGACCGCCACGAGCACCGCCTCCCGGAGGCCGGGGGTGGAGAGCCGCGCCATCTCCCCTGGAGCGATCTCGACGCGGGCCGCGGCGCCGAGGTGCCGCACCCGCAGCTCACGGAAGCCGAGGGCCCTGATCCCCGCCTCCGCCCGCTCGACGCGAGCGAGGGCCTCCCGGGTGACCGGCGTTCCGTAAGGAAGCCGAGAGGAGAGACAGGGCGAGGCCGGAAGATCCGCGGTCGGAAGCCCGAGCGCGCGGGACAGGCCGCGCACGTCCTCCTTGCCGAGACCGGCCTCGGCGAGAGGCGCGCGCACACCCGCCTCCCGTGCGGCGCGGTGGCCGGGGCGGAAGTCCGCGAGGTCGTCGAGGATGAGACCGTAGGCCACGTGGGCGAGGCCCTCCGCCGCGGCGAGGGGGACGAGGTGGCGGAAGAGCTCCGATTTGCAGTGATAGCAGCGGAGGGCGTCGTTGCGGACGTAGAGCGGGTCGTCGAGCTCGCGGGTCTCGATCGTCCGGTGGGGGAAGCCGAAGCGGGAGGCGACCAAGGTCGCGAGCCCGAGGTGCTCCGCGGAGAGCGAGGGCGAGCAGGCGGTCACCGCGAGGACCCGGTCCCCGAGGACGCGGTGCGCGGCGACCGCGAGGTACGCGCTGTCCACCCCCCCGGAATAGGCGACGAGCACCGAGCCCATCTCCCGGAGCACGCGATAGAGCGCCTCCCCCTTCGTCGCGAGGTCCTTCGCGGTCGTCATTCCTTCCAGTCCTCCTCCTCTTCAGGCGCCACGTCCAGCTCCAGAGGCGCCAAGCCCACCACCTCGAGCTCGATGCCGCACTCGGGACAGCTGATGATCTCCCCCTTGTCCACGTCGTACTCGTCGATCTCGACGTCGGCTTCGCACTCGGGGCACACCGCCATGCGCACGCCCTCCGTCCCGATCATATCCCACGCCCTCGCGTCAACGGCCCCAGTCCGGCGAGTGGTACGCGTGCCGCCACGAGCTCTCGAGCACCGCGACCTCGCGGCCCCCGGCGTCGAGCAGACGCACTTCCTCCCGGCGTCCTCCGAAGAGGGTGGCGAGCGGGCGCAGGCGCAGGTCCCAGGAGAAGGTCGCGGCCAGGAAGCGGCCGTCCGGCGAGGGGGCGATCGTCCGATAGTACGTGTCGCCCTCGGTGAGCGTCTCCCGGCCGCCTCCTTCGGGATCGAGGACGTCGATGCCGTGGCGCTTGCCCTCGCTCCACGCGCAGACGAGCCGGCCCGAGAGCAGGAACCGGGGGGAGCGCTCCCGTTTGAACCCGCCGGTCAGGCGTCGGACGCGGCCGTCCGCGAGGTCCACGCGCATCAGGTGATCCCCGCGCACGAAGACGACCCACCGCCCGTCGGGGCTCACGGCCGGGCTCGTGTCGTCGCCCGCCCGTGGACGGGTGAGGGGGTGGCGCTCCACGACACCCTCGGCCGGCGGGTCGAGGACGTGGAGCCCGGCGGGCTCCCCGGACCGGGGACGGGCGGAGACGACGAGACGGCGGGCGTCGGGCAGCCAGGCCGGCTGGGCGTCCCTCCAGTCGACGCCGAGGGTGAGCACGCGCGACTCGCCGGTCGCCACCGCCACGACACCGATGTGGCCGTTCATGGAGAAGGCGACGCCCGTTCCGTCGGGCGAGACCGCGGGCTCGTCCACCTTCTCGCTGCCGAAGGTGAGCTGCCGCTCGCGGTCCTTGGGCAGACGCCGCCAGTAGAGCGCGGGGATCCCGTCGCGGTCGCTCACGAAGACGAGCCCCCCGGCGAGGCCCGGGGGCAGGGGCGCGGGCCGCAGCAGCCCCCACCACGCCGCGCCCAGGACGAGCGCGAGGAGGGCGAGGATCAGGAGACGTGGCTTCGCCGGCATCAGATCCGGGGTGGCGGGTGGCGGCGCAACGCCGCCTCGAGGCGGTGCGCCCTGCCCACCTCGCGGTCCGCGTCGCCCCGCCGACCCAGGCGGTTGTAGACGTCGGCGAGCACGTAGTAGCCGAGCGGGGCCACCTCGGACGCGGTGTCCACGGCGAGGCCGCGCCGGGCCAGATCGGCGGCTAACTCGAGCCGTCCCGCCCGGAGCTCCTCGCGTGCAAGGAAGAAGAAGGTCGGGCCGAAATCCGGAGCCTTCTCGGTCGCGAGGCGCAGCTCGGCGAGGTAGCCGGGGCGGTCGCCCCGCTGGCGCAGGACCTGGGCGAGGTTGAAACGGGCGCGCCCGTTGTCGGCGTAAGTGGCCAGCTCCTCGCGGTACAGCCGCTCCGCCCCCGCGAGGTCGCCGCGCGCCTCGAGAATGCGACCCAGGTTGAAGCGGCTCGAGCGCAGGTCGTCTTCCAGCGCCAGCCCCTGGCGTACCAGGCGTTCGGCGTCGGCGATCTCGCCGCGAGAGAAGGCGATCGCGGCGAGGCTGTTCTTGGCGGCGCCCATGTCGGGATTGTGCTTCAGCGCCTCCTTGAAGGTGGTCTCGGCCTCCCCGACCCGCCCGAGGTCGAGGTAGAGGGTTGCGAGCTGGTACCAGGTCTGGGGGTTGCGGGGGTCGATCTTGAGGACGCTGCGGTAGCCCTCGAGGGCCGCGTCCATCCGCCCCGTCGCACGGTAGACGTTGGCGAGATTGCTGAGCGCGAGCTCGTTGTCGGGCTTGAGGGCGAGCGCCTGTTTGAAGGCGGCCACTGCTCCCGCGTCGTCTTTCTTGCGGCGGAGCCAGTTGCCGAGCGTCACGTGGGCGTCGATGATCTGCGTGTCTTCGACGATGACGCTCCGCATCATGGCGATCGCCTCGTCGAGGCGGTCCTCCTCCTCGTCCTGGGCCGCCGCCTTGGCCTCGCCCATTCGGGAGAAGAGCCCGATCTTGTCCTTCGGGTCGGGGAGCACCGCCTCCGGGTCCACCTCGACGGCGTTGCCCACGTAGCCGAGGGCGGCGAGCCGCTGCAGCGTGTCCGGGTCGAGGCTCTGGCGCTCGGGCAGCTCGTGCTTTCCGCTCCCCGCCAGCCGCTCGAGCGCGAGGCGCAGAATCTCGGCCCGCGCACTCCTGGACTTGTAGACGTTGGTCGTTTCTCCCGGGTCCTTGTCGAGGTCGTACAACTCGGGCTGGGGGGCCTCGACGTACTTGAAGCGCCCGTTGCGGAGCGAGCGCAGGTGCTGCCAGCCGAAGTGGAACCTCGGGAAGTAGGTCTCGGAGTAAGCCACGTGGCCGGGGTCGGCGGCCGGGTCGAGGAGGAGGCGAGCGAGCGAGCGCCCGTCGATCCCCTCCTGGGGAGGCAGGCCCACGAGGTCGAGGATCGTCGGGAGGACGTCCACGGTCGACACCTGCGCGCGGCCCCGTCCCCGGTCGCCCCACGGCGTCCGGAGGATGAGCGGCACGTGGACCGTGGCGTCGTACACGAAGTAGGCGTGCGTGGACTCGCCGTGCTCGCCGAGGCTCTCGCCGTGATCCCCGACCACGAGCAGGATCGTGCGGTCCCAAAGCTCCGCCTCGTGCAGGAAGCGCAGGAGGCGCCCGACCACCTGGTCGGCGTAGGCGATCTCGCCCACGTACTTCTGGCGCGGGTAGCGGGATAGGAAGGGCTCCGGCGGATCGTAGGGAGTGTGGGGGTCGTAGAGGTGCACCCAGGCGAAGAACTTCTTCGACTTGACGCCGGCGAGCCAGTCGAGCGCCAGCCCCATCACCTCGTCGCCCTTCTTCTGCACGGTGCCGAGGGACACCGTCTTGTACTGGCTCAGGTCGAACTTGTCCGCGTAGTGGTCGAAGCCCTGGGCGAGCCCCCAACGCGATTCGAGCACCCAGGCCCCCACGAAGGCGCCCGTCGTCCAGCCCGCTTTCTGCAACCGCTCGGCGAGCGTCGTCTTCTCCTCCTCCAGCACGTACCCGCCGTTGTCCCGGACCCCATGGTGCGGGGGGACGAGTCCCGTGAAGATCGAGGCGTGGGACGGCAGGGTCAGGGGGACGGTGGCCGTCGCCTGCTCGAACACGAAGCCCTCGCCGGCGATGGCGTCGAGGTTGGGCGTCTCCACGCCGCGAAAGCCGTAGCAGCCCAGGCGGTCGGACCGTGTCGTGTCGAGCGTGACCACCACCAAGTTGAGGTCCTCCCCGCGGGGACGGCGGGCGGCGAGCCGCTCGCGGGTCTCGGCGTCCGAGCGGGGCCGGCGCGCGCCCGCCAGCCACACGACTCCGGCGGCGGCGAGGACCGCCGCGGCTGCCAGGGACGAGAAGAGAAGAAGAAGACGGCGCTGATTCGCCGGGCTCGTTTGCCGCGAGCTGTTTCGGGGGTTGCTCGGCCCCACGGCGGGGGGGTGGTGCCTGGCCATCGGTCGAAGCTAACCGACCCCCGTCCGGACGGTCAACCATCCATCCCCCCCCCTGCGGTCGATCCAGGATCCAATCTGATGCGCCGGATCCAATCGCTTGCATCTCACGGCCTACCGCGGGTATGAACGCCCCACCTCGGATCGTCCTGGGGTGGGACGCAAGTACCTGACGACAAACGAAGTGGGCGATGGGGGCCGCTCAGTGACAGCTTTGGCATACGGGTTGCTGCTAGAGCCCCATATCCGTCCTTCGACGATGCCTCGATTCGATTCTGTCAACCCAGTCGAAGACGCCGGCCAGTCCGAAGGACCATCCGCCGGCAGGAGGAACCTGTGAAAGTCAGATCCAGCTGGGCCAGGATGCTCGTCGGGGTCCTGGCGCTCGCGTTCGGCCTCGCGATGGCGGCCCCGCCCGCCGTCGCCGGGCAACTCCCCTCGCCGAAGCCGGCCTCGCCGGCCGAGGCGACCCTGACCGCCGCCGCGGGTGCCCGGGTCGCGGCCATGACCCCGGCCGAAGTGCAGGCCGCGGTCCAGGCGGCGCCGGCGGCCCCGTCCACGAGCAGCCCGTCGTTCTTCAAGACCGGCAAGGGCGTCGCCGTGCTGGTGCTCATCGCGGGCGGCGTCGGCTTCGCCGCCTACTCTGCCGTCCATGACCGGGACGCCGTGAAGTCCCCCATCCGCTAGGGGAGGAGACCGAAATGAGACGAATCGCAACGTACCTCGCCGCCTTCCTCCTGATCGCCGCCGCGGTTCCCGTCGCCGCGCAGTCCCTGACCGGCACCATCGAAGGCATCGTCAAGGACGAGCAGGGGGGCGCCCTCCCCGGCGTCAACGTCACCCTCACCGGAAAGCGCGGCTCGCAGAGCACGGTGACGGACAGCGCCGGCAGCTACCGCTTCGCCGGCATCGACCCCGGCACCTACGCCGTGACGGCCCAGCTGACCGGCTTCCGCACCAAGCGGCAGGAGAACGTCGCCGTCAGCATCGGCCGGGCGATACCGATCAACCTGGCGCTCGGCGTGGCCGGCGTCCAGGAGACGGTCGAGGTGGTGGGCGAGTCGCCGGTCGTCAACCCGGTGAGCAGCGCCACCGACAACTCGCTCTCCCAGGACATGCTCTTCAACCTGCCCATCCGGCCGAGCAACGCCGCCACCGATCTCCTCAACTTCCTGCCCGGGATCGTCGACGGCTCCGCCTACGGCGCCGACTCCGACACCGCCAACGGATTGCTGATCGACGGCGTCGATACCCGCGACCCGGAGGGCGGCTCGGCCTGGACGTTCTTCAATTTCAACATCGTCGACGAAGTGCAGGTGAGCGGCCTCGGCGCCCCTGCCGAGTTCGGTGCCTTCCAGGGGGCGGTGGTGAACACGATCACCAAGTCGGGCGGCAACAACTACTCCGCGCTCTTCGACGTCTACTACACGAAGGCCAGCCTCCAGGGCGACAACATCAGCCAGTCGATCATCGACGCCAACCCTTCGCTGGCCGAACCGGCCCAGGACCGAGAGCGGCTCGACCTGTCGACCCAGCTCGGCGGGCCCATCATCAAGGACAAGCTGTTCTTCTTCCTGAGCGGCGAGCGCTACCACCGGGACCAGGACCCGTCGGGCCCTCTGACGCTCCGGGACGAGAAGAGCGACCGGCTCAACCTCAAGCTGAACTTCCAGCCCACCCCCAACGACAACTTCATGGGCATGGTGCAGTACGACAACTACAACATCATCGGCCGCTGCCCAAGCGTCATCGGTCTGGCTCGATGCACGACCGAGCTGACCAACCGCGAGGACGCCCCGGAGTGGGTGTGGGCGCTGCAGTGGCGGCACCTCTTCGGAACCAAGACGTTCGCGGAGGTCAAGTACAACGGCTGGACGGGCTTCTTCGACCTCAATCCCGAGGTCAACGAGCCCGGCATCTACGACGGCTCGGCGGAGCTCTACTCCCAGTCGCAGGGCTGGTTCGCGTACTACGACCGGAACCGAAACCAGGTGAACGCGTCCATCTCCCACTATGCCGAGGGCTTCGGCAAGCACGACCTGAAGTTCGGCGTGGAGATCGAGCGGAGCAAGGTGCGCAACCGCTACGGGTACGTGAACGACATCTTCTACTACGACTACACCGAGTACTATCCCTCGAGGCAGTATCAGGTCTACAACTACGGCTACGATATCGGCGGCAAGAACGCCCGCGAGTCGCTCTTCGCCCAGGACTCCTGGCACGTCAACGACCGCCTCACGATAAACGCCGGCGTGCGCCTCGACTGGGCCCGTGGCTACCCGGCCTTCGAGAGCGCGAACGGCTCGATCGGCGACACCAAGGTCTACGACGTGAAGAACTGGGCGCCCCGCCTGGGCTTCGCCTACGACCTGACCGGCGACGGCAAGACCGTGCTCAAGGGCAGCTACAGCCAGTACTACGAGGGTGCCTTCTTCTTGACCTACAGCAGCGCGGTCCCGGGGATCGAGGACTTCGTGCTTTACTCCTATGATCCCGCTGGCGAGAAGTGCGGTCCCGAAGGGAACTGCTACACGGAAATCGACCGCGCGCCCAGCTCCCTCTACAACGTGGATCCCGAGATCAAACACCCGCGTGTCGACGAGTGGACCGTAGGCTTCGAGCGCGAGCTCGTCAAGGACGTCCGCCTCGCCGTCACCGGCATCTGGCGGAAAGACAAGAACCTGCAGGGTTCCGTACTCCCCGACGCCCGCTGGGCCCCCACCCAAGTGACGGCCTCGACCTCGGGCACCGACCCCGCACTCAACGGCAAGCAGCTCACCGTCTACACCTGGGTCAACCGAGCGACCTCGGAAGACAACTACCTGCTCACGAACCCCGACGGCTTCCAGTACCTCGACGCCGCGGGCAACGTCCTCGGCACTGCCCGAGCGGAGCGGAGCTACAAGGCGCTGATGTTCGTCCTCGACAAGCGCTTCAGCAATCGCTGGCAGGGGCGCGTCTCCTACGTCTGGTCGAAGAACGAGGGCACCCAGAACAACTCCGGGTTCGACACTTACGGGGCGAGCACTCTGTACGAGTCCGCGTCCCGCGCGCTCGTCAACCAGTTCGGGCCCCTCGAATGGAGCCAGACCCACGAGCTGAAGGTCTACCTGACGTACCAGGTCCCGAAGGTGGACATCGGCCTCAACGCCTTCTGGCGGTCCCTGTCGGGGTGGCCCTACACGCCATTCCAGCGGTTCGGCACCAGCGCGATCAACTTCCCGCTGAGCAGCGGTCGTCAGCCGTTCCTCGAGCCGCGCGGCAGCCGCCGAGCGGAGGCGAGAAACACCCTCGACCTGCGGCTCGAGAAGATCTTCAAGGTGGGGCAGGGCACCGACCGGGTCTCCCTGTACGCGGACCTACTGAACGTCTTCAACGCGGATACCATCACCGACGTCCAGGACCGCTATCCGAGTGTCTCGATCGCAGGCTACGACCAGGCTGTGCAGTTCGCGGGGCCGACCGCGGTCACGCCGCCGCGGCGCTGGCTCCTCGGCGCGCGCTGGAGTTTTTAGTATCCCGGGGGGTGCTGTGTCGCACCCCCCAAACCCCCCGCCCTCGCGCCGGGAGTGAATCCCGCCGCGAGGGCAGCTCGTTGCCTGTCCCGGCCGGCTGAACAAGGCGCGCCCAGGCTCGAAGGCCCCGGGGGCCGCAAGGCCTCCGGGGCCTTCTTCTTTCTCGGGGGCGTTCCCTGGAACCCGCCACCGCGAAGTCCTGGCCAGCTCCCTGACCCCGCCGCGGGTTAGAATGAGGAGTGACGTCCAACGAGCGCCGCTGGGTCGAGAACTGGTCGCAGACGGGGCTCCTGCTCGAAGAGCAACGCCGTCGCGAGCTGCGCGGCCTGTCCCCAGAGCGGGCGCTGTTCTTCGCTGAAGCCTTGTTCTCGATGCCCTGGCCGGCAGAAATCCTGGCCCGTCGCCGGCGATGGTCGGGCCTCGTCGAGCAGCAGGATCTCTTCCGCCGCCTGCACCCGCGTTGAGCCCCGTCCTCGAGGCCGCGATCGAGCTTCAGGCCTTCTGTCGCTCCCAGGACTGGCGCTTCTGCTTCATCGGCGGAATCGTGGTGCCCCGCTGGGGAGAGCCACGAATGACGGCCGATGCGGACTTGACGCTGCTCACCGGTTTCGGCGACGAAGAGGCTTTTGTCGACCCGCTGTTGACCGCCTTCCGGCCGAGGGTGGAGGGTGCGCGCGAGCTGGCGCTCGCCCGCCGCGTCGTCCTCATCGAGGCCCGGAACACCGTGCCTCTCGACGTCTCGCTGGGGGGGCTTCCCTTCGAGGAGCGGTTGATCGCGCGCGCGTCGGACTTCGCCATCGGCCGAGACCTCGTCCTCCGGACCTGCTCCGCGGAGGACCTGATCGTCCTCAAGGCGTTCGCGGGACGGGAGATCGACTGGCTGGATGTCCGCGGCGTGGCCATCCGGCAGGGCGGGCGCCTCGAC
>Ga0214473_10008795_pt1 | contig 11938 bp, 9 predicted proteins | sample RVTome_7_FD_203509 | JGI IMG/M metagenome (GOLD analysis project Ga0214473, IMG submission 203509) | Soil microbial communities from uranium-contaminated site in the Upper Colorado River Basin, Wyoming, United States - RVT98D197 | ecosystem: Environmental > Terrestrial > Soil > Contaminated >...
TTCCACGGGGAGGACTCATTGACCACCAGAACGATCGATCCAGTTCCGAGACGGGCAATCGGAGTAAAATCCTTGACAGGGTCATAGGGAACGGTGGTGAAAACCGGTGCATTGGTGAGGACCGAACTATTCAGTGTTCCCAAAGTGTAGCCATCCGGCTTCGACTTGGCCACAAAATCAGCCCCCACCACTCCTCCTCCGCCCCCGGCCTTGTACTCCACCTGGATCTGGGTATTGAGGTCCTTCTCCAGACTTTCCGAGAGGATCCGGGTGACCACGTCGTTACCCGAGCCCGGCCCGAGGGGGATGATGATCTTGATGGGCTTGGACGGATATTTGTCCTGAGCCGTTGCGGCCCCGGAATAAAACAGCGCGAACAAAAACAGTGTAAAGAGCACCGATATCTTTCTCATCTCTGCCCTCCTTTTCTCCTGCCTCGGGATCGGCTCCCTGCAGAAAAACATCTGGATTGATTGAAATATTTTTTACGCTCTCGGAAATCAGTAACCTATTCGATCATCTCCAGAAATGCCTCGATTCGGGTCTTCAACCTCGCGAGGGTTGAAGTGGAGTACTCATCCTCCAAATAGAGAACGGGAATACCAAAAGATTCGATGTAACTTTTTGTTGCCGGGACTTCAAAACCGTAGGGGTCGCAATATTTATATATAAAGAGGATCACCCCGTCCACCTTAAAGTCTCTGATGAATTGGCCAATGTGCCCGAACCTGCCCTCCAGGTTTTCCTGATAGGTCCTTTCTGTGTCTCCATAAATCGTAGGCAGTTTCATCTTCCTGAGGTAACGTTCCGCTATCCCTTCTAAGGGATTTTGAGTAACCTCGACATCAGCCCAATAAACCTTGCTCCCCACGGAGGTATCGTCCATCACCATCCGGCCCCCTGCCTTCTCAACAATTTCGATGGAAGAGACATCGTCGATCTGGTCACCCACAATCATGATTCGTGTCGATGGTTCACCGGAACCCGCTTCCCTTTCTTTCACTTCATCCGTTACCTGGGAGATCAATTCTGTAGATTCTTCAACCGGCAGACTCATGGCAGCGACCAGGACCCGGATCATCTCGACTCCTGAAATTAGCGGAGGGGACGACTTCCTCAATTCATAGAGTCTTTTCATCGCCTTCCTGTTTTGGTTATAGGCTTCAACCTTCTGGGCCAGAGCTTCATCTGAGATCTTCTTTCCTGTAAACCTTTCCAAGCTCTTCATAAAGGTTCCCAGGATTTCCTTGAAGAATTCCAGGGACGGGTCGTCACAGAGATGTGGAACATTGAGAAAATGGGAGTAGGACCACGCAAGATTGCAGGTCCACACGTCATAGGTTCGACTGAAGCTATCGCAGGTGTGGGGAATCACGATGCCATCGAGATAACCGTATCTCCCTTTCAGGGCCGAGTCAAAAACGTTCCGCACAAAAGGGCAGACGATCGTCTCCATGTGCGTGTCTGCTTTGGTAATCGGCTCGTTGACATCTCCCTTCATTCTTACAGGAATGAACCCGGCAGCAGACATGATCTCGACGGGGACCATTGTGGAGAAATAACCCATGATCCTTTTTCCTTCCCCCTTTAACTCCTTTGCCCGGCATCCGTAATCCCTGTAATATCTTTCTGCTGCCGCCAGCCCTCGGCCGTTTTCCTTTTTCATCCTTCAACCTCTTTCCCTTCCTATCAGAATAGATAACATAGAAAGGCTCATTGAAATTAAATTATATTCTCTAGTAAGATATCCTCACAGTTGGAAAACTATCGAAAAGGCAGTCGGGTGTGCTGGAAGAGCTTTAGAGCGGAACCATTAAGGGGTTCGCTGCTCTGTCGCCCAGCAAATGACAAATCTCACCTTTGATGAATCCCCATGTTACCCATAAAACATGTCAAGAACCCGCATTCTAAAGGTCTGGAAGCACGCTCGACTGCCTTTTCGATTCAATGTTAAGGATATCTCACTGGGCTCCCTCTTCCAGAAAGGATAAGCTCTTATCTTTTCGGTAAACAAGCGCCTGGCAGAGGGCTATTTTTTGATCTCCCTTCTCATCTTTCTCCAGAACCTCGATGCGATAGCTTGCAGTGCGCTCGTTCCGACTTTCTTCCTTCGCTTCGACGATGAGAAGGGAATTAATTCTTGGAGATCGCAGGTACGTAACATTTATGTTTAAAGCCAGGGCCACCGTGCCATGGGAATTCGAGGCGGCGCCGAACGCTTCATCGATAAGAGCAAAGATGGCCCCTCCGTGAATTAAGCCGTTAAAGTTCGTCATTTTTTCTGAAAATCTTGCCTCCAGCACCGCATAACCGGGTCCAATGTCCCGCAGCCTGATACCCATATGGTTAGCGAAAGGCTCGTCTCTTATTTGTTCTTTCAATAACTCTAATACACTTCCTTTCATAGATTACCTCTCGAAATTCCCGAACCTGAGTCCAAGGGATTGCGATAACAGAGATGGCTCACATGTGGCGAGGGAGCCAGGTCGCAATACCCGGGAAAATGATAAACAAGGCTAATCCTAAAAGAGTCAAATAAATATAGGGCAAAGACGCCCGATAGACATCCACCATATTTGTCCCCTCGGGAGCATTTCCCCTCATGATGAACAGAAGCAAGCCAAAAGGAGGCGTCAGGAGACCTAAGGAAATGGAAATCAGCATCAACAATCCCATCCATACCGGGTCGAAACCCAGGGCAGTGCTGATGGGCATGAATATGGGAACGGCGATCATGATCATTGCGATCTGATCGATAAAACATCCCATAATAATTAAGACGACTTGCATCATGGCTGCAATGATAAGAGGCGAAACCTGTAAACTGGTGACTTCATTCACAATGCCCCTCACAATTCCCGTAAAACCCAGGAGCTGGCTGAATGCAACGGATCCCCCTACAATCATTAAGATCATCGTGGAAATAGCGAGTGTACTCCTCGTCGATTTAATCACCATTGGCAGGGTCAATCGTCTATAACAGGCCGCCAAGATGAAACTGGTTAAGGCACCCAACGCAGAAGCCTCCGTCGGTGTCGCCACGCCGGTGAAGATGCTTCCGAGAACAGCCAGAACAATGAGCGATAATGGAAGCACATAGATCAAGAAGTCTTTAAGAAGGCTCGATTGAGACGTGATCGCTTCCCCCGTCGGAGCAAGTGACGGATTGCGATAACACGCAATGATAATATAAAGAAGATAAAATCCAGCCAGGATAAACCCGGGAACAAAACCGGCAAGCAAGAGCTTCCCAACAGAAATACCTCCCTGAGCCCCGAGAATAACGGAAAGGGTACTCGGTGGAATAACGACCGCAAGCATTCCGCCTGCCATAATGGGTCCCATGGACAGAGATTTGGAATACCCGCGCTTTACCATATCCGGCACCAGCAAAGCACCCAGCATCGCACAAGATCCGAGGGCCGAACCGCTCAATGTCGCAAAAATGGCACCTCCAGCCACAGCAACCAAACTCAATCTCCCGGGAAGACGGAACAGCCCCCTTTCAATCACATCAAGGGCCCGAGAGGCCATTCCTGACCGGAAAATGGCTTCACCCATAACCAGAAAAAGGACGACGGGAGTTAAAGTAAATAACCCGATCGAATCAAACATACTTCTAATCAACGAATCGATGCCGGCCAAGCCACCCATAAAAAGCAGGATTCCCACTGTATCAACAATCAAGAACGCAACGAATATGGGCACCCCGGACATCAGGCAAAGAAATAATATCCCGCCGATAATCAACAAAAGAGTTTGCCATTCCACTGAGAGCTCCTTATGTCAGAGGCAGACCCAAACCGATCTATTCTTTCTTGGTCTCTTTAAAGTAGTGATAAGCCATCTTTGCAGATTCAATGGCAAGGAAAAAAAAGCCAATAGGAATGATGATACATAACATCCATTTGTGAAACGTGTAGATTTTGACCTGAAGGGTCCCCGACCGATAATTCTCCCACGTCACAATGGCGCTAAAGATCATCAGAAACAAGGTAATGGCTGTTGTAATCATGTAGAGAATCCCATCCACGAGGGACCTGGTTCCTGGTCTTTTGATGAAATCGATCATGACGTCAATCCGGGTATGTCCACGATTTTTAAGGAGCCAACCGGAACTGAAAAAAGTGAGGATAATAAGACTGTATTCAGCCACTTCTAATCCCCATCCTATGGGGTAAGGGGTGTGGCGGAGGAAAACAGAAGCTGAAACATATAAGACCATCGCCACAATCAGCAATCCACTGATGACCGCCAGCCCATCACGAAACCAATCATAAATCCGTACCAAGACGGAGACCAGGCGTTTCATGGTTTTCCCCCGGTTTGTCAAGAGCAAAGCTGAAGGGAGCCACCGGCTCATCTGCTCCCTTCAGCGACCCATTCTCATCCTTCCTATTTGGATACCAGTGGTTGTAGTTCTTTAACCCTCTGAGATTTTTCCAGGGCAGCCTTCCAGCCCTCGGTATAGGCCATGTTGATATACCACTTTTCGTCCTCCGGAGAGAACTTGATTTCTTTCATTCCACGGGCCAACAGGTCTTTTGTAATTTCTTCTTGCTCTTTGATCTGAGCATCATGAGTTTTACGCTCATATTCCGCCATGGTTTTTGTCAAGAAATCACGCTGAGCAGGGTCGAGGGCATCCCATTTCTTTTTGTTCATCATCACGTATACGTCCACTGTCCAAAAGGGAGGGCCCCATATATTCTTACACACTTCATGCCAGCCCCACGGCCTGATCTCGCGGCCTCCCCACCAGAAGCCGTGAACCGTTCCTCTTTCCAAAGCGGTATAAACCTCACCGCCCGCTGTGTTGACTCCTGTAGCGCCCAGGGCCTTAATAAGAGGAACATAAATCGGTACCACCCGCATGATGAGCCCTTTTAAATCGGGCTTGGTTATATTTTTAGTTAGGTACCCCTGGAATCCCTGGCCCGTAGATGCCCTGGCAAGGAACTCTAACCCCTTTTCCTGATGCCATTTATTCACGAGACCGAAAACTCCACTTTTCCTGTCATCCCAGGGTTTGCTTCTCATCAGTTTCATGGCATCGACTTCGGGGATAACCCCCGTGGTATAGGCCGCGGCAGTGTAAGCCAGATCAACAACCCCTTTCCTGAGGGATTCAGCCCCTTCAAAGGGGTTGAAGACCTCCGGGCCACCCACATATTTTGCGCTGAGGTTAACCGCTTTCCCCCCTTCATTGATCATGGTGATCAGCAATTGGAGTCCCGGCTTGGACGGGTCCATCTTTTCAGGCCAGGCCGACCAGATTTTAAGCTCTTCTGATTTCGGGGCTGCGTTTGCCTGATTCCCTATAACAAATATGAATATTCCTACCCATAATACGGCCATGAATAACGAAGATTTGATTTTCATCTGTTTTCCTCCCTTTCTTTGTAACTCGTGATATAAGTGGGTCCCTTTCAATCTAAAATGATTCAGCCCTCCTTTCACCGGGAATTAAGTCTGACCCAGCCCCTGGGAATAGGGTCTCGAAAAGAAAACCTCAAGAATTATTTCAGCTTGGCAACGATTTCCTTAAATTGCTCAGGAATGATTAAGATCGGGCACTGCGCCCTTCTCATAACCCTTTCCGATGTGCTACCCACAACTGTTTTCAGCCACCCTGTCTCCCCGTGTCGCCCCAGGATCACAATATCGCATTGTTTTTCTTCGATAAAATCCAAAATTTCCAGATAGGGCGAACTGCTCACCCTGAATATGATTTCAAAACGGGGAACTTCTTTCAGTTTGGACACGTAGGCCTCTTCGATCTTCTTATTGATCTCCCGCTCTCTCTTTGCCCTTCCTGTCGTTCCCTCTACGTATTCAGGATAGGGGTTAACATGCATGATATAAAGGATTGAATCCTGTCTTCGTCTTGCCACTTCGATAGCGAAGTCCAGGGCAAAGTCAGCGTTGCCGGAAAAATCCGTACAGAAAAGGATCCTTTTGTAGATATCATATCTTTTGTAGATATCATTCTGGTTCATAAACCTCTCCCGGAAACCTCCATTAAACACAGAGTTTTCTATTCTTGATGAAGTCGTAAAAAGTCGAAATAATTAGAACTTGTCATTCTGAGCGAAGCGAAGAATCTCACCAAATCAATGAGTTATAGATCCTTCACTTCGTTCAGGACGACAAACTAGGACTTTTTACGAGACCATCATTCTTGTTCACAAAAAAAATTACCAATGGAACATTGGATTCGAATCACTTCACTTTAAAGCTTTCTTTGAAGCCGGCATATTTCCCCCTCAGATGGGGTTTTTCTATTTTACCTGTCGGATTCCTTGGGACGGTATCAAAGAAGATGCGTTTGGGTCTCTTATATTTAGGCAAATTGTCCTCACAGAACTGATTCACTTCTTCTTCGGTCAAGGTCTCACCCGGCTTGACCTGAATAATAGCCGCAACGACCTCACCCAATCTTTCGTCTGGGATACCGATGACTGCACCATCATGGATCTTGGGATGGCTCTGAAGCAAGTCTTCGATTTCAACTGGATAGATATTTTCTCCACCGTAGATGATCACGTCCTTCTTTCGATCCACCAGATAAATGTACCCTTCGCTATCCGCTTTGGCCATATCGCCCGTGTAACACCATCCATTTTTAATGGTCTCAGCTGTCTTTTCCGGATTCTTATAATATTCTTTCATGACGCCGTCGCCTTTCACAATCAATTCGCCCACAGCGCCCGGGGAGACATCTTCCCCCTCTTCGTTCACGATACGTGCCTCCCAATTGAAGCTCGCCTTTCCAATGCTGCCCCATCTTCTTGGGTCATTAGAAGTCAAATGGAAACACCCCGGTCCCATCGCCTCTCCCAGCCCATAAATGGTGTCATATTCCATGTGCGGAAAGTGTTCGAGCCAACGTTTAACGAGACTGGAAGGGACAGGTTGCCCTCCCATGGACAAAAGGCGACAGCATTTCAGGTCATATTCCGCCAAGGACAGCTCCTTCCGGTCATAATGTCCGAGGATATCGGAAGCCCATGGGACAACCAAAAATAGGATGGATACCTTTTCGTTCTGAACCACATGGACCACATCCTTGGGTCTTACGATCCCTTTGATGAGCACTGCCGAAGCCCCTACAATGACAGCGCCCACCCACATCATTCCGCCCCCGGCATGGTATAGAGGTTGAAGAAGTAAAAAATTATCATCGTGCTTTATCCTCCAGTTATGGTTGTTCGTGATGGCTGCACATTCAAGATTTTTATGGGTGAGAAGGATGGGTTTGGGTTTCCCAGTTGTTCCAGAAGTAAAATAGAGTGAGCATCCCTCATGATCGTCCAGCGGTACCTCCACAGGTTTGGATGAGGACTGCTTCATGATCTCTTCGAAAGATTCCATATCCTTGGGACCCTTTTCACCGACGAAGATATAGTCCTTTACGGTCGACAAATGCGGCCGGACTTCATGAACCCTCTTAATGAATGCCTCCTCCAGAATCATCATTTTCGCTTCCGCCACGTCAGCACAATACCTGATTTCATGGCTATCGAATCTGAAATTGAGAGGGGCAATCCATGCTCCCGTCCTCATGATTCCCCATTGCAGTTCGAGGACATTGACAGAGTTATACATCATCATATGGACCTTATCCCCTTTTTCGATGCCACGGTCGATCATGGCATTGGCCACTTTGTTGATCCGGGTATCAAACTCCTTCCAAGTCAGCACTTTTCTCGTCTTTAATACAGGGTCAACCTCAACGAGTGCCATTTCGTTGGGATACGTCCTGGCGTTTCGAGCGATCATTTCCGACACGTGCATCGTTTATCCTCCTCTTCCGAGTAAGAGGGATAGTCTATTCACTTACAAACATAGAAAATAGAATCATTCGGTTACGGTGACGGCAACGATGCCCGTATCGTCATTCGGCTATCCCGCCATAGGCGGGACTCAAGAAGTTCACGCCTGCGTGCCGAAACGCACTTCGGCGTGCAGGCACGTAACCGTTGAACCCTCAACGAAACGGGCTTCGTAACCGTAACCTTTAAATAAGACCTGTGACCAGTCTCAGGGTTCGAGGGTGCCCTCCAGGCATGGGGCATTATTTGGGAAAATATTCTTCCCATCTTGTTTTGACCTTTTTTACGACTTCGTCTGTTAACTTGATGACCTGGGGTCTGTCTTTCTCTTCCCACTCGAAAGGAATCGTCGCATCCATTAAGATCCTTGAGGTATAATTCTTCTCTCCCATATGGAGGGAGGGATCGATCGGTGAGCAACGGCCCCTCTTCAGGATGTCCGTTCCCCTGTCGGGCTGGTACCTCATGCCGATGGCCCACCATACCTCCCCCAGATTTGAAGGATCAATGTCATCATCGACGACGACCACCAATTTCGTCGAATAATTACCGGAGGCGACTGAAACACAAGCCGTTGCAACCTGTCTCGCATGTCCTAAATATAACTGTTTGATAGAGACGATTGCGGTGAAGTACCCTCCTGTTTCGGGAGGACAACAGACCCCGCGAATTCCAGGAATTCCCATGTGCTCCAAATCACTCCAGAGCGAAGCAGATCTGTTTAACGTTTGAATCATATGAATATCTGTGATGGGTCGCCCGGTCGTACATCCCCAGTGAATAGGATGACTGCGGTGAGTGACGCATCCTATCCTGAAGACGGGTTTCGGATAGGCAGCCTGGTAATGACCCGAGTACTCTCCGTAAGGGCCCTCATGCTTCAATTCCTTCGGATCCACGTAACCTTCCAATACGACCTCTGCGGAGGCTGGAACGGGTAGATCAACAGTCTCTCCCCTCGTCACCTGAACGGGCTCACCTCTGATCCCCCCCATATAATCGTATTCAGATTCGTTAATCGGGAAAGGGGCGCTTGAGCATGCAAACACAACCGGATCCACACCGATGGCCACAGCGACTGGCATTCGTTCCTTTTTTTCAGCGTATTTCACAAGCTGCAACTGAATATGTTTTCCAGGGATCATCCATATCCCCGTAGATTTCTTATCATGGACCATCATCCGATGGGTCCCGATGTTCACCACACCAGTCTCGGGATCTTTCGTAATGATGCAGCAGGTTGTTCCGATGTATCTTCCCCCGTCCCCCTCATACCATTTGGGCACTGGAAATTTCAAAATGTCGACTTTATCCCCTTTATCGATATATTCCTTACATGGGGCGTCGCTGACCCATACGGGAGGGACCTTCTTTTTCACCCTGTCCACCCATGTCTTGATCGTATCAACGAGGGAAGTTGTCTTAGGCAGACCTAATGCCAACGCCACACCTCTTGGGGTTGAAAAGGCGCTCGTGAGCACGGGCGTGGAATAGTCCTTCACATTTTCGAAAAGAAGTGCCGGGCCGCGTTGCTCCTCATTCAATTTTGCAATGGCGCAAAGCTCAAGATTCCAATCCACCTCTGCCTTGATCCTCTTTAATTCACGTTCTTCCTCTAACTTTTCGATAAATTCTCTTAGGTCCCGATACGCCATGCTTTTCTCCCTTTTGATTGCTGCTGTGCCCCTTTGGTCCAGACCTCTTGAAGGTCTTTTCCGTCATGCCGGACCTGATCCGGCATCCAGAGACCCTTGAAAAAACTGGATTCCGGCTTTCGCCGGAATGACGACTTTTTAAGAGAATGGTAGTTTATGGGCAGACACTAAACAGCTCTTCCGGCTTCGAAGGCCTTCAGGTTCTGGTCGAGCATCTTTTTCCCAAAACGCTTGACCAGCACCTCCCTCCACGTTTTTTCCGGGAGGTCAAGCTGCTTGGAGAGTACACCCAGCAGCAAGGTATTAACTAACAGTTCACTTCCGAGCTCCACCGACAGTTTGTAAGCATCTAAACTGATGACTTTGCGTTTCCCATCCTCCAACTTCTCTTTAACATGATCCGGATATTCGATCTTCAGGAAATGGGCGATGGGAGGTACGATCTTCTGTTCGTTTACGATAATCGTGCCCCCCGGTTTGAGATATTCAATACTTCGCAAGGCTTCGATTGCCTCGAAAGCCAGAACATAGTCAGCTTCACCTCTTCCGATCATGGGAGAAGTAATATTCTTGCCGTATCGCGCATGACTTGCGATGATGCCCCCCCTTTGCGACATGCCATGGACCTCAGATTTCTTAACGTCATAGCCGGCTGTCATGGCCACCTCGCTGATCAGCTCTGTCGCCATGACAGCCCCCTGACCTCCTACCCCTACCACTAAAATATTGGTCGCTTCCTCTTTCATTTCAGACACCCCTTTTCGATTAATTTTCCATCAGTTGGATTGCACCACTCGGACAGAACTGGCCACACACAGAACATCCTGTACAAAGGGCGGTGCTAATGCTCCTCATTTTTTCTCCCTTCTTAGATTTCTTGGCCTCCTGGTCAGCCACTTCAATGGCCGGGCAACCCGTCGTCATACAGACGCCGCATCCTGTGCATTTCTCTCCAAGAACAGTATAGGGTTGATCCTTAATCTTTTTTGGCATTAAAATGCAGGGACGATTCGTTAAGACGACAGCCGGTCCTTCATAGGCAATGGCTTCCTTCAGGACATTTATACATTCTTTCGTATCATAAGGGTCCACGCGCTTTACGTATTTTACTCCGAGTCCTTCAACAAGCTTATTCAAATCCACCCTGACCGCTGGCGAGCCGTTTGCCCTGAAGCCACTCTCGGCAGTGGGCTGGCCTCCCGTCATCGCAACGATTCCATTATCCAGGATGACAATGGCAATATTGGCCTGAGAATAGACCGCATCCAGCAAGGGCGTCATTCCCGAATGGAGAAAAGTCGAGTCCCCAATCGCTGCGATAATCGGCTTATCGCTCCCCCGAACTTTGGCCATCCCGACAGCATTCCCGATGCTGGCTCCCATACAAATGGCTGTATGAATCGCGCTGATGGGAGGAGCAAAGGCCAGCGTGTAGCAACCGATATCCGAATAGACATTGGCGTCGAGTTTCTTGAATGCCATGAAAATTCCCCTGTGAGGACATCCGGGGCACATGACCGGAGGACGAGGGGGAGCATCGATTTTCTCAGGGACCACCGGCATGGGTTGTTGCATTTGGATTCCGGCCTTTCTCAACCCTTCTCGAATGGCATCCGGATCCAATTCACCTTGAGTTCTAATAAATTCCATGCCGATGAAATCCTTTATTCCCATGATTTTTATTTCCTCTTCAAAAAAAGGACGCGTTTCTTCAATGACAACCAACTTTTTCACTTTCGACGCAAACTCCTTGATCCTCTTCTCAGGAAGAGGAAAGGATATCCCCAGTTTCAGAAAGCTTGCTTCAGGAATGACGCGTTTTGCATGGTAATAAGCAATTCCGGAAGTAATCACCCCGACCTCTTTGCTGTTCATTTCCATCTGATTAAGGGAAGAGGTATCCGCATACTCCCTGAGTGCGGACAGTCTCTTAATGACCTCGGTTTCCCTCAAAATTGCCCGAGCCGGCACCACCACATATTTATTAGGATCCCTCTCGAATCCTTTAATGGGGTGCTCTTTACGAGGATATAGGTCCACGACCGTCTTCGAATGGGCAATCCGTGTCGTGCCCTTCACAATCACGGGTGTATCAAATTGCTCACTGATAGCCAGAGCCTCGCCCACAAACTCTTTTGCTTCCATACTATCGCTTGGATCTAAGCACGGGACCCTGGCCAATTTAGCGTACAGGCGAGTATCGTCTTCGGTTTGTGAACTGTGTTGCCCCGGATCGTCGCAAGCGACCAGTACGAACCCCCCTGGCGTCCCGGTGTGTGACCAATTGATGAGGGCGTCCAAGGCTACACTGACCCCAGGTTGTTTCATGGATGCCATGACCCTTGCCCCGGCCATGGCTCCTCCGATGCAAATTTCAAAGGCTGTCTTTTCGTTCGTTGCCCAATCTGCAATGATTTCTTTATACCGCGCTGCATTTTGTAGAATTTC
>Ga0214473_10008796_pt1 | contig 11937 bp, 7 predicted proteins | sample RVTome_7_FD_203509 | JGI IMG/M metagenome (GOLD analysis project Ga0214473, IMG submission 203509) | Soil microbial communities from uranium-contaminated site in the Upper Colorado River Basin, Wyoming, United States - RVT98D197 | ecosystem: Environmental > Terrestrial > Soil > Contaminated >...
TTCGAGGAGAGATTTGAATCTGTATAATTCTATTTTGTTATTACCTTGATCGAATCCACTATATAGACAAATTAAATTTGTATGTTCTCCGATTTCAAAATTTATTAAAAAAGGATATTCTTTTAAATGTTTATATTCCAAAAAAATATAACTAACATGATTTAGGTTGCAATATTTTATCAAGCCACTATAATCTGTATATGGTATTCTCAGTCCTCCAATATTTCCGAAGTAAGAAAAGTACATTTTCCGCGCTACAAGTTTAGTTTCAACAGTTTTATTACTATTCATATCATTTTTTAAAATACGCAATGGTTTTATATAATTGTCAGGATCATATTCATTATTAGTTGATGGATGCCTCAGTGAATTGTTCATCCAGCTTATTGATATCAGTAACATTATTGCAATTAAGATAATTGTTACTTTACCTTTTAGGAAACTAATGAATTTAGTATTCCGAATGGAATTTTCAATTAATTTTGATAGTTCATTTATACCGCCACCAGAAACAAGCATTATCATAGGAGCAACTATTGCAATATGTCTTTCCAAAAATGAACTCAAAAATAATGGTGGAATTAAAATTGTAACAATAAATGTTAATACTAAAAATAAATCTTTAAATTTTTGGTTTTCAAAAAAATGATAAACTCCAATACCGAATAAAAGCAAAACTAAAAATCCCACAACGGAACTTAATTTGTATCTATATAATTGACATATGTTATTAAAAAACAATTTGAGATTTATGTAAATGCTATTTGATTTATCTATTTTTTTTAAGACTTCCGGGTGTGAGACTACATAACTTAAATTTGTTTCACCCGGACTAAAATCTAATCCGCCAACCTTCTCTTCATACGTTTTATTATTTGAACTTTTTAATAACTCTTCCCAGGCAGTTCTTCCATTTATAGAAAAAGTTCCCATTTGACTACTTATAAATTTGATTACTGGAACTGCAATTAATGAAAAACCTATTATAAATAGAGCAAAACAGGATAAAATTTTTGAAAACGAATAATTTTTTTTTCCCCAAAAAATAAAATGGATTAATTGAAATAGTGGTATGAAAATAATAAAAATTATTCCCTCACTCCTCGCACTAAAAGATAAACCAAAGATTAAACCAATAAGAAATGCTATAAATAATTTAGGCTTTTCAACAAAATACCAAAACAAAAATATTCCTAGATAAACTAACCCAATGTAAGTCGGTTCGCTAAGGACAGAAATAGAAAGACTAATTAAATATGGGCTCAAAGAAATAATTAATAATCCAATTAATGTACTTACTGTCGAAGTCAGTTTTTTCCCAATAAAGTAGAGTGAAAAGAAAAGGATGGTGCTAAAAAACAATGAGACAAATCTAGCAGAATTCTCTAAATTCAGACCAAAAGATTTAAATAAATATATCGTTGATGGATAAAAGAAAGTACTAACCGAATTTAATTTCTCCCACTGTTGGTTCTCAATTATTTTTGCTGTATTCAAATAACTTACACTATCGTGATCCTCAAATGTAGAAACGTTACTCCAACTAATGATTCTTAGCGAAAGGAATATCACCAGTATTCCTAGGACCAAAATCCGGTCAATAATGATTTCTTTTTTAAAATTATGTTCAACCATGTAAACGACTAATATTTTATTTTAGTTGATCTTTAGAACAATTTATTTGTTTGATTTAATACATATGATTGATATAAAATATTTTCAATTTTAAACATTTATTAAACCAGGTTGCTCTTTTTTCAGGTCTTGAAAAGCAAAATAAACAATAAATAACCATAATATTAAAAGAGTAGCAAAGGGAATATTGAACATAAAATAATATGAAGACACAATAACCACTAGAATGATATAATTAAAACTCTTATTCATATTAATACTTTTAAGAAGAAAAAATACTACAGGCAATACTAAAAGAATATAATGATTTAAGGTGCTTGGATAGATTAGAAGTGTGTATAATATCACCAAAGCTAGAGCTAGCTCATCCCTAGATCCGTCTAATTTGTATATAAACCAAAAAGAAATAATAGAAATAATTAACCCGAGAACGATAAATAAAGGATGATAAAGTGGAGAAGAATAAGAAAAATCATAATTTGTAATTCTTAGGATTGTTGGAAGTAATGACTGAACAACATTATCAGTGTAACTCCAATTAGGTAAATTTTGTATAGTATTCTTTGTGAAAAAACTAAAGACGATTGATGGATTAAGGCTAATGATAGTAATTATGATAGCAACCGATGAATAAAATATTGTGAATAAAACTGCCTTCCATTTCATTCTCAGTAACGGGTACAGAAATAACAATAGCATCATTGGTTTTAATGCAATTGCGATAGCTAACCATAAACCCATTAAATTTTCATTCTTTTCTCTCCAAACTAAAAGAACAATAAATAGCATAATAAAAGTGTATGATTCAAAAATTATACTGTACCAAACTGCATGAAATGAAAGAAATAGAGGTAAGATAAATAAGAAATAAATTAGACTTTCATCTCTAAAGAATATCTTGAAAATCAATAGAATATCGAATATTAAGAATAAGATTAAAAAAGAATCCCAAATTATGTGCGCTGTCGTGAAATCCCATAATCCGAGAGGTAGGAACAAGAATATACTCTGAGGGAAGTATTGTATTCCCACCTCAATAGTCTCTCTGTAGAACTCGTAGTCGATTTCTATTGGAATATCAAGCTGGCTGAAGACTTTGATATAATTTTCAGGTTCATAAAAATTTAAACCCTGAATAGCTACTTTGCCATTTAAATAAAAGCATAAAAAGTCCCATTTGTTTGGATGAATCAATCTATTTTTTATTGTACTATAGGTAGAAAGAGCAGCATGGCAAGTTATCGCAACCATTAATGCAACAATAAAGTTCTTAATATTTGTCTTAGTTTTACTAAAAAATATCATGCATAAAATTGTAATTAAGACTAAAATGATGACATAAACTTCCTTATTGGAATAAAGCTTAATATAATATGATACAGAATTTAAAACTTGGAAAATGTTAAAAGTAATTATTCCACCAAGAAAGTATTTTATTCTTATATTGCTTTTATTAAAGTAAAATAAACCTGTTGACACTAGTATGATAGCACAAATGTACTGGGCGATGTCACCTATATGAACTTCAACGATTTGAGAAATAGAATAGTTTACAATAAAACCTATAATAAATAATAGGATATTAAAGAAGTTAATTTTTTTAAGTTGACTAATTTTTAACATATTTTCTTAATAGCGTGTTGAGGTTTTAGAAGGCATCTTTATATGTTTTACGTAATCTGGACTGTCTTCTTTAGGCACCATATCTTTCAAAATCAAAAATGCCACTATAAACCATAGCACTGCATGAGAAGCAAATGGATTTAACTTCATAATTGAATAGACAGAAGCTATGACAATCATTGTAATCCATTTGTTAAAATAATTGTTCTCATGTTGAATAAATAAGAGTGTTAATATAGGAATTATCAGGGGACTATAAGAGTTAAGCGATCCGGGATAAATTATTAAAGACATTAATAAAATCAAGGAAAAGCCCCATTCACTTTTCTGAATATCAATTCTGTAAACAAGAATGAGAGTGATTATAATGAAAAACATGCATAAAATTATAAAAAGAGGATGCATCAGAGGAGTTATATAATTGAAATTATAATTGGTCAATCTTAATATAGTCGCTAATAGTGATTGGTTCTCCCATTCAATATAGTCGTCATTGGGCAAGTAACCATTAGGATTGTGGTTTAAAAAAGTAACAAATTCATCGTACCCGAAAAAAGAGATAGTAAATAAAATTATTATTGAAGAAGTTATAAAAATAGCTAAAATTGTTTTCCACTGACGACGTATTAAAGGATAAATTAATAAAATTATTAGCAATGGCTTTGTAAATATTCCTATAGATAACCAAATTCCCGACCTAGGTAAATCACGATCTTTCCAAGCTAAGAGCAACGGAAACATTAAAATGAATGTATAATGCTCAAAATAAATAGCCGTCTGCGTCCCTGGTAACAAGAAAAATAAAGTTGCTACCGCTAAAAATGTTTTAATTTCAATTTGCCCTGAGAAATATTTCCAGACCAAATAGATATCTACAAAAAGAAATATTCCATTTGTTATAACCCAGATTATATGAGCTGAATTGAAATTTAAAAAACCTAATGGAAGGAAATAAAAAATATTTGGGGGGAAATATTGAAAAACCAGGGCTCCGTTTATGAAATCAGAACTAAGAGTAAATGGTAAGGCCAAATTATTGAGTATGTCATGATAATAGGCAGGAATATAAAAATTTAATCCACTTGCAGCTACTTTTCCATATAAATAAAAACATAAAAAATCCCAATCGTGCGGATTTTTGAAGTTCCATATTACTTGTTTTATAATCCAAAAACTTGAAATAATGGTTAAGGAAAGTATATATCCTACAGCAACTGATTGCCAATGTTTCGATAAGCTTTTGTACTTTGATAAGGCTAAAAGAAGCAAAAAGACCAATAAACCAAGTAAAATAGTTTTTCCGATAACAGGAGTAATTATTTTGATTAAAAAAAATAATATCAAAAACACAATAGATATTATGAAGAACCTTGAATAATTATAATTCTTAAAATCAAATTTTAAGTTCATTGAAAATGGTTAGAGTAAAATTCTAGATTTAATATTTTTTCTTTTTATAACTTGTTTTGCATGTGCACTCATATTTACAAGATGAAAATTATTTTTTAATTCCTTAACTATCTTAAAAAATAGCTGAATTTTATCATCGCTCTTCATATTCATACCGGGAAAAAAGGCCAGTTCTTTTATCCGATCACCCCCAATCAAATCCAAAGGATGAAGCAAAAAACTTGGTTCGGTTCCTGTTAATTTGCATAATTTGATCGCTGTTTCAAAATAAACAGAACTTAAAAGTGGTGAGATATTATTTAAGTAAATTAGATAACTTAAATGAAAAGGAGTTTTAAAAAAAGGAATTGTGCTAACCGGAATTTCTAAAATTTTTTCCCCTGAATTAAGTTCCCAGTAAAAAGGTTTCAATTTCCTAAAACCATCTTTGAATTTTCCAAAAAGTTCTTTTCTATACAATTTTTCTTCTTCACTCAAGTTCGTGGATTTGAAATAATATAATCTTGCTAGTGGTCCTATGAAAGTTGGCAGAATGGATGCATCATATAAATAACCTTTTTGAGTTAATATTTCAATTAAGTAATTATTCCAGCTAAAACCTGGGCCTCTAAACCCATTTGTCATTTCGCCCGTAATTTTTTCGATTGCTTCTTCAGCTTTTGAAATTTCGTCTTTTATCTCATCTTTGGAATAAAGATGGAGCCATGATTCGTGATTGAAAGAATGATTACCAATCTCGTGGGAATTAGAAATCATTTTTAATACATCCGAATTTTCGTTTATGGCAGCATCTTTACCAACAACAAAAAAAGTGATTTTTAGATTTAATTCCTTTAGGATATTAAGTATATAAGGAACGAAGGTATTCAAATAGGACGGATAGTTTTTCCAATTACTATCGCCATGAATTTTCATGTAAGACCATTGATTATCAAGGTCTAAAGAAATGCTGCATAACGGTTTTCTATATGAATCTTTAGCTAAAATATCTTGCATGGAATAATTTATTATAATGGCGCAAGTCTCAGTGCCGTATATAATTTAATAAATGAATATTTTGGAAAATAAAGTTTTTCCTTAACTTCAAAATACTTCATTAAAGTTGGGATAACTTTTTGTCTTCTATCCTCAAAATCAACATCGGCACTTTTACCAGTCAAAATTTTCAATCCAAGGTCTACAAATTTCGAATACCCTGGAGTTATGACAAACAAGCACCCAACCTTTTTAATTACTCGTTTGATTTCTAAACAGGAATTTTCCAAGTCATTAAAAAACTCCATTGCACTTATAGAAACGATTGCATCAAAAAAATTATCCGGAATCGGCATATTATGAGCACTTGCGGAAAGCAAATTTGCCTGAATACTATATGCTGACAGAACCTTTTTAATATCATCAATATGATTATGTATATCTATCCCATATATGTTTGTAGAATACTCAGCTAATGTTGGAATGAATACTCCACTCCCATAACCGACTATTAAAAGATTTTCAAAATGATAGTTATTGAATAATTGTACACAGAGTTCAAAACGCTTACGTTGAATATATCCTAAGAAAGGACGATAATTCCAATCAGCATGATCAACCTCTCCTGTTTTTTTTAAACTATTTAAAGGTAATAAATTGATAGGTTTTTTTGAATTATTCATTTACTACTATTTTTTAATTTCATTTGATTAATTAATTTTAATATTTGTAATACCTACATTCTAATCTTAAACTATGTCTAAATAGGACAACAGAAAGAGATAAACACCAGATATTTGAACCAAATCGTAATCATTAGGGAATAAGATAGCTTAAACAAAACGGCAATGTTGTTCTTTTTTTTCAATACGAGATTGAAATATTTTACAAAACTTAGAGTTTTCTACGGAAGAGTATAACATCATCAATTTTAGCTTCTTCATAATAATATTTGGTTATATATTGATTCAACCTACCATAGAATTCATCATTTATTACCTCCTCTGTCTCTTCACTTGATTTTTCATTTAATTTAATTACATAAGCAGGTTTATGATTCATAATCGCATTTAGTTCTTCGATGGGATTAATTCCAGCCACTTCTGAAAAATGAGTATAAAGCAGAAAGGGTGGAAAAATGTATTTTGTGGGTTTTTTTGATTTTGTTAAATAGTAAATTATTGGTTCATAATCAACAACATACAAATATTGTTTAGTGATATTATCCAAGCTTTTCTTCAAATATGATGATATGAATTGCGGTTTATCAAATTGATCACCAGAGTTAACAGTATTTTTGGTTTCGATAGAATTGGTGAATGAAAATTCTTCTAATTGTGAGTTATTTGTTATAGGATAGAAAAGTCCTAATAATAATATTAAAATAATTGCTACATTATTTATTGTTTTATTCTCTTCATTTTGAAGAATATTAAAAATTATATATACTGTTATCAAACTTAAGGATGGTAGTAACTGTAAGAATAAATTTTCATAATATACTCTAGTATAAAATATTCCTAACAATGCAAAAATAAACCATATAAAAAGCCTCACAATAATATCTTTACGCACAGAATTTCTTTTTGTCTTAAGTAGAATAAAAGGAATAAAAAGAAGAGAAGTCCATAGTAAGCAATTTTGTTGAATTTGATTCCATACTAGGCTTAAAAAACTTATAGTATCCTCCCAATTAACCTCACCATGCAGATGAATAAAATTGGCGGTAAAGTTAGAATAAATAAATTCCTTGAGGTACCCACTTAAATAAAAAATAAAAGTGATTATTGTATAAGGAATAAGGGATGCAGAGATAAGAATAATAATCCCGCGGAATGATCTCTTTATACTTTCATTAAATTTTCGATTAATCGATAATATTATTATTAATAAAGCAATGAATTCAAAAATAGTAATGTATTTTATAATGAAAGAAATGCCAAACAAAATACCTAAAGTGAAATATCTTAAACCTTTCGGCTGATTTTTTGAATAAGCAAACACATTGTAAAATCCGAGGATAATAAAAGGTGCATAAAAAAATTCAATACAAGCTGCCAATCCACCACTTTGTAGGCTAAAAACAGAATAAAAAAGTGCTGCACAAAACCCTGATTTCCAACTGTTCAACAAATCTTTTCCAATGCGAAAAAGGAGATAACTAGAAGTTGTTATAAAAATAATTGTAATAATTCTAATTGCAATTACAGATTGCCCAAAAATGATTTGGGCGACTGAGAATATAAAATATATTCCTGGAGGTTTATGATCCCAAGTTAATGTGTATGGTAAGTTTCCATTAATTAAGTCTTGTGCCATTATAAGGAAAAGACTTTCATCCCAATCTAGAACCGAGTAACCAAATGAAACGATTCTTAACAAAAATGTTAAAGCCAGAATCGCGACAAATATTCCTATTTCTTCTAAGATTTGTTTTTTTTTAAGTGTTATTAGTAGGTTCATCTATTAAAACAAAAACTTATTTGCGCATCTCAAGTGAATAAAAGAGTACAATATAAATCATAAAAAATCACGTGTTTTTTATTTTATTCTTAACCTTTTTGCTAAAAAACTTTCTTTCAAATTTTTAATGACGGGGAAGTAAACAAATGCAAAGAGGATTGTGAATAGAAGAGCTAATACGACGGAAATTTCTGTAAAAAAAATCCCGTCAATAAAAACTTGTGTTCCATCCACTTCAAACCAAAAAAATAGACATATATTAAGTACAAGATTAATACCTATGGTTGCTCCTAAATACTTAGGATCAAAAGCAATTATTACCAGAGAAAGAAGTGCTGCTACAAAAAGATGATTTTCATGAATACCTATATTGAATAAAAAATAAACAAAATAGCCAACAACAGAATATTTAAGAAGATTCAAAAAAAATTTCTCATCTTTAATAAAGGAAATAAGACATGAAATATATAATAACCAAAAAGTGGCAGACATTACTAAATCTATTTCACCGCCTTTTTTAATTGTAATAACTTCCATCACACCATAGGACAGTTTGTAATTTCCTATTAAATAGAGTCCTCTCGTAACAATCCAATTAAAGTTTATTGTATCACTTAAAAAGTTATTGTTTAAGGCTCTACTAAATGCATAATAAACTTCATAACCAAAGACTAAAAAAGTTATTATTAACAAAATAATAGAAGGCAATGCAATTTTGTTAAGTATTTTTTTCCAATCTATGGTTTTTATTTCTTTGAAAGAGGAAATATTTAATAAATACACTAGAATGAATGGCACCATAATAAGAGCTTGCCATTTTATCATTACATTTATAAAATAAAAGAATGTGAAGAGTAGATATCTTTTCTTTTGAAGTGAAAATAGTGAAAGTAAAATAAATGGTGCGGTTACTATATCTATATATCCGAGTGACATACTGATTAATGAGAAAATCAACTGAGATGAAATTGATATTAACAAGTTCTTCGTCCAAATAAAAATCATAATTGTAGTTGAGATTAGAAACACGAATAAAGTTAATTTAAAACATAAAAATTGATCAATCCCAATCATTCTCGATAATTTTATAATTAAATAAAAAACTCCGGTCGCAAATGGAGGGTACATATCATTATTAGCAATATATCCTTTGAACAAACCGAATTTTGAAATATTTCCCATCCATTTCATCCAATAATTAACATCATAAGCACCAGGATAAAAAAGAAGACTCAGAGAGAATACACATGAAATTAAGAGAATTACAAATAAAATGTATTTATTATTTAAAGATTGCATAAATCAATTTCCGAAAAAAACCTCTGGTTATTCATTTTCATTTAGTGGCTTGAGTTATTAATAATTTCATCTAGTTTATTGCGGACTAATCCAATTGTTTCATTGACATTCAAGGTACCATTTACGATATGAGCCGAATTGAGGATAAAAACTCCGGGTACTGAACTGCGAACAGGTGGAAGATTTTCAGAATAATTTAAGGTTGAGAGGGCAAAAACAAATTTCGCCCTTGCAACTTTAAAACATATGATATCACTTGTATTCAGTTTGTGATGAATTTTCCCTAAGCTTACTAAAAAATCATTTTTTATTTTTTCATCGCTCAAAGAAAACATCGGATCATCGGCTGCTAAATATTTAGGTAGATAAACAAGTGAATGTCCACCGAAATATTTTTTATCTACTAATGCAGACATTTCAATTACCCCCGTGAATGGGAAACCCTCCTCAGTTATATTAGTTACATAATAATCCGAAAGAGGTTTTTTAGTTAATATTGATGCACAAATTACTCCAAGATATTTTATTCCATTTAATCTATTTTTTTCTTCACTGCTCAGATTTGTGGATATGCTTGATGCCATAGGTGAGGGGATAGTTAAAACTACTGCATCAACGATCATCTCTTTTTGGTTTTCAAAAAAAATTTTTAGTTTTTTATTTTTTACAGTTTCAACTTTTTTTACAGTAAAACCAATTTTCATCTCTACTTTTTTTTCATTAAGAAGAGTGGTAAAACGGTTTAATATTCTTGAGTAACCCCCATTGACATAACCGAACATTTCTTTCTTATGACTTGAATGTCGTGCATTGTACATTCTTTGGATTGTTGCCCAAATGAATGCAGCAGAGGTTTCCTGATAGTTTTCTCCTAACTTTGATCTTAATAATGGTAGCCAGATTTTTTTAAAAGTTTTTTTACCTGACCATTTAACTAACCAACTTTCAACAGATATGCGTTCTAATTTTTTCCAATTTTTTATTCGGGAAGCTATGAAGATTGTAAATCCCAATCTAATTTTATCAAAAAAACTCAACGGGGGAAATTTTAAAAATTCTAACGTGTTAGATATAGAATATAATCTGCCCTCTGTAAAGAATCCAGTCTTTGTTTCAACCCAGGAAATTTCTTTTTCAAGATTTAATTCTTTTAGTAATGATAGTAAATGGTGATCTGAACTTGATATTACATGATAGAATTTATCCCATGTTATACCATTTAATTCCCATGGACTTGTCAGTCCACCTAATCTATTTCCCGCTTCGAATAAGATGACATTATATTTTTCTTGGGCAAGACGATAGGCAATCATCATTCCTAGAATCCCACCACCCACCACTGCAAAGGACTTTTTCATTTATAGTCTGAAAATTAGAGCTAAAATGTTATTTAATTGAAATTCATGTCTTTGTAAGCCTGTTCAGCGCAGCTAACTAAGGATGGGATAAAATTATTATAAGGTTCTATATATCTAATAGGCCCAGTATTTACAATACTACATCCTGTTGAACATGAGTCCGCTAATTTTTGGACTTCAGTGAAACGGATTTTATTGAATTCATCTTCAGTAAAATTCTCATTTAAAAAATTAATTAAATAATTTAACTCATTAGCAACACCTTTTTCCACTACTCTAAAACAATTAAATACAAATTCTATGAAATTCTGAGCTGGTTCGATATTTCCCCTGCCAATTCCTTGATAAGCATATTTTGAGTCAATGAAATTTTCTTTACTATATAAATTACATCCATCAAATAAATAATCCACTTCGGGAGCTGAGTTTAGAATTAACTCAATATTATCATGATAAAACTTATGTGAAGTACAAAATATAATCAACTCAACTTCATGTATGGCATCTTTTAAATTATTTGTAAAATTGTCTTGCAGATTAAATTTTAGAATATTCTGATCATTGGGTTTTACAAAAGGATCATGAATCGAAACTGTACATTTCTTATCTAATAAAATTTGTGCGAGATTTAACGTTGGTGAATTACGTGTATCTTCAGAATTAAATCTATAAGCTGCACCAAGAAGTGCAATATTTTTTCTATTAAGGTTTCCAAACTTAGTTTCTATTAATTTTAAAGTCTCAGAAGGTGAAGCATCATTAATTTTACGCGCATTCATAATGATACTTAGTGATGCATCTTTTTTATTATGTTCTAATTTTCTCCACCACAAAAGTATACCGTCTTTCGGCAAGCAATGTCCTCCAACTCCAATTTGTGGTATTAAAATTCCACCTGTTGGTACAACATTAGAGTTTTTCGAAGCATAATCTGGCTGAGCAAGCAACTTATTCACTTTATCTCTCAGAGAATAAAAATCAATATTATGATTATCACAGTACCTAACAATTTCGGTTGAAAAAGCAATTCTCACATCACGATAAGCATTCTCAAGTGTCTTAACTACCTCTGCTGTTAAACTATTTGTTTGTAAAAGATTTCCTTTAACGATGCGTGAATAAAGTTCAGTAATGAAATTTAATGTGTAAGGGTTTAATCCTCCTACAATTTTAT
>Ga0214473_10008797_pt1 | contig 11937 bp, 10 predicted proteins | sample RVTome_7_FD_203509 | JGI IMG/M metagenome (GOLD analysis project Ga0214473, IMG submission 203509) | Soil microbial communities from uranium-contaminated site in the Upper Colorado River Basin, Wyoming, United States - RVT98D197 | ecosystem: Environmental > Terrestrial > Soil > Contaminated >...
GTCCTTAAAAACCTCCCCTTTAAAGTCCGGCCCCTCCTCCTCAACGATTTCCCAGCCTGACTTGCTCTTCAGTTTATCCATAGGTTTTCCCATCTCCCGGGGCAGATCTCAACACCCTATGATTACCCCATCCCCCTCCCCACCCCCCTTGAAGGGGGAGGAAGAAAGCGATTCCCCTCCCCTTCAGGTCGGTACGACTCGTTGCCGAGGGGAGGGGAAGGGCGCCGCCGTCCAGAGCCGTCATAATGACGCTGGCGTCAGTACAGGGACTATGGCGCCGGACGGTGGGGGTGGGATGTCTTTTCAATTATGGGCCGATTATTAAGGGAAGACCGGCGGCACATAGGCAGACCAGTCACCGAGGCAATCGGGGTCTAAGGCCTCCTTTATCTTTGCCAGCCACAGATGATAATCGTCATACAAGGGACCCCAGGTCTGACTGATATGGCTGACATACTCAATCTGGAGCCCTCCTCCAAGACAGGGAACCCCAAATCTCCTGAATTCCCCCTGTGGGTCGACTGTCTTCCCTACCAACTCCCTTGTTCCCTCAAGAGATTTCGGATCAAAAGGGTCATAGAAGTAAAGACACTCCATGTGGCCGCCTACTGAACAGTTTTCATAGGGAACATGGAATGCAAACGGCCCGGGCGCCATAAGCGCTCCTTTCTCGATGTAAGGCCTTATTGTTTCAACACCCTTTTTATGCATATTCTTAAGCAGATCCTCTGAGCTGTCCCCGCACGGCGATATGAAGAAGTCGGTAGTACCCCTGAAGACCTCTCTGACAGGACCCATGCTCCAGACCATCATGGCAACTCTCGAAGCCACGAATTTAGGATCATTCAGAGGAGGGACAAGGATACCTCCCCATTTCTCGCAAATCTTGAAAAGATATTTTTCCCTGTATTCCATCTCTCTGGGAGAAGCGGCGCACAGAAGCAATATTAAAGATACATCGCCTATCATGGCGTCTTCCGGGTTCATCTTCTGAATTTCCGCCCACATCTCGTCATTGCCTTCCACCGAAGCTCCAGCGATGAGCTGCATGAGCGAAAAGGCTATCCCCGCCTGTCCAATTTCACGCATCGCATCATGGGTGTTGTCTCCATTTGGAAAGGTAATAACGAATCCTTTATACCCGTCGGGTACTTTCTCAAGCTGCTTTATTGCCGGCGGGTTTCCCGCGAGCTCCCATTCAGGCGGCCCATACCAGGGATAAAGCTTCACGCTCGCTTTTGTGATGACCCCATGAGCTCCATTTGCCCCCGAATGACCCCTCAGCAACCCTCGCAGGCCGAACCCCGGCCCGTCAGCAGAAAACCACCCATCTCCTGCTTCCGCCGAACCCATTCTCAGCACCTCCCCTGTGGGGAGGACCCATTCGCACCCCAGAACGTTTCGGCCGAGGCCGCCGGTGAAGACCTGGGTTCCGCCCGATCCGCCATGGCAGCAGGAAGAAGCTATGACACCCGCACTGGGTCCGGCAGAGATGGCGCTTGTGAAAAGTCCATGCTTTGCAAGCTCCATCTGGAGTCTGTACACCGAAACATAGGGTTCCACCACCGCCCGCATGTTCTTTACATCGATCTCAAGTATTTTGTTCATCCTTTTAAGGTCGAGGACAATCGCCCTCTCGCTTACAAGTGCAGTAGCAGTAACCTCAAATCCTGAGGAGAAAGGCTTAAAGGGTATCTTATGCCTGTTGCACACCCTCACGATCGCCTGCACTTCCTCCGTGTTTCCCGGCAGAAGCACGGCGGCCGGCCGGTTTGACCATTTCTCATCGAAGAGAAGCTTGTTTCCCCATACCTGATTGTACGTATCGAGAATAGCCGGGGCCTGAGTGATGTACTCCGGACCTACGACATCCCGTAACGCTTCGTATGCCTCTTTTTTTAACGCCATGTCACACCTCCTCGTGATTTTTTCACAGCGGATTAGAGTGCTTTCTGCACAAGGTCGACGATGTCATAGACCTCGATCTTCTCCCCGGTTTCTCTCGCAACATCCATAAAATTTCTTGTGCACCACGGACAGGCGCTCACAATGGCCTTGGCCCCAGCGGCCCTGGCCTCCTTCAGGCGCTCTGCGCCGGTCGAAATCGCGAAGTCGGGATGGGCGTCTTTCACGCCGCCGCCGGCGCCGCAGCACCAGGCAGATTCCTTGATCCGGTACATCTCTACCAGCTTGAGCCCGGGGATGCTCTTTAAGAGGTCCCTTGGAATATCATAGACCCCGTTGGCGCCGCGTCTGAATTTCTTGGGGGGCTCGTGGACAATCATCTGACCCAGGACCTTTTCCTCTTTTCCCTTCCAATGAACCCAGGGCTCTGCCAATCTTCCCAGATGGCAGGGATCATGATAGGTCACGGTAAGGGGCACCTTGTGGGTGAGCTTGACCTTTCCTTCCTTGACCAGGCGATGGATGTACTCGGTGATGTGGAGCACCTCGACATCGAGCTTCTGGTCTATCTTATCGTAGAGGACCTTGAAGGTCTGATAGCAGTGGGCGCAGGGGGTGACGACCGTCTTGACGCCTCCGGCTTTCAAAGCTTTCATATTCAGGGCAGCATAAAACTTGAGTCGATCCTCGTATCCCAGCTCATATGCCTTTCCGCCGCAGCAGACTTCACCGTCTCCCATCATGCCCACATCGACACCGGCATCAAGAAGTAGGGAGAGTCCCCCACGGGCCGCGGGCCACAACTCCTCGTCAAAGGAGTACCTGCAGCCGGCGTGAAAGGCTACCTCCGCCTTCTCTTTGGCGAGGTTCTTGGCGGGAAGGCCATGAGCCCATTGGCTCCTATCCGCTCCTGCATACCGCATCATGTTGTTCCCTTGCTTGAGGCCCTCCATTACCGCTTTATGGGCCGGGGGGGCCTTACCCTCTTGAACGCACCTGATCCTCAGTTCCTGCATGCACTGGAGGGGCTCTATATCCTGAACGGATTTGCACGAAACATCACAAAGGCCATCCATCTGGCATTTATAGACTGCATCAACCAATTCATCGGAGTAGTCTATCCTGCCCTTCATGAGAGAGAGGGCCATGTTGAACTTCCCGCCCGCAGAGTAGGCATGAAAATGATACTTCGATACCGATGGACAGCCCTGCATGAAATCGGGATGTCGAGCGCTTTCCCAGGGCACCCATTTACAATATGAGCATCTTGTGCACCTTAACGAATCATGTTCGTAGTTTTCTAATGCCATCGTGTCACCTCCTTGAGGTCTCTTGCTCTCAGAAGCATAACCTTCCGGGATTCAAGATATGGTTGGGGTCGAATATCTTCTTGACCTTTCTTTGCAGAATGCTCGTTTCTGCGGCACGGCTGTAGGCGACCTTAGACCAGGGGGCATAGGGTCTTGAGAAGAATGCGCCCATATTAGCGAGGTTTACGGCGCCTTCGGTAACGAGCGATTTCGCCCGTTCCACCTCGGTGGCATTGACAGGATCATAGAAGAGGTCAAATTCACAGTGGCAGCTCGTTCCCTGGACCACCATCTGGATATATACACCGATGTCTTCGGGAGAGACGCGGTGAGACCGGGCGAGAGCGGGCATGGCTTCAGTGAAAGCAGGGGTCCTGTCAAGGGTGGTCAGGAAGAAGCTGTCGGCGCATGCGCCTTTGTAGCGCAGCTTCCAATAGGGTTCACCGGAGGGTTTCGAGAGCACGTCCTTCACATCTTCGACGCTCAGACCCGCAATTGCGCTCACCGGCTTGAGATTGCCAGACTTCGAGAGCATCTCCCGGAAATCCGCTTCCTGATACTCCACCTTCTCCTCGGGCAATTCTCCATACCCTTCAAAGGTGACAACGAGGATCCACCGGGGCAGGATTTCTCGCAATTGCTTGGTCTCCTCTTTGTCGCGGGCAAGAAGAGATGCGAGGTTCAAATCGTTCACGATGAAGCAGGTGTCGCCCAGCCTGATCCGTATAAGGCGATAGCTGAGATCGATGAGCGGCTCAATAGTGTCGGACGAAATCAGAAATGTTCGGCTCAGCTTGGACAAAGGCCGGCACTTCAGGGTCGCCCATGTGATTATCCCTATGGTGCCCTGCGCCCCCGATATGAGCCTGCTCTCATCAAACTGTCCGAGACCGAAAGGGGTCATCTGGGCTTTGCCGATCTCCCACTGTTCCTCTATCGTGTCCGGCCCGGCAGCCTCCCCACTCCGTAATTTGTCTCCCGTTCCAAAGATGATCTCTGCGCAGAGGAAGGGATCGATAGCGTCCCAGTGATGGACCGGCATGGTGATCGGCTCCCTTTCGAGCATGCTCGCCGCGACTGATTTGGACCCCCGGGGACACAACGGCATGAAGGCTGAGAGACCTGCCTTTTCGAGCTCCGGCTGGAGTTCAGCGAAGGTCACCCCGGGCTCCACCATGGCCACCCTGTTTCTGGGGTCAATGCGGATGATCCGCTTCATCCTGCTGAGATCGAGGATGAGCGATCCACCCATGAGGGGAACCGTATTGCCGCGGAGATGCGGAGGACCTGAGCTCACGGGCACAAGGGGAGTCGCAGTTTTGTTCGCCCATTTTACGACTTGCTGCACTTCTTCGTCGTTGCCGGGTTTTACGACACATCCGGGTTTCACTCGTAGAGCAAAGCCCGCATCCCCGGCATACTCTTGCCGACTGTTCGGACTGTCAAAGAAATATTCACTTCCTACTATCTTTTCCAATTCGTCCTTCCCTACCATCTTCCACCTCCTTTAGAATTGGCCCGGCATATTTCCCTTCCATCTCTCGCCCGGTCTAACCCCCTTGCCTAACTTCTTTCGATTAATTCTACCAGGACGCCCCCTAAAGAACTCGGATGAATAAAATTCGTCCTGACCGTTTCAGAAACCTGGGATGGTTTTTCACTTACCAGTCGTATACCCTTCGCTTTCAATGATTCCAGCTCCTTTTCAATGTCGTTGACCCGCAGCGAAAAATGATGCAAAGCGGACTCCCGATTGCCCAGGAATCTCGCCATGGGGCTCTCCGCATCCAGGGGCTCAACCAATTCGATGAAAACTTCATCCTTCCGCATTAGCGTTGACCGGAACCCCTGTTCCGGCACGGTATGGGTCTCAAATGCTTCGAATCCAAAAAGGGCCGCTAAGAGCGATGCGGTCTTGTCAATGTCTTTTGTTACAATCGAGACATGGTCAATTCTTTTTATCATCCTCTCTCCTTTCGAGTTATTAACGGTCTCATAATAGGATGGACACCCCTTAACTCCCCCATCCCAATCTTAACCCCCCTCTGTCCCCCCTTAAGTTAAGGGGGGATGAAGGGGATTATCCCTCCCCTTGAGGTAAGGGGAGGTCAGGTGGGGTTATTTTGAGGCTTTACATAGTTGGACCGAACTTTCCTCCTAAAATTTCACGGGCAATAATGAGCTTCATGATCTCCGCGGTTCCGTCTCCTATAAGCGTACTGATTGCATCCCTCCACCGCTGCTCGACGGGGTTCTCTTCGCTGTAACCCCCATGACCGAAGATAAGCAGCAGGTCATGAAGGGCGTTCACAGCGCACTTGGGGGCAAACCATTTGGCCATTGCCGCTTCCTTGGAGTGGGGAAGGCCCTCATCTCTCAGCTTCAATGCCTTGTAGCATATCATCCGGGCAGCTTCCAAAAACGTTACATGTTCGGCAAGCTTAAAGGAAACGGCCTCGAACCGGCTCAAGGGACTACCAAAGGCTGTTTTGGTCCTGACGTATTCCACCGTCTCTGCAAGAGAGGTCTCGGCCAGTGCGAGGGCGGAAAGCCCCACCAGTACCCGGCTTGCATCGAAGGTACGCATCACCTTGCTGAAGCCTTCACCCTCCGCGCCGATCCGGCAGGCGACCGGAACCCTGACCTCATCAAAGATGAGGGATGCCCGGCCGGCAGGGATATTACCCATATCATGAAACAGGGACCGGCTCACGCCCGGAGATGAAAGCGGCACATAGAAGAGCGTAACGCCTCTTACGCCTGCTTCGGGATCGGTCTTGGCGGTGATCACAGCGGCGTCGGCCTGCATACCTCCGCTGATGGACGTCTTCTCGCCGCTGAGGATGTAGGAGCCGCCGTCCCGCACCGCCCTGGTCTTGATCGCCGCCGCGTCGGATCCGCAATCGGGTTCCGTGTTTGCGAAACACAAGAGGCTTTTCCCCGCAGAGGTGGCAGGCAAAACCGCTTCGCGCAATTCATCGGACATATACTCCGCCAAGCCGTAAACGAGATACTGAATGAGGAGCACAATCATTGCGGGGAATTCAACCTTGCATATCTCTTCATGCGCGATGCCAATGGTCACAAAGTCCAAGGGCCTGTTGGTGTATTTGGCCGATGTTCCCAGTTCGAGCAACCCCGCGTCTGCAAGCTTTTTCATGACCTCTGGAGTTACATACTCGAGTTTTGCCCGTTCCTTTGCGCCGTCTGAGAATTCCTTCAAGGCAAATGCCCTGACCCATTCACAGAATCTTCTCTGCTCTTCCGTAAAGAATACCATGGATATGCTCCTCCTGGAAGGCTTGCATCCTATAAATAGCCAAAATGGTCCATCATACTGTCGGGAACAGCCATCGCGCCTATCGTTTCATGACCGATGATCAGCTTTAAGATATTTTCTGTCCCTGAAATCATCTCGAATGCCAGAATATCCCTGAGCATCTGCTGAAAGGGATGATCATCACAGTATCCCGCGTGGCCATGAATGAGCAGGCTGTCCTGGATCACCTCGCAGGCTATCTTAGGGCACCACCACCCGCACATGGCTGCTTCTTTCGTATGGGAAGAGCCACGGTCTTTCAAAGATAAAGCGCGGTAACAGAGCCACTTGGCTGCTTCGATGAAAGTGGCATCCTCTGCTATCTTGTTGGAAAGACCTTCAAATTTTACTATGGGCTTCCCGAAGGCAAACCGTTCTTTGGAGTACTGAATGGCTGACTTTAATGCGGTTTGGGCTACGCCCAATGAAATGAGTCCTGCAATGATTTTGTTGGCGTTGCCGAGAAGACCCGTAGTCGCGTTTACCTCCAAGCCTTCCCCTTCCCCGCCAATCCGGTATTTCAGGGGAATCTGCGCTCCGTCGAATCTGAATGAAGCGGATGCCGAGGCCGAAAGTCCCATATTCCGGAGAGGGGATCTGCTAATGCCGGGAAGTCCGAGAGGGATAAGCATTGCGGTGATTTCCTTCTTTCCCGGGCCCGTTTTTGCAAAAGAAAGGGCTACGTCTGCGTCCATCCCGAAACTAACGGGATTTTTCTCACCCCTGATGATATATGTTTCTCCATCTTTATCCGCCCGCGATTCGATGGCTTGAAAGTCGGTGCCGGCGTTCGGCTCGGTTGAGCAGATACACCCAACTGTGTCGCCCCGTATCAAGCCCGGCAGCCATTCTTCTTTCGCCTCATGCGTTCCATACGAGACCAATGAAAAGGCTACCTCGTGGGACACGAGTATGAAATAGGCAATCCCGGCGTTCACCCTGGCAACCTCTTCCGCCAGTATCCCCAACATGACCCAGTTCGCCGGGTCTCCTCCGTGTTGCTCCGGAAGCCTGATGCCAAAGAAGCCCAACTCCCCCATCTTCCTCAGGGTATCCCTGAAAGACCGGTCAAATGCGGTCAGCTCCTTCGGCGCAATCTCCCGGTCGGCAAAATCCTTTACCGCCCATTGCCAAAGTTCTTCTTCTTCTGAAAATTTAAAATCCATACGACTCCCCTTGTCTCATCCGAAAAACTTAGTAATCAGTTATCAGTGATCAGTAATCAGACTGATGATGGCTCAGATTTCATGCTTGAATTTGAACTTATGCCGTCACCCCGGTGAAAACCGGGGTCTAGTCCCTGTCCCGACGAAAGTCGGGAACCATCTTAAACACTGGTTCCCGGTTTTCACCGGAAACCCTGGATTCCGGCTTTCGCCGGAATGACAACTCTTTTAGAAACGGTTAGTTTATGGATAGATGCTTTTTGGTAAACAGTAAACTGCTTACTGAGTACTGCTTACTGCCCCCTGATTACTCCACCCTGCTCCCTGATTACTGATAACTGACGACCGCTATTACTGCACCCTGATCACTGATCACTGATAACATTTTTTTATCTCTACGTGCCGAGATAGGCTTGTCTCACTTTCTCATTGCCCATCAGGGTCACGCTTGTGCCGGCGAGAGTCACTTTCCCCGTCTCCATCACATAGCCACGGTCGGCAATCCGAAGGGATTCTGCCGCATTCTGCTCCACAAGGAGACCGGCCGTACCGCGTTGCTTGATGCGGACGATAACGTCCATGATGGTTGCGACAATGAGGGGGGCCAGCCCCAAAGAGGGCTCATCGAGCATGATCAGCCTTGGATCCGACATCAAGGCTCTTCCAATAGCCAACATCTGCTGTTCCCCGCCTGAAAGTGTGCCTGCCAGCTGCTTTTTCCTTTCCCCCAATATTGGGAAAAGTTCGTAGACTTCTTGTCTCAATTTCTCAATCAACTTTCGATCATTACGGCGAACATATGCCCCCAGCTCTAAGTTCTTATACACAGGCATCTCCGGAAAAAGAAGCTTGCCTTCCGGGCATTGCGATATGCCAAGTTTAACGATGGCATCAGGAGGCAATGTATCGATCCGCTGTCCATTGAAATCTATCTTACCTGTTTGGGGACGCAATAGGCCGGAGATCGTTCGAAGCAACGTGCTTTTCCCAGCGCCATTGGCCCCCAACACCGTAACGACCTCACTCGAGTCAACCTGAAGGGAGACATCCCTCAAGGCTTTGAAACTGCCATAAAACATACTTATGTCATCCACCCTAAGCAACATACCTCGTTCCCAGATAGGCCTTGATGACCTTTTCGTTGCCTGCAATTTCTTGGGGTGTCCCCTCTGCAATCTTCTCTCCATGATTCAAGGCGATCACGCGGTCGGAGATATTCATCACCATTCTCATCTTATGCTCAATAATACAAAGGGTTATCCCGGACGCTTGAATCTTCTTGACCAGCTCGATGAGCCCATCGATCTCTTCGAAGTTCACCCCTCCGGTCGGTTCGTCTAACAGCAACAACTTAGGCCCTGTCGCTAAGGCCATCGCGATCGAGAGTCTCTTCTGGGCTTCCTGAGTGATGTTCTCTGCCGTTTGATTCTCTCTGTCCAATAACCCCACAAAAGTAAGAATCTCCCTCGCTTTCTCCTTGACTTTCTGTTCTTCCCTGCGGGTAGCAGGGGTTTTGAAAATGGCTCCCCAAACCCCTGTCCGGGTATGGAGTCGATGCCCGATGATCACATTCTCCAATACGGAATTCTTCTTAAAAATGGTGGTTCTCTGAAAGGTGCGGCCTATTCCATGGCGTGCCATTTGGTGGGGCTTGAATCCGGTTATCTCGTTGCCGTTAAATCTTATCCGTCCTGACTTCGGCTCATAGAAGCCTGTAATGAGATTAAATAAAGTGGTCTTCCCAGAACCATTCGGACCGATCACACTCAGCAGTTCACCTGAATCGACGTGAAAATTGAGATTGTGCACCGCCGTCAAACCGCCAAAATTCTTGGTCAATCCTAAAATTTCAAGCAGCGCCATGGGATACTTTTATTACCTTCTCTTTCATTTTTTCCAACATGGGGTTGAATCGTTTGAATATTCCGGTGATTCCGTATGGCATGATCAGGATGAACATCAGGAGAATAACTCCATAGATCATCGTTTTAAGCCCAACGACAACCTGAAGCAGTTCAGGGATGGCAATCATCACCAAAGGCCCTATGAAGGGTCCCGCTACAGAGGCCACGCCGCCGATGATCAAGAAGACAAAGGCATCGAACCCCCGTAGAAAATGTGCCAAATCCGGACTGACCACCGAGTTATAGGTTGCATAGAGTGCGCCAGCCACCCCTGCGAACATGGCGCTGATGATAAAGCTGAGGAGCTTTACACGAACCGTGTTAATGCCGAGAGACTGGGCCAGGTCTTCATCCTGTGAAATGGCAATGAAGGTTTTGCCCACGAGGGAATGAACGACCCTGTGATTGACCAGGGCAATCACGATTAGAAAAAATAGTATGAAGTAGTACCTGGAGAGTAGAGAGTCGAAGGTAACTTCCATCCTGAAAGGCAATGGTATGGGGGGAGGCCTGGGAATGCCAATGATTCCATTGGTTCCCCCCGTTAGACCGATCCAAGCAATAACAACCACCTGCACAATGATAGCGAAGCAGAGGGTCACCAGGATGAAATAGGGTCCTCTTAATCGCAAGGCCGGAAGGGCGATCAGGAATCCCGCAAGGCCAACGATCGCTATGGATCCAAAGAAAGCGATCCAGAAACTCATCCCTGCCTTAACGGTCAGGAGAGCCAAAGAATAGCCTCCTATCCCTAAGAAAGCAGAGTGACAGGCAGAGAGTAACCCCGTGTAGCCGAATATCAAGTTTAGGCTGATCGCCATGATAATCCAGATGCAGACTAAGATCAGGATACTTTTAAGGTATCCTCCGAATAATGGAGGGATTGCTAAGGCTAAAATCAAGGCTGCAATCCAGGGACTCCACTTCCGCAAATATTTTCTTCTCAAGGTCTCCAAGATGTCCTTCCAAGAAGCCCCGTCGGCCGAAACAGGAGCACCAATATCATAATTCCAAAGATAAAGACCCAGCTGTAGGTAGCTGAAACATAACCCGACCCAAGACTCTCGACCAAACCCATGACAAGGGCCCCTATCATGGCTCCGAGGATGCTGCCCAAACCTCCAAAAATCACTGTTGACAAGGCAATCAACAAGGGTCCCATTCCCATCGTGGGCATGATCTGTACGGAGGGACCGACCAATGCCCCGGCGACCCCGGCCAAGGATGTGCCTATGGCGAAAGCCAAAGCAGCCACCCAGCCCACTTTTATCCCACAGAGCATTGCCCCTTCTCTATTCTGAGCAGTGGCTTCCAGCGTGGCGCCGATCGTTGTTTTTTTAACAAATAGCTGCAGGGCAGCCATGACGATAATGGTGCCCGCAATGATGATGAGACGCTGGGATTGAAGGGTGAGCCCCAAAAAGGTCAACACTTTCCGAGTATAGGGTGTCTCAAGCCATCTTATGTGCGCGCCAAAAAAGTACAGGGCGACACCCTCCAGGACCATCAGTAGGCCTACGGCAGCCACAAATAAGTTTTCCTCGGGGGCCTTTTGCATGGGATGGAAAATGATCCTCTCTGTCAAGAACCCGATGATTCCCATCGCAACGACAGCCAGCACCAATGACAGCCAGTAGTTTACGAAAAGGGAAACAACCAGATAAAATGTTATATAGGCCCCAATCATATAAAAATGACCATGGGCGAAGTTAGGCACACCCAGTACCCCGAGAATCAGGGTCAGTCCCGAAGCCAATAACGCATAGATGCATGCCAGGGATATGCCATTGAGCAGGTGCTGACCGAATTCCATCATCTCAGTTTCTCGATTGGGATGACCAGTTCGCTAAGTTTTTTTAATGACCCATCCGGCTGAATTTCAACGATCAGCTCGTTAAATCCTGTAATCATGCCGGAGGGCAGGACCCCGTCATGCGGAATGGCAAATTTATTTGCAATCCCTTTCACTGCCTTGTCCAATGATTTTTGAATCGCTGTCGTGTCAGAAACGGTTTCAGCCACTTCCAATGCCTTGAAGAAGGTCAAGGCAGGATCCCATGTCGAAGGGATCAAATCCATTAATGGAACGCCGGGATACTTACTTTTGTAGAGATTAGAAAGATAAGTGACCCTTCCCGACTTATCCAGCTCGGGATGTGCCATGAAGTAATCCCAATACATGCATTCCGCCAGGATCCCGGCGCTGTTTTTGAGACCGGCTACTTTTAAAGAAACCTGGTTGTAATTCGCGGTAGCCAAAAAATGTCCCTCGTAACCAACTTCCCGGGCGTGATTGACCATGACTGCAGAAGGCTCTTGATAAGCAACAATAA
>Ga0214473_10008798_pt1 | contig 11936 bp, 10 predicted proteins | sample RVTome_7_FD_203509 | JGI IMG/M metagenome (GOLD analysis project Ga0214473, IMG submission 203509) | Soil microbial communities from uranium-contaminated site in the Upper Colorado River Basin, Wyoming, United States - RVT98D197 | ecosystem: Environmental > Terrestrial > Soil > Contaminated >...
CGTCCCATTCGATGCGCTTGCTCATTATCAGCTCGTGCATGACGTGCTCGCCGAGGGTCTCGCGGAGGAGCTCGCTTTTTTCGGCGTACTCGATGGCCTCGAGCAGGCTTCCCGGGAGATGGTCAATGCCCATGCGGGCGCGCTCTTCGGGGGTCAGGTGATAGACGTCCATTTCGATTGGCTCCACGAGCTCGTAGCCTTTTTCTATCCCCTTTAGCCCGGCGTTCAGCATGCAGGCGAAGGCCAGATACGGGTTGCAGGCGGGGTCCGGGGAGCGCAGCTCTATGCGTGTGGCCTTCTCCTTGCCGGGCTTGTAAAGCGGCACGCGCACGAGCGAGGAGCGGTTCCTCCGCGCCCAACAGAGATAGACCGGGGCCTCGTAGCCGGGGACGAGGCGCTTGTAGGAATTCACCCACTGGTTCAAGACGAGGGTTATCTCTTTTATGTGCTTGAGTATTCCCGCTATGTAGCTCTTTGCCGTGCCCGAGAGGAAGAACTTGTCCTTGGCGTCGAAGAAGGCGTTCCTCTCGCCCGCAAAGAGGCTCTGGTGCGTGTGCATCCCCGAGCCGTTCTGGCCGAAGATGGGCTTTGGCATGAAAGTGGCGTAGACGCCGTACTTCCGGGCTATCTCCTTTACGGCCACGCGGTAGGTCATGACGGTGTCGGCCATCGTGAGGGCGTCCGTGAAGCGCAGGTCTATCTCGTGCTGCGAGTGGGCGACCTCGTGATGGGAGTACTCGACCTTGATGCCCATGGCTTCGAGGGCAAGGATGGTGTCTCTTCTCAAGTCCTCGGCGGCATCGAGGGGATAGTCGAAGTACCCGCCCTCGTCGAGGGTCTCGGTGGATTTGTCGTTTTTGAAATAGAAATACTCAAGCTCCGGCCCGACATAGAAAGTGAAGCCCTTGTTTTTGGCGTTTTCGAGCGTCCTCCTGAGCACGTAGCGGGGGTCTCCCTTGTAGGGGGTGCCGTCCGGCTCGTAGATATCGCAGAAGATCCTTGCCACGGCCTTTTCTACGGGCCTCCAGGGGAGGAGTGCGAAGGTGGAGGGGTCCGGGCGCGCTATCATGTCGCTTTCGTCTATGCGGGCAAAGCCCTTTATCGAGGAGCCGTCGAAACCCATCCCCTCCTCGAAGGCGAACTCAAGCTCCTCCACGGGAAGCGCAAAGCTCTTCAGCATCCCGTGTATGTCCGAGAACCAGAGCCTTATGAATTTCACATCGTGCTTCTTTACAAGCTCCATGACGTCTTTTTCGTCCCTTATTTTTTCTTTCATGGAAAAATCCTCCGGCGAATTTAGATGGTTTTCAAAACGTCTGCCTTTAGGGCGGCAAGATGAGCGAGGAACCCATCCCTGTCCTTATGGCCCATGAAGAGGGCCGCAAGCCCGCAAAGTTCGCCCCCTCTCGAAAGCGGGGCGTCGTCATTAACTCTCTGAAACGCCTGAAGCCTTCTCATATAGGTATAGGAATCGTGGAGGATGGCTTTCTTTTCCCCTGCCAAAAGGCCTTCTTTGGCGAGCCTCGATATGGCACAAAGCGTATTCTGCACAATGAGACGCGGCGACTTTCCCGCGTTTCTCATCTGAAGCCACTGTGCATGGAACTCGATGTCCTCGAGCCCGCCTAGGCCGTGTTTTATGTCTATGGCGGCCTCGCCCGCTTTTTCCGGAGATTCGGATGAAAGCTCCCTCAATATCCTGCCCCTCATGGCGGCAATCTCCTCTGCTTTTATAAGAGGTCCTCTTTCGTTTATTATTTTGTGGGCCATCTTCATGAAAGCCCCCGCCAGGGCGCAGTCCCCGGCCACGGGCCTTGCCTTCGTCAGGGCTTGCACCTCCCAGTTCCGGGCGTGCCTAAGATAATATTCCCCGTACCCCTCAAGCGTTTTTACGAGCACCCCCTTTGTCCCGTCGGGGCGCAATCTCGTATCCACATTATATAAGATTCCCCGTTCCGTGTAGGCCGAAAGTTTTTTCACCACTTGTTCCGCCCTCTTTATGCCCTCAGGGTATTCGGAGATGAATATGAGGTCCAGGTCCGAACCATAGGTTATCTCCCTTCCGCCCAGTTTTCCCATCGCGATAACGGCAAAGCCGGGGAGGGGAGGATGGAGGGGAGGGTGAAGGGGAGGGTAGAGAGAGCAGATATATCTTATGAGAGCGTCGGCAAGATGGGACAGGTATCTCGACAGCTCCGGGGCCTGGACAATATCGGCGAGAAAGAGCATCCCCAGGCGGACCTCCTCGGCGCGCTTGTAATCCCCGATCGCGGCAAGCTCCGCAAGCGTTGCGGCCCCGGCAAGTCTTTTTATCTCCTCTTCCGTCCTCTTAAGGGATTTTTTGATTATCCCCGTCCCTTCGATGAGGAGCCCTAAATAAAGATTACTGCTGAGGAATATCCTTGTAAGATATGGGGCGAGCGAAAACATCTTTATCATCCGCTCTCCGAGGGCTTCCTGCTCCAGGAGGCCCGTGAGCGCGGACTCCCCCGTCCCTATGGTGTTCACGAACCTCTCCAGGGCCGAAAGCGCCCGGTCGGGGCTTTCGGCCCTGAAAGCCCTTTCGAGGAGGCCGGGGATGACCTTTCTCATGAGGGCGCGGCTCCCGGTTGTGGCAAAGGAGGTGACGCGCTCCCTTATCCCCGTGAGGCCCGAAAGCCCCTTCTCGATCTCCCGTATACCCCTGAAAGAAAGGTAAGCCCTCAGATCCTCGTCCGCAAGCTCCCCTTCGAGAATACCGAGGGCTTCGGCGGAGATGTCCTCTTCCGTGCCGAGGAGGGTATTGTACATGCTCTTCGTCTTCATCCTTCTCAGGCGCAGGTCGAAGAGGAATTTCTCTTTTTCCGCAAACCCCATTTTTTTCGCGAGTATGAGAAGCTCATTATCCTCGGCGGGCAAGGAATGGGTCTGGAGGTCGTCTTTCATCTGAAGGAAGTGCTCAAGGCGCCTAAGATGAAGATAATTCTCCCATATCGTGAGAAGGTCCTTATGGGGGAGGAGCCCGAGCCACCTGAGGGCCTGGATCGCATTAAAAAGCCTGTGGCTGCGGAGCGTTTTTTCTTTGGGCCCGTACAGGAGCTGAAAAGTCTGGATGAAGAATTCGGCCTCCCTCAGCCCGCCGTATCCCCTCTTTATGTCGTTTTTTGCGAAGAGGGAGTCTATTTTCTTCTTCATGGCCCTTATCTCCTCTATCTCCGAGAAATCGAGCGTCTCTTTCCAGACGAAAGGCGCTATCGCCTCCATGAAATTCCGCCCGAGTTCCCTGTCACCCGCGACGGGCCTTGCCCTGATGAGTACCATGCGCTCCCATGTGCGCCCCCAGGACTCGTAATATGTTTTATAAGATGAAAGCGGGAGGGCGATATCGCCCTTACGCCCCTGAGGGCGGAGGCGCATGTCCACCCTGTAGGCGACCCCTTCCCCGGTGTTGGCCGAAAGTATTTTTGTGAATTGCTCCATCACTTTAAGAAAGAACTCATGGTTCGATATCCTGTGCATGCGCACGCCGGAGGGGGAAAGCACCCCGGATGTTTCCCCCTGCTCGCTCCCATACACTGCCATCAAGTCCACATCGGAGCTGTAATTAAGTTCCTCGCCGCCAAGTTTTCCAAGCGCAATGAGGGCCATTCCCTTATCCGGAAGGGGCTCTCCGAAACGCTTTTTATTTATGGCAAGGGACCAGTCGAGGGCGGTCCGGATTATAATTTCGGCAAGCATCGTAAGCTCGTCCATTGAGCCCCGGATATCGGTCTCCCCGAGGATATCTCTTAAAGTAATGCGCGTAAGGTGGCGCTTTTTGAAGAGCCTCAACCGCCGCATAAGTTCGTCCGTCCCCGCCTCTTCGGGGGAGGGGAGATACTCTCGGGCGCTCTCTTTAAGCTCTTTATAAGTTAATGGAACTTTTACATGGTCAAAAGACTCGAAAAAATCTCGTGGACTCGTAATGGAATAGTTCGCCAGAAATTGCGAGTGGGAAAAAAGGAGGGAAATTTCCCTTAAATGCCGGGAAAAAGTTTTTTCGTGTTCCTCCGGAAGGCCCTTAAGGAGTGCCAGGAGGTTGCCCCCGGCCCTCTCCGGGTCGGGCGTTCGGGAGGAGAATTCCTCTATTTTTTCGAGCAGTTGCGGGCTCAGGGCCATAATTAAGGATAACATAGGAGAAGGGGAGTGGATTTTAGCATTCTTGTTCTGGAGAGGAGATTGTGCTATATTCCATCGAATGTAAATTCTTGTAAGAAATGCGGGAATTATGGAAATAGAATTTTTTGTCCAGGGATCGGCGCCAGTACCTGATAGAGTTGTATTCAAAAAAGTAGATTCTAATATTGTTTCAACTTGTACTTGCCCGGCTGGCAAAATGGGGCAATATTGTAAACATCGTATTCGAATCCTATCAGGCGATCCAACTGGCCTCAAACTGCGCTCTCGTAAGACGAAAAGGAATAACACCAGTCGTTTATGAGACACTACACTAGAAGCGGTTAAGGCACGCATTGCTCTTAATAAGAAGCGTTTAACAAGATTTTTTAGTGCTGAAAGGGGAATATAAATTTGAAAAATGAAAACTATTTCCCTGGGTTCGCTTGGGCCGTGCGCAAGGCCTTTAAGCCGGCAATTGCTTCTTGTCGCTTTGAGCAGGGTGATATTCTTTATGATACTCCAAAAGCATATGAGGGGACATGGTCAGAAGCTCAGAAACATCTCCGTTTCAGTATTCAGGTCAAATCGCCTACAAGTGGGATTCGCGCTATCCCGGACCCTCCTCAAGAGGACGGCATAGCAAATATAAAAAATAATTTGAAAGAGAAAATTTTTACTACTATTGAGACACGCATAAGTAATGTCCCCACTCTCTGTCACTCCCGCTTGTAGGGAGTCCTTCTTAAGAGGGATTCCGGACAAGCCGGAATGACAACGACATAGGACATTGATTTTGCGTGAGTCAATAATTGGCGGGAAAAAATTGAGCTTACCTTAACAGAATATCCTTCAAAGAGAACTCGACATATAATAACTACGCAAGGACGTTTATACACGACTTTGTGGAAAGGGAATATTGACCTTCTTGATATCAATTCTCCCCAGCCAGAGGTCCCTAAATTGGCCGCAGATGTTTTAAAAGAACTCCCATTAATAGGGGGAAGTTTACTAAATAGATATGCAGGGGGGATCTCCAAACCACCTGTCCTCTTCTTTATGCCCTTCGATGAGACACAGGAGATACTTTGTGAGAAAAAAGAAAAGGTCCAAATGCAACTTGCCGAACATTTTTCTTATGAAATAAAACTGGCCCGATTAGATGAAGCCGGAATCCTGAATCCAAGAGAGTATATACCATCTTTAAAAATTGTTTGCTTCCTTATAGAAACCGATGAAATGAATAAGGTTTATTCATGTCTTAAATCCGCTCTTTATAGCAAAAATAATAAGAAAGCATCTCAAATTGATCGATTTCAACTTAAGAGACATGGGTGCGTGCATCCTTAAATGAAGACCACTGAATTCCTGGGGACAAATGCTTAATCTGATTAAGATGAAACGGCGGGGCGTTTTGCCTTAAGGGATTGGTCTACGAATCATCATAATGTATAATTAGCCAGATGAAAGCTAAAGAACTCGATAAGAAATTTGATAAAGGGAAGGACATATCCAAATACTTCGATCTGACCAAGGCGAAAAGACCTAAGAAAGGCGGGATACGGAGAAAACACATGAAAATGATCTCGGCGATTATAAAGCATTTCAAGCTGGACGATGTGCGCGCGGCGCTTGTTAAGGCCGGAATTATGGGCATGACCATAACCGAGGTGAAGGGCTTCGGGCGGCAGAAGGGGCACGTGGAGGTCTACAGGGGGGCCCAGTACGAGGTGCGCTTCGTCCCCAAGGTGAAGCTGGAAGTGGCCGTGCCGGACGAATTGGCCGGCGAGATCGTGAAGATTATCGCGGAATCGGCGAGGACCGGGGAGATAGGGGACGGGAAGATTTTTGTCTTCGATATCCTGGACACGGTGAGGATAAGGACGGGGGAGAGGGGAGAGGAGGCACTGTAGGTTTTATTTTTTCGGCAGGAAGATGTCCACATTCGTGCCCTGGCCGGGGCTCCCGTCGATCTTGAGGTAGCCGCCCATCTTCGAGACCATCTTCTTTGAAAGTACGAGCCCCAGGCCCGTGCCGTGCGGCTTTGTCGTATAAAAAGGCTTGAATATCTCTTTTTTCTGCTCATCGCTCAACCCCTGGCCGTTGTCGGCCACCCGTATGCGCACCATATCGGGGTCTGCCGCGGTCACAGCGAGGGCTATCCGGGGCTCCTTCACGCCTTCGAGGGCGTCGGCGGCGTTGGTGACGATATTCAAGAGGACCTGCTGGAGGGCCCTCGGGTCCGCCCGGACAGAGCCCGCGGCCTCCTCCAGTTCCACGGTGAGGCGGATCCCCTTTCGCCCGAAATCCTCCGTCATGAGTTTAGAGAAATTGGTCACAAAGGGCCTTACCTCTATCTCCGAGGGATGGAGGGCCTCGTACATGTTGAAGTTCTTGAGAGCCAGGAGGAGATATTCTATTCTCGCAAGCTCGGACTGCGAGCGCGAGAGATTTTCGATTATGTTGTTATTGCCGGCCTCCAATTTTTTCTTCATGAGTTCGAGGTTGGCCTTTATCGAGTTGATGGGGTTGCCTATCTCGTGCCTTATGCCGGAGAAGACATATCCGATATTGTTCATGGTGTTTACTGCCTCGGCGATGGACTCGAGCCTCAGTTTTTCCGTAAGGTCCCTTTTTATCACGACAAAGCCGGATTCGGGAGAACTCCCCACGGCGGCTATCGTGTCTTCGGACTGGAAGGGCTCGCCGCTTTTTCTCCTGTTCGCAAGCCGCCCCGTCCAGTGCTGGTCGGGGCCCAAGTGGGCGAGTATTTCGGAGTACGGCTCATACTTGCCCCCGTTTGTCCCCAAGATATCGAGGTCCCGCCCGAGGACCTCTCCTTTGGAATACCCGGTCATGCCCTCGAATGCGGTGTTCACGTATTCGATGCGCCCCTCTTTTGTCGCGATGAGGACCGCGTCCGTGCTCGATTCGATCGCCTCGAAGAGCCGGGCCTGGTCCGCCCGGGCCTCCTTGCGGAGCTTGTGCTCGAGCTTGATCAGTTTGTATTTTTCCGCCGTCTTCTGGGTCTTGATGATGAGGACGGCTATGAAGAAGCCCGATAAAATGAACAGGAGGGAGGTAAAAAAATCCACGAGCGTGCCGACCCGGTTGGCCCGGCGCGTGTAAATGGCGATATTTTCATTTATGTTGGTGCGCAACGTTGCGAAAGCGGGGTCCGTCTGCTCCCGGTCCATCCGCTTGGCATCCTCGAATTCCCCCCTCCTGATAAGCATAAATTCCCCGTCCCTGGCCATTTCATAGACCGTATAGAAAGAGAGCATCTTGAGCAGCCTGTTATCGTCTTCGCCGAACAGGAAGAGGCGGGTGATTATCAAGGCCATGTTCTCTTCCGTCTCTTTTATCCCCTCGTTCACCCCCGGTTCGATTTTCCTGCCCGCGATAGCCTGCCATTTGATGGAGTTCAAGCGGGACGTCTGTGTCTTGAGCTGATACATGTCCCTCAAGGCCTGTTCGGTTTTGTCCTCGTAGGTGTGGAGCATGAAAATGCCGCTTACAATGAGGGCTTCCAGAAGAATGATTGCGAGGATGGCAAACCGGACGCTCTTCGGCTTTCCTTTTAAAAGGACCTCTCTGGCGGACCCTGGAGCCTTCATCCGAGTCAAAAATCCCCCCCTCCAGGAACACTTAAGGACGATTAAACCGAACTTGGACTTACTTATATTAAAAGGTTCGGGGGGAAGAAATCAAATTAAAAATTGAGATGGGGCGGGCTGATAGCCCGCCCCTATTCGTTTTATTGCTTTTAAATATCGTAGTAGAGGAAGAACTCGTAAGGGTGGGGCCTCAGGCGCAGGGCGTCCACCTCGTTTTTCCTCTTATAGCTCATCCATGTCTCGAGGGCGTCCTCTGTGAAGACATTGCCCTTAAGGAGGAAGGCATGGTCTTTTTCGAGGTTGTCGAGGGCGACATCGAGGGCGCCGGGCATCTGGGGCACCTTCGCCAATTCCTCGGCAGGAAGCTCGTAAATGTCCTTATCGAGGGGCTCGCCGGGGTCTGTCCTGTTCTCTATCCCGTCAAGGCCCGCCATGAGCATGGCCGCAAAAGCCAGATAGGGGTTGCAGGAGGGGTCAGGGAACCTGACCTCGGCCCTCTTGGCCTTGGGAGAGGCCGAGTACATAGGGATCCTCACCGCTGCCGACCTGTTCCGGGCGGAGTAGGCCAGGTTGACCGGCGCTTCATAACCGGGGACCAGCCTCTTATAGGAGTTTGTGGTCGGGTTCGTGATGGCGGCAAGGGCGGTTGCGTGCTTCAAGATGCCGCCGATGTAATAGAGAGCCATGTCGCTCAGGCCCGCATAGCCGTTCCCGGCAAAGAGCGGCTGACCACCTTTCCAAAGGCTTTGATGCACATGCATCCCGGAGCCGTTGTCGCCGAAAAGAGGTTTGGGCATGAAGGTGGCCGTTTTGCCGTGCTTTACGGCCACGTTTTTGATTATGTACTTGAAGAGGAGGAGGTTGTCGGCCATGTTCGTGAGCGGGCTGAAGCGCATGTCTATCTCGCCCTGGCCGGCGGTGGCCACCTCATGGTGCTGGGCTTCGACCTGGATGCCGCACTTCTGCATTACGGTGACCATCTCGGTCCTCAGGTCTTCCTGGCTGTCCGTGGGCGGGACAGGGAAATAACCCTCCTTGTGGCGGGGCTTGTACCCCAGGTTCGGGCCATCGCTCTTTCCGGAGTTCCAGATGCCCTCGATTGAATCAATGTGGTAATAGCCTTCATGCGAATTCTGGTCGAAGCGGATATTATCGAAGATGAAGAACTCGGCCTCCGGCCCGAAGTAGGCGGTGTCCGCAAGGCCCGTGGATTTAAGGTACTGCTCGGCTTTCTGGGCGATGTATCTCGGGTCCCTCGTGTAGGGCTCCTTCGTCACCGGGTCGATGATGTTGCAGATGAGGCTTAGAGTGGGATACTGCCTGAAGGGGTCGAGGATGGCCGTGTTCGGGTCCGGCACGATGAGCATGTCCGAGGCGTTTATCGCCTGCCAGCCCCTTATCGAGGAGCCGTCAAAGCCCAGGCCCTCCTCAAACGTGTCTTCCTTCAGTTCCGCTACGGGGACCGAGAAATGCTGCCAGATCCCCGGGAAGTCGATGAACTTCATGTCCACCATGACAACCTTGTTTTCAGCCGCAAACTTCAATACGTCTTTTGGCGTCCTCGCCATGACACTACCTCCTGAGAATATATTAGGCATATGCCTGCCGTTTAGATTTTCAATTAGACGGCAACCTATTGCCGATGAAGAAAGTATAATGGAACGACAAAATTGTTGTCAAGGGGGGAAGGGGGAAAGGTGAAAATGGGAAGGGGGCGGGCGGGGGCGTTCGAGAAATTCATTAACTCGATGAGATATCGGAGCTCCCGTTGATGCCTTTTTTCTCTTTCAGTGCGAATGAATAGCTCAGGTCCGCAGAGGAGGAGAAGGTATCGATAATGAATTCTCTCACTGCCCCCGCCCGCTCCCTTCCCCCCAAGCCCCAGCCTCTTCCTTCTGAATGGAGGCTGTGTTGATGTAGGCGGGAAAAGCTGATATAAATGAGATATGAGAAAAATACTTTTCATTTTAATGGGATGTCTTTTCATCGTTTCCTGCGCCCCGATAGTCTCGAAGGAGGTGCGGGCGAGGGCAAGCGATGCGCCATTCCGGGAGGCCGTCCGGAACCCCGACCGTTACAGGGGCATGACATTCATCTGGGGCGGCGCCATAGTGCAAACAAAACAGGCTGATAGTGCTTCGCTGATGGAAGTGGTGCAGAACCCCTTGACGGGCCGGGGCGCCGTGGCCGACAGGGACGTCTCATACGGCAGGTTCCTTGTGCGGAGCCAAAAGCTCCTGGACCCCCTGATATACAGGGCGGGGAGGCTCGTCACCGTTGCCGGGGAGCTTGTGGACACGAGGAGGGGGAAGATAGGGGAGGGCGAGTATTTATATCCTGTCCTCAGTGCCGATGAGATACATCTCCTCGGGGAAGATTACGGCGGGTACCGCTTCATGCCCTCGATATTCCTGGGGATAGGGATTACGGATTAGCCGGTTGTGGCGCTCAGTTCGAGTTTATAAAGGTTCTTTACGGGGAATTTTTTGCTCGCATCCAGAATTTCTATCGCCACGATCTCGTCTCTTGAAGTCGTGTGTAAAATAATTCCTTCCGCGAGCTCAATTCCGCCTTCGGGTTTTTTCGAAGAAAGCTGGATGTATGCCGCGTCCGCCTCTTTGTCGTAGCGTACTTTCAAGGTGCTTGCCTCCGGGATTTTCCTTTTAAAGGGTATGCCGTTATTACAAATATCTCCTGTCCTTTTTTCAAATATACCACTTTGAGCGGAAATCCTGAAAATCTGTTCGGGAACTGCTTTAAGGCCATATGCTTTATTCCTTCCCTTTTAAATTCATCGGGGCTGGTTATGGCAGTATCTATTTCGCCTATCTCTATCCCGTAAAGCCTTATATTGTTTCTGGCGTGCCGGGAAAGAATCATGGTTCTATTTTAGCAATGCCGGCCTTTTTCTTTCAAACAGGACCGTTCGGAGAACGGTCCCTACGAAGACAGGGCGCAACGTTCGGAACGGGAGCTAAAGCTTCTTTGGGCGGCCCCCCTTACTTAATCGCTTATCCAGACCCGTTTGAAGCCATTTCCTTCCCATATGAAGAAAGAATTTGCGCTCTCATATTTGAAATAATCAATTGCATCATATTTAAGGGCAATTTCGGGCGGTTCGTCAGTATATTCGAAATAACCTTTGCCGCAAGCAGTCCCATACTTTCCGGGTGAAGCTTTTTCAATTCCCATTATATTGAGAAATTTTTTTTCACTTTCGTCCAGAAGAAAGGCTCGGAAATTCCCGTCGGGCTTTGAAATAAGGCAAACAGGCCCATTTTGTTTTCATGTTTGTTTATCAGAATTCGTGCCTCGTCCTCAAGGCCGTCGCCGTTAAAATCCCCTTTAAATGAAATATTTTTTTCGGTTATCTTTTCGCCATTCTTGATCGATTTCGGCAGGAAGAGGCTCTCTCCAGCCATTTGGAAGAACGGCTGATATTAATAGAATTATTGCAAAAAGCTGATTAACCGCCTGCCTTTTCCTTATGAAGCTCTATGATCTTCGAGTCCCCGGTATTCATGACCGTGCGGCCGTTGAGGACGGCCCCCTCCTGCACCGAGAGCTTCTGGGTGGTGATATTGCCGTTCACGAGCCCCCTGGCCCTTACTTCGACCGATTCTTTTGCCGAGAGGTTGCCGTCGACCCTGCCTCCTATCACAATGCATTTTGCCGTAATGTTCCCTTCTATCCGGCCTTTTTCGCCGAGTATGAGCCAGTCGGTCTCGATGTCCCCTTCATAGGCCCCGTCCACGCGGAGGGCCCCCTTGACGTTTACGTTTCCTTTGAAGGAGCTGTTAGGCCCGATAAGGGTCTCCAATTTCTGGTCGCTTTTTTTGAACATCCCCTCTCTCCTTTCGTTCAGTTTGAGGCGAAGGGCCCCGGGTTCACAGGCCTGCCCTCTTTCCATATCTCATAGTGGACGTGGGGGCCGGTGGAGAGGCCCGTTGAGCCCACATGGGCTATGAGTTCGCCCTTCTTCACCACCTGCCCGGCGCGGACCAGGACTTCCTCGTTATGGGCATAGATGGTGGAATAGCCGTAGCCGTGCTCGAGGACGATAAGGTTGCCGTTGCCGCCGCTCCGGCCGGCGAAGCTCACCACGCCGTCCGCGGTCGCACGCACCGGGTTGCCCCGGTCGGTCATGATGTCAAAGCCCGAGTGGAAGTCGCGCATCTTGGTAAT